>Ga0073928_10004024_pt1 | contig 22327 bp, 16 predicted proteins | sample PaiPotPPA55metaG_FD_76969 | JGI IMG/M metagenome (GOLD analysis project Ga0073928, IMG submission 76969) | Iron sulfur acid spring bacterial and archeal communities from Banff, Canada, to study Microbial Dark Matter (Phase II) - Paint Pots PPA... ...
ACAAATTCACCGCTGCTGAGTTTCTCCCCTACGATGTTCGGAAGCTCGACTTCACTACCGTCAGCCGCGATCTTGAAATGCTTCGCGCGGCAGCCGTCAAGGCCACCCGCGACGCCCTTCGCAGGATAATGCGTGCCATCACAAGGCCAGTATGCTTCCATGGATGAGTTCAGCGGTCCATAGCAGACCTCCATCGCAGGGGCGCCACGGAAGCGCCCCGCACCCGACGTTCCGCCCACGACACGCAGGAATTTGAATAACATCGGATGCTTCAATTCATCAACCTCGATCGAGTCGCGGTACATCAATCCAGCGATCACTGGCAAAGCGTAGGTCGGCCAGCCATCGGCAGAGGGACTGCCCGGGCCACCGGCGCTGGCGATGATCAACTGGTTTACATACTCGTTGTTGCCAGCCCTGGGATCCTTGCCAGACACTACGGCAAAGCCGGCCCCCATACCGATTCCGCCCTCTGCCAACCCCCAGTCATCTCCGATCTGCGCGAAAGCAGACTGCACTATGTTAATGAGCCGATCCGCCACGTTGGTAGTCGCTACTGAGCAACTGTGGGGGAACTTGGGGCGGCCGGCGACTGAGCCTTCGCGCAGTTGCACCTGAACACGGCGAAACGAACCGGAGTTCCGAGGCACTGTAGGGTCAATCGAATTAAACACGCCCGCGACCGTGGAGGAAGTGACCGTCGCCTCGCTTACATTAAATCCGCATTCGACGTTATCGATATTGTCTCGGAGATCGATGTCGATCAGCATGGTGGCAGGATCGATATTGACGGTGACGTTTAAAGGAATTCCTTCCGGAAGTAAATCTCCGAACGGATCGTGAGTCCCCGAGTTCCTCAGGCTGGCTTTCGGCAGCTTTGCGATGACTTGGGACATTCGCCGTTCGGAATAGTCCAGCCAATCCCTAACGAACGCCTTGATCCGCACCGTGCCATATTTTTCGCACAGCTCCTTCAGACGCCGCTCGCCAATCCGAGCGCTGCCTATGCCAGCGAGAAAATCGCCATACCACTGCGTAGGAACCCGGATTCGCGACCGACACATGCGAACAATGTCCTCCTCCATTTCGTAGTTCTGCTGGATTCTGACGGCCGGAAAAATCAGCGACCCTTCTTCATACACATCGCGAGCCGCCGCCATATACGACGTCGGCGCCGAGTTGCCGACATCGGCCTGGTGAGCTTTTGCAACGGTCGTAAAAAGATGTTCACCGTCTACAAACACAGGCACCAGAAATGTGTGATCCGCCGGATGCGTATTCCCCGAATACGGATCGTTATGTAAATAGCAGTCTCCCTCCTTCAGATGGGTTCCGTGATACTCGCTCATCGTCTTCGTCTGCAGGTGGCTACCAAAAATATGAATCGGCAGGCCTTCTGCTGCTGCGAGAAGCTGATTGTCTGCCGTGCAGATTGAGCAACTGAAATCTCTCGCGCTGTTGATCACCGCTGAGCGTGCGGCCCTCAGGAGGGTATGAGTCATCTCCCGCACAATGCCATCGACGCGATTGGCAAGAATGGCAGTCATGTACGGATCAAAATCCGATGTATTTATCGTACTCATCGAAACGACTCCTTATTCCGAGATGTGCAGCAAATAGTTTCCGTGTGAGCTGACGCTCACCGACATGTCAGGGTAGACCACGAGCGTCGTGGTCGGCTCCTCAATGATTGCTGGCCCATGAACGTGCAGACCAGGGTGAATGTCCCCCTCTTTGTAAATCCGCGTCGGCATCGACTCTCTTCCGCCGAAGTAGCAATTGCGCACCGAACTTGGTGTGGACTTCGGGGATTGCGATACCGCACTGGCCGAAACAGGTGCCGAAGCCAGCGCGACGGTTAGCCGAGCCTTCCAATTGACAACCTCCACCGGGCTGCCCTCGTCACGTACAGCGAACACTCGCTCATGCACCAGATGGAATGACTCAACGAAGGCCTGTATATCCGCTTCAGTCGCGAAACGCGGCTTTCTAAGCGGCGTGTCCAATTCCCACACCTGTCCCTGATAGCGGGCCTCCGCAACAAATTCAATTTCGTAGTCCGCATTTTGATTGGGCAACTCAGCCCGAAAATCCTCGAGTCGGTTTTCGAGTTCTGCAAGTGTTGTGTTGATATTCTCAATGTCAAACGCGTTACTTAGCACGACAAGGCTCGCCGTTTCTTCAGCAACAATGTTCGCGAACTGCATCCCCGAAGCAGAAAGTGCTGATGCGACCTTTGGCAGGATGACTCGATCGCAGCCTAATTCCTTGGCGATCGTCATAATGTTGATTCCCGCCGCCCCGCCACCAGCCACGATCGTGCTTTCGCGCGGATTCACACCTTCGTTGATCGTGACGTCGGCGATTGCGCGCACCATGAGGTCACTTGCAAGACTCATGATGCGAAACGCTGTCTCTTCCGCACTGAGATCAAGTTTTGTCGCAAGCCTTCCGATCGCCTCCTTTGCAGCGGCCACGTCCAGGGTCATTCTCCCGCCCAGAAAATACTCCGGATCGAAATACCCGAGTACCACTGCTGCGTCCGACACGGTCGGTTCGGTGCCGCCGCGCCCGTAACAGGCAGGCCCTGGCTCCGCACCGGCTGACTGCGGCCCCACACGCATTAGTCCACCTTCGTCGATCCATGCGATGCTCCCACCGCCGGCGCCGATGGATCGCATATCAACGGCCGATATACCGAGGAGATCTCCTGTGTACTTGGCGCCAAGCCATGTATCACGTGTGAAAGTCAATCGACCATCACGAACCAGACCGACGTCGAAAGTGGTTCCTCCGGTGTCGCAGATAATCACGTTATTTCCGAGGTTCTCGACGCTTGAGAACGTTAACCCTGCGATGGGCGCCATGGCAGGCCCAGAACCAATCGTGTAGATGGGTTTCTCAATCAACCCCTTGATGTGATTGCAACCACCTGATGCAGTGCTAACCAGAATGTGGCCAGAGAAACCGGTGCCCCGAAGGTCCTCCTCCAGTTCGCGAAGGTGCTTCTGCATCAGCGGCTTGAGAGATGCGTCGATAGCCGTCGCCGACGCTCGCCGGTATTCACGCACGATGGGTACCAATTGATGCGACAGGGTGAAGGAGATGTTCGGTGCAAGTTCGCTTAGCAGTTCCCCTACTCGACGCTCGTGTGCGGAGTTGGAGATCGACCAAAGGAAACAAACCGCTGCTGCTTCGAACCCGCGCTCTTTGAGCTGCCGGATGACGGCGCGCGCTTCGACCTCATCAAGTGGGTCAATGACACTGCCCTCAGAGCCCATGCGCTCGGCTATTTCAAACGTGTAGCGTCGCGGAATATAAGGCTCCGGGTAATCCTGTGTAAAGTCGTGTGGGTTGAGCTTGCCCCCTTCTTTTAGCAGCAGAACGTCCGGGAAACCCTTCGTCGTGATCAGCGCTGTTTTTGCGGTATTTTTTGTGACGATGGCATTTGTCGCTCGGGTAGTTCCGTATATGAGCATCGACGTGCCGGCCAAAAGCTCGTCAAGGCTAATGCCCATGAGAACTGCGGCAGAGTTGATGGCCTCCTTCATTCCAACGAAGATACGACTCCTCGTCGTCAGCGCTTTACCGATAGTCATCTTTCCACTTTCGTCGCTCACGACAACGTCAGTGAACGTGCCACCCGTATCTACTGAAATCCTATACACCATCACCATTCTCCAATAGCAATACCTTTAGTTACTCTTACAAATCAGCTCTAGCGGGTTAGCTGAATCGCAGAGCTCGATGAAGCCTTTCGATTCCATGAAACTGTAGATGATGGAAGCTGCGAATTCTTGCCTCTGGCTGTACAAAAATTTGGACTAGAGCGGCCAAGATTTACAGCGTTTGAAAACACGATGTCCCATGACCGCACCGAGCCGAAGAGGACGTCATCGCATCAAACAACCTCTCCCATCCCGGTGCGGTTGTACAAGAGGCGACAGGCCCCGTGAAGATTATTTAACTTACGAATACGAGCCGCCCATGTCCAAATCGTAGGGCGCTATTGCACAAGCTTGATTTAGTCTCGTATTTAAAATCAGTCCGTGCCCTCGACATCGCAAAACCTAACCGTCGAAATTGGTGGAGTGAAAATGAACGATAGGCAGGAAAATATTCACGACGGGGCGATCGCCATGCGGGTGACGTCACTTGACCCACTATCGAGTGACGTAATCGCTCTAACCCTCATGCCTGCAGGAGCCCGGAAACTCTGCTACTCGGAGGGCCAGTTCCTGAGCTTGCAGCTGCCCGGGAACGTAATGCGGTCCTACTCGATGGCAACAACCCGTCGCGACGACGGCCGGGTTGTATTGCATATCAAGCTTCGTGACGAAGGATTTTTCTCTAGGATGTTGCGTGACGGTGAGGTCAACACGGGTGATGTGATATTTGCGCGCGGCCCCTATGGTGACTGCATCTGGCATGACGATTCGCCCGGAACCGATATCCTGATGCTGGCCACGGGGACTGGTATTGCGCCCCTCAACGCAATCCTTGAGAGCGTCTTCAGACACGACGAATGTAGCCACAACATCTATCTGTTCTGGGGCGGCAGCGACGTGAAAGAGCTCTATCTTCACGAGCATTTCGAGGCTTTGACCGCGAGGTTTTCGTCATTTCACTACATGCCTGTCTTAACGGGACCATTTGACAGGCCGCGCGAACAGACTCTCGGCGTGCAGACAGTGGCGGCGACACTTCATAGGGATATGAGAAAGGTGCGGGCATACGCTTGCGGTGCCCCCGGTATGGTTGCGGACGCTCAGAGACTGTTCCTTGAGCGCGGGCTCCCTGCCGAACGTTTCCATTTCGACTCTTTCGAATCAGCAATCGTGCATGACATGTCATCGACATCGACATCGACGTCGACTGTGACAGTGCAGGCGCGCGCACCAGACGGCGTGCGCCACGTCCTGGCGCTACCCGAAGGCGCGACGTTAATGTCGGCGCTGAGCGCCGCCACGATGATGCGGGGCGTTTGCGGGGGCCAGCAATCGTGCGGCACATGCCGTGTTCAGCTTGAACCGGAATGGTTTGATCGCGTGCCCGGTAGTGAGAAGACTGAGCGGCGCTTGCTTTCCGTGCTTGACACTCCCCAGCCACACCACCGCCTCGCGTGCCAGATAACACTTACCCAAGCCATGGAAGGTTTGTCATTCGACCTGCCTCCCTTCGCCGGTGCGTAGAAATCATCGGCCTCTCTCCACCACACTTGAGGATGCAAAATGGAACTGTCACTGAACCCGCAAGGACTTGAAGCCGTTGGCGCAAAGTTCGATATTGAGAGAATGCTCCACGTCAGGAATATGACACGAGACGCAGTCAATGCGATGGCAGCTGCAATCACACCTGGCATGCGGGAAGCCGATGCTATTGAAGCTGGTAAGGACGTCCTCGCTGACAGCGGCATGCTGCGAGGCTGGCACGACGTCGTGATCCGCTTTGGGCGCAATACCATCAAAAACTACGGTGAGCCGTCTGAACCTGATAGCGTCCTCGGCGAGAACGACATATACATGATCGACATCGGTCCGATCTGGAAAGACTGGGAAGGCGACTGCGGTGATACTTTTGTCTGTGGAAGCAACGCGGACTACGCGCGCTGCGCCGGGGACGCTCGTGGCGTTTTTCACGCCGTACGCAAGTACTGGCTGAATACCGGCGCGACCGGCAAAGAGCTTTACGAGTTCGCCACGGAGGAGACGCGTCGACGCGGCTGGGAACTGAATCTGAATCTCGCTGGACATCGGCTGTCCGACTTTCCGCACGCAGCAGCCTATGAAGGCCTCCTGTCCTCCATTGATTTCAAGCCGCAGCCGCTGCTATGGGTACTGGAGATTCACATTCGGCATCCGGACCGGTTATATGGCGCGTTCTACGAAGACATGCTGCTGGACGACAGTCACTTCAGTTGACGAGATTTTCCTCGGATCAGGATCTCATGGGGCGCCAGGCAGGGCGCCCTTCTCGTGTGATCGGATCGATCCTCATCATGTACTGATGCACGGAGGTAGCGTCTGCAAGGTCCAACCGACTCCGCCTGTATGACGTCAAGCCAAGACCGGCCGAACCGAATAGCATACGGAAAGAGCCAACCGGAGCCCACTATGGCAATTTGCATTCAGCGCCATTGAAAGGTTTTCTATATTTATTCACGTTGTCCTGAATCACCTCGATGCGCCCGCGCGCAAAGGAAGCATCCAATGCCTGACCATCTGAAGCTTTACATCGACGGCGCCTTCGTGGACCCGCTAGCGCCGGCAACTCTCGATGTAATCAACCCGGCAACCGAAGCAGCGTTTGCGAAAATTTCTCTTGGAAGCGCCGCAGACGTTGACCGCGCGGTCACTGCGGCCCGGGTGGCGTTCGCGGGGTTCGCTTCGACGCGAAAGGAAGAGCGGCTGGCTCTTCTCAAGCGGATCCTGGAACTCTACAACGATCGCTACGAAGACATCGCCATAGCCGTGAGCCAGGAAATGGGAGCGCCTCTTTCATTTGCCCGCTCCGCTCAGGCTTGGGCCGGCCAAGTTCATCTGGAAGCGACGATCGAGGCATTTGAGGAATTCAATTTCGAATCTTCGAGGGGAAGAACCCGAATTATCAGGGAACCCATTGGAGTAGTCGGCCTTATTACGCCGTGGAACTGGCCGCTGAACCAGATTGTGTGCAAGGTTGCGCCGGCAATCGCAGCAGGCTGCACAATGGTCCTTAAACCGTCTGAGATTGCACCGCTTTCCGGGCTGATCTTCGCAGAGATCATGCATTATGCTGGAACCCCAAAAGGGGTTTTCAATCTGGTCAATGGTGACGGCCCAAACGTCGGCCAAGCCATCGCTGCGCATCCCGGCGTAGACATGGTGTCGTTCACTGGCTCAACCCGCGCAGGCGTCATCGTAGCGAAGGCGGCAGCAGACACGGTGAAGCGTGTGGCTCAGGAACTCGGCGGCAAGTCTGCCAACATCATTCTGCCGGATGCCGATCTCGAGGCCGCTGTCACCGCAGGTGTGGTTGGCTGTTTCGCAAACTCTGGCCAGTCGTGCGACGCACCCACCCGCATGTTCGTTTCCGCGGGGCAACACGAACAAGCATTGGAGATAGCCAAGGCTGCAGCCGACAAACATAAGGTAGGCGATCCACTTGCGGAGGATACGGTGCTCGGCCCCCTTGTGTCTCAACTGCAGTGGGACAAGGTCCAGCGTCTGATCAAATCAGGCATCGATGAAGGCGCAACTCTCGTCGCCGGTGGCCTCGGACGCCCCCACGGACTTGAGCGCGGTTACTATGCCAAGCCGACCGTTTTCGGGAACGTGCTGCACGAAATGACAGTCTCGCGTGAGGAAATCTTTGGGCCGGTTCTTTCTATCTTGCCTTATGAAAGTGAAGCAGAGGCGATCGAAAAGGCGAACGACACGGTCTATGGCCTTGCTGCCTACGTGGCTTCATCGGACCTCGAGCACGCCCGCTCCGTGGCGCGGCAACTGCGGGCCGGCACTGTCAACATTAACTATCCGGACTGGGACACTCACGCTCCCTTTGGCGGCTACAAACAATCGGGCAACGGTCGGGAGTACGCCGATTGGGGTATCCACGACTTATTGGAAGTGAAAGGCGTTGTCGGCTATGACAAGTGACTAGAAGCTTGGCCGTCCGGGTAAATCGTGCTGACGGAATCCAGGCAGATCGCGACTTAGGCCAGTCCTGTCGCGAATCTCTGCACGATTCAATCCGCCGGTAAATTAGCTCCGCCTCAGCTTCGGACCGAGCTCGCCACTCGAACGGATCCGAAATCAATCGCTACGCGGTCCCCCGCTCTCGCCGGCGACTCCACTTTACGTTGGATCTTCGCCTTGATAGTGCACCGGTGAGACGCCCGTTTCCTGTCGAAAGACGCGCGAAAAATAGGCTGAATCAGAAAACCCGACAGAAAATGCAATCTGGGTAACGGATTGTTTGCGCTGATGCCGGTTGACCAATAGTCGCTTGGCCTCAAGGATGCGACGTGCGCGGATAACAGCCGATACGGTTTCGTCCCTGTCGGAAAATATTTTCTGAAGATAGCGGTCCGACACGCCAACCGAAACAGCGATATTTGACGGCTCCAGATCGGGATTCGCAAAATCCCGCTCGATCGCCCGCAGGGCACGTTGCCGGTGAGCGGTACGAATCGAGCTCTCGTTACCGCCATCGTCGGCACCAATCAACGCCATGACGAGCAGATCCAGAAGGTGTTGCTCCATCGTCTCCTGCAAATTTGGCGAAAGTGCGTTCGCGTGCCGCCAGTACGATTGAACGAAATCGAGAAATAGCGCGACAACCGGACTCCGGGAAGTGCAAATTTTTGCCAGCCAATCATCGACGGACGGGAGGCGGTTAAGAAGTGCTTTACAAGGAATCCGTAATGTGCGAACTACGTTCGGTTCATGCTGTGCATAGGTGTAGGCTTCGGCGCCGTTGACAATCGAAAAATCACCTGGCTGCAACAAAATATCACGGCCGCGCTGTCGCAACGCCAGTGGGGTCAGTTGCGGCATTTCAACAACGTAGAAGTCTTTGGTGTCCCGCCTGACGTGCGCCTGCCGCCGCTCAGTGACCATCGGGTCGCACTTTAGCGTGCAAGCACGAATTCCTCCAATATCGACACGCTCCAGAATACCTGAACGAAAACCTCGATCTGCCGCGACGTCCAGCGGAAAATAGTTGTCGTAGAGCACGTCCGACCAATCCCCGATTTTTCCCGGTCGCGTCCCTCCCGACAAATCGACGTTGAACGTTCGCCCGATGGGTTCCGCGTTCGTAGAACAGATATCTTGGAACATCGTTCTCTCCGTTGCCGTCAGCGACCCAGGGCTCGGATCGTTTGGGGAGTTGTTAGTGCAACACCGGTTGAAGGGGACGTCTCGAATTCCGTCAGGCGACAGCTTCGCCGGCGACAAAGCGTACAAAAAACAGTCTGCGTTCTCTAGCGCCTATACGTCAGGCGTTTGCTGCAGACTGTGCTTCGCAAGTCTGTCTAAACATTAACTGGTCATAAACACGGGCGCAATAGAGAACAGCGATCCAATTCGCTCACGGAATCAGATCGATTTTTATTCCACGTCACCTCGTTTTCGGCCACGTTCAGAGCGCTCAATAGAGCCCACGGTGCGCGCTCGACCGTGCCTTGCCGAATGGCCGTCGGCGAAGAAAATCACCACTGCAACACGGCGTCGTGGTCGCTAGCGATGTGAGCGTATGGAGGGGCTTGGAACGAGGTTCGAGATATCGCAGCAGGTAACCGGTCAGCCGGATCACGCTTTGCCGCGATCGGCGTCTTCATAGAATATTCCTCGTACGAAGCGCCTTCCGCCCTGGCGCTTAAGCAATCGTTACTGGCGATTCCAATGAAGTGCTTCGAACGTCCTTTGGCCGGGTTTCTGTCACGCCGGCACATCGAGGCAATTCTCGTCGCCCCGTATACGGATACCCTGGCGAGGCAGCATGATTCGGTAAGCTAGCGTCCTTTAAAACACCGGCGCTGGCATTTCGGTACTAAACGGAGCGCATGCGTCCGATCTCGCGCTTGGGACCCCATCGCATGGGCTCGCATCCATGCGAAGTTGGTGGATGCTGTCGAGATGACGTCACCCGCTCAGAGCAAGGATGTCCCTGAATGACCGACTACAGTTCAGCATGCCTCGAACATCGAGTTAAGGCGTCAGGTTGACCGTCAGGTGGGTAAAAATGCAGACAGACTATGGGACTAATGGGAAGCAAAGGTGAGACTTTCCGTACCTGCACGCGGCCGTATCACTCGCTCGAAGAAAGCGGCTTCATGTGGTCGCGAACGTGGAGCGAAGACATAACGAGAGGACACCGGCCGACTACGGTGCCCCCTCTCAAGCTTGCATTCCAACGTCGTTTCGCTGCAGATATTTAGAATTGATGCGTCAACCCTGCGCGCACGACCGCCTGCTTGTTGCTACTCGATGGATTGAAGCCCGCAATCTGCGCGAATTCTGCCGCATCCGATGCACGTTGCAGCGCGCTCATCAGATACACATTTGTTCGTTTCGACAGTGCATATTGCGCGATCAAATTCAGCTGTTGATATTTCGGAACCGCACTTGTATTGTGATTCCGCCCTGTCGTGTATGTGTAGCCGCCGGCAACAGTCGTCGCACCTGTCAGGGAGTAGATTGCCGAGATCTCGTAATTCTGAAATGTTACTGCGTGCCCGGCATCGGCTTGCTGGAAGGTCGTGTTGGTAAAGTCGGCTAGCATCTTAAGCTTGTTCAACTGGTACGATGCCCCCGCGGCGAAGATGCTCTGGCTGCGTGCGTTTGCGAGCGAATTGCCGTAGACCGAGTTCACGAAGCTGCCACCGCTCTGGTAGCTTGCCACCGCAACCTGAGGGTCATTTACGCGCTCATAAGCGACTGCTGTTGCGAAATCCCCAATTGAGTAGCTGACCGCACCGCTGTACGACGATTGGTTTGAGAATTGTCCGGCCTGCCCTCCAAAGGAATAATGTCCCTCCAGTCTGATCCCGTAAAGCGCTGGACTCGCGTACTTGACAGCATTGTTCACTGAAAACCCGTTGTCCATGTTGTCCATGTCATTGGGGTGCGCGAAATAGTATCCGCCATAGTTGCCATTGAGAGAAAACGGCTCCAACATATCAACGATCGTGTCCCACTGCTTGCCGAACGTTACCGTTCCCAGTTTTTCGCTCTGTACTCCGACGTAGGCATTGCGTGAGAAAATCTGATTGCTACCGCCCAGGCTTCCATTCACGGAGCTAAATCCACTTTCCAGCCTGAAAATTGCTTTCAGTCCCGCGCCTAGGTCTTCGCCACCGAGCAATCCCCAACGACTCCCGAGCGGCACGCCGCTGGACTCTCTCACAGTCGCACCGCCACTGCCGGCAATTGCCTGTCCATTCTGGGCGGTAGTCTGATTGTTTACGTAGTCAATACCCGTGTCGATAATCCCATACAGGGCAACGCTACTTTGGGCGTTTGCGGCAACCGCCGTGAGCACTAAAGGTAAGCTTATCAGCAACTTGTTTTTCATAGCTACTCCCCTGTCAAATTTCTGTGTTTGAGTTCCAGATTTCACAACCCCCGTGCCCGTGCTCAAAAGGAAGTGAGGCATTTAAATTCACCACAGCTTGTAACGAGGTAAAATCATCTACTTCGATAAGTATTACTTATTATTTTTAAGCGGATTTCGTTCATATACGTGATCAAAGCTTGAAACGGCCCTTCGGCAACAGATGAGCGGCACCTCGCGACTCAGCTGAGAAGCGAGACTCAGCGGTCTAAGGGAATGAAAAACACTCACTGCACCAGCAAGCGTTCATGCTTGCCATTTTTATCTCATACGCAACCAGGTCAGCTCGCGCTGGTGACGTATTTGTGTTTGAGTTGGTCCGCAATTACCGCAACGATCAGAAGAACACCGAGAACCACCGTCTGAAGGTAGGAGCCGATCTCAGCGAGATTCATACCGTTCTGAACCAGCCGAATAAAGATTGCACCGAGTACGACGTGCCCTGCGCGGCCGATTCCACCACGAAGGCTGACGCCGGCAATCACGCAAGCTGCAATCGATTCAAGAGCTAATGCACCGCCAATGTTCGCCTCTCCGCTCGAAATACGAGCAGTCGTCAACAGCCCCGAGATGGAGGCGAGCACTGCGCACACTACATAAGTCATTAGCAATATAGCTTTCGTATCAATGCCCGAGAGCGCAGCGGCCTTGGCATTTCCACCGACCGCGAAGAAGTAGCGCCCGACGGCGGTCCGATTCAGAGCGAAAGAAAACACGGCGAAAATGACCAGCGTGATCAACAATGGCACCGGGAAGCCGAGGATGGATCCGAACCCGAAGAACTCACCGAAGCCTGAGGGCATGCCAGAGACCGGTACACCGCCGGTCATAAACAGCGCTATACCAAACCCAATAGACTGCACACCCATTGTCATGATGAACGGCGACACCCCAAACCGCGATATACCAAATCCGTTGACCAGGCCCACAAGAACGCCGGCTGCCACCCCCGCAAGACATCCCACGGCTATCGCGACGCCGGCAAGTTCAGGATGCACGGCAACGATCGAACTCATGACCAAGCCAGAAACAACAGAGGTGAGCGCGACAGTCGTGCCGACAGACAAGTCAAATCCGCCAGTCACGAGTGCAAGCATCTGTCCCAACGCGATAAGTATCAGATAAACGGACTGCCTCAGGAGGTTCACGATGTTTTCGACAGTGAGAAACTGTGACGACATCGTCGCAAAGATGACTATCGCAGCAACCAGCATCACTGGGAGAACGCCAACACGGACGAAGAAGGCGATAAGCCGATTGGCATCGGTTGCTTCCTCGTGGGCTTCATGAGAAGTCCCGGTGGACCCGTTTACATCCCGGTTGACTGAAAAAATTTCCTTCATGGCGTTGCCTCGACTTCTGCACCTGTTTCAAAAAACTGGCTTAGGACCGCATCCTCTCGAATGTGCTCCCCCGAAAACTCCGCTGCTACCCTCCCACCTCGCATGACGTACACGCGATGCGAGAGATTTAGGACTTCCGGCAAGTCGGATGAAATAACAACGATGCCTGCGCCGCTCTCAGCCAACGACTTGATCAAGGTGTAGAGTGCGCTGCGCGTCCCAACGTCGACGCCCACCGTGGGTTCGTCCAGAACGAATAATTGATGCGGCTGCGCCAAGCCCTTGCCAAAAATCACCTTTTGCTGGTTGCCACCGGAGAGTTGCGAGACACTTCGTTCCACATTGCCCGGTGCGAGACCTACACGGGAAGCGAGGCGCTGTGCAGTCCGCCGTTCTGCACTGGTGGATAACCAGCCGGCCTTCGAACGTTGTTCCTTCGCGCGAAGCGCAGACAATGTCATGTTTGAACGCGACGGAAAGGACATGACCAGACCTTCAGCGCGTCGATCAGACGGCAGATAAAAGAGTCCGGCTTTGAGCATCGTCTTCGGTGTTGCGTTCGTTGTGTCCTTTCCAAGAAACCGAATCCGACCTCTAGTCACTTTCTCGACGCCAAAGGTGGCGCGCATTACCTCCGATTTGCCGCAGCCGACGAGTCCGGCCAATCCTACTACTTCGCCTCGTCTCACATAAAGTGTCGCGTCCTTCACCCCAGAGGCTGTCGAAATCCGGTCAATTTCAAGCAACACATCCGAGGGGTCGTAGGCAATGCGTGGAAATATCTCGGATATGGTTCGGCCAACCATTAAAGAAACAAGCTCGTCAGAAGACGTTGTCTGTGCGTCGACAGTCGCTATGTAGCTACCATCGCGCAAGACCGTAATCCGGTCGCCGATCCGACGGATCTCCTGCATGCGATGAGTGATGTAGATGATGCCCACCCCTTGCGATTTCAGCTTGCCCACGATCTCGAAAAGCCGCTCGGTCTCACGGTCGGACAGCGATGCGGTCGGTTCGTCCAGAATCAGTAATTTCGCATTCGCGTGTAGCGCCTTGGCAATCTCGACCATCTGCTGCTGGGCACGTGTAAGCGTTTCGACCAGTGCATCGACATGAATGTCAAAGCCGATTTGCTCGAGGAGCGCGCGCGCGCGTCGACGCTGGTCCTTCCGGTTCACCATCCCGTAAGCAGCGGGCTTGTCGCCAAGGAACAAGTTTTCTGCAACAGTCATCGTGGGCACCAGTGAGAACTCCTGAAAGACCGCACTGATCCCGAGCCGTCTTGCCTCGCGAACCGATTTCAGGGTGACTACCTGACCTTCAAACACAATCATCCCGCCGGTCGGCTCCTGAGCCCCGGTGACCAGCGAAATCAAAGTCGATTTGCCTGCGCCGTTCTCCCCGAACAACACGTGAACCTCTGCACGCATCACTGACAGGCTCACGTCTCGCAGTGCCGCCACCCCGGGATACTGCTTTGACAGTGACTTCAATTCGAGTAAAGGAATAGGTGGTGCGTCGGTCATCACTGGTCCGGATAAGTTGCCACGCCTTCAGCGATATCTCATGCGTCAGGCACGGTGCGACAAAGAGGGTTCAGTTTGCTTTGAATTGAGCCGTGAATGTCTGCGGCGCCAGTATGTCATCGCGCTTGATCTTGTTAATGTTGTCTTTGTCCACGATGAAAATGCGCGGCCCGACATGCCGTATCACGTCCTTTCCCTCAAGAAGCCGGGTCGCCTGATCAATGGCTATTCGGCCCTGGATCACCATCGAATCGGCGGGTGAAGCCAGAATCTGCCCGCTCTGAATCCCGGCGAAGACCTCCGGTGTAATGTAGAAAGAAACCACCTTCGTCGTCTTGTCCATATTGCGCGCACGCAGTATCCCCGGCGCGACCTCCGCAGTCACGGCGGTACCCGCAACGTAGCCAACACCAGGGTTGGCCTGCAACGTGTCCTCGACCAGTTTTCCTTGAACTTCTTTACCGGTATCGCCATATTTGGGCTCGAGTACCTGGAGCGCGCTTCCCTTGACGCCATCCATAAATCCCTTGTTGGCCGCTTCGACCCAACCAGCGCCAGCAGGGCCCGGAAACCAGGCAACCTTGACTGGTGCCGACCCAGCCGGATGGGCTTTCGCAAGATATTCGCCGGTTGCGTGTCCCATCGTGTAGAAGGAGACAAGGGATTTTGCGGAGACATCTGAAGAATTAATGCCGTTGACGAGATCGACAATCGGAATCTTCTTGGCTGCGACTCCCTTGAGGAGATTGTTCAGACCATCGCTGGAAATAGCGCCAATCACGACTGCTTCAGCGCCGCCGGAGACGCAATCTTCGATTTGCGAGATTTGCGTGCCGAGATTCGTGTAACCGCCGGCCTCGACGACATGGACCTTTACGCCCAAATCTTTTGCTTCCTGTATCACACCGTAGTCAACACCCAACCAGTAGGCATCCTTCATATGTGGAAAGGAAACGCAGATGTTCCAGTCTTTCCCAGCTTTCGGCAGCGGCGAGTAAGCGACGTTCGAGATCGCACCGTTCGCCGAAAATGGTGGGGTTACAGCCTCGGCTTGATACGGGTACCAGCTTGCCGCGCTGGCGGGACAGGCGGCAAAAAGCCCGAGCCCTGTAAACAGGCACGATTCCCAAGTCAATTGAAAAAAAGATTTCCGGCGCATGTCGCCTCCTAGTGGGATATTCGTAAGGCAAAACGGGATCGATAGGGTCGCAACGCAGGCAAGTTCGCCGTGATAGGGATCTGGGGCGTGCAGCTTTTCGGCTATGATGGGATGAGGCAAAGCAGCTCGTCAGGGCCAAATGCCGCGTATCTAAGGACGAGCTCATTCTATGGAGTCGCGCCGGCTATCGCTTGGATCGCGCCGCCCAACGATTTGGACTTTGGCGTCCTGACACCGTCGGACCATCAGCCACGAACTACGGGACACCTCCGCGATCACCGAGCCGCCCGCTCCGCCGATAACATCTCCGCTGCCGGTAAACGCTCGTGCCCGAACGGGGCCTCGACTGCACCGCTGTCAGCCCTCCGCCGCGCGGTGTCGCGGTTTCGGACAGATGCCTCCTGCGTTGATTGCTCTTTCGTCGCCTCCGGCGCCTTACCTAGCGCAAGTACCTCAACCTGCCGCGTGTTTCGCTATACCTCTTTTTCTTCGACGTCGATCGATGCGTCGGTTTATCGAGCACCGTCACCCAGCGCCGTTCCGGACTTTCCAGACCAATAGCATCTCCGACCCGCACGGCAAACTCTCTAACGGCACGCTCGAAATCGACACCCCACTCGATGTGATCTGTCTTCACCCGTAGACCAGTCGGGTAGCGACGGTGCATTGCTGCACCGCCGCCCCCTCAGAACCGTGCATGCGACTTTAGCCGCGCACGGCTCAAGCCTTTCAAACCCCCATTGTCGAAGCCGGTGTCACTACTGATAATCCGAGGGCACGCGCGATCCGATGGCAATCCGGATGAAGCATCGCCAAATTGCTGATCGTATCCTTACCGCCGTCGATCGTTCGATCCAGATGGTAGAGACGCCAGCCACTGGATTTTGTGACCATCGGGGGTGCGGCGGACATCTGTACCTGGCCTCGACATTTAAGGATGTTGTTAATATATAGAATTCAAGGAAAGTTGTTTAGACATGACGGTATTCGCTCTCCAAATCGGCTTGGCGCGCGGCCATGGCGATTTGATCCAGACGCGCAGCTCCGAACATGCCGGATGTGTCACGGCGACGCCCGGAGCCGGGATCGCAATGAGTGTGGCGAATGCCAATATCGGACCGCTCAAGCACTATCCCGGTCAATAATCGCAAAGCCCGTATCCAGACGTACCGGATAGCGCATCCCTTGATTGTCATTGGAGAACCGCTCAAGCAAGGCCAAGGCAGTGCGCGCGCCGATGGCGGCGCCATCGACACGCACGGTCGACAGCGCAGGATAAACGTGCGCCGCCGTATTCAGGTCGCCAAACCCCATCACGGCCAGATCCTGAGGCACCTTCAATCCGCGGCTTGCAGCTTCGGCAAGCACCCCTTGCGCGAGCGTATCCGAACTGCAGACAACAATCTCCGGCGCGCTTCCCTTCAATAGCGCCGACACCCCTTCGCGCCCCACCTGCAGCGTAGCTGGAGCGTGACGTATTTCAAAAGGAACGCTGTTGATGTCGTGGCGCTGCAGCTCGTGAATAAAGCTGTTGGCACGACGAAGCGCGCGAGAATCGTTGACCGACAAAACGCCGAAGCGTCGATAGCCCTTTTTAATGAGGTGTCGTGCAAGCTCCTCCCCAAGCTTCTCGTGTGAGAAACCAATCACGATGTCAATCGGGGTATCGGTCAGGTCCCATATCTCGACGACGGGAATCTTCGCCCGGGTAAGCCGTTCGATGGTGGAATCCGTGTGGTCGGTACCCGCAAGCACGACCCCATCCGGTCGGCGCCCCAGAATGGCCTCGACAAGCGCCTCCTCACGCTGCGGCGAATAACCTGTCAATCCCAGCAAGGTTTGATACCGCGCAGCGGTCAATCCGTCCATCAACGCCTGGACAGTATCTGCGAAGACGGAACTGGCGATCGTAGGCAACAGGACGGCGACCAGGCGGCTCTTACTGCTTGCGAGCCCCCCAGCCAGCATGTTCGGCACGTACCCGGTCGCACGGACCGCATCGAGCACCTTCTTCTGTGTCGCGCTGCGGACGAGTTCGGGCCGATGCAAAGCGCGGGATACCGTCATCGGAGCGACGCCGGCAACGCGGGCAACGTCGATCAAGGTCACACTTTCAGCAGGACCACCAATTGCATCGCCCTGCTTACCTTCGTAAATTTGCTCCATCCCGACCTCTTCGATAACGCTGGCAATTCTAACGTCTACCACTGTTATCCCAGTGTTTCCCGGGCACAGCCATCAGTCGGTCCATCCTGTCAGCCGATGGCATCTAACGTGCTCTGCTGCGCCAGCGCCATGGTGCATACGTAACCGCCCACGCCACCTAGCTGAAAAATCCATCCGGTGTTTTACACAGGCGCGCGCCTTAAGCGTGCGACATTATGTTCACGTACGGCCAGCCACAAAGCCAGCATTCCAACTACCGCCAATGCACTAGCCAGCACGAATGCCGATGAATAGCCCGCGCCGTACTGAATCATGAAACCAGTGATGCTCGGCGAAAGGATACCCGCAAGGTTCGCAAGCAAGTGCACGAAGCCACCGGTCGCGCCAATCCGGTCTCTTGGCACGATGTCCTGCAACAAGGACCAGCATGCCTGCGGCGTCATGAAAGCAAAAAGACTAGCGACGGCGATCAGTGCAACGGCTGGGACCAGCGAATCCACGCGGGATACCAGTAGGACGCAGAGTGCGGCCATGCTTAATCCCATGATGATCACCGTCTTGCGTGCAAAGAGCACGTTCCCGGTTCGCTTGTAAAGCGCATCGGAAATGATGCCGCCCAGGACAAAGCCGGCTGTTGCACCAAGCCACGGCAGAATCCCCACAATGCTCATGTGCTTGATATCAAGGTGCTGATAGTCGGTAAAGTAACTGGGCAACCACGACAGGAAAAAATACAGCACGTAGTTGAAGGCGAAGAACGCCATGGCTACACCGAGTACAGGCACGGAAAACAGGTAATAGAAGACACTGGTGGGCTCATCGCTGGATGTCGCGGTATCAACAGAGCGTGTTGGGTGACGATCGGACGCGATCAGTTCTGCTTCTTCTCGCGACACAGCGGGATGGTCACCTGGTTGATCGCGGAAACAGCGCCACCAAAACACCATCCAGGCAAAGCCCAACAGGGCAATCACAATGAACGAAATGCGCCAGCCGAACTGCAGCGCAACCAGCCCGACAATCGGCGCGGCAACCGCTGCGCCAAGCGGCTGCCCGGCATTCGTCAGGCCAACCGCTCTCCCCGCTTCCCGGCGCGGAAACCAATTGGAAATTGACTTGTTGGTGGTTGTCCCCATTGGCCCTTCCGCGACACCGAACGCTACCCGCGCGACCATGAGCGCAGCGAAGCTGCCGGCGAAAGCAGTCGCCCCGCAAAACACCGACCAGAAACCTGCCGCCAGCATAAACACCTTGCGCGGGCCATATTTGTCGGCGGCCCACCCGCCTACGAAACAGAACACGCAATAACCGATGAAGAAGCTGCTGAAGAGCAACCCCAGCTGGGCGTCATTGATATGCAATTCACGCTTGATGATTGGCGCGACGACGGACAACGCCGCGCGATCGAGATAATTGAGCATGCCGGCAAAAAACAACAGCACGGCCACCACCCAGCGATAGCGGGATTTCATGTCTTCTCCTCCATGTCACTGCGCGTGTAGCGCTATCTGCGACGTCGTTTCAAACAGTCTGTACTACTGCTTGTTGGCCGCCATCAGGTCACTGGAGCCGGATTGAACAGAACAAGGGCGTTATGCAACTTCAGTTTTTCGGCGCACGTTTGCTTGCGGCCACTCGCTACCTCGAGCATCAGCCGAAATAATTCCCAGCCGACGTCTTCGATGGTCGCGTCTCCTGTTGCGATGGTGCCGGCGTTGATGTCCATCAAGTCATGCCAGCGGCGCGCCAGGTCCGAGCGTGTGGCAACCTTGATGACCGGCACCTCGGCCAGACTGTATGGCGTGCCACGTCCGGTCGTGAAAACATGCAGGTTGATACCTGCCGCGAGTTGCAGCGTTCCGCAGATAAAATCGCTCGCCGGCGTCGCCGCATAGATCAAACCCTTCTGCTTCACTTTTTCGCCAGGAGAAAGCACCCCCGAAATGGCAGCGTTACCCGATTTGATAATCGAGCCCATCGCCTTTTCAACGATGTTCGACAAGCCGCCCTTTTTATTACCCGGTGTCGTATTCGCGCTGCGATCGGCGCTGCCGCGTTGCAGGTAATCGTCGTACCACCGCATCTCCCGGATAATCGCCTCCGCCACTTCCGGCGTGGCCGCGCGACTAGTCAACTGGTCAACGCCGTCACGAACTTCCGTCACCTCGGAGAACATGACGGTTGCACCTGCGCGAACCAGAAGGTCGGTGGCAAATCCGACCGCCGGGTTGGCCGTGAGTCCTGAGAATGCATCGCTTCCGCCGCACTGCACGCCGACGACGAGATCGGCCGCCGGACAGGTTTCGCGGCGCCGGTAATTGAGCCTTTGGAGGTGACCCTCGGCCATCTTCATGATCGAGTCGATCATCGACTGGAAGCCAACATGGACATCGTCCTGCAGGACCACGACATCGCCGTTCAAGTCATGCGCGAGGTCGCCGATGTCGGCCACGTCGTCGACGTTGTCAACGGTCGCGATCGGAATCGTCCCTGGCGGCATCAGCCGCTCCGGCTGCAGCTTTTCGCAACCGAGGCTCACCATCATCACTTCTCCGCCGAAGTTCGGATTCAGGCTGATGTTGCGAACCGTGCGGATGGGCACCATCGCATCCGGCGCATCGATAGCGACACCGCATCCATAGGTGTGCCCCAGGCCAACGACATCGTCGACGTTGGGGTAACGCGGCAGCAGTTCGGCCTTGATCCGCACGACCGCATGCTCGACTACGTCGGCCACGCATTGGACGGTCGTCGTAATCGCCAGGATGTTGCGCGACCCGACTGAACCGTCCGCATTTCGATACCCCTCGAAGGTGAAACCCTCGAGGGGCGGCATTGCCGGTGCTTTGACCGTCGCGATAGGCAAGCCTTCAAGCCCCGGCGGACTTGGCATGCGAATCACGTGCTCGTTGATCCAGCTGCCCTTGGGCAGCGCCTTGAGCGCATACCCGATCACTACGTTATAGCGGATGACTTCGGCGCCTTCGGCGAGATCCGCGAGCGCGACCTTGTGACCCTGCGGCACGCGTTCGCGCAACACGAGACCGCCTGGAAAGACCGCTCCCCCCGGGAGACCGCCGTCATTGACAACAATGGCGACGTTGTCCTGCGGGTGAACGCGGATGTAGAGAGGGGGTTGCTCCATTCGACTCATCCTTTTCCGGATTGTTTACACATTGCGTCTTACAACATCTGTCATCATACAATGATTGCGCAATCATTTTGCCACGCAAATCGATAACAATGCAGTAGTATCAGTACCTACAGCGTTCTATTTGAAAGCACGCTGCTCATGTTGTACGATGACTAACAATTAAGAGAATTTGGACGTTTTACTCATGACAACACCGCAAGAACTCAAGCAAATCGTGTCGGATGGCCTGCTGTCCTTCCCTGTCACCGACTTTGACGAGCAAGGCGACTTTTGCGCCGACACCTACGCTGAACGCCTCGAATGGCTTGCGCCTTATGGCGCGACCGCCCTGTTCGCCGCAGGTGGAACGGGCGAATTCTTTTCTCTGACTAAAACCGATTACTCGAACGTAATCCGCACTGCGGTGGAAACCTGCAAGGGCAAAATACCCATTCTCGCCGGTGCCGGCGGCCCCACGCGCGTGGCAATAGAGTACGCGCAGGAAGCGCAGCGGTTGGGAGTAAACGGTGTTTTGCTGATGCCGCATTACCTGACTGAAGCCTGTCCGGAAGGCATCGCCGCGCACGTTGAACAGGTGTGCAAGGCGGTGAAAGACATCGGCGTGATTGTCTACAACCGCGCCAATTCAAAGCTTAACGCCGACGTGCTGGAGCAGCTGGCTGACCGTTGCCCCAACCTGATCGGCTTCAAGGACGGCGTAGGCGAGATCGAAAACATGGTGACAATCCGCCGCCGCCTGGGCGATCGCTTCTCGTACCTCGGCGGCCTGCCGACTGCTGAAGTCTACGCAGCCGCATACAAGGCGCTCGGCGTGCCCGTGTATTCGTCGGCAGTGTTCAATTTCATTCCGAAGACCGCAATGGACTTCTATCGGGCGATCTCGGCGGACGATCACGCAACGGTTGGCAAGCTGATCGATGAGTTCTTCCTGCCGTATCTCGCCATCCGCAACCGTCGTGCCGGTTATGCGGTAAGCATCGTCAAGGCGGGCGCCAAGCTTGTCGGCCACAGTGCAGGCCCGGTGCGCGCCCCACTCACCGATCTCGACGAAGATGAAATGGCCCAGCTCGACGTGCTCATCAAGAAACTGGGCGCGCAATAGCACGATAAGCAGATCGCTCAAGAGCAGTGCAACTGCTTATGGAGCATGAGCATGCAGTGACAAACGAAAAGTGCCGGCAACGCATTCGCGCCCGGCACTTTTCCCAAAAGCAACGAAGCATTGATGGTTTGATTCCGGCATCCGTGCAAAACGACCCACACGGTCGCCAACGTCACGGACAGTCCCGCGCATCGATATTTCAATGCTATCCAGCTGGAACGATCGGAGACACACCATGCAATCAAGCCGCTCTGCAAGCATTGCCGGCATCGCCAAGCGCACGAACGTCCGGTACCTGATCTTGCTGATGATCTTCATCATCACCACACTCAACTACGCCGACCGCGCCACACTGTCGATCACCGGCTCAGCCATGCGCAGTGAATTTGGCTTCGACGCGATTCGCATGGGTTACATCTTCTCCGCATTTAGTTGGGCTTATGTGTTGTCGCAGCTACCGGCCGGCTGGTTGCTCGACCGTTTCGGCGCCCGCCGCATGTATGCCGCAAGCATTTTCCTGTGGTCACTTTTCACCCTGCTGCAAAGTTCGATCGGTCTCGCGGGCAGCGCGGGCGCTGCCGTCATTGCATTGTTCGTGTTGCGTTTTGCGATGGGCATGGCCGAAGCACCCGCCTTCCCTGCAAACGCGAAAGTGGTGGCAAGCTGGTTTCCGACCGCCGAGCGCGGCACCGCCTCGGCCATCTTCAACTCGGCCCAGTATTTCGCTGCGGTTATCTTCACGCCGCTCATGGCCTGGATCACCCATTCGTTCGGATGGCA
>Ga0073928_10004029_pt1 | contig 22310 bp, 21 predicted proteins | sample PaiPotPPA55metaG_FD_76969 | JGI IMG/M metagenome (GOLD analysis project Ga0073928, IMG submission 76969) | Iron sulfur acid spring bacterial and archeal communities from Banff, Canada, to study Microbial Dark Matter (Phase II) - Paint Pots PPA... ...
AGCGTCGAGAGTGAGCGTGCTGGCGGAGATGGTGATGTCGCCGTTGGCGTCGTACGTCCCGCCGAGGACCTGAAGGGTGCTGTTGACCGAGACGAGGGTGGGGCCCGTGCCGGAGGTAAACGTCCCGCCGTTCTGGACTTTCATCGACCCAACGCCGAAGGCGCCGGCGCCGAAGACGCCAACGTTGAGGGTGGCGGTGCCGGTTTGCGTGAGGCTGGAGCCGGCGCCCTGGACGACCAGCAGCGGAGTGGACTGGGTGGAGATGCCGTCGGCGGCGACGCCGATGTCGCCGGCCACCACTTTGGCCCCGCCCTGGATGGTGGCCAGACCGTTGGTATTGAAGCTCTCATCGAGATTCAACCCTCCTGCCAGGTTTCCGAGAGCGGCGTTGTCGAACATGAGGTTGCCGCCCACAAAGTGGCCCAGGGTGAGGGGCTGAGCGAGGTTCAGGTGGCTGCCGGTACCGTCGACGGTGATTTGCATCCCGCTGAGCGGGGAGGGCGAGAACGCACCGCTTAGATCGACGTGGCCGCCGTTCTGGATCATGAGCGAGTCGACGGTCGCAGTGCCGGCGGCGTCGGACTGAACCGAGCCACCCGATACGGTGAGTTGGGGCGTTTGGAAGGCGCCACCCGTAATGTTGAGCGTGCCGGTAGGTTTAATGGTCGTAGCGCCGGCCGAGAACACGCCAGCGCTATCGACGTGGAGCAGGCCCGTGCTGTTGGCGGCAGCGCCGACCATCAGCGTGCCGAGACTGGGCTGTGAAACCGTCGCCCCGATGCCGCTGACGGTAAACTGACCCGTTTCTCCGACCGCGCCGCCTATGCCGATGTCAATGGTCCCACTGATAACCTTGGCGCCGGACGTGACCGCGGCGATGCCGTGACTGTTGAGTGCGGAGGTGGCGCCCAGTTGAAGCCCGCCAGGAAGCGCGCCCGTCGCGCTGTTCTGATAGGTGACGCTGCCGGTGACATTCGGGGAGAAGTCGATAACGGGGACCTGGGCCATGTTAAGGTGACTGGTGGCGCCGTCGACGAGGAAGGTGGCGCCCGAGGCGGCGACTCCGCCGTTCAAGTCTGCCTTCCCGGTAATGACCAGCGTGTTGCCGCTGAGTATGCTGAAGGGGCTGGATGCGTCGGACTGCAAGGTCCCGCCGGCAATCGTGAGGTTGCCATGGGCTTCGAAGGTCGCGCCGCTGGCGAGGGCGATCTTTCCCATCTGACCGATGAAAGCGGCATCGGGCGCGATCAGATGTCCGCCCGTGAGGTTGATCGCGCCGGAGCTGGCGCCAGCGCCGACGGACAGTTGCCCGGCGGTGAGCGTGCCGCCGGAAATGTTGACCGTCCCGCTCTGGCCGCCCTGGTTTGCAGCGCCAATGCTGGTGGTGGTGGAAGTGACGGACGCGCCGCTCTGAATGACGAGCGTCCCCTTACTGTTCGGGTCCATGGCTCCGACGAACAGGCCGCCGAGGGCGCCGGTCGCGCTATTCTGCCAAGTCATGGTGGACGACTGGCCGCCGCTCCCCACGTAGAGATTGGAAGCGACATTGAAATGACTGGCGGAGCCGTCGACCAAAACGGTAGAACCGGCGAGCGGCAGGTTGGTTGACATGTTGAGATCGACATGCCCGCCGTTCTGAACGGTCAGCGACCGGCCCGCCGCCAGCGTGAATTTTCCGCCCGAATTCGATTCGAGCAGGCCGCCGCTGATCGTCATGTTGCCCTGGGCGTTGAACGTGCCGCCGGTCAGGTTGATGGTGCCGGGTTGATTGACCTGGATCGTCCCATTGCCGGTGGTGAACGTGCCGCCGCTGTCGATGTGCAGCAGTCCGTTGGACCGCAGCAGCAGCAGCGCGGCGCCGCCGATCGTCAGGTTTGACGAGCCGAACTGGCTTGCGGTGGCGTTGGCGCCCGTGACGGTGAGCGTGCCGCTGGTCACGCTTGTCAGCGACCCGCCGGCGCCGATCGACATCGACCCGGCGGTCAACTGAGTGGCCGGATCCACCGTGAGAGAGGCGCTGCTGCTGCCCAAGAGCGCCCCCGCGCCGTCAATATCAACTGCACCGGTGGAAAGCAGGTTCACCTGGTTGAGCGTGAGCTGACCGTTCACACTGGCGCTGCCGACCAGATAGAACGGCGCTATCGAGGTAGCAAAGGTGACGTTACCGGAGGGAACGAGCAGGGCGGCATTGGATGGGCTGTTGGTAAAGGTGACGGTATACGTGGCGCTGGCGTTGAAGTCGGCCGTGTCGGAGCCACCGGGGACGGCGCCGGTGCTCCAGTTGAAGGCATCGCTGAAGGTGCCGTCATAGGTATGCCTGACGATCGGCGGCGGCACGTTGTGCCCGACCCAGTCGATAGTGGCGGCGCTGGCAGCAGGGGCGGCCAGCGCCGAGGCAAGCAGCAGCGGATAGGCGCTCGCGCAGGCGTGTCGGTGTGGTTTGCGGCTTCGCATGATCTCGACTCCCTTCCGGCGGGTGTGGGGCGTACCCGCAACGGACCGCCACTCGGATGTGAATTGGCGGTGAACGGGGCTATATCGTGAACATGCTAACCGATGGGGTCGGCGGCCGTCAAGCAATTTATATCGCCAGCAGGGGTTTGGCTTTACAGTTCTCGCAGGCGAGCCTATAGTCCGCCCCTTGCCGGTCCTCCGGAGCGTGCCATGAGCGAAAGCGGTTCGCAATCGAACCCCAACAGCGAATCGTTCCTTCCCCACTCCACCGTCCTGATCGTCGATGACAACCCGCAAAACGTGGAGTTGCTGGCGGCATTCGTCGAGTCGCTGCCGGTGAAGATCGTCACGGCGTCCGACGGCATCGAGGCCCTGCGCAAAGTGGCTGAGCACAACCCGGACCTGATCCTGCTCGACATCATGATGCCGCACATGAGTGGGTTTCAGGTTTGCCAGCGGATCAAGAGCGACCCCAAAACGCGCGACGTGCAGGTGCTGATGGTCACGGCGCTCAACGAGCTGGGAGACATCGAGCGGGCCACCGAGTGCGGCACCGACGATTTCGTCAGTAAGCCGGTCAACAAGCTCGAGCTGCTCACCCGCGTCAAGAGCCTGCTGCGCGTCCGCCATCTCAAGAGCGAGCTGGAACGGGCGCTGACTTATCTGAACGAAATGGAGCAGGACGTGGCGGAAGGAGAGTAGATATCCGAATGACGAATGACGAAATTCGAATGACGAATCAATGCTCAAATGTCGAAGGATTGAATGACGAAAATGACTGCGTGCCCGTTTCGTCATTTGAACATTTTGGAATTCGTCATTGATTCGTCATTCGAGTTTCGTCCTTCGTCATTTCCGTTGACCAAACAGGAGCACGAGCGATGAAACCCGGAATACTGCCGACGGCCCTATGTCTTTCCGCGCTGCTCATCGGTTGTGAACCCCCGCAGCAGCCCGTTCCCCAGACTGGCCCGCGCCAGACCTCGGCGGCGCTGCACGCGGACCAGGCCGCAGGCGCGGTCGGGTCTGAAACGGCCGGTCCTAATGGGGCAGCTCCGCGGTACGCAGCCGAGGCGTATCGGCTGGTCAGCGAGAAAGACGAGATCGTCTCGGTCCTTCAAAACGGGCTCGTGGTCATTACCAAGCGCGTGCCTTCCCCGGTGCTGGCGGTGCGCGGGTATGCGTTCACCGGCGGGGTCTATGAAGGCCCATGGCTCGGCGGGGGGCTCAGTCACTTGCTGGAGCACCTGGTGGCCGGCGGCAGCAACGGGCGACGCAACGAGGAGCAGAACAAGGAACTCCTCCAGGCCATCGGCAACAACTCCAACGCCGAAACCACCGAAGACCACACCGTCTTTTTCGTCAACACCACGGCCGAGCACATGCAGCAGGCGGTGGACCTGGTCACCGGATGGATGTTCACCGCCAAGATCACCCCACAGGAATACGAGCGCGAGTATGAGGTCGTGCAGCGCGAGCTCGAGATGGGGAAGGGGGAGCCGGAGCGGCAGCTCTACTACATGATGATGATGAACCGCTACCGTGTAAGCCCGACGCGCGTGCCGGTGATCGGATACCAGCCGGTCATTCAGGGCCTCAGCCGCGACGACGTCTACAACTATTACCGGATGGCCTACGTGCCGAACAACATGATGTTCGTCGTCGCGGGGAACGAAGACCCGGAGAAGATGCTGAAGGCGGCCGAGCAGTACAGCGATTATCCACCCGGGCGGGCGTTCAATCATGACATCGCGGACGAGCCGCCGGTCGTGACGCCGCGCACGCTGGCGGCGACGTTCCCCAAGCTCGGAGACGCGCACGTGAACCTTGCGCTTCCGTCGGTCGAGATGTCCAGCCCCGACCTGTACGCCCTGGACCTGCTGGCAGCGGTGCTCGGACAAGGCGAGAGTTCGATTCTGACCGAGGACATCCGTGACAAGAAGCAGCTCGTCACCGCCATCGGCAGCGATGATGAGACCCCCAGCTACGTGGAGGGAAGCTTCGACATCATGATGGAACTCAAGCCCGAGCGGGTCGGCGAGGGGATGGCGGCCGTCCTCAACCTCATCGACTGGGTCAAGGACAATCCCATCGACGAAGCGAGGATCGATCGGGCCAAGCAACTGCTGCGGGCCGGACTGATCCAGAGGCGGCTGAAGTCGGAGGACCTGGCCGCGACGCTGGGTGACGACTTCATGATGACCGGCGACTCGCATTTCAGCGACGTGTATCTGAAGCGGATCGGCGAGCTGACCGCCAAAGACCTTCAGGCCGTCGCCCGCAAATACTTCGATCGAAGCAAGCTGATCACCACGGCGATGTTCCCAGCCGAGTACGCTGGAGCGGCGGGGCTGCCGAAGGTGGAAGACATCCTTCGCCCCGCCGCCGCGACGCAGCAGGTCGCGCAGAAGCAGCCGTCCGAGTCGGACGTGCAACGCGTCGTGCTGGAGAATGGCACAGTGCTGCTGGCCAAGCGGATCACAACCACGCCGCGGGTCGAGATGCAGATGTACAGCCTCGGCGGGGTAACGGCGGAGGACCAGAAGACCAACGGGCTGGGCAACCTCAGCATGAAAATGCTGCTCCGCGGCACCAAGACCAGGAACGCCCAGCAGATCGCCGAGTTCTTCGACTCGATCGGCGGCGCGATGGGCACGACCTGTGGCAACAACACCTGGGCCTGGAACGCCCACTGTCTGAGTAAAGACTTCGACAGGGCCTTTGAGGCCTACGCCGACGTGGTGAACGATCCGACGTTCCCACAGGACGAAGCGTCGGCGATGAAGAAGCGAATCGAATCGGAGATCGCCGCGGAGGACGCCGACTGGTCTGCCCAGGCCGCACGGTTCTTCCGCAAACAGTTTTACGGGCCGTCCAATTCGCCCTACCAGTTCCTTGCAATCGGCATGCAGGATAACGTCGAGTCGTTCACGACGCAGCAGATGAAGGACTGGTATGAGCAGAAGGTCCAGGCCGCCCCGCGCGTCCTTGCAGTCTATGGCGACGTGGACGTGGAGCGCGTGAAGCAACTGGCGGCGGACCTGCTGGGCAAAGGACCGAAGCGACCCGCGCCCGCACATCCGACCGAGCCGAATCCCGCCCCCTCCGCCGCCGGCGGCGGCCTGCCGCAGATCAACGTCAGGCGGGTCGAGATGCAGAAGACCGAGCAGGCCCTGGCCGGGGTCATCATTGGCTTTGGTTCAAACAGCGTGGTAGGGGACCCGGCCAACTACGTGCTGGATGTCATCGATACGCTCACGAGCGGCTTCACCTATCCGACCGGGTACATCTTCGAAACCCTCCGCGGGCTGGGGCTGGTATACGTGGCCGATGCCCGCAATGTTCCCGGCCGCGAAGCCACATTACCCGGCACGTTCGAGGCGTATGCCGGCTGCGACCCGAAGAACGTGAACCGGGTCGTCGAGCTGATCCTGGAGAACATCGCCCGCGTCGAGGGTACGCCGCGAGACGTCAACATGGACTGGTTCAAGCGGTCCAAGGAGTTGATGGCGGTGGCCGACGCGATGGAGAACGAGACGCCCGCCGCCCAGGCGCAGCTTGCCGCGGTGGATGAGGTGCTCGGGCTCGGCTACGACTACCACAAGGGGTTTGCCGATCATATCCGGCAAGTAACCCTGGCGGAGGTGCAGCAGGTAGCGCGGCAGCGGCTGCGGTCCTGCCTGGTGACGATCAGCACGCCGCGGCCCGACCTGGTGCAAGTCAAGCCGGGCGTGCGGACTTATGCGTCCTTCCCCCCCGTTGACTTGACGCCTAAAGGCGTTCAGCATGATGTGGGCGGGACGAAGTGAAGTTGCGGAGCATTGCAAAATGCAAAATGCAAAATGCAAATTTAGAATCGCAAATTGAGTGGACGCAACCGACACGTGTCGATTTGGCTTTTGCAATTTGCAATTTGCAATTTGCAATCTGAATTCTGCAATGCTTGTTCATCCCTGATGAACAAATGCTTTACGACCAGAACACCACCCTGACCCAATTCCTCGACGGCACCGCCACCCGGCAGCCTTCGCCCGGGGGGGGTAGCGCCGCCGCTCTGGCGGGGGCGCTGGCCGCGGCGGTGGGCGAGATGGTCGTCAATTACAGCATTGGCAAGAAGGACCTCGAAGGGCACCAGGGGGAGCTGCGGTCCGCCCTGGCCGAGCTGCATCGGGGGCGGTCGCTCCTGCTCGAACTGATGATCGAAGATCAAAACGCGTATCAGGCGCTGACGGCGGCCCGTAAGCTGCCGAAAGACTCTCCCGATCGGCGTCAAGAATACGAGGCGGCGCTGCTCGCATGCATTCGCGTCCCGCAGGCCATCGCGGCTACCGCCGCCGCTGTGGTGGAACTGTCCGATCGGCTGGTCGACCGCGTCAATCCTCATCTTCTATCAGACTTGGCCGTCTGTGCCGATCTGGCGATGGCCGCGGTGCGGTGCGGACTCTACAACGTCCGCGTCAATCTTCCCGCGGTAGATGACCCCTCCGACCGCCAGCGCATCGAGGCGCCGATCGGCCAGGTCCTCTCCCGAGCGGTGCAGACGATTCAACGGGTAGTGCCACGGATTTGGCAGCGTCACGAGCGAAGTAAATGAGCGGCGACGACCGAGACTACAAACTCGACATTTCCTCGCTGCCATCCGGCGAGGCAGCCGCGCTGCCGCCGCGTCCGTTCCTCAGCGTGCTGTTCGCATGTTGCGGCGTGTACCAGCGCATCTACCGCGACGCGGGCGCCGCCAGCTACCGCGGCCGCTGCCCGCGGTGCGGCAAGGCCGTTCACTTCGCCGTCGGCCAAGGCGGCACAACCGCCCGGTTCTTCAGGGTTTCGTAACCGCTGTATTCTGTCTCTTGTCTTCTGTATCCTTTGGACCCCACGGAGGATTGACCTATGAGCACGGCTGCTCCAATGAAGGCCGCGAAGGGCGGGTATGACGTCCCCAAGCCCGCGGGGAAGTGCGCGGTCTGTGGCCGCGACATCGTCGCCGGCGAAAAGTTCATCGCCGCGGTTCGCGAGACCCAGACCGGACTGGAGCGGCTCGATGTCGCTCCCGAGTGCTGGGAGCGCTTCGATCGGGCCGACCTGCTCGGATTCTGGCAGACGACCATGCCCCGGCCGGAGGAGAAAAAGAAGCTGTTCGTGGATGATCAGGTGCTCTGCGCGCTTTTCGAGCGGCTGGGTGACGCAACCGAGCCGGCCAAAGTCAATTTCCGGTTCGTCCTGGGATTGATCCTGATGCGCAAGCGGCTGATTGTCTACGAGGAGATCCGCCGACAGGGCGATAGCGACGTATGGGTCGTGCGAATGAAAGGCCAGGACGCGCGACTCGACCTGCTCGACCCCAAACTGGACGAGCAGCAGATGGCGGAAGTCAGCCGGCAACTGGGCCAAATCCTTAACGAGGAACTGTGATCCCCGACAGGCTCGTCATTGCACTTCTGGGCTGCGCCTTTCTTGTCGGAGGCTGTTGCAACTGCCCGAGGGGCGGAGCGGCTGGGGACGAGTTCCGGCTCAACCCGCCCACGCAGCCGATGAGCGCGGTCGTGGCCGCCATCAACGCCAATAACGAAAAGATCCCCTCTCTTTGGGCCAAGCTGAATTACCAGGTAATGATTAAGGACCGCGGCCAAGTCCACACCGTGACCAGCGACGACGGAATATTGCTATACCGTCGGCCCGCGGAGTTCCGACTGGTCGGGAATCAGGCGCTCGTCGGGAGGATCTTCGATCTGGGGACCAACGAACGTGAATTCTGGTTGGAAGTGGTGCCGGGCACGAATCGGCTGTGGTGGGGGACGTATGCCGACCTGGCCCGACTCGATCCCGAGCGTCTGCCGATCCCCATCCGTCCGGACCAGGTGATGGAGGTGCTGGGCGTCGCGACCATCAACGGCGACTTCAACGCTCTGCCTGTCCCCACCATGCGTTACAACAACGCCGCCGACGCGTACGTCTTCGCTTTCAATGTGAAGGCCCCGGACCAATGGCTCGTCCAGAAGGAAATCTGGTACGACCGTAAGACGATACGGCCGCGCCGGGTGATCCTTTACGATGGTCGGGCCCGGCCCGTGCTCCAGGCCAGCCTCTCGCACGATATGAAAGTACAGCTCCCGAACGAGGACCCGGCGCAGTGGCCGCTGGTGGCGGGGGACTTCAAGCTCTTTTTCCCTGATTCCGGGAGCCGGATGGAATTCACTTTGACGGACGTGCGGCCTTACAAGCAAATCGGCCCGCAGAAGGTCCCAAACCCGCGGAGCTTCGAGTTGCCTGACGTCCAGAATACCGACATTCAGGCGATCCAGATTGGCGGCGGTGGCGGTGCATAGGCTCGCGCTGGTTACGTGGCTGCTGGCAGTGGGGTGCTGGGCGCCGGCCGCCGAGGTCAGGCCCCAGGTGCTCGCCCACGGCGACAGCGAGCGATTGTGGGTTGCGGAGGTCCGCCAGGCAGGCCCGGCACCGGATGCCATTCAGACAATCCTCTTCTACCGGACGTTCGGCCAGGGCGACAAGTGGCAGGTGCTGGCGCGCCTGCCTGCGCGAGCGGTGGCGCTTGCCGGGCAGGGTTCGCAGGCTGGAATCCTGCTGGACGACGCGACATGGCTGCTGCTGTACACGGACAATACCGTTGTTACTGCTGGCGCTCTGCCGAGACCCGCTCGGATGGCGGCGCTGGCCGGTGGCCGCAACGCGTGGTGGGCGGTCGGGGTTGTGCGCGGGGGCATCGCAGCCCTGACGACCCGTCCGACCACGCGCGCCGCCGTCACCGAACCCGCTGTGACAGCCACTCGACCGACAACGAGCCGGCTGGTCCTCTTTTGGCTCACCGGCAACGACTGGAAGCCCCTGTCGGAGCTGCCCGGTGATGCCGGGGCTGATCCCGCCGTGTCGCTGGCGGTAATCGATGACGTGCCCTACGTCGCCGCATTAGGCGGGGGCGGAACGCTGCACGTGTGGCACCTGACCGACAGCCGATGGGTTATCGATCTGACGCGCGACGATCTGCCGCCGCTGACCGCATTCAAACTCCTGAGCGATGGATCACTGCCCCGCCTGTGGCTTGCCCGGTTGAATGGGCCCGATCAGCTTTACGTCCTGAAGTCTCCAAAGCCGGTGACGATCGATCTCAAGCCGCTCCCCGGCACAATGCCTGCCCAGCGCACGGTGACCATCGCCTTGGGCAAGCTGAGCATGGTTGCGGCCTCCCAGGGCAAATTGGTCGAGCAGGATTTTCCGATCGACGGCGGCGCACCATATGGTCCTCCCTACAACCTGGCCCTGCCCAAGGCGGCGTCACTCAAGGAGTTGGGCAAAGTGCTGTGGGTTGCCGTCTCAATTGCATTGCTGCTGGCGATCTTTGCCTCGTTCCGACAATGGCCGGCAGCCCGCGGCCTGACCTCTGACCTGAGCGGGATTGCCCTGGCCCCACTGCGCCGCCGACTCCTTGCTGGACTGATTGACGCCGCGCCCGTGATCCTCGCAGCGGCCGCCGCCCTCCGAATAGGGACTATGCGCGCTCCCAATCCCGATCAGCCCGAAGCGATGCCGCTGCTGCTGGTTGTCTACTGGGCTGCGGGTCTGTTCTACGTGCTTTGGATGACGCTCATTGAGTCGCTGGCCGGTCGGTCGCTGGGGAAGGTACTCATGCGGCTGCGCGTGGTCGGCCTCAATGGCAAGCCCCCGAAGCCCGCCGCACTGAGCACACGAAACGTGCTGCGGCTGATTGACGTCGGTCTGTTTCTGCTCCCGCTGCTGATGATCGTGGCCTTTCCCCTGCGCCAGCGGCTCGGCGATGTGGCCGCGGGAACGCTGGTCGTCTCGGATGAACGGGGGAAGGACGACGATTCGCGGCAGGAGCAGACCGCGGGAAAGACCGACGGCACGCCATAGGTTCGATGAGTGATTCGAACGACTCGGCGGACGAGCGCGGACGCGGGAGCCCGTTTTACTTTTCGCGACCCGGTTCGTACGCTCCCTCCGCGCCATGCTCGCATTCGACACGCTATTGGCAGCTCGGGATGCGATCCGAGCGAAGGACATCTCCGCCAGCGAACTCACGCGCCAGGCGCTGGCGCGCATCGAACAAGTGGACAAGGACTTGTTCGCATTCAACAGCACCTATCCGACCCGCGCCCTGGAGCGGGCCAGGGACGTGGACGCGGGTCGAATCACCGGCCCGCTGGCCGGCGTCCCGATCGCGATTAAGGACAATCTGTGCACCACCTTCGGCACGACGACCTGCTCGTCTCGGATGCTACAGAACTTCCAGTCCCCATACGACGCGACCGTGGTGAAACGGCTGGAGGCGGCGGGGGCGATCATCGTCGGCAAGACCAACCTCGACGAGTTCGCCATGGGCAGCTCGACCGAAAACAGCGCGTTTCACACCACCCGCAACCCCTGGGGCCCGACGCGCGTGCCCGGGGGGTCGAGCGGAGGATCGGCGGCGGCATTGGCCGCGGGGATGTGCTGCGCATCGATCGGCTCGGACACAGGCGGCTCCATCCGGCAGCCCGCCGCCCTCTGCGGGGTCGTCGGGCTCAAGCCGACCTACGGCCGCGTCAGCCGCTACGGGCTTGTCGCGTTCGCCAGCTCGCTGGACCAGATCGGCCCGTTCGGCTGGCGTGTCGCCGACGCCGCACTTCAACTCCAGGTCATCGCGGGACATGATCCCAAGGACAGCACCAGCGTTCCCGAGCCTGTTCCCGATTACCTGGCCAAATTGGGCGAACCCGTCACGCCGTTGCGCATTGGGATTGCCAGGGAATACCAGCTCGATAGTGGAATGGACCCCCAGGTAAAGGCGGCGATCGCCGCCGCCATCCAGAAATACCGAGACATGGGCGCGCAGCTCGTCGACGTTTCCCTGCGGCACACCGAATATGGCATCGCGGCTTACTACGTCATCGCGCCCAGCGAAGCGTCCAGCAACCTGGCGCGCTACGACGGCATTCATTTCGGCCACCGCACCAATCAACCGGTGCGCGATATCATCGAGCTGGTCAGCAAGTCCCGCGCCGAAGGGTTCGGCGATGAAGTCAAACGCCGGATCATGATCGGCACGTATGCCTTGTCGAGCGGCTACTACGACGCCCACTACGTGCAGGCGTTGAAGATGAGGACGCTGATCAAGCGGGACTTCGACGAGGCGTTCCAGAAATGCGACGTGATTCTCACGCCCACCAGCCCGACCCCCGCGTTCAAGATCGGCGAACGGACCGCCGACCCGCTGCAAATGTACCTGTGCGACGTCTTCACGGTGACGTGCAACATCGCGGGTATCGCCGGCATCAGCGTCCCGTGTGGCTTTACCGCCGGTCCCCAGCCGTTGCCGATCGGGCTTCAGCTCCTCGGTCCGACCTTCAGCGAGTCACTGCTGCTGCGTGTCGCGCAGATGTACGAGTCCGCCACCGAATGGCACAAGCGGCGGCCGAAACTCCTGTCGTCATAGTCGCGGCGCCCAAGCCCGCTCAGAAGTTCCACCCCACGCCCAGGATGTACCGCACGTCGCTCGATCCCTTGCCCGGCGCCGGCCTGGAGTCATACCGGTAGTCCAGCTTGAATTCCGTGAACATCCGCTCCGTGATTGAGGCTCGAATGCCGGCGTCGGTGTCGAAGAAGTAGTCGCCGATTTGGTCCAGTCCCGGCAGGTACTCGAAATTGTGAAACCCGGTGACTCGGTCGTTGAACTTGACCTTTAGATGGTAAGCCAGCCGCGCGGTAGCGCTGCTCATGTCGCCGTCGTGGGAGTACTTGCGGTAGAGGAATCCGGCGCCGGCTTCGGTGTCGAAGTTGAGGGCGGGGGTCTCAAACCATTGATAGCCCACCCCGACGCCCGGCGACAGCCGAAGAGCCAATCCCGCGATCGTATCGTGCTCGGCCCGGACATTGCCATAGCCATAGAACTTCTTGGTGAAGAAATAGTCGTACTCACCGCTCCCGAACAGGTCATTGGCGGTCTCGTGCTTTCCGGGGACGCCCTTGATGTGTTCGCGGCCGAAAATGTAGCCGCCGTCGAGGATGATCCGGTCCTGCTCGGTGCGCCGCTCCGCGTGGGCGGCGGCGTTGAAGCTGTCGGTGTTGGTGTTCCCGCGGGCGATCAGCCCGCCGATCGTGATGCTCCCGGTCCATTTCACCGGGAGGTTGATCTTCGACACGTTCTCAAGCGGCACGGTGCGCGGGGCGCCAGCCGGCGGCACCAGCGCGATCTGTCCGTCGGGGCCGGCGCCAATCTGCCGGTGAACGATTGTCCCGTCCGACAGCGTGAGGTCGACCGGATGGTCTATTGCGAACGTCTTTACGTCCTTGAGATCGACGCTCACCTTCCCGGCGACGGTCGAGTCAATAGAGAGCTTGGCCCCGTCGTAGGTCTCGATGGTCCCGCTAAGGCGGTCGCCGTTCTTGAAGAAGACCTCGTCGGCGCGCACTGACGCGGCCCAGGGGATCACGGGGAGTAGCGCGGTCACGAACCAAAACAGTTGTATTCTCATGGATCCTCCGGATGAGGTGAAAGTCTCAGACGCTGGCGGCCGGCGCGGCGGCGTCCGCCGGCAGCTCTGCCGTGCAGAAGGCGCACCTTCGCGCCTTGATCGGAATGACCGACAGGCAATAAGGGCATTCTTTGGTCGTCGGCCCCGAGGGAGGGGGCGCCCCGCCAACCCGCTTCACCACCGACCCGAGCAGTTTAACGATAGCGATGAACACGGCGAAGGCGACCAGCAGGAAATTGAGCAGCTCGGCCAGGAAGTTGCCGATCCGAATCCGCCCGATGGTCCAGGAGATCTCCACCGGCTTGTTGGCGTCGGAAGGAGCGCCCGTAGGGCCGGGCGCGGTCGGTGCGGGGGCGGCCGGCGCGGGGGCGGCCGCCGGCGGAGGCGCGGCCTGGCTCGGCTGAGTCTCCGCAGGTTGAGTTTCGCCGGGTTTGCTGGTCACGTGCACGGCGGAGGCGGTCTTCTCCGCGACTTTAGCCGCCTCCTGGGCCGCCGTTTGCGCGGTCGTCGTCACATAGCTGATCGAAGGCATGATGATGTCCTTCACCAGCGAGTTGATCACCCCGCCAAATGCCGCGCCGATGACGACCGCGACGGCCAGATCGATCATGTTCCCCTTGAATGCAAACGCCTTGAACTCCTGCCAGAGCAAAGAAAATCGTGATGGGAACTTCATGAGCGCCACTCCTCGGAAATCAACCGCCAATCGGTTCAACCGTGGGTTGGTACCCTAACCTCGCCGGCCGTACGTGCTCAATTCCCGTGACAACACGCGACATGGCCCAGCGGTCGCAAACTCGTCCGGCCCGGCTAGAATCACGCGCGACGCCCGACGGCCGCACATGGTTTTCGAACACGAACATCATCATCGCCCTCACCTGGCGGTATCCGATCGACGGATGGCGCTGGCGGTACTGCTGACGCTGCTCTTTGTGGCGGGAGAATCCGTTGCCGGGTGGCTCGGTCGCAGCGTCGCGCTTTTTTCGGACGCCGGACACAACCTGGCCGACGCGCTGGCGCTGGGCTTCTCCTGGTACGCGCTGCGGATCGCGCGGCGGCCATCCAGCGCAACGCGAACCTTTGGGTATCACCGCGTCGGCATCCTCGCGGCACTGGTGAACGCCGTCTCGCTGGTGGTCATCGCGCTATTGATTGTTTGGGAGGCCGTCGGGCGGTTAATGCACCCGGCCGCGGCGCAGGGCGCCGTGATGATCGGGGTGGCCGGCGCGGCGGCCGTCGTCAATGCCGTCATAGCCATGTGGCTCCAGCGCGGGGCGGAAAACGACCTGAACGTCCGCAGTGCTTACCTGCACACGCTGGGCGACGCGGCGTCGGCGTGCGCGGTCATCGCCGCTGGAATTATCATCGCGGTCACCGGCAACTCCATCGCCGACCCGCTTGTCTCATTCATCATCGCCGCCCTGATCCTCTGGAGTTCCTGGGGCATCCTGAGCGAGAGCGTGAACGTGCTGCTGGAGGCCAGTCCGGCGGGCCTGGACATGGCCGCCGTCTCGCAGGCCATCGCGCACGTACCCGGTGTAATGCACGTGCACGACCTGCACGTCTGGACCGTCGGGCCCGGCGTCGTCGCATGCAGTTGCCATATCGTCGTCGCCGAGCAAACCGTCAGCAGTGGACAGCAGGTCCTTCGGGCAGTCGTGTCGGAACTGGACAATCGCTTCCACATCAACCACACGACGGTGCAGGTCGAGGTCGAAGGGTGCGAGGCGGATGACCCATTCTGCACCTTCCGTCGCTCGCAGCGCGCCCACGCGGGACACCCTCACGATTGATCGACCGGTCCAGGACGGAGATACCGTGGCAATGACACTCAGTGAACTGGCACGTGCAATCGGCGCCGAACTGGTGGGCGACCCGACGACGACCATCACCGCCGTCAATACGCTCGAAGACGCGCGGCCCGGCGAGGTGAGCTTTCTGGCTAACGCCAGATATGTGAAGCAACTGGAGGCCACGGACGCCTCGGCCGTGATTGTCGCTCCGGGCGTCACCAATCCTCGCGTGGCGTTGCTCAAGGCCAAGGACCCTTATTTCGCCTTCGCCCAGGCGGTGGTCCTTCTGCACGGCTATCGCAAGCACCCGCACACGGGAACTCATCCCCGCGCGCACGTCGATCCGACTGCCACCATCGGCGACGGCACGATCCTGTATCCGGGCGTCTACGTCGGTCCGCGCACGCGCATCGGCCGCGACTGTGCGCTCCATCCCAACGTGGTCGTCTACGATGACTGCATTATCGGGGACCGCGTGATCATTCACGCCAACAGCAGCATCGGCCAGGACGGCTTCGGGTACGCTACCCACGACGGCATCCATCAGAAGATCCCGCAGGTTGGAAATGTAATAATCGAGGATGACGTGGAGATCGGGGCGAACGCCGCAATCGATAGGGCGGTCCTGGGCAGCACGGTCATCGGCCGCGGAACCAAGATCAACGACCTGGTGGCGATAGGCCACAACGCGCGGATCGGCCCGCACGGTATCCTTGTGGCGCTGGTCGGGGTTGCGGGCAGCGTCACCGTCGGGCACCACGTGACGATGGCCGGCCAGGTGGGGGTGGCGGGGCACTTGAAGATCGGAGACAACGTGACGATTGGCGCCCAGTCGGGCGTGGTGAACAACGTGCCGGACCAATCGACCCTCCTTGGCAGCCCCGCCATGCCGATCAATCAGGCCCGACGCGTGGCCGCCATCTTCGTGCAACTTCCCGAACTCAACGAGCGCCTGAAGAAGCTCGAACAGCTTGTCGAGGAGTTGGGAACGAAAGACGCAACGGATACAAGAGGAATTGACAGCCCTGACACAGGAAGCCCAGCGGCTCAGCCGCGGGAAGGGAAGGATACCGCCCCATGAGTCGCATCGGTCCAGTGAGTCGTTCGCCTCGCCTCCGCTTAAGGAATTTAATCCACTGTTCGGTCCTTCCACTGTTTGCGGCAGCGTGCCTCGCGATGCCTCGGATCGCCCGCGGCCAGAGCAGTGCCTCGCTGCTGATCAAGCCCTGGGAGGCCGATCAGACGATCGAGGATCAGACGGCCGGATACATCTTTTCCGCCGGCCACAGGCTCGAATCCGAAAACAAGTTCCATCTCTCCACCATCGAATCCAGCGGCCGGGTGCGGCTGTTCCCCGGCAAGGAGGCAAGTCCCCGGTTCGGATACGACCTGACGCTGCTGAACGCCCATACGAACCGCCCCGGCTTCCCCAGCCAACTGCTCGACGTCTCGGTTGCCGGGGGCGCTTTCGTGTCCAAGCAAAACGGGTGGATTACCGGCGTCACGCTGGGCCTCGGGTACGCCGGCGACGAGCCGTTCGCGCGTGGACGGGCCTGGTACGGCCGGACCGACGTGCTGCTCGCCAAGGAATTCAGCGCCACCGACGCGTTGGGCGTAGGTATCGATTACGATGGGCACCGGACCTATGCGCCCGATATTCCGTTGCCCGGCTTCGCGTACAGCCATCTATTCGACCCCAAGCTCCAGGCGGTGATCGGCTTCCCGGCCAGCTCGATCATCTGGAAACCGATCGAGCACCTGCGGATTTACGGCAACTACGAGTTGTTCAGCGACCTCGATGCCGACATCAGCTATGAGTTCGTGAAGCACTGGACCGCCTTTGCCGCCTTCGAGACCCGCCGGACCGCGTTCTGGATTCAGGAACTGCGCGACCATCACCGGCTGCTTTACAGCCAACGCCGCGTGGAACTGGGTGTCCGCTGGCAGCCGACCGAGCATCTGAGCTTCAGCCTCGCTGGGGGATACGGCTTCTCGACCGATTTTCGCAACGGATGGGACTACCGCCACTCCACGCGATACCTGTACGCCAGCGATGAGCCGTTCGTCAGGTTTGGAGCGGAGTTCCGTTTCTGAGAACAAGCGAGAAGGCACGAGGTCTTGGGCCGACGCGACTACTGATTGCGGTCGCCAGGGCCAGCCACAGAGACACGGAGGCCACCCTGGCAATCAAACCATCTTCTTCGACGCAATCTCTAAAATTGATCTTTGAATCGATGTTTGCCGTGAGGATCGCGTTCAGCGACGCGCGCGCCTCAGTGTCTCCGTGTCTCCGTGGTTTCCCAGCCCTGTAGCGTCAAAACTTGAACATCAACCCCAGATACCCCTGCGTTCCGTTGATTGATGGGTTGTGGTCCGGCCCTTCGAGGTAGGCGTTGGAGAGATGGAAATAGCGCGCCCCGCCGATCAGCGAGACGTTGTCCCGGATGCGGAACGTGGCGCCGACTCCTGTCTCCAGCACGTAGTTGTAGTAGGTCCCGAACCACGGCGTGCGGTGGTCTGAATATGAGACGCCCCCGCCTACGTCGAGGAACAGCGAGAACCGGCCCGAATGTAAGATATGGTGCCGAAGGAGCAGGTCGATCGCGGCGATGTCCGCGTCCGGGCCGTACTGATGGTTGTGGAAATAATCCAATTCGGCATTCAGCGCGATATTGTCCGTGAAGTAATAGCCCACCCCAACGGTACCGGCCCCGATCTTCGCCTTCTGACCGATGAAGTTTTTCGTATATGAGCCGTAGGTGGTGACCGCCCAGGTCCCTTCACGAAAGGAGTCCCTGTCCTGGGAGGCGGCGACGCCGGGCCAGAAGAGCGCCACCGCACAGACCAGAATCGGACACGTTTTTGGCCGCAAAGACATCGTATCTCAACCCTTCCGCCCCGTGTATTCGGAGAACACCCCGAGTTCGGTGTGCCGTGTCACGTGGGCAAACCCGGCCTGCTCCATCGCCTGCAACACGCGTGGCGGTGGAACACAGGCGTCGATCGTATCCCAATAATACCGCCAGAGCACTTGGCTGTCGGCGTGTCGGGCATTCAGGCGACTCAGACAAGGCACGAGCCCCGCGAGGTAGCCCCGCAGCAGCATCCGCGGCAGCCGCCGCCGCGGGGCGGTGATCTCCAGCAGGCAGGCAATGCCTCCGGGCCTGAGGACACGATGAAACTCGCGCAGCGCAGCCGACAGGTCCGAGAGATGCCGCAGCGCGTACCCCATGCTCAGAAAATCGAAGCTGCCATCGGCCAGCGGCAGCAGCTCGCCCGTGGCGAGCACTGCCGGAATGGAAACCCGGCTGACGAGTTCCGCCAGCATCCCGCGGCTCGGGTCCAGCCCAATCACCCGGCCCGCGGCTCCGACGACTGACGCCGCTTCGCGCGCCACCATGCCGGTGCCCGCGGCCACGTCCAGCACCTTCATCCCCTTCCCCAGCCCCGCGCGGATCAGCGCCCGCCTACGGTACCGCGATCCGGTCCCCAGCGCCATCATCCGCTCGACGCGATCGTAATCGGGAGCGGCGCGCTCGAAGACGCCGCGGAGAAACTGGGCCTTGAGCTGCGGTGCGTAGTACCGCGGCAGCGGCGCATGCGGGGCCAACGCCGTCGCCGACCGTTCACGCAGATCCATTGGCGGCAGTGTAGCGTCGGAACACGATCCGCCCAAGCCAGGTCGGCTTGCCTTCGGGAGCCGGGGACCTCACGGACCGGCGGATCAATTTTCTTGGGGAGTAGCTCAACGCCTGCTATGATTTAGCGCAATGGCGACGAGGAGTGAAGTCATGGTCGCGGGAACGATTCAGATCAAGGGGCAGCGTTTCGTGCTTGTTCCAGAATCCGAATACGAGCGCATGCAGGAGTTGTCGCGCGAGCTGGCCGCCGGCGAGGGTCCGCCCTTGCCAAAACCCGATGCGAGAGGAAATGTTCCGGCGGTCGCGTATGCCCGGGCGTCGCTCGCCCGCAAGCTCATTCGGGACCGTCGGCGGGTGGGGCTGACCCAAGTTGAACTGGCTCGGCGGGCCGGAATCCGACCCGAAACCCTGTGCCGCATCGAAAAGGGCAAATCAACGGCGGACACCGCTACATTCAACAAGGTTCATCGCGCTCTGGAGCGAGCGGAACGCGCCAGTGGCCATGAGTCTTGAACGCCGCCATCGGAGGTGATGGGAGCGGCAGATCATCACTCCCGCATCGTATCAGGAGCAATCCCGTTGCCCTGACACCACTCGCCGTACGCGAACGGCGAAATCTCGCTCGGCTTGATCTCGCTGCGGCCGCCCCAGAAGACGTTCGTGTACGTGACGGGGATTCCAACTTCGACCAGGTGATCGTCGATGGCCTTCTTGTGGGCGAGGACCACGTCCTTCTCCAGTCCGTGGGCGACGCCCATGACGTTGACGTTGCCGAATTCCTCGCCGCCTTCGCGCCAGTAGGCGTGGGTCATGATGTGGAAACGACCGACCTGGCGGCCGGCGTCGATTTCCCGCCCAGGCGGGACCGCCCAATGGAAGAGGGCGTTGTATCGCGTCACCTGCTCGCCGGTCTTCAGCGTCTTGACGTGTTCGAGAAAGGTGGAGAAGCGCCCGATGACGCCGCGTCGGCTCAGCTCGCCGGCGATGCGGTGGAACGTGTCGCGGTCGACGCCCGCCTCGCGGGCCCGCGGCCCCCATAGGTCAGGCTGGATCTCCTCCGGTTCGAATTCCCGCTTGAGCGCCACGAGCGCCCGCCATTCCAGCTCGCTCAGCTCGACAATATTAGTGTCGATGACGTCGGCCAGCTCGTCGGACTTGCTGCCCGGCTCCAGGCCGCGGCGCCGAATGTGCCCCACGCCCAGCGCGAAGAGCCGCTTGGCCGGCATCAGGCGGTAGTGCACCGCGCCCGTTTGAGATGCCAGATACTCACAATGTCTGGGCATCGAGTAACCCTGCGGCACCTTCACCGTCGTCCAGAGGCGGTACCTGGAGCCGGTGGTGGCCGAGTCGGTCGAGCGAATGACGACGTGGCCTGAGAACGGGTCTTTCTGGAACGTGTACTCGAAAGCGTCGTTGAGTTTCTCCGGGGGCACCTGCCAGGCAACCAGAGCGCCGCGGGCGAGGTTGGTGGCCATCAGCGTCTGCCGCACGCGGCGGATTGTGCCGGCCCGCACCATCGCCTGGATTCGCTCGATCACGTCGTTCAGGTCGATCCCGGATTGCCGCGCGATCTCGCCCATCGGGTCGGGCTGAAAGCCCTGGAGCTTGTCCTCGGAGATCGACAGGATGCGGGAATTGACCGGGTCGCCGGTGTGAACGGGAATCGTCGCGGTTGCCATGGAAGTATTGTAAGCGAATTAGCCGTACATAGAGCAATTCGACACCGAGCGCAGTCTCCCCGGGACCTGGGCCGCCGCCTTTAAGCCGTGGGTGTGTCAGCCCGGCTCAAAAGGAGGCCGAAAGAAATCTTCAGCAGCCTGTTGACATTCGCTGGATATACTCTATCATATAGAGAACTCTAATACGCTTCCGATGCACGGCAGGCCGCAGAAGTCAAGGAGGCAAGATGAAAGTATCCTTCGTCCTGATAATCGGCGCGGTATTCGCTCACACTTGCCTGGCGGCCGAAGTGGAAAAGTTCTACTACGTCGGCGAAATGAAGCTCAGTTCCGAAGCCGGCCAACCCATAGGCTCACAAGTCATTCTGGCAGAAAAGACCCACGATCCGGCTCACGACCTCATCGTCGAACGGGCCACAGACATTCGAGATCCTGGCCTCTTCACTGCTGAAGAAAGAGAATCGATCCAAGCAGTAGCCGAGAACCTCAACAGGAGTAGACAATGACCGACGTCACCCAACTTCGGCAAGACCTGCAATTCGTGCGGGGCGCGGTGGCCCGTCGCGGGCACCCCGGGCCGGGCCCGGCATCTATCTACTTCCTCTGGGCCGGGTACGTCCTGATCGGATACACACTCATCGACTTCGCCCGCGCCGCCTCGGGATGGTTCTTCCTCATCGGCGGCATTACCGGCGGGGTGCTGAGCTGGCAGCTAGGCAAGAGATGGGCCATGCGCATTGGCGAGTGCGACATGGCGCTGGCGTGGCGCAGCCTACTTCACTGGGCCGGCGGAATTGTCTTGGCCGTCATCGCGATGATCGCGCTGTCGGCGGTCATCCTTCCACTGCGTCAACAGGCATACGGCGGGCAGATTCTGGTCGTGCTTATCGGAATGGTCTACTTTCTGGCCGGCGTGCACTTTGACCGCAACTTTCTCTGGCTGGGCCCTCTCCTCATGGCCGGCGGCGTCTTGGTTGGGCTAGTCCCCCGCTACGGATGGACAGCGCCGGGAGCGGTCATCGCCCTGGGATTGGTCCTGGCAGCGCTCGTACCGGCGCGCGGTCGTCAGCATTCGCAGCCGCCATCTGAATGATTCGTCATGACGCGACGTAGCGCTCCTGTGCCCCAATCGAACGATATCTCCCTTGTCGATGCCCCGGCGGCCCTCGATCAGCTCGATCCGCTGCTCCAGCACCGCGGCCGGCTGGGCGCCTTGGTGCTGCTCAGCGGCGCCGACGCGCTGAGCTTCAGCCGGCTCAAGTCGCTGCTCGATGAGACGGATGGCAACCTCGGCGCGCAGCTCCGGAAGCTGGAAGAGGCCGAGTATGTGTCGGTGAAGAAGGAATTCGTCGACCGCAAGCCGACCACTTGGTATTCGCTGACCGACTGCGGGCAGCGCGCGCTCAGAAGGCATCTCAAGGCGATCGAGTCGTTGCTAAGGGCCTCAAATTTGTAATCGCCCGTGTGGGCCGCCCGTGATACCTCTTATGGCAGCACATATTTATGCAGCCGCAGCGGCCGCCCCAGCGTGTGCTGGACGTGCTCGGCGAAAATGCGGTTGATCGGGTCGGTCTGGTGTCGCGTGAGCTGCGGCAGCCGCCGCGGGGAACCATTAGATCGAGCCATTCGGAGCATGCTCTGAAGCAGGCGCAGCAGCCGGGGGTCGACCTCGAGCCGGTCCGGGGTCGAACCTTCGCAGTTGCGGCAGACGGCGCCGCCCCGGGCCGGGGAGAAGTAAGCCGCGCGGGTCCCCTCCATGGCCGCCCCGCAGGCGGCGCAATTAAACAGTTCCGCCAGATAACCGCTTTCCCGGAGCAGGTCGAGCTGGAACGCGAGGAAGGTCTCCTCGCGGCGAGCAGAGGCTAACTCGGGAATCGTCTGTTCCAACTGATCGAAGAGGCCGGGGTGCGGATCGTGCTCTTCGATCAGCCGGCCAACCAGTTCCGCCGCGTACAGCGCAAGATAGATCCCGCGAAGGCCCTTGCGCAATTCCAGATGCCCCTCCTGGAGGTCCCACTCGATCAGGGGCACAAGATCGCGGGCCGCGTCATGCGAGAAAACGGCTTGGCCGACGTCCAGCAGATCGACCCCGCCGAACTGTCACCCGGGGAGTTCGCGCACTTGGTCCGGCAGGCCGTCGAGGTCGATGGCGCCCGGCTCATCGTGATCGACAGCTTGAACGGCTACCTCAACGCCATGCCTGACGAGCGCTTCCTGATCCTGCAGATGCATGAGCTGCTGAGCTATCTGAGCCAACTC
>Ga0073928_10004031_pt1 | contig 22303 bp, 20 predicted proteins | sample PaiPotPPA55metaG_FD_76969 | JGI IMG/M metagenome (GOLD analysis project Ga0073928, IMG submission 76969) | Iron sulfur acid spring bacterial and archeal communities from Banff, Canada, to study Microbial Dark Matter (Phase II) - Paint Pots PPA... ...
CGCATCGAGCGCTCGATCGAGCAGCGCACCGCGATGCTGGCCGGCGTCTCGCACGATCTGCGCACCATCCTGACCCGCTTCAAGCTCGAACTGGAGTTGATCGGTGACAGTCCCGAGGTCGACGGCATGCGCAAGGATGTCGACGAGATGTCCGGCATGCTGGAGGATTATCTCGCCTTCGCGCGCGGCGACAGCGGCGAGCAGGCGCAGCCGACCGACATGGCGGGGGCGCTGGAGGAATTGCGCAGCGACGCCGAGCGCAACGGCCACACCACCACCGTGGCGTTCCACGGCCTGCCGGTGGTGACGGTGAAGCCGGCGGCGTTCAAGCGCTGCCTCGCCAACCTGGTCTCCAACGCCGCGCGGCACGCCAACACGATTTCGATCACCGGCCATCGCGATCACCGCTATCTGACGATCACCGTCGACGATGACGGGCCGGGCATTCCGCAGACCATGCGCGAGGAAGTGTTCAAGCCGTTCCTGCGGCTGGACGGCGCCCGCAACCAGGATGAGGGCGGCACCGGCCTCGGTCTGGCGATCGCCCGCGACATCGCCCGCTCGCACGGCGGCGACATCATGCTTGGCGACAGTCCGATGGGCGGGCTTCGCGCCGCGGTGCGGATCCCGGTGTGAGCGGCTTTTTTCTCCCTCGCCCCGCTCTTGCGGGGAGAGGGTTAGGGTGAGGGGCTGCCTCGGCAAGTTCGGAGGGTGAAGAGTGCGCGGTGACTCCCCCTCACCCGAAATTCGAGCTGCGCTCGAATTTCGACCTCTCCCCGCAAGCGGGGCGAGGTGCTTAAGCGGCTACTTCGGCACCAGCCCCTTGAGCTTTTCCGCGTCCTTGACGTTGAGCTTGAAGCCGCCGGGCATCACGATGTCGCCGGGTTTCTGATCGGGCTTGCAGGCGCCCAGCCATTTCGCCTCGATCATGGTCGTGACGTCACGCGGCGGGCGGGCGGTGCCGTGCTCGGCGTGCGAAGTGGTCTTGACGGTATAGGCGGAATTGAAATCGCCTGATATCTCCGAATGCGAGGTCATCGACACGCCTGCCACGCTGCACACGGAATCGGCGACGTAACCGGTCGCGGTCTGCTCGATGTCGCGCTTGGAACAGACTTCCTTCGACATCGGCGCGGACGCGGTCGCCATATCCTTGTCGGTGGTCTCGTCGGTGCAATGCTGCATCGTCATTTCGGGCAGCGGCGAGCCGGTCCGCGCCAGCTTCATTTCCCACAGACCGGCCTTGCGAAGCGGCATCTCCACCGCGCGCGCATCGAGCGCCGGCAACAACGTCAGCAGGCACGATCCCAAACAGAATGAGAGAAGCTGTCGCGTCATGCTCCGCACTCCCGATGAAATGCCTCCGCAAACGGGATAGTCAGATTCAGTATTTGGTGCGCAACGGCTGCTGGCCGGCGCCGTAGGGCACCCAGCGGCAGGCAAAGGAAACGTAGCCGCCGTATTGCGGGTCCACTGCCAGGAATTTCACCACCTTGCCGTATTTGGCGCAGTGATCGACCGCGATCTGGCGGGCATCCGCCGTCTTCGCCAGCTCATAGGCGATGATGCCGCCGGTATCGTTGCCCTTGAAGGGCGGCACCCAATCGGCCAGCGCCGACGCGGACGCCAGCATTCCGCAGACGGCAACCAGGCTCGCGGTCCCAATGATTCGCATCGCAGACTCCGTTTTTCTTGGGAAGTACCTTAGAGCGCCTCGGTGGCCATGAAAAGAACGGCAGAGGGTTCGATGCGGACTTCTTGGCAGGTGTTGCCGCGTTGCACTTGACCTCGTCGAGGCTTCACGGCACGGTTCGCTCGTTCGATCATCGGGCGGACCGACCATGCGTGACTTCTTCACATTCTCCAGAAAAATCAGGCTTTCCCGGAAAGCAAGCTTTGGCGCGGCGCTCGGCGCCCTGTTCGGCCTGCTTGTCTTCGGCCAGACGGCCGAGGCCGCCAATCTGTTCGAACTGAATTTCTGGCTGTCGGGCCCGAAATATGACGGGCGGCTCAGATCCTGCGAGGCCGCGCTGGGGACGATCACCTCGCAGTTCCAGGAAAAAGAGAGCACCTTCTGGAATTCCTCGCTGAAGATCACGGCCTACGGCCGGATCCACGAAACCGCCTATCGGCCATGGCAATCGGACAATATTCCGCGCCGCTACTGCAGCGGGGACGTGATGCTGAGCGACGGCAGGCTGCGCGCCGTCCATTACTCGATCATCGAGGATGGCGGTTTTGCCGCCTACGACGAAGGCGTCGAATGGTGCGTGACCGGGCTTGATCGCAACTGGGCCTATAATCCCGGCTGCAGGTCCGCAAAGCCCTGATTTAAGGCCTGTTTTTCTCAATCCTTGAACCGGGGCGCCTTTTCCGGTCCGCTTTATTTCTGCTTTTGTTCTTGAAATGTTCCGATCAGATGCTAGGCTCCCGACATAGTCTGGCATGAGGGCATCACCATGTTTTGTTTTCGATCGGGTTGGATGGCGCGGATTCTCGTCAGCTTCAGCCGGTATCTCTTTGTGGCGCTGATCGGGATCGCCGGAGTTTCCGGGGCCGGGACCGCTTCGGCGCAGGATCGCCGGCAAAACACGCCCGGTGAGTTCGATTTCTACGTGCTGTCGCTGTCGTGGTCGCCCTCGTTCTGCGAGGAGGCCTCCGAACGCGGCAACAGCGGGCGTTCGCAAGCCCAGTGCGGGGGGCGGCCGTTTTCCTTCGTGGTCCACGGCCTGTGGCCGCAATACGAACACGGCTTTCCCGATTATTGCGAACGGCCCTCGCCGCGGCTCGATCGCAACATTATGTCATCGATGCTGGACCTGATGCCGGCGCCCGGGCTGATCTTCAACGAATGGGACAAGCACGGCACCTGCTCGGGGCTGTCGCCGCGGGCCTATTTCGAGACCATCCGCAAGGCGCGCTCGGCGGTGAAGATACCCCCTGAATTTCTTGAACTATCCGATCCGAAGACGGTCGCGCCGTCGGACATCGAGGACGCCTTCATCAAGGTCAATCCCGGCCTCTCCAACGCCGCGATTGCGGTCACCTGCAACAAGACCCGGCTCAGCGAAGTGCGTATTTGCATGAGCAAGGATCTCCAGTTCCGCGCCTGTGAGGAGATCGATCGCCGCGCCTGCCGGCGCGAGCAGGTGGTGATGCCGCCCATGCGCGGCGGGTAAGGCATTTCCACCGTCATTGCGCCGACCCGTTGGCTCGCAATGATGGTGGTTATGTCGTAACCCCTCTGCCATGAACTATCGTCACGCCTTTCACGCCGGCGGCTTCGCCGATGTCATCAAGCACATCGTGCTGGTGCGCATGCTCGCCTATCTGCAGGACAAGCAGGCCGCGTTTCGCGTCATCGACACCCATGCCGGCGCCGGGGTCTACGATCTCGCCGGCGAGGAGGCGCGCCGCGGCGGCGAATGGCTCACGGGTATTGCCCGCATCATGCAGGCGCGATTCTCCGAAACCACGATGCCGCTGCTAAAGCCCTATCTCGACATCGTCAGGGCCTTCAATCCGCAAAGCCCGCTCAAGACCTATCCGGGATCGCCGCTGATCGCGCGAGCCTTGTTGCGGCCGCAGGACCGCCTGACGGCATGCGAGGTCGAGCCGAAAGCCCGCAAGCGGCTGATCGAGGCGCTGCGCCGCGACACCCAGGCCCGCGTGGTCGACCTCGATGGCTGGACCGCGTTGCCCGCCTTCGTGCCGCCGAAGGAACGGCGCGGCCTGGTCCTGATCGATCCGCCCTTCGAGCAGAAGGACGAATTTGCACGCCTGGCCACGGGCTTTGCCGAAGCCTTCGCGAAATGGCCGACCGGCAGCTACCTGTTGTGGTATCCGGTCAAAAGCCGGCGCGCCACCGACGACCTGGCGCGGCAGGTCGCGCAAGCGATAGCGGGCGGCAGGCCGCCGGGGACCTGCCTGCGTCTGGAGTTCAGCGTCGCACCACGGGCCGCCGAAGCCGGCCTGATCTCAGCGGGTCTGTTGATCGTCAATCCGCCGTGGACGCTGATGGGCGAACTCAAGGCGATCCTTCCCGAACTCGAAAAGCCGCTCGGCCAGGGCGGCGCCGGCCGGTTCAGGCTGGAGACGCCCAAACCTTAGACAGGTTCGAACCCGGCGCATTGAAAGTCCGATAGGCAATGTGCCGGGAACCGTATTATGCTTGGCCCATTGGGATCGGCTTTACGTTCCGCTTCCGCAAATGGTAGCGGCGGAGTGACAAGGCCACATTTATTTTTTTAGGCGGATCGTCGCTACCACCAGATCCGCCCGGATGGCCGAGTTTTCCGGCAGCGAATGTCCGGTCGGCCGCTACGCAAGTCGCGTAGCGGCGGAGCAATGCGGGGTAGGAGTTTCCCGATGGCCATGACTGGAACGGTCAAGTTCTTCAACGGAGAACGAGGCTATGGCTTCATCAAGCCCGATGACGGCGGCCGCGATGTTTTCGTCCACATCACGGCCGTGGAGCGGGCCGGGTTGAAGGATCTGACCGAAGGACAACGCATTACATTCGAGGTCGAGCCGGACAAGAAGGGCAAAGGCCCCAAGGCGGTCAACCTCGTGATTTCTTCCTAGGCCGCTTTGCGCCCGTCTCGGGCTCGAAGCCGCGGCAATATTTTGACGCGTTTTCCGCACGCGAACTGGTATCCACTTCGCTCGAAAACGCTTTGAGAGTTGACGCGTTTTCTTCACGCGAACCGGCATCCACTTCGCTCGAAAACGCTTTGAAGGTCTGACGCGTTTTCTTCACGCGAACCGGTATCCACTTCGCTCGAAAACGCTATGGGTGCGCAAAAAAATCCCGGCCGCGACGGGCCGGGAGTTTGCGTCCGATATTTTCTTGTTGCTCTCAGAAGTGATAGTTCACACCAGCGCGAACCGTCCCGAACCGGTAGCCGTTCGGGACGCCGGTGATGGCGAAGTTGCTGTCCGCGAGATCGACATAGAGATATTCGATCTTCGCGCTCCAGTTCGGGGCGATACCGACTTCAGCGCCAACGCCCGCGGTCCAGCCGGCATTGGTATGGGATTCCGCAAGGCCGAAGGTCTCGCCGCGCAATTCGCCGAACGCCAGACCCGCGGTGCCATAGAACAGCACGTTGTTGAACGCATAGCCGGCGCGGCCGCGCACCGTGCCGAACCACGGATTGGAGAACTTCCACGGCGCGAACGTGTCGGAAGCGCCGGTGGCCTCGATGTCGCCTTCAACACCGAACACCCACGGACCCGTTTGCCAGTTGTAGCCGCCCTGCACGCCGCCCACGAGCCCCGACGGCCGGGTCAGGTTGTTGTCGACGGAGCCCCAGGCGTAGCCGAGATTGCCGCCGAGATAAGGACCGGCCCAGCTGAAGGCATTCAACGGCTGATTGACGGTGTAAGGCGCGCGCGATCCGTAGGGAAGGTCGGCCGCCAGCGCCGACGCCGTCCAACCGGCGGCGATCACCGCCACCGCGCCCAAAACGATCCTGCTCATCTCTCTCACTCTCCCCAACACAACTGCCGTGATCGTTCGTTTCACAGGCATCAAAGACGCGCGGCGACGTGGACCGGCATGGTTACGGAATTCCACTTTTTACCGATAAGATTTATCGAGACTTTTAAGTTAAAGGGTTGTTAAGGGCGGTTACCGCCCGCTCGGCATTGTTAAGAAAGCGTTATGCGCGATTCCCCGCATGGCGGCTGCCGGCAGGCAGGTCAGCGCTGGCGATGCCCGGTGCCGGCGCTTAAGTTTGGGACCATGGATCACGATTCTGCCGATAACCGGTCTACCCCTGGCCCGAAGGCATCACGCCGCCGCAAGGCACGGCCCGGTTCCGAACCGGCCCGCCTGCCGTCGCAAGACCCGGTCACGCAAGACCTGAGCGCTCAAGAACGGGCCACCGATGATATCGACCCCGCCTCGATCAACGCCGAGGAGGACGACGAGACGCGGCTGCCGGAGGTTGCTGAGGAGAGCGGTGAGGCGGTGGCGGAAGGCCGGCTCGCGGTCGGCCACGCCGCGATCGAAAACGCGGTGCGCCTCGCGCCGACCTCGCCCGGCGTCTATCGCATGCTGAATGCGACCAGCGACGTGCTCTATGTCGGCAAGGCCAAGAATGTCAAAAAGCGGCTTTCCTCCTATGCCCGGGTGAGCGCGCCGCAGCCGGCGCGCATCCTGCGCATGATCGCGGCGACGGTTTCGGTCGAGATCATCTCGACCTCGACCGAGACCGAGGCGCTGTTGCTCGAGGCCAACCTGATCAAGCAGTTGCGCCCGCGCTTCAACGTGCAGCTGCGCGACGACAAGTCGTTTCCCTATATCCTGATCACGGGCGATCACTGGGCGCCGCAGATCCTCAAGCACCGTGGCGCCCAAACCCGGCCCGGGCAGTATTTCGGGCCGTTCGCGTCCGCCGGCGCGGTCAATCGCACCATCACGGCGCTGCAGCGCGCCTTCCTGGTGCGCTCCTGTACCGACGCGTTTTTCGAAAGCCGCACGCGGCCCTGCCTGCTCTATCAGATCCGGCGCTGTTCGGGGCCCTGCACCGGCGAGATCGATTTTCCCGGCTATACCGAGCTCGTGCGCGAAGCTAGGGATTTCCTGTCCGGCCGCAGCCGGGCCGTCAAGCGGGAACTTGCGAGCGAGATGGAAAAGGCCTCCGTCGAGCTCGAATTTGAAACCGCCGCACTCTACCGCGACCGCCTCGCCGCGCTGTCGGCGATCCAGTCGCAGCAGGGCATCAATCCGCGCACGGTCGAGGAAGCCGACGTCTTCGCCATCCATCAGGAGGGCGGATATTCCTGTGTCGAGGTGTTCTTCTTTCGCACCGGGCAGAACTGGGGCAATCGCGCCTATTTTCCGCGCGCGGAGAAATCGTTCACGCCCGAGGAAGTCCTGGCCTCGTTCCTCGCGCAGTTCTACGACGACAAGCCGCCGCCAAAGCTCATCCTGCTGTCGCATGCCATCGAGGAATCCGAGCTGATGGCCGATGCGCTGTCGATCAAGGCCGGCGGCAAGGTCGAAGTCGCCACCCCGCGGCGCGGCGAAAAGAAGGAACTGGTCGCGCACGCGCTGACCAACGCGCGGGAGGCGCTGGGGCGCAAGCTCGCCGATACCGCGACCCAGGGCCGGCTCTTGACCGGGCTCGTCACCACGCTCGGGCTATCGCATCCGCCGAGGCGGATCGAGGTCTACGACAACAGCCACATCCAGGGCAGCAACGCGGTCGGCGCGATGATCGTGGCCGGCACCGATGGCTTCATCAAGAACCAGTACCGCAAGTTCAACATCAAGTCCGAAGGGCTGACGCCCGGCGACGATTATGCGATGATGCGCGAGGTGCTGCAGCGGCGCTTCAGGCGGCTGATGACCCCCCCGCCCGATGGCGACGCGGCCAAACCCCGGCCCGATGACGATTCGTTCCCGCAATGGCCCGACCTCGTCGTTATCGATGGCGGTCGCGGCCAGCTCAACGCCGCCCGCGAGATTTTCGAGGGGATTGGATTGAGCCAGGTCGCGTTGCTGGCCGTGGCAAAGGGACCGGACCGCGACGCCGGCCGCGAAACCCTGTTCATGCCGGACCGCGAGGCCATCAAGCTCGAGCCGCGCGACCCGGTATTGTACTTCATCCAGCGGCTGCGCGACGAGGCCCACCGCTTTGTCATCGGCTCGCACCGCAAGCTGCGCAAAAAGGACATCCGCGAAGCCGGATTGCAGGAAATTCCCGGCATCGGACCGTCACGCAAACGTGCCTTGCTGCACCATTTCGGAACCCTGAAGGAGATCGAGCGGGCGTCGATCGCCGATCTCGGCAAGGTTCCAGGCGTCAGCGCCGAAAGCGCGCGCAAGATTTTCGAGTTTTTCCACGCCCAGCCGGGGTAAAGCTGGGATTCGAGTCATCCGGGCGTCGTCTCCAACAGATCATGTGCGGCACACGGTTGACCTTCATGCTTCAGCGGTATTGGTAAGGGGAATGAACATCGCCACGACCCGGGGACAGCCCAAAACCCTGTCCCTCCCAAATATCCTGACCTATGCCCGCATTGCCGCCATCCCGGTGGTGGTCGGCTGCGTGTTCTGGGAATCCATCCTGGACGGTCCGTTGTGGCTGCGCTGGGTGGCGCTGGCCGTATTCATCGCCGCCGGCGTTACCGACTATCTCGATGGCTACTATGCGCGAATCTGGGACCAGCAATCGGCGTTCGGCCGGATGCTGGACCCGATCGCCGACAAGCTTTTGGTGGCGTCCTGCCTGTTGATGCTGGCGGCCGACAACAGCATCCATGGCTGGACGCTGTGGGCCGCCATTGTGATCCTGTGCCGCGAGATCCTGGTCTCCGGCCTGCGCGAATATCTTGCCGGCTTGCGGGTCAGCGTACCCGTGACCAAGCTTGCGAAATGGAAGACCACCATTCAGCTGGTCGCGATCGGCTTTCTGATCGCCGGCGAAGCCGGCGAGCAGATCATCCCTCCGACCACCCTGATCGGCATCGCGCTGCTATGGATCTCCGCGATCTTCACGATCTACACCGGCTGGGACTATTTCCGGGCCGGCATCCATCACCTCATCAAGGAGGATGAGGCATGAGGGTCAAATATTTCGCCTGGGTGCGCGAACGGGTCGGCAAGGCAGAGGAAACCGTCGAGCCGCCGCCGGGCGTTCAAACGATCGAAGACCTGATGGCATGGCTGGCAGAGCGCGGCGAGACCTATGCCTACGCCTTCGAGACGCCGCGGGTGATCCGTGCCGCGATCGACCACGCCCACGTCAAATCAGATGCCGTCATCGCCGGCGCCCGCGAGATTGCCTTCTTCCCGCCGATGACCGGCGGCTAGTTCATTGCCAAGCGTCGCGATGCTCTCATGACCGCCAATGTGACCATCCGCATCCAGCAAGCCGATTTCGACATCGCGCAGGAGATATCCGCGCTGACGAAGGGGCGCACCGATGTCGGCGCCGTCGTGAGCTTCAGCGGCATTTGCCGGGGCCGCGAAGGCGGCGAGACCATCGCGGCGCTGACGCTCGAGCACTATCCCGGGATGGCGGAGGCCGAGATCATGCGGCACGCCGAAACCGCCATGTCGCGCTGGCCGCTGACCGGTGTGAGCGTCATTCACCGCGTCGGCCGCATCACCCCCGGCGAAAATATCGTGCTGGTCGTGACCACATCGCAGCACCGGCAGGCGGCGTTCCAGGCGGCGGAGTTCCTGATGGATTATCTGAAGGCCAGCGCGCCGTTCTGGAAACGTGAGGAACATGCCGGCGGAACCAGCTGGGTCGATGCGCGCCATCACGACGACGACGCGGCGGCGCGCTGGACCAAATCCTGATGGCGAAGCGCGCCAAACCCGGGGCGAAGCCTACCCGCGCCGCATCGAGCCTTCCGAAGCTGGCATCCGGCGAGCTGGTGACGCTGCTCGATTTCATCCGCTACGCGGTGAGCCGCTTTTCCGAAGCCAAACTGACCTTCGCCCATGGCACGCCCGATCCGGTGGCGGAGGCGGCATTCCTGGTCTGTGAAACGCTGCATCTTCACCCCGACCAGTTCGAGACGTTTGCGACCGCGCGCCTTACCGCGCGCGAAGCCAAATCGATCCTCGACGTCATTGCCCGCCGCGTCTTGTCGCGAAAACCGGCCGCCTATCTCGTCAACAAGATCTACATGCGCGGCCTGCCCTTCTATGTCGACGAGCGCGTGATCGTGCCGCGCTCCTTCATCGGCGAATTGCTGGATTCTCATTTCAGTCGGCGCGATGAGGAAGCCGGCGCGCTGATCGACGATCCCGGCACGGTGGAAAACGTGCTCGACCTCTGCACCGGCTCCGGTTGCCTCGCCATCCTGGCCAGCCGGAACTTTCCCAACGCCCGAATCGACGCCGTCGACATCTCCAGGGATGCGCTCGACGTCGCCGCCCGCAACATTGCCGACTTCGGCCTTGAGGACCGGGTGATGCTGCACCGCGGCGACCTGTTTGGGCCGATCGGCGCCAGGCGCTACGACCTGATTATTTCCAACCCGCCCTATGTCGATGCGGAAGGCATGGCCGGATTGCCGCGCGAATGCCGCGCCGAGCCGAAGCTCGCTTTCGACGGCGGCGCCGACGGACTTACCGTCATCCGCCGCATTCTGAACGAGGCCGGGCGGCATTTGACCCCCGAAGGCGGGCTGTTGTGCGAGATCGGCCGCTGCCGGCCCGCGCTTGAGGCGGCTTTTCCACAGACCGATTTTCTCTGGCTCGACACCGAGGATTCGCAAGGCGAAGTGTTCTGGATCGCCGCCGCCGATCTGTGAGATAGGGTCGAGGCCGGCGGTTCCTCCTGAAAACCGCCTGACCGGGCGGAAATAGTCCGGCCCGTGGCGTTCCCGTCCCGCGCCGAAGCTGTTACTTTGCGGCAAAGCCATCGCGCCCCAAAACTCGAAGAGGCCCCCATGCTGGACAAGAGCCCACACCCCGCCGCCGTCAACGTTCCCAACGACCTTGCCGCCCACTGGATGCCGTTTACCGCCAACCGCGCCTTCAAGAAGGCGCCGCGGCTGCTCGCCGGCGCCAAGGACATGCATTACGTCACAGTCGATGGCCGAAAAATCATCGATGCCGCCGCGGGCATGTGGTGCACCAATGCCGGCCACGGCCGCGTGCAAATTTCCGAGGCCATCGCCAAGCAGGCCGCGGCGATGGATTATGCGCCCCCGTTCCAGTTCGGCATCCCGCAGGCCTTTGAGCTCGCCAGCCGCATCGCCGATCTCGCGCCCGCCGGCCTCGATCACGTGTTCTTCTGCAATTCCGGCTCCGAAGCGGTCGACACCGCGCTCAAGATCGCGCTGGCCTATCACCAGATCGCGGGCCAGGGCTCACGCACCCGCCTGATCGGCCGCGAGCGCGGCTATCATGGCGTCGGGTTCGGCGGCACCTCGGTCGGCGGCATCGTCACCAACCGCAAGATGTTTGGAATGCTGCTCGCGGGCGTCGACCATCTGCCCCACACCTATGACCGCGAGAAGCAGGCCTTCACCAGGGGTGAGCCGGACTACGGCGTACATTTCGCCGACGAGCTGGAGCGTCTGGTCAACCTGCACGGCGCCAACACCATGGCCGCCGTCATCGTCGAACCGATGGCCGGATCGACCGGCGTACTGCCGGCGCCCAAGGGCTATCTCAAGCGGCTGCGCGAGATCACCCAGAAGCACGGTATTCTGCTGATTTTCGACGAGGTCATCACCGGTTTCGGCCGGTTGGGTTTTGCCTTTGCGGCGGAGCGTTACGGCGTGTTGCCGGACATGATCACCTTCGCCAAGGGCGTCACCAACGGCGCGGCCCCGATGGGAGGTGTCCTGGTGCGCGATACCATCCACGACGCCTTCATGAGCGGCCCGGAGCATTTGGTCGAGCTGGCCCATGGCTACACTTATTCGGCCCATCCGCTGGCCTGCGCCGCGGGCCTGGCAACGCTCGACATCTACCGCGACGAAAAGCTGTTCGAGCGCGCCCGCGCGCTCGAACCCAAATTCGCCGACGCCGTGATGTCGCTGAAGGGTGAGCCGAACGTGCTCGACATCCGCACCGTCGGACTGACCGCCGGCATCGACCTTGCCTCGCGTCCGGACCTGCCGGGCAAGCGCGGCTTCGACGGGCTGAACAGCGCGTTCCACGACAACGACCTGATGCTGCGCGTCGCGGGCGATACCCTGGCGCTGACCCCACCCCTGATCGTCAGCGAAGACCAGATCGGCGAGATCGTCGAGAAGGTCGCCAGGGTGATCCGCGCGGTGGCCTGAGCCTTCTCTCAGCTCACCCCGCTTGCGGGGAGAGGTCGGATCGCACTTGCGATCCGGCTGAGGGGGTACCGCACCCACCCGGCCTTCAGAATTTGCGGATGGAAAGCGCTCACACCCCACCCGCTCCCCGCAAAGAGCAGGGCGAGGGCGTTCGCTGCCGCTGCGGCGCCCGAGCGGAACCTTCGAAAAGGCCCGGTTCCGACCGCGCTCAAAGAACACTAGCTTTTCGAATCAACATTAATGCTAAGCTTGCGGCGCTTGGGACGCGCGACGGGCCTGTGCGAAGCGCTCCCGCACCTGGGGACAAGGGGATTTGAGGGCCTTTCACGCAACATGATCCGCATTTCCACGATTTTCATTGCCATTTGCATGGTGCTGGTCGCAGCGTCACTCGGCCTAGTGCTGTATTCGGTTGCAGGTATCAGCGGATCGGAATCCGCGATCGTCGCGCTCACCGCGCTGACCTTCCTGATCCTCTACAACGCCGTGTCGATGCGGCTGCGCGACCGCACCGACGTCGGCAGCCAGATCGCGGACTTGTCGCGCGGGACGGCCGATCTGGCGCGTCAGGTCGCCGAATTCGGCCGCCGTCTCGCCGCGGTCGAGGGCCGGCTGGTGTCAGCCAATTCCACCGGCGCGGACCGCATTCAGGCGGTGGTCGGCGAGATCGGCGAGCTCGGCGTGCTGGTCAAGCAGCTCGCGGTCTCCGTCGCCAGCCATGACGACATCCTGTCCGCGGGCGTGCCGCTCCCCGCACCTGCGATCAAGCCGCCGCAGAAGGAGCTGCCGTTCCCCACGGAGGGCACCAACGTGATTGGGGCCATGGTGGCGCCTTCCGTCGTCGTCACCGAAAAGCCCGCAGGCGCCCGCAGCGAGGCGCAAGTGCTCACGGCGGTGAGAGCCGCGGTCGAGGAAAATCGACTGGACATTTATCTGCAGCCAATGGTCACCTTGCCGCAACGCAAGGTGCGCTTCTACGAAGCCGTGACGCGGCTGCGCGACGAGAATGATCAGATTCTTACGGCCGACGATTTCATCGGGATCGCGGAAGCTGCCGGGCTGATCGGGCGGATCGATCACATGGTGATGCTGCGCAGCGTGCAGGTGCTGCGCCGGCTGATGGTTCGCAACAAGGATGTCGGGATCTTCTGCAACATGGCCGCGGCGACGCTCGGCAATCCCACCACCTTTGGGCAATGCCTGGATTTCCTCGAAGCCAACCGCGCGCTGGCGCCGTCATTCGTGCTCGAGTTCAAGCAGGCTACGTTTCGCAATCCCGGCCCGACGGAGAGCGAACATCTCGCGGCGCTGGCGCAGCGCGGCTACCGTTTCTCGATCGATCACGTCACCGATCTGCGGATCGAGCCGCGCGAACTGGCCGACCGCGGGGTCCGCTTCATCAAGGTGCCCGCCACGCTGCTGCTCGATCCGCGGCAGTCCTCGACATCGGACATTCACCCCTCGGACCTTTCGGATCTGCTCGGCCGCTTCGGCATCGACCTGATCGCCGAACGGATTGAAGGCGAGCGCGCCGTGGTCGATCTGCTCGATTACGACGTGCGGTTCGGACAGGGCTTTCTGTTTGCACCCCCCCGGCCGTTGCGGCCCGAGGGGGCGTCTGCTACCGGCGGGGCATCGCCGAACAAGCCGCAAGAGTCTTCTCATGGCCCATCCAATGGCCCCGGCAAACCGGCTTCCACAGGTGGCCCGGCCATCGACCCGCCGCGGGCAGCAAGCGGTAATGCCGCGCTGGCGCGCCGCGCCGCCGGTCCGGGCTGACCGGCGGGCCGTGCCATGACGACGCTGACGTTTGCCGAGAGGCTGCGCGACCTTGTCGGCGGCGTCGATGTCCTGCTCAGCGATATCTGGGGGGTGGTTCATAACGGTCTCGTCGCGTTCCCCGAAGCCTGTGAAGCTCTTCACCGCTTTCGCGGGCAAGGCGGCACCGTGATCCTCATCACCAATGCGCCGCGGCCGGCGGATTCGGTGCAGCGGCAATTGCGCAAGCTCGGCGTCGCCGACGCGACCTATGACGCCATCGTCAGTTCGGGCGACCTGACCCGGCATTTCGTCGCCGGCCACGCCGGCCAGAAAATGTTCTGGCTCGGCCCGGAGCGCGACAATTCGATCTATCGCGGGCTTGATCCGGTGCTCGCGCCGCTGGAGCAGGCCGACTACATCGTCTGCACCGGCCTGTTCGACGATGAAACCGAATCGGCTGAGAATTATCGCGCGATGATGCTGCAGGCGCGCGCGCGCAGGCTGACGCTGGTCTGCGCCAACCCGGACATCGTCGTCGAACGCGGCGACCGGCTGATCTATTGCGCGGGCGCCATCGCCGAACTCTATCTCGAGCTCGGCGGTGAAGTGATCTTCTACGGCAAGCCGCACCGGCCGATCTACGAGCGCGCGATCGCGCTTGCCGCCGAGCGCCGCGGCCAGGCGGTACCGCTCAGCCGCGTTTTGGCGATCGGGGATTCCGTGCGGACGGATCTGGCCGGCGCCCACGGCTTCGGGGTCGATTGCCTGTTCGTGACCCGGGGCATCCATGCCGAGGACTTCGAGGGCATCGATCAGCTGGACCCCGCCTCGGTAAAGGAATTGTTCGGCCATCCGCCTCGGGCGCTGACAAGGGAATTGCGCTGGTAGTTGGTCGTTCCCCGGATGCTGCGCAGCGCGCCGCACCTCGCGGCATGGTGCGCCGCTGATCCGGGGTCGATCTTGCTTTGAGACGTTAGGTCCCGGCTCTGCGGAGCAGCGTTGCACGCTGCACCGCGTCCGGGACACGAGCGCGCCTTACGCGCTCGCCATGTCCGGGAATACCGCCTCGATCTTGGTCTTCAGGGTCGCGGCATTGAAGGGCTTGACGATGTAGTTGTTCACGCCGGCCTTCTTGGCGGCGATCACGTTTTCGGTCTTGGATTCGGCCGTGATCATGATGAACGGCGTGGTGGCGAGGTTGGGGTCGGCCCGGACCTCCCGCAGCAGGTCGTAGCCGGTCATCGGCTCCATGTTCCAGTCGGAGATCACCAAACCGTACTTCTTGCTGCGCATCTTGTTCAGCGCCGCCGATCCGTCGCTGGCGTCGTCGATATTCTCGAAGCCAAGCTGCTTGAGGAGATTTCTGATGATGCGAATCATGGTGTTGTAGTCATCCACCACCAGAACCGACATCGACAAATCAACCGCCATCTTTAATCCCCCGCACAACACCAAAACGCCGCGAAACCATCGACGAGCCTGCCCAGGGCGCGAAGGCGCCCGCGCAGTCCACCTCAAGCACTAGCATCAGCCGTTAAACAGCCCGTTAACCGACCGCTGCCGGAAAAACGGGCCAGCCATGCGCGGGGGACACGGATCGGGGCCGGCTTGACTTCATCGGGGCCCTCGCGCCACCGTCCCGCGCTCCGAACATGTCAAAGTATTCCTGAAATGGCGTCCGACTTTACCGTGATCCGCGATACCACTCCTGCAGCCGCGATCCCCCGGGGAATGGTGGTGGCGATGGGTAATTTCGACGGCGTCCACCTCGGCCATCGCGCGGTGATCGATGCGGCCCTGCAGATGGGGCGGGCGCATGGCCGGCCCGCGCTGGCGGTGACCTTTGAACCCCACCCGCGCAGCTTTTTCAGCCCCAACACCCCTCAATTCCGGCTCACCGACGAGGCCGGAAAGCTGCGGCTATTGGCCGGAACCGGGCTCGCCGGCGCCGTGGTGATGACTTTCGACCAACGCCGTGCCGGGACCACGGCGCAAGATTTCGTTCACCATGACCTCATCGAACGGCTCGGAATCAGCGGCATCGCGGTCGGCTACGACTTTCATTTCGGCAAGGGCCGGGTCGGCTCGCCGAGCCTGTTGGTCGGCGAAGCGCCCCGGCTTGGCATCGAAGTCGATGTGCAGCCCCATGTCGACATCGCCGAGCGGCCGGTCTCCTCCTCGGCGATCCGCATGGCGCTCGCGGAGGGGCAGATCGCGGACGCCACCACGATGCTGGGCGGCCCGTGGTTCATCAATGGTAAGGTGATCCACGGCGAGAAACGCGGTCGCGACCTCGGCTTTCCCACCGCCAATATCCGTCTCGACAAGAATTGCGGACTGAAACACGGCATCTATGCGGTGCGGGTCGGCCACGGCGCCCTGCGGCTGGATGGTGTCGCCAGTTTCGGACGCCGCCCGACCTTCGACAATGGCGCGCCGCTGCTGGAAGTGTTCCTGTTCGATTTCAAGGGCGACCTCTACGGCAGCAGCCTGGACGTCGCCTTTATCGCCTTCATTCGCGACGAATTGAAGTTCGACGGCGTCACCGCGCTGATCCGCCAGATGGACGACGACAGCGCCCGCGCCCGCGCCGCGCTCGCCGCCGCGCCGGACGCCTTCCCCAAGCTCGGGGCGGTAACGTCATCCTGAGAGCCTCTGGCGAGCCTCGAAGGATGACGCGGGCATAAGGCAGGGCTTTGCGATTTCGCCGGCTGGCTGCTATGGAAAGCCCCATGTTTGCGCGGCGCACCATCAGCATTAGCGGCCCGGCTTCCGCCTGAGCTTCGGCTCGGCGCAAGACCGGGATTTTCGTCCTTACCCGCGATTGATCGCGTATCTCGCGCTCTTTGAGCCAAACAGAGCATTGATGTCCGAAAAGCCACAAAAGTCCGACGCCGCCGACTATTCCAGAACCCTGTTCCTGCCGCAGACGGAATTCCCGATGCGCGCCGGCCTGCCGCAGCGCGAGCCCGAAATCCTTAAAAACTGGAACGAGATCGGCCTCTACCAGCGCTTGCGCAAAGCCGCCGCCGGGCGGCCGAAATTCGTGCTGCATGACGGCCCGCCCTATGCCAACGGCAACATCCATATCGGGCATGCGCTCAACAAGATCCTCAAGGACGTCGTGACCAAGAGCCGGCAGATGCTCGGCTTCGATTCCAATTACGTGCCGGGCTGGGACTGCCACGGCCTGCCGATCGAATGGAAGATCGAGGAAGAGAACTACCGCTCCAAGGGCAAGACGAAGCCGGATTTTCGGGATTCCGCCGCGATGGTGGCATTCCGCCGGGAATGCCGGGCCTATGCCACGCACTGGCTCAACGTGCAGCGCGAGGAATTCAAGCGGCTCGGCATCATCGGCGACTGGGATCATCCCTATGCGACGATGGATTATTTCGCCGAAGCCCAGATCGCGCGCGAACTGATGAGATTCGCCGCCAACGGCACCTTGTACCGCGGCTCCAAGCCGGTGATGTGGAGCGTGGTGGAAAAGACCGCGCTCGCCGAAGCCGAGGTCGAATATGAGGATTACACGAGCGATACGGTGTGGGTGAAGTTTCCGGTTCGGAAGGCAATGCTTGTCGATATTCACCCCCAAGCTTCGGAGAAGGATCTAGAGGGGCCCCGTGAAGTTGTCGAAGATCTTAAGTCCAGTTTCGTAGTGATCTGGACGACTACACCTTGGACGATCCCTGGAAACCGCGCGATCAGTTTCGGAGAGCATGTCCCGTACGGGCTCTATGAGGTAGTCGATGCTCCCGCTGATAATTGGGCGAAGGTCGGTGAGCGCTATGTTCTTGCTACCAAATTGGCAGACGACGTCTTTAAGCAGGCGCGCGTCACAGGTTTCAAGAAACTTCACGACGTAGAGTTTGAGGGCGGACCAGCTAACATTTATCTCGAGTGCGATCACCCATTAAAGGGACTCGGCGGCTATAGTTTCATAGTTCCCCTCCTTGAGGGCGATCACGTCACCGACGACACCGGTACCGGCTTCGTGCACACCGCGCCCGGCCACGGCCGCGAAGACTTCGATGTCTGGATGGCGAATGCGCGTGAACTGGAAAGCCGCGGCATCTCCACCACCATCCCCTACACCGTCGATGAAAACGGCGCCTTCACCGATCACGCGCCCGGCTTTGTCGGCAAGCGTGTGATCAACGACAAGGGCGAAAAGGGCGACGCCAACGACGCCGTGATCAAGGCGCTGGTCGACGCCGGCATGCTCTTGGCGCGCGGCCGGCTCAAGCATCAATACCCGCATTCCTGGCGCTCGAAGAAGCCGGTGATCTTCCGCAACACGCCGCAATGGTTCATTGCGATGGATAAGGACATCGCAGGCGCCAATGCCGCGAAGCCCGGCGATACCCTGCGCGCGCGCGCCCTGCACGCCATCTCCGTCACCCAATGGGTGCCGCAGTCTGGTGAAAACCGCATCAACGGCATGATCAACAGCAAGCCGGACTGGGTGATCTCGCGCCAGCGCGCCTGGGGTGTGCCCATTGCGGTATTCGTGCGCGAGAAGGGCGATGGTTCAGCCGAGATTCTGCAGGACGCCGCCGTCAACCAGCGCATCGCCGATGCCTTCGAACAGGAAGGCGCCGATGCCTGGTATATGGACGGTGCGCGCGAACGCTTTCTCGGCTCGCATGCCAAGGAAGAATGGAAGAAGATCGACGATATCTGCGACGTCTGGTTCGATTCCGGCTCGACCCATGCGTTCGTGCTGGAGGACCCCGTGCATTTTCCGGGACTTGCCGGCATCAAGCGCAAGGTCGATGGCGGCAAGGATACCGTGATGTATCTGGAGGGAAGCGATCAGCACCGCGGCTGGTTCCAGTCCTCGCTGCTGGAAAGCTGCGGCACCCGGGGCCGCGCGCCGTTCGACGTCGTGCTGACCCACGGCTTCACGCTGGATGAGAACGGCCGCAAGATGTCGAAGTCGGTCGGCAACACCGTCGAGCCGCAAAAGGTCATGGCGCAATCCGGCGCCGACATCCTGCGGCTGTGGGTCTGCGCCACCGACTATGCCGACGACCAGCGCATCGGGCCGGAGATCCTCAAAAACACCATCGAGACCTACCGCAAGCTGCGCAACTCGATCCGCTGGATGCTCGGCACGCTGCACCATTTCAACCGCGATGACGCGGTGGCGCATGCCGATATGCCGGAGCTGGAGCGGCTGATGCTGCATCAGCTCGCCGAGCAGGCCGCCATCGTCGCCAAGGCCTATGCCGATTTCGATTACAAGACCGTGGTGGCCAGTCTGTCGGCGTTCATGAACACCGAACTATCGGCGTTCTATTTCGATATCCGCAAGGACACGCTGTACTGCGATCCGCCGTCGTCATTGGCGCGGAAAGCCGCGCTGACCGCCATCGACATGATTTGCGACGCGATCCTGCGGTGGTTCGCGCCGGCGTTGAGCTTCACCTGCGAAGAAGCCTGGCGGCTCTACCGGCCCGACGCGGAACCGTCGGTGCATCTGACGTTGTTTCCCGACGGGATCGAGAGCTTCCGCGACGAGGCGCTGGCCGCGAAGTGGGAGACCATCCGCCGCGTGCGCCGTGTCGTTACCGGCGCGCTGGAAGTCGAGCGCGCGGCCAAGCGCATCGGCTCCTCGCTCGAGGCCTCGCCGCTGGTTTACGTCTCGGACAAGGCGATCTTCAACACGCTGTTCGATATCGATCTGGCCGAAGTCTGCATCACCTCGAATGCGATGGTGACCAATGAGGATGCACCGGCCGATGCGTTCCGGCTGAGCGACGTGCCTGACGTCGGCGTCGTGGTCGAGAAGGCCGTCGGCACCAAATGCGCCCGCTCCTGGAAAATCCTCCCCACCGTCGGCGAGGACGCCGAATATCCCGATGTGTCGCCGCGCGATGCGCAGGCGCTGCGCGAATGGAAGAAGCTGGGGGTGGTGGTTTGACCGCCCAGCTGCGCGCCGGCGTCATCACCGCCATCGCCGTGCTTGCGCTCGACCAAGCCTCGAAATTCTGGCTGCTGCGCGTGTTCGACATCGGCCACCGCGGCGCGGTGAAGGTCACGCCGTTCTTCGATCTGGTGCTGGCCTGGAATACCGGCATCAGCTACGGCTGGTTTCAGAACGAAAGCGCGACCGGTCAGGCGATCCTGCTCGCGGTCAAGGCCGTGGCCGTAATTGTACTGGCGGTCTGGATGGCGCGGTCGCGCACGCTGATTGCGACCGTGGCGCTCGGCCTGATCATCGGCGGCGCCATCGGCAACGCCGTCGACCGCTTCGCCTACGGCGCGGTGGTCGATTTTGCCCTTTTCCACGCCCAGATCGGCGGAAATACCTTCAATTGGTACGTGTTTAACCTTGCCGACGTGGCGATTGTTGCCGGGGTTGCGGCCCTGTTGTATGATTCATTCCTGGGGGTACCCGCCGCAAAAGCGCCCTGATCCCGGCAGATACGAACCCTCTGAGCGAGAGCTTGCGGGTGTGTTGGATTGTGCACCGGAATTGAAGGGCCGCGGGAAATTTTGGACAGGAAGAGCGCGATGCGCCAGACCAAAGCTAGCGGTTGGATTGTACGGAATTCGTCGAGAGCGACGATGCGTGCCCTGCGGCTCGCCGTCGTCCCATTGGGTGTCGCGCTGGTCTTGACCGCCGGGGCCGCGCGCGCCGGCGACGACCAGGATGATAGATCCATCACCGAAAAAATCACCGACAGTTTCAAGTCCACGATCCGCGGCACCAATATGGACAATCGCGGGATCGACTATCGCGAGCGATCTCCGCTGGTGGTGCCTCCGAAGCTCGATTTGCCGCCACCGGCCGCATCGACTGACGATGTGAAGGTTACGAACTGGCCGAAAGATCCCGATGAACGCCAGCGCAGGGCTGTGATCGCGGCCAAGAAGAAGAACGCCCCACCCGTTGCCCGTGTCCAGACATCCGGCGAAGTCGCTGCCGCCGGCACGCCTCGCCCGATCAACATCGCTCCTCCGCCCGAAGACCCCCCCATCCCGGGCACCACTCGCCCCGCCTACGCGAATGATACCAACGGCACAGCCCGCACCGATCCGATTTACGACCAGCCCGGTGATCTGCTCAAGGGCGGAGCCAGTGCGCTGGTGCCGTCGAGTGTCAGCGACGCCTTCGACATCAATAGTTGGTTCGGCAGCAAGAAGGCCGATGCGACAGCGGTAGCGCCCGGCACGGAGCCGACGCGAGAAGCCCTGACGCAGCCGCCATCCGGGTACCAGACGCCGTCCCCGAATTATCCCTACGCCCAGGAATCGAGGGGATGGTTCGGCGGACAGTCTAACCCCGATCGTAACCCGCTCGCCTCAAGGTCCAGCGCAACCAGCATGGAAAAATAGAGCCATCTGCCTCCCGGCTTCCCGACGCTTATCGGCTGTCGCGCAATGTGCGGCGTCGTGATTTCTCCCCGAAGGGATTTTCGGGCACCCAGACAGGCCATGATGTCGCCAAACCGCTTTAGGGTTTCTCTGTTCGCCGCCGTGCTGTCGGGACTCGCCGGCGGCGCTTTCGCCCAGACCACGGTGACCTCGGCGCCGCCTGCCACATTCACCCTCGGCAATGGTCTCCAGGTGGTGGTGATCCCGGATCACCGCACACCGGTCGTCACGCAGATGATCTGGTACAAGGTCGGCTCGGCCGACGAGACGCCGGGCAAATCCGGGCTGGCGCACTTTCTCGAACACCTGATGTTCAAGGGCACCAGCAAACATCCGGCCGGCGAATTTTCCCAGACCGTGCTGCGGATCGGCGGCAACGAGAACGCCTTCACCTCGACCGACTATACCGGCTATTTCCAGCGGGTGCCGAACGAGGAGCTCGGCAAGATGATGGAGTTCGAGGCCGATCGCATGACCGGCCTGATCCTCAAGGACGAAAACGTGCTGCCGGAGCGCGACGTCGTGCTTGAGGAATACAACATGCGGGTGGCCAACAACCCGGAAGCGCGGCTGACCGAGCAGATCATGGCCGCACTTTATCTCAATCACCCCTATGGCCGCCCCGTGATCGGCTGGCATCAGGAAATCGAGCAGCTCGATCGCGAGGACGCGCTGGCGTTCTACCGGCGCTTCTATGCGCCGAACAACGCAATCCTGGTGATTGCCGGCGATGTCGAGGCCGCTGATGTTCGCCCGATGGTGGAGCGGACGTTCGGCGCCGTCGCCGCACAGCCGGCGATACCGGCGCAGCGCGTTCGCCCCCAGGAGCCCGAGCCGGCCGCGCCGCGCACCGTGACGCTGTCCGACGCCCGAGTCGAACAACCGGGCCTGCGGCGCTATTATCTCGTTCCGTCCGCCACCACGGCCGCCGCCGGAGAAAGTCCGGCACTCGACGTGCTCGCGCAGCTGATGGGTGGCGGCAGCAACTCGTATCTTTATCGCTCGCTGGTGGTTGACCGGCCGCTCGCGGTCACCGCCAGCGCCTCGTATCAGGGTACCTCGCTCGACGCGACGCAGTTCACAATATCGGTCTCGCCGAGGTCCGGCGTCGAGTTCGCGCAAATCGAGCAGGTGATCGACAAGGTGATATCGGATATCGGGCAGAACCCGGGTCGCGCCGAAGATCTCGAGCGCGTCAAGACCCAGCTTATCGCCGAAGCCATTTATGCCCAGGACAACCAGGCCACGCTGGCCCGCTGGTACGGTGGCGCGCTGACCACCGGGCTGAGCATCGAAGACATCCGAAGCTGGCCGGATCGCATTCGCGCCGTCACCGCCGAGCAGGTCCGCGAGGCCGCGCAAAAATGGCTTGAAAAGAAGCGATCGGTGA
>Ga0073928_10004034_pt1 | contig 22294 bp, 25 predicted proteins | sample PaiPotPPA55metaG_FD_76969 | JGI IMG/M metagenome (GOLD analysis project Ga0073928, IMG submission 76969) | Iron sulfur acid spring bacterial and archeal communities from Banff, Canada, to study Microbial Dark Matter (Phase II) - Paint Pots PPA... ...
AGCGTGGCTTCCCCCGTACCTGGGCCACACGCTGGATCCCGACATCGCCGATTCGTTCTCAGGCATCTTCCTGGGCGTCGTGATCGTGCCGCTCGTGCTTCCGTGGGGATACCTCTGGAAGACTTACGTGACCACGCCGGGCGACCGGTGGCGGTAGCTCGGCCCGAGAGCGTCGGCGGGAGAATTGCGGCCTGCCTTCACCGGCAGTCGGTGATCGGGCCCTCCGGCATGTGGTGCCCAAGGGCGCAGATCTGTGCGGCCGTCAACGCTCCGTGCGTGAACTTTGCGTACTCGGCGGCCGTGCCGGCACCGCCGTTGGTTTCGACGATTTTCCACTTCCCGTCGATCTTCTTGGCGAAGATTTGGCCGCTCGCCTCAGTGTAGTACACCGCGACGAAGGCGGCCGGGCGGACAACGACGATCGGCCCGAGCGTATAGGTGCCGGTTGCACTCGTTTTCGCCAATGCGGCCACGGCCGCAACGTCCGCAGGCGGACCGAACCGTATCGCCGTGTCGGCTTGCGTCATTGCGCCCGGCGTCACGGAGACGACGAATGTCGATGCGAATGCAAGGGAACGCGCGATTTCACGGGTCATGCTGCACCTCAAATGAGAGTTTCGTGTGTGAGTATCGTAACTCAGCCTCGGAAGCCTCGAATGTCATGGGCACCGTCGCTGCGCTGGCGGTGAACGGCGCCTTGCGGTCGCCGCCATCGAAGCGCCGCCGAGACGAGAGCGAGATGACGACGAGCGGCGAGCGTTTCGACAGCAACGCCGGTAATGCGTTGTCCGGCCGCGCGACGAGGATTTCGTCGACCGCGCCGAGGCGGTCGGGCGAGTGGCAAGCCCAGCTGCAGCGGTCCGCAGTGGGACCGGGCCACTGCTCAACAAGGACGGGGAAAGTGGGCGATCACTCGGAAAACATGTTTCCCACCACCACGGCTCGGTAGCTCAGCGGTAGAGCGGGGGACTCATAAGCCCTAGGTCGCAGGTTCAAATCCTGCCCGAGTCACCAGAACTTCCGGACGGCTGCACCACGCGGCCGTTCGCGTTTCTCGCGAACACGCGTGGCTCGCCCTCGACCATCACGCGCGAGAACGCCACCCCATACGCGCGCTCGAGCGTCGCGGGATCGAGCGAGACCGCGGGCGCGTCGTACTCGAGCACCCGCCCGTCCCCCAACACCGCAACGCGGTCCGCGAACGCCGCCGCCTCGTTGAGATCGTGCAGCACCGCAACCACCGTCGTTCCCTCGCGCGCGATGCCCCGCAACAACCCCAGCACCTCGAGCGCATACCGCGCGTCGAGATGACTCGTCGGTTCGTCGAGCAACAACGCGCGCGCACCCTGCGCGAGCGCGAGCGCGATCCACGCGCGCTGCCGCTCGCCCGAACTCAGCGTGTCAAAAAACCGCTCCGCCTTGTCCGCGAGATCCACGCGCACGAGCGCCGCGCCAACCGCCGCAGCATCGTCATCGCCGCGCGCCCAATCCCACCACGCGCGCTGCGCGAACCGCCCGCACAACGCAACCTCCCGCACCGTCATCCCGTTCGGCGCTTCCGCATCGGCCCCGAGCGCCGCAACTTGCTGCGCCCGCTCCCGCTGCCCGATCGACGCAAGCGAAACGCCGTCGAGCGCAACCGTTCCCGCAGCCGGCGCATCGAAGCCCGCCATCACACGCAACAGCGTCGTCTTCCCCACGCCGTTCGGCCCAACGATCGCGACGAACTCGCCCGGAACGACGTCGAGATCGAAATCCTCGAGCAGCGTGCGGCCGGCCACGGCGATCCGCACGCCGCGCAGCGTCAGGTGCCCCACAAACGCGACGTCCCGCGCGGCCGAAGATAGAGATACAGAAACGCCGGCACCCCAACGAACGCAAGCAAAACCCCAAGCGGAATCTCCTGCGGCGCAACAAGCGACCGGCTCGCCGCATCCGCCACGCCGACGAGCGCAATCCCCGCGAGCATGCTCGCCGGCAACGCAAACCGCGCATCAGTTCCAACCAGACGCCGCGCGAGATGCGGAACGATCAACCCCACAAACCCGACGATCCCCGACAACGACACCGCCGCCGCCGTCAGCAGCGTCGACGACACCAAAATCGTCCACTGCGCGCGCGACAGATCGACGCCGACCGCACGCGCGATCGCAGGCCCCAAGCGCAGCACGTTCAACGCCGGAACCGTCAGCATCGCAAGCCCGAATCCCGCCGCCAAATACGGCGACGTCCACGCAAGCTCCACCCATCCGCGCCCCGCAAGCGACCCCGCGAGCCACGCGAGAATCTCCTCGGCGCCGCCCTGCGAGAGCCGCGTCAGCGCAAGCGCAACGATCGACGAGAACAACGCCGACAGCGACACGCCCGCCAAAATCAACCGCTCCGCGTCGATGCCGGTGCCGCGCCGCGCGAGCGCCGCGACGAGCAGCGCCGTCGCGAGGCCGGCCACGAACCCGAGCGCCGGAACGAACGCCGTCGCCAGGCCGAGCGCGATCGAAATCGCAATCGCCGCCGCCGCGCCCGCACTCACGCCGGTGAGGAACGGATCGACGAGCGGATTGCGCAGCATCCCCTGCAGCAGGAACCCCGCCGTCGCAAGCGCCGCTCCCACGACGGCCGCGTTCGCGACGCGCGGCAACCGCAGCGTCCACACGATCGTCGCCACGTCCCCGCTCGCGTGCGGATGCAGCAGCGCCCACGCGACGTCCCCCGCGCCAAGCGCCGATCCGCCCACGAAAAGGCCGAGCGCCAGCGCCGCCAACGCCACGCACCCAAGCCCCGCAAGCCGTACCGCCAGCATCACTCCCCTTGCCTCGCTCACCGGTTGGGCGAGGATGCGAATCTTTCCCCGGCGTAACCGGGTTAGAGCACCCGAGGTATGAGCGTCCGATGTCTACGATTCCCTGCGATTTCTGCCCCCATCCGGTCGATCGCGGCCAAATGGAAGAAATCGAAATCTCGCACTACGTTCCCGATTCGTCCGGCGACGATCTGGCGTTCGCTCGCACGTATTTCTTCGGACACCCCGACTGCGTTCGCAAGTTCTACCGCGGCTTAGTCGAACACAAGCTCGACCTTTTCAAACACATGCCGACGAACGCACCCGTCACCCCGGAAGATCAACGGTAATTCGAACCACGAGCGTCCGTAGCGTAGCTGGATAACGCGCGGCCCTCCGAAGGCTGAGATCGGGGGTTCGAATCCCTCCGGACGCACCACTCCCCTCACGTTGAAGCGAACGACGCCGTCACCCCGAGCGAAGGCGCCAAGCCCGTCACCCTGAGCGAAGCGCCGCAGGCGCGCAGTCGAAGGGCCAACGCCGAACGACGCCCTCGACGCGCCCCCTCAGGGAACCGCGATGCCCCAGGCACATCCGATCGACGTGATCGACGAGTTCGTGTAGATAACCGATGGCGCCAGTGACGAGCTGAACGCCATTGTCGCGGTCGGGTAGACCCGGATGCCAGGGTTGCTGCCGCAGTCCGCGTCGTACAGATTGCCGGCAGCGTCGAATGCGAAGCTGGCTTCGTAATCACCCGACGGTAAACCGGCGGAATCGACGATGTTCGGCGTGGCGCCGCTACCGAGATTGTTGCTATTGTAGCGATCGATCGACCAGGTCGTTCCGCTGTTGGAATTATTCGAAGCGTAAAGGTTGCCCGCAGAATCGAATATTAGACCGCCTGGCCCCTTGAGCCCGTTCAGAAATGTCGGTGTCGTGCTGGCCGTCACGGGTGCTTGGAAGACGGTGATGGAGTTGGTGCCCGTGCTCGTCACGTTGGACACGTAGACGTTCCCCGTGCTGCCGACCGCGATGCCGCTGGGTTTGTTGATGCCGTTCGTGAGCGTCACGGCGGCGCTGAGCGACCCACTCGTGACGAAGGGTCCGGTGAACTCTTGAACCTTGCTATTGAAGTTGTCCTCGACCCAAAGATTGCCCAAGCTGTCGAACGTCATGAGGTCGTCGTCGCCCGTCCCCGGTAAATTGAACGTGAGCACGGGCGTGCTCGACTGCGTGATCGGCGGTGTGAAGACGAGGACGATCGCGCTAAAGGGCCCTGAGCACCCATTCGGATAGCTGAGGATCCACAAGCGGTGCATGGAATCCGACGTCATACCTGCCGTGCACCGGAGTTTGTTGCCGGCGGTAGCGTTGATCTGCGTATCCGAGGAGCTAGCCGTCAGCGGCAAACCCGCGAATTCGAGTGGGAAGTTATTCGAACCGTCGAACAGATCCCAATACACCGTTTGCGCCGGCGTCGCCGTCGGAGTGGGTGTCGTCGCGGGCGTCGGCGTTGCCGTCGGCGCGTGCGTCGGCGTTGCGGTCGCGCCCGGCGTCGGCGTTGCCGTTGCGGCGGGGGTCGGAGTCGCCGTCTGCCCGGGCGCGGGCGTCGCCGTCGGCGCAGCGCTCGGCCGCACCAGCACTACCGTGTTGCCCGCACAGGCCTGGAGCGCGCTGGCCACGACGAGTATCGGTACGAACGAGCGAAACGAACGGTATAGCATGATCGGCTCCCCAACGCGCAACACCGGCGCCTTCATGAGCGTCGTGCCTGCAAACCGTCGCGTACGCCCCCAGGCGTACCGTTCCCCCGCAGCGAGCGCTGCTTGGCGAACTCTTTACAAGAATACGCCGCGGAGCGAAAGGGGGGTCGCCGACCAGATCGGCGACCTCCCTTTGAATCCGCCCGGTTTATGTATCGAGCATCACCTGGTTTGCGATGAACACGCCTTTACTCCAGTAACCGCGAATGGCAAGGCGCATGCCTGCCGTGATCGACGTGCCGATCGGCTGGATGATGGTGCCGTGCTTGAGGTCGACCGCGACCGTCCGATCGCGCTGTTCGAGCAGCACTCGATATGGCGCCGAAGATGCGACGGTCCCGTAAAGAACGTACGTTCCGACCGGCGCAACGGCGTACTGCTGCTGCGCTCCCGCAAGCGACGGCGCCGTAAGCGCCGCCGTCACGGCAAGCGCCGCAACCGCGAGCCCCCGTCGAACGTGCGTTCCCTGTTCATGTTTGCTTCTCATCATGAGCACGCCGGTACCCACATCCGTCCGCAATCACGCGCCCGCCCAGTAACCAAAGCGGTCGGCCGCTCGAGGTTGACTGCGCGCCGCACTTCTCGTATAATGGTCACTATGAAACGACCATTTTCCGCCCTGGTTGCCAGCGCAAGCGCGCTCGAGGTTCCCGCGACGGAATTCAAAGCCAAGTGCCTTGCGATGATGCAAGCGGTGCACGACGGTAAGGCCGCGGAAATCGTGGTTACGAAGCACGGAAAGCCGCTCGCGAAGATCGTTCCGTGCGGTTCGGTCGGGCAGAGCCTTTTCGGGTTTGCCGCGGGGAAGCTCACAATAATCGGCGACATCTTCGCGACCGGCGAAGTTTGGGAAGCGGAGCGGCCCGGTCGATGATTTTGCTCGACACGTGCGCGATTCTCTGGAGTTCGAGCGGCGAACTCACGCCGGCAGGAAGTCGCGCACTTCGCTCAGCGGCGCGCAAAGGCGAACTTTTCGTTTCGCCGATTTCATTTTTGGAGATTGCCACGCTCGCGCGACGCGGGCGAATCGTGCTCGACATTCCGCTCGATCAATACGTCGACCACATCGAATCGAGCGAAGCGCGGATCGCGGCGCTAACGCCCAGCATCGCTCGCGCCGCAGGGTCGTTGGGAGGGCGCTTCCCGGGCGATCCGGCGGATCGCATCTTGGTCGCAACGGCGCTTGCGCTGAACCTGAAGCTCATGACCCGCGATCGCGCGCTCTTATCACTTGGTCAAGCGGGCTTGAACTTCGTTCCGTGCTGAACGCGCAGCCGCGCGCCCCAGCAGCCTTAGAACAGCGCGTCGCAGAAGCGCGCGGCTTCGACGACGTCGCCGAAAAGATCCATGTAATCGAACTCGATCCAAATGCGTTCCCAGCGGGTGACGCGCACGGCCGTCACTTCCCAGCGCTTCTCTTCCATCCGAAACGATGCCACCGCTGAAATCTTCGGCCGGTGCGTGCCGTATTCGATAACCACCCGAAACTGCACGCGGAAGCCGCCCGCCGCCAAAACAAATGCCTCAACCGCGGCGTTCGATTCGCCGGCATCCGTGAGCGTTTCGTACTTCGGCAAGATCCGGCGCAACTCTCGGATGATCGCGGCCTTCGCTCCAGCCGCCGACGCCCGCGCCCGCTGCTCGCGCTCCGGACTCTGCGCATCGGGGTCGCGCCCGCGCCGGCTCTTTCGCAGCACCTTCGAATACCTCGCCTCGAGTGTGTCGATGAAGCGCGCGTTCAATTACGCGGTCCTTGCCTTCGGCGGACGACCACCCTTTGCGCCATTGGCCCGCGCCGCCTTCGCCTTCGCCTGCGATTTGACGGAGCCCGCGCGCCGTTGCTGCAATTCGCCGAATCCGAACACGTCACGCAGGAGACCCGGAACCGAAATATCGATGTCGAGCCCGCGGTGCTCGAGCGCGGCGCCGCCAGACGCAAGCCGCACTTCGAGGAGCTGAGCTGCGGAAGCGCCTCGAAACTCGGCGATCGCGACCAGCGGCACGGTCACCGTTGCGCCACTCCGCATGCGGAATCGGAACGTACGCGCGCGCGGATCGTAGCGCAGGTCTTGCGTATATCCGTGCTGTGCGAGCCGAGCGTGCTGCACCCGCCTTCGCGCGAGTTCCGCATCGCTCGGGATAACGACATCAGGTCGAGAGTTCCTCATCCGTGGACTTCCTTAGATGCATTAGATGCATTGCATTCGTACTTTACCGATCGCGTTCGGTTTTGTCAAACAATCAGTGCCGCTGAAGCGCAGACCGCATCGCCGGCGAACGAATCACCATGCCCGCGTCGCCGCAGTCGGACGAAACCTACCTCGCCCGCGCGATCGAACTCGCCGCGGCCGCCGAACGCGGCGGCGACGTCCCGATCGGTGCCGTCCTGGTCACCGGCGCCGGCACATTCGAAGCGCAAAACGAAAAGGAACGCCGCCACGACCCAACCGCGCACGCCGAGATCCTCGCGATCCGCGCCGCGGCGGCTGCCGCGAACGCGTGGCGCCTCGCCGGCGCGACGCTCTACGTCACCAAAGAACCGTGCGCGATGTGCGCGGGCGCGATCGTCGCGGCTCGCATCGAGCGCCTCGTGTTCGGCTGCCGCGATCCCAAAGGCGGCGCGGCCGGCAGCGTGATCGATGTCTTCGCATCCGAAGCCGTCAACCACCGCGTCGCCGTCACGCCCGGCGTCCTCGAAACCGAAACCGCGAACCAACTCCGCGCGTTCTTCCAGCGGCGTCGCGAACAAGGATCGTAACGCGCGGAACCGGCAACGTCACTTCTCCGTCGCGCATTTTTCTTCGGCTCGTTGTTTCGCGTACGTCCACGCTGAAAACACCGGTGTCGAAATGCCCGGCCCGACGATGAACGGGTCCTCGCCAAACGAGGTGTATTGGGAATACAAGCTTTCCGCCGTCATTCCCGGCTCATAATGGTGTTCCAGGCAGCGATCCACGATGCTCTTGCAGACATCGATCGCCGCGTCGAGCGTATCGAACTCACCATGCGAGGACCGCTCGTCTTCGTCCATGTAGTGAAAGTTATCATCAACCAAGACCCGGTACTTCATGCCGCCCCCGTTCCTCGAAGTGGGCCGCCGAACCATTCCGATAGGACCGCAGCCCGGCCACGTCCTATAGTGCAGGCTGGCCGCGGGCGTCGCCGAGACGCCCGACCACGGAGAGGTGGTCGAGTGGTTGAAGGCACCCGCCTCGAAAGCGGGCGAACGTGATGAGCGTTCCGAGAGTTCGAATCTCTCCCTCTCCGCCACTCACCCGCGCCCCGGGTCGCTTCGGCGTCGCGTTCTTGGTGGTAGCGCTCGCTGCGCGGCTATTGTCCGTCGACGCTTTCGCAGCTCCCGCGCCTGCCAAGACGCCCGCCTTCGACGACCCGCCCGGAAACTTGGCGCCGACCGATGCGAAGCTCGATGACGTCATCGCGCGAATGCACGTCGCCAACGCGCCGCCGACGACGCCGTATCGAGAGCAGTGGACGATCGAGAAGGACGGGCTAACCGGAACCATCACCGTCATCGGCGCCGGCCGAGATTATCGGCAAGACGTGCAGTTGGGGCCGTTCTACGAATCCTACGGCGAGATTCGAGGCGTGCAGTGGCGCTCGAACGCAAACGCGCAAGTGGTGCTCACGACCGGAGTCCACGAGCGCGATGCGATCACGCGCGAGCTGCTCTCGAAACAGCATCTCGAACCGGGCGACGGCGTTTCGGTGATCGGCGAGGACGTCTCGCGCAAGGCGATCGTGCTTCAGGCGGCCCCGCCCGACGGCCGCAAAGAATGGCTCTTCATCGACGTCGCGAGCGGTCGGATCGTGCGCACCGAAGGCATCTTTGCCCGCCAGCGCTTGGTCACGGAGTATTCGGATTTCCGTCCGGAGGGCGCGCTCACGTTTGCGCATCGCATAACGTGGGCGTTGCCCGACGGCACCGACGCCGTTTCGGAAACGCTCGCATCGCACGCTGAGGGTGCCGTCGCTGGCGACCTCACGCAGCCCACCGCCAGCCGGCAGCTGATCGACTTTCCGGATGGCGCGACGCGCGTCGACATCCCCGCCACGTTCGTCGGCAACTACGTTGTCGTTCGGATAACGATCGCGGGCCGCGGCCTGGATTGCTTGCTCGATTCGGGCGCGGAGGCGATCTTTCTCAACGCCAAGGTCGCGTCCCAATTGCACCTACCGAGCTACGGCGGTAGCTCCCAAGTCGTCGCCGGGCCCGTTAAACTTTCCCGCACGATCGTTCCGGAGATCGACGTCGGCACCCTCACGATGCGCAACATCGCGGTGTCGACCTTCCCAGGCGACATGCACATGACGAGCGACATCGAGGCGGTCGGTCTCCTCGGATTCGATTTCATCAACGGGGCCGTCATCCACGTCGACTACGAACACCGCAAAGTCGAAGCGATTCGAACCGATGCGTTTCGGCCGGAAACGGTCACCAACGTTTTTGCCGTCCCCGCCGCTCTCGACGACGGAGTCCCGCTCGTTCCCATCAAGGTCGGCGAAACGATATCGCCGCGATTCATCGTCGATACCGGCTCGTACTTCAGTATGATCTATCCCCGATTCGTGATCGCGCACCCCGACGACGTTGTCGACGTTCGCGGCGCGCAACACACCGGCACGAGGCTCGTCCTCGGACGCGCAATCGGCAGCTTCTTGCTCCTGGTGCCGACCGAACTAAAGAGCCTTCGGCTCGGCCTCACCGATTTCGTGAACGTCATGGCGATGCGCCCCCTCAACGGCGGCAACATCCAAGGTGACGACTACGACGGCCTGATCGGCAGCTCGCTCTTACGCTACTTCGACGTCTACTTCGACTACCCGCACCATCGCATCGTCTTCGCAGCCAACACCCTATTCCGCAAGTCAATGCGCCACTAACCCCCTCCGTCATCCCGAGCGCAGTCGAGGGACCCCACCCAGCCGCGCGGAGATCGCGCACCCGGTACATGGCTCGTCACCGCCACCGGTTTGCCCGCCGCGGCACGACAAGCATTTTCGGCATCCCAAAAACTCGACCGGCACCTCTAGCGGCATGTGCCGGGTTAAATGCCGGTCGAAACTTCGGGCCCCGATTTTACAGTGTGCCGCCCGCCGCCCATCCCCGCGCCCGCCTTCGCGACTACTCGCCTCCGCCGCCGCCCTCGCCGCCCTCGAAAATTTTCTTGCAGACCGCGCCGCCGCTCGGCCCCCACGAGTTCTTAAAGCCGGGAACGTCGAGGTCGAGAACGTTATAGAAAAGGTGGTAGAGAAGAACCTCCAGCTGCTCTTCCTCTATTCGCTTCTCTTCCCAGCGCGAAAACGCTTCGCCCACGGTGAGCGCCGAGAGATACGCGCAGATCGCGCCGCCGGCGCACCGCTTGAATTCTTCCTGGGGGTTCCCGCCCGAGAGCGGTGCCTCCACGCCGCCCGCGATGCAGCGAAAGAAGTCACCGTAGAACTGCATCATGCCGTAGAGATCCGACGCTTGATTGATGTTCTCAACGTACTCGCTCATCGCTTGGCCCGTTCCATCGGGTCCCATGCGGCCTACGAGATTGCCGTCCTGTGGATCGATCGACCACCAGCCGGTACGCGGGCGCCCCGCGAGTTCGACGGCGCTCGCCGGCCCCAGCGCCGTTCCGCCGTAGCGATCGCCCTGCAGCACGGTCGGCGCGACGCCCGCCTTCTTCGCGGCGCGCCACAGCGCGATCGTCCCGCCATCGCCCGAGCCCGCAAACAACCGCTGCTCGGACTCCGTATCGACGTAGCCACGGGTGACGTTGTCGCGCACGGATTGCGCACGGTCGCCGCCCGATGCGATCATCCCGTTGTCGGCGATGTCGAAGGCTTCGATGCCGACGAGCTTTTGCGCGCTCGCGTCGAAGCCGTTGCGCTCGATTGCGATCTGAGGACGATCGAAGAAAAACCGCGTCGCCCCGTTCGAAGAGTCCTCGATGAGACGGCGCACCAGCGCATCGTATTCGAAGTAGTGCAGCGCTTCGAGGGGATATCGTTCCGCCATCCCGGGCGGTGGCGCTTGTCTTCCGTTCCCGCCGGCGGCGGCATAAGCCAAGAACGCGCGCAGCGACTGCAACCCTGTGATGTCACGCATCGCGGCGAAGCCCGGATCGATCTCGCCGGCGAGCGGCAGCAGGCGGTAGACGTTCGTCAACGCGTACGCGATGCGGCGCGTGTCCCAAGCCGGATCGAGAGCCGTGCCGGCCTTGTTACGGGCGTCGAGCACGATACGATTCGCCACGTGACGCACGCTGCCGCCGAGTGCGGTATCGACTTGCAGGCGAACCACGGCGAGGCCGCTGGTATCGAACGCATCCCCCGTCGTCTCATCGCCGGCGAACGTAATTGCCGGCGTAAATGAGTTCGCCTGTGCGAGCTTGTCGGATCCGACGTCACGATCGGCGATCGCGATCGTGATCGGAATCCCGTAAGCATCGGTCAGTTTCACCGTCTGCTCCACCAGCGTCGCCGTCTGCGCTGCCGCACCGGCCCCAAGGCGGTCGGCAGTCAAGCGCACCGTCAAAGTCGCGATTGCGTCGTCCGGCAGGCCGTCGGCCGGTTCGCCGGCCGGTGTGCCGCCCAGATGCGTTCCGCTGGTCGCGTTCGGCAATGTCGGATCGAGGTCGACCCATGCGCCCTTTTGCTGCGCCTGTAACCACCAATGGTCGCGCAGGTTGGCATTCCAGCGCATCTTTACGGATGCGGCGTCTTTGGCGAGCGCGACGTTCTTGCTCGTGAGATTCGCGAGCAGCTCATCGGTCGCGGTTCGGGCGCCGGCGATCGTGGCGATGGCGGCGTCTTCGACGCGTTTGCGCGATGCGTCCGCGGCCGGCCGCTCTTGGGCCGGGTCGACCCCGAGTTTCTTGAAGAGATCGTCGAGCGTTTTACCCGGCGGCGGCGGGGCGGCCGGGGCCGCGACCGCGGCGACTGCGCCGGCGAGATCGGAATCGCTGAGGCTCGTGTGAACGAACCGCACCGCGACGTCTTGGTGCGCGAGCAGCGCCGCGAGCAGAAGGGCCTTGTCCGCTGGCGATCCGCCATACGATTGCAACGTCCCGGACGCCCCGCGCATCGCGCCCGCGTAGCCTTCGGTGTGAATCGCGTCTCGCACGAAGGCGAAGGCCGCGCCAACGTTGGCGAAATCGGCAGCGCGAACGGCAGGATCGAAACCATCGGTCGGTATGAGATTGTATTGATCGGCAATGTCGTCAAAACGCGCCGCGAACTCGGGCTTCAGCCCGACGCAGCGCCGCGACGATGCGGGCGACGGTGTCGCCTCGCTGCCCCCGGCGAGGCCGCCGGCAAGACCGCCGACGTTCTGCGCTCCGGTCTGACCCATCTGTTCGGCGTGGCCGGCGCCGGGCGCCCAGCCTTCGATGTTTGCCAGATCGCTTGGATCCTCCGGACAGGAGATCGGTCCGGTGGGCACGAGTGCCGCATACGCCTCGTCGACCCCGCCGCCGTCGCGGTGAACGTACCACCACCACGCCCCGGCGCCGGATGCGGCGACGACGAGAAGTGCGAGCATCGCAATCAGCGCCCGCTTCATAGCCGTACCAATTCGACGCGCCGGTTCAGCGCCTTCCCGCCGGCCCCGCCTAGGGCTAGCAGGCCAACGTGAACCTCATCTTCGGGCCGTTTTGCAGCCGCGGAGAGACCACTTGGAGGGCTTCCCAGTGCGTGCCGGGCACGCCGAGTTGCCAGGTCGTGCTTGCCCTGATGGCACCATCCGCGTTGGGCGTCGCGGCGGTGGGCCGATTGGCGCCGCCGTCGTCGCGGATCCATCGGTACTGGATCTGCTGAGCTGCGTCCGGCGGCCAATTGGTAGCCCTGATGGTCGCTCTGAAAGTAAAGGTCACGGGACACGGTCCACTCGACGTCCGCGGTGTAACCGAGGACCCGATCGAAATGACCGGACTGGCCGCGATCGCTGGGGCGGCCAAAGAGAGCGTCATCGCGGCAACCGCCGCAAATAAAAGCTCGGATCTCATTCTGAAACCCCCGCTGTGCAAGAGACCGTTGCGCAGCAGCCGGCTCTCAAAGCGCATTCGATTTGAACCAAGAAAACCATCGAAACGTTCGCAGCAAAGACACGTCACCCAGAAGCGCAAGCCCCCCGAGCGAAGCGCCGCCCCCCATCATCCCGAGCGAAGCGCCGCAGGCGCGCAGTCGAGGGACCCCCCACAGCCCGGCCCCAAAGATTTACTTCAACGCTGAAACATACGCCGCAACGTCCGCCAGATCTCCGTCCGAGATCGCAAGCGCCGGCATGTCGCTCGACACATCGATCGCCCGCGGATTTCGCACCATGAACGCAACCTGCCCGGGCTCCAGCCCCTGAGCCGCCAGCACCGGCGCGTCGGCGTCGCCCCCGCTGCGCCCCCCGGCGCCATGGCAGCTCGCGCAATTCTGCGCGAACACGGCAGCGCCGTGCATCGCATCGCCGCTCGAAACCTCCGCCGCCGGCAAGTGGTCGAGCGGAATCGGCAGCGCCCCGACCGCCGCCGACCCGGCAACCGCGGTGCCCGCCGTCACCGCATGATGGTGATGCTCATGCTCTCCAACCATGTCGTGCCGCTCATCCACACCGTGAACCGACCAAACCGCTTCGTCGCCCGTGGCGTTCGGCCAGACATGAATCATCCAGCCGAGGAAGATCGGCCAGAATTGGCCGCGCGCGGCAACGCATTCGTCGCGCGTCGCGATCGTTCCGAAGAACCCGAACGGCGGATGCTCGCCGAAGTAAGCCTTCCGGTACGGATACGCATCGGGCGCCCAACACAAGCTCACGTGCCGGTGCCAAACGCCGATGCTCAGCGGAACTTCTCGATCGAGGTCAGCTTCCGTAAACCAACTCGGCGCCATATACATCACGCCCGCGAGCTGCAGCCCCGTCGCGGTTCGGTTGTACACGAGCGACGTCGGATGATCGGGATTGAAAGTTCCATCCAACGCCTCGTGCAAAAATCGGTCGTTCGTGAAATGCTCTTGCGGCAGCACGAGGTTCGGCAAGAACTTCTCGTAACCGTCGCGCTCCGCATTGCGATAATTAGGATAGCGCGCAACCAGCGACTTGGCCGCCGCAACGATCGCGTCCGCGCGCTCGCGATCGCCCGCTTCCGGCAGCCGCCGGAGCGTGATCTCCATGTGCGGATCCATCAACTTGACCGCAACCGGCATCCCCGCCCGGGCGCGCACGATCAGGCCGATCGCAAAGCCGGCCGCGAGCACCAGAGCGGCCAATGCCGCGCAAGCCCGCCGCAACGCCATCCCCACGCGTTCGACGGGCCGCCCCGCAAGACTTGCGCGGAGGTACCCCTACGGACGGCGCATGATCTTCACCGATACCATGAGCTCCGATCCCGCAAAGCGCGAGGCTCCCGCCCAGATGCGCACAAAGCGTCTGGTCTGCTCGCGGTTCACGCTCGATCACGTTGATGCCCTAGGTGTGATGGACCGCGACATGACGGTACAGCAATGGCTGTTCGGCAAGACCTACACGGTGCAAGAAACCCGTGAACGCGCCGAACGCCGGATCGCATTTTGGAACGAACACGGCGCCGGCGACTACATCGTCCACACGCTAGCCGGCGAGTTCGTCGGATTTGCCGGTTTCTTTCCCTCACCGAGACCCGACGCCATCGCCATCGGCTACGCCCTCATGCCCGACCACTGGCGCAAAGGCTACGGCTCTGAACTCGCACGGCTCCTCACCGACACCGCGCTGACGCTCGGTCGCGCCGAGATCGTCGCCACCGTGCGTGCCACGAACACGGCCTCACGCCGAATCGTCGAGAACCTCGGCTACGAGATCATCGGCTCCGATCTCGAGTACGACACGCTAACGTACCGCTTTACGGGCCCCGCGCGCTAAAACTGCGCCAAAAACGCCGTGCTCTCGCCCACCGGAACCGCGGCGCGCGAATACCGGCGCTCGATCATGTCGCGATCGGCCGGCGGCTGCGCCGCGAGCACCGCGGCCGATTCGCCGTACGAACGGATCATCAGCGTGTCGATACCCGCCGGCACGACCGCCGTCTCGTACGCTTCGAGCCGAACGCTCTCGCCCCGCGCTTCGAGTTCAACCGGCGCCCCGAGCGCGAGCACCGCCATCGGCGCGCCGTCGAGATCGAAACCGCGCCGCTCGTCGTCCGCGATCACGTGCTCGAGGATGAAGTGCGATTCGGCGACGAGCGTCGTCACGTGCAGCTCATGCAGCGTGTACGCCAGCGGCCGGATCGCCCCCGCATGCGATTCGCGGTAGTCGAGCACGTCGGCGGCCTTCTCCACGTGCAGCGGCCGCGGCTTGCCGTCCGGACCGGTACGGTTGAAATCGTAGATGCGGTACGTCAGGTCGCTCGGCTGCTGCACTTCAAAGAGCACGATACCCGCCCCGATCGCATGCAACGTGCCGGCCGGTAAGTAAAAGACGTCGCCGGCGTGCGCGGGCACGTGTCGCAACACGTCGTCGAGCGAACCTTCGCGGACGCGCTCGAGGTATTCGGCGCGCGACGTGTCGCGGTTCCAGCCGAGAATGATCTTCGCGCCCGGGTCCGCTTCGAGCACGTACCACGCCTCGGTCTTCCCGACCGCTTGATGCTCGACGCGCTGCGCGTACGCGTCGCCGGGATGCACCTGCACCGAAAGCGAGTCCCGCGCGTCGATGATCTTCGTGAGTATCGGAAACAGCGCATTAGGATCGGCGTGCCCCATCAGCGCGGCACCAAGCTCGGCACGAAGTGCGGCGAGCGTCTTGCCCGCGTGCGCGCCGTTGCGAACGACGTTTTCGTCCCAGCACTCCCACGACTCACCGATCTTGGCCGACGCCGCCGCGTGCTTGCCGTAATGCTCGACGAGCGCGCGCCCGCCCCAGATCGCCTCGCGTTCCTGCGGTTCGATTACCAGGGGATACAACGGTGCGGCGCCCATCCTCGCCGTGCTTCGCAGCGCGGCGGGCAGCGCCTCCGGTACGGCGAAGATGGCGCCGAACGCTGCCTCCAGGAGACTCCCACGCTCGCACCCGACATCGCTTTTCAGCACTGCTCGAACGCCGCCGCTATCGCGATCATCGATCACGCGCCGCCGTACATCACGTACCGCGTGTCGTCCCACGTCAGCGCGCCGTCCCTCGGGAAGCACCGCGACGTCATCCGCGCCGTGCAAGTCCGCACGAGCGACGATACCGCGATCATCCAAGACCTTCCGCGCGGCGAAAACCAAGTCGCGCACGGCTTCCCCGTCACCCCCGTCTTCGATGCGCTCTCGAACTTCACGTTGTCGTGGAAGGTCGGCACGCATATGGAGATGTCGTCGTACGTGCACGACATCCAGCCGCTCCTCTACACGGACGCGCCCAACACCGGCGCCGACGTCGTCGTCATGCGGTTGCGCTACTACAAGGCGGATTACGCGGACGATTCGAGCACCGCGCCCAACGGCCGCACGCACATCACCCTCGAACCGTTCGATTTCGTGCGCCGCCAAGTCGAGCGCCCCGACTCGACGTTTTTCCTCAGCGACCTCTACATCGACAACGCAACCGGCTTGCCGAGCGAAGTGCGCTACGCGGGCGGTGACGACATCGTCTTCATCGTCGACTACGGCTTCGTCGAGGGCCACTACCTGATCACGCGCGGCCACTATGAGGAAACGCTGCATGGCCCATTCCACATCGGCCGTCTCCACGTGCTCGCCGACGTGACCTACGACCAGTTCGCATTCCCAACGACGCCCCCCGATCCGCGCCTCGCCCCACCCCCCTCCCTGCCGCCCGCGCCCATCTCCACGCCGTCCCCGGCGGCCCCGCACTGATGCGCGCCGCAACGTACGACGGAAAAGGCGGCGTCGAGGTCATCAAGCTGCGTGACGACGTACCCCAACCGGAAGTCGGCGAAGACGACGCGTTGGTCGAAGTCGCATTCGCGGGCCTCAACCGCGCCGACATCCTCGAACGTGAAGGAAACTACCCGATGCCACGTTCGCCGATCACGATCGGCGGCTTAGAATATTCCGGCATCGTTCGGTCCACCGGCTCCCGCGTCACGAACCTCGCTGCCGGCCAACGCGTGTGCGGCCTCGTCACGTCCGGCGCGCACGCCGAGCTACTCGCGGTCAACGCGCTCGCGCTCTCGAAAGTCCCCGATGGCGTCTCGCTGCGCGACGCAGCCGCGATTCCGGAATCGTTCATCACCGCGCACGACGCGCTCTTCACGCGCGCGAACTTCGCGCTCGGCGAAACCGCGCTCGTCCACGCGGTCGGCAGCAGCGTCGGCCTCGCGGCCGTCGCACTCGTAAAGCGCGCGGGCGGCACCGCAATCGGCACGTCGCGAACCGCGGAGAAGCTGGAACGCGCGAAAACGCACGGCCTCGACTACGGCTTCCTCCTCGACGACGGTTGGCGCGGCCGCGTCCATGCCGCCACGAACGGCCGCGGGGCCGACGTCATCTTGGATTTCGTCGGCGCCGGAATGCTCGATGCCAACCTCGGCGTCCTCGCGTCGCAAGGTCGCATCGTGCAGATCGGCACGATGGGCGGCTCAGGCGCTTCGCTGCATCTCGGCCTCTTGCTCGCCAAGCGCGCCGCGCTCCACGGCACCGTCCTGCGCTCGCGCCCGCTCGACGAAAAGATCGCGCTCGCCAAACACTTCGAACGCGCGCTCCTCCCGCTCTTCGCTCGCGGCTACCTCCGCGCCGAAATCGACCGCGTCTTCCCCCTAGCCGACCTCCCCGCCGCCCACACCCACATGGAAAGCAACGCCAACTTCGGCAAAATCCTCCTCGCCCTCTAGCTGTCACCCCGAGCTTGTCGAGGGGCCACCGCAACCCGCGAGTTCAATCGAGATCGCGAAAGCCTATCGCACGAGCGACCGCCGTAGCAACCCGTTCGGAACGAACACGATTTCGCGGTGAGCGTAATCGAAATACAGATCGAAGAACTGCAACATCGAGCCGCCGATCAACCCGTCGCTGTCGTCACCCTCGAAGTTGCCCGCATCGAGCGAACGGAACGACATGAACTCGACGAATCGCACTTTTCCGAGCGTTACGCTCTTTAGCTCCGTCGGCGCCATTACAACGTTACCGCCCTCGGTGTGACCGATCGCGATACTGCCGACCCGCCGGAGCATCCCTTTTACGTCAACGACGTCGTCCGGATGCTCCCGTGCGAACCGCGAAAATACGATCGTATTGTCCGACCCGGTATCAAGCATGAACCGGCGCGAGGTGGCGCCTCCGATCGCGACCGGAATGAGCGGAACGCCGTCGTCGAGCGCGGCCGGCAACGCGAACGAATCGGTTATCGCGTTGGCATCGAAGGCGTCGCTCGCGATCGCTTCCACCTTGCGATTCTCGTAATCGATTCGAATGGCGGCCGAGTTGATGAAATCGAAGCCGAGAATGCAGACCGTGTCGATGTCGCGCGACATCTGTATGTCGCCGGGTACCGTCCAAACGGCGACGTCATGCATCGTCAACGCCCCCACAGCGATCTTGGGAACGATCGTGCGTGACATCCGAACGGGACCCGCTCCGAGAGCCAAGCTTGCGCCGTAAATCGGCAGCTGTAACTCGCGCGCGACCTTCTCAGTCAGGAAGATCGCCCCAGCACCCGAATCGAGCAAACAGTCTAACCCCCGCCCGCCGATCGTTATTCGCACGACGACGTGCCCGCGAACAAAGGTCGCCGGAAGGACCACGCGCGTCGCGCCGGCCGGAAACTCGATGAGGTGCCGCGCGTCGGCCGGAATCCGCAAGTCCGCCGAGCCGGTGCCCTCTACCTCGGAAACGAGCGTTTCACTACCGGGTTCTCTGCCGTCCGAATACGCCCACGACACGCGATGAGCGATCGCCGGCCCCCCGGCTTCGGCCCGAAAATCCGCGTACTGCGTGATCTGGCGCTGCTGTCCGTAGATGTCTTCTTCCCGGACGACGTGCCCGCTCATCGCATCGACGAACAGCCACTCTTTTCGCCCATCCTTGGGCGCCACCGCGACGACGAACGCCCTGAGCGCCGGGTCCTCCCCAAGCAGCGCCACGCCGTCGCTCGAATCGAAATGCTGCTGCTGCAGCACGTCGTGCGTGATCGTGTCGCGTTCGTGAACGCCCGTAGTGAGAAGCACCTGCCCATTTTCGTTGGTGTGCCAGCGCTGGCCGCGGTACTTGCCTTCGGTTTGCGAAAACGGTCCCAAGCGGGTTTCTTCCCAGTAGTCACTCCCCGACCGGACGATCGCGTCCGTTCCCGAGAGGCCGCTCGCGTCGATCTTCCACTGCTGCCGGTACGACCCAGTCGGTTCGGGATCCGCGACGTGCATTCGAGCGATGACGTCGTCGAGTTTCGCATCGGTAGCAATCAAATTCGGCGGCGCGTTCTCGAGCCCGCGACTCTCCCCCCTCGCCCCGCCCGCGAGCGCAATCCCCATCACGCCGCAAGCGATCAAAACGAACGAGACGTAACCAGTACGCACCATCAACGCCCCGCCTTCGCCGGCCGCCCCGCTGTCACCCCGAGCGGAGCGCCGCAGGCGCGCAGTCGAAGGGCCACCCCCCGCGTAGACTCTACTGCACCCAAGCCGACGCCGACGTCGCCGAACCGTTCGACCACGCCGTCGCCGGCGCAAAGCTTCCCACCGAATACTCACCGCCGTGCGGCAACTCAGCATCCGTCGGCGGTCCGTGCCCCGGCACGTAGCCGTACTCAGGAACGCAAGGCGCTTCATACGCGCCGTGCACGGCCTGCACGCCCCACGGCATTCCGTTGTTGCCCGGGGGCCAGTTGTCGCGGAACGGATGCGCCTGATCTGCATTCGCATCGCTGTTCACGCACGTCATCGTCACCCGAATACGCGTATCCGTATCGGCGGCCGGATGCGACGGATCAGGCGTAGCGGTCCCGCCGCCATCAGCGTTGGCGCCGTCGACGCCGCCTGTATCCCCCTGCGCCGCGTGAACCGATCCGAGGACCGCCCCGACGTCGCGTATCCCCGTGACGACCGCCCACGGCGCCGCATCGAACACGCGCAGCGTCACGTCGCGCGTCCCCGAGCCGACGACGCTGCCGTCAGCCGCGCGAACGCTCGCCGTGACCTCCCCCGCGACGCGCTGCTCGTCAACCGCGGTCTCGAGATTCAGCGCCACGTCCGGCCCGGCCAACGAACCAGCCGGACCCGCCGTCGTCGACCCGGTAACCCGAAAACTGATCGCCTCACCCGGACTCCCATGCATCGTCGTCTCCACCGGCCACTGTCCGTCCGCGTGATGGCGTTGCACGAAATCCGCCGCCCAAACCGTAAATTCGTTCGTCCCGCGCGCGAGCGCCAGCTGCACCTCGCGCGCCGCCCGCTCGTGCAGCGCGACCTTCGCCGCAACGAGCGTGCTCGTCAAGATCGCTCCCGCCAGCGACGCCACGATTGCAAGCGATACCAACGTCTGCAACAACACGGTGCGCCCCTCCCCACGATCCAGTGCCCGCATCCCCGCTTCCCGGACGTGCAGCGACCGGAAAAGCTCGGGTCCACGTCGCAAACCTCGAACCGATGCCGGCTTTCGTCTCAGAAGAGATCGTCCCGGAGTCAGGCGCATACGAGCCGGCGGCGATGAGCCGCGGCGAGCCGTCGCTGCCGCCCGCGTTCAACTGGCGCGGCGAGCGGCTTGAAATCGAAGCGATCCGCCGCACGTGGCGAACGATGAAGGACGATCGCGGCGACACCTACCTGAAACGCCACTACTTCAAATGCGCAATCACCGACGGCCGCCTAGCCGTCATCTACTTCGAGCGCCACGCCCGCCGCGGCACCCCCCACTGGTTCCTCTACACAATCGACGACGCGCCCTAATGTTTCAAGCCTGAAGCAAAATCTTTGGGCGCTTCGCTCCGGATCACAGGGCCGGCATTTGACCCGGCATGTGCCGGTAGATATGCCGGTCGAATTTTTGGAGTGCCGAAAATACTTGTCGCGTAGCGGCGGGCAACCAGGTGGCCGCGAAAGCCTCTACCGGCTCACCGAATTCCGATACGTCGCGTTGGGCGCCATGACGATCCGCCCGCGCGCGTAGTCGAAGTAGAGATCGTAGAACCGCAAGAACTCGGTCCCGATCAACCCGTCGAAATCGTCGCCCTCGAAATTCCCCGCATCGACGGTCCGCTCGGTGAGAAAGTCAGCGAACACCGACCGCCCGAACGTCACCGTCTTCAGCTCGGTGGGCTCCATCCGCAACGTGCCGCCGATTACTTCGGCGATCGAGAGGAGCGTGTGCTGAAGGAACACGCCGCGCCCCTGATCCCGCACGTCCGCGGGATGGCTCCTCGCGAAGCCGGAAAAAATCATGACGATGTCACTGCCCGTATCGACGATGAATCGCCGCGACACCGTATCGCCGACCTTCACCGGCACGAGGGGCACGCCGTCGTCGAGCGCCGCCGGCACGGCGAACACGTCCGGAATCGTTTCGGGATGGAACGCGGCGTCGCGAATCGCCTCGACCTTCTTGTGCTCGTAGTCAACGTGAATGACGGCCCCGTTGATGAAATCGAACCCGAGCAGCGCGACGGCGCGAACGTCGGTCGTCATCTCGAAATCCATCGGCCCCGTATCGACGACGACGTTACGGATCGTCAAGCCGCCGATCGTGATCTGTGGTATGATCGTCTGCGATACGTCAGTCCTCGTTACTCCCATCGCGGTGCTCTTACCGTACAGCGGAAGCCGCAACTGTTTCGCGACCCCGTCGTTGAGATAGATCGAGGAAGCCCCCGAATCCAGGAATCAGTCGAGCCCGCGACCGTTGATGTTCACGCGGATGACGATGTGATTACCGACGAACTGCGCCGGAATGTCGACCCGGTCTTTGTCCGCTGGAAACTCGAGCAACGCGCGCTCGGTCGTGGGCGGCCGCAGATCCTCGTCGAGCCCCTCGGTGTGGGATTCGAGCTTCGACCATCCCGCATCCGATCCGTCGGAATACGCCCACGACTCGGCGTGCGCAACGACGCGAGCACCCTCGGCGCGAAAATCGGAGAAGTTCACGTCCCAGCGCTGCTGCCCGTAGATGCGCTCGGCCCGCACGATGTTCCCGGTCGCAGGGTCGACGTAGATCCACTCTCGGCGCCCGTTCGCCGGCGCGACTTGCAGTACGGCCGCCGGCGGCGCGCTGCTCGAACCGATGAGCGTGACGCCGTCGCTCGCGTCCACGGTCGGTTTCTCGATAACGGCTCTGGTGATGTCGTCCCGCTGATGAACGTGCGAGTAAAGAATCGTCTGCGCGTTCGCGTTGGACCGCCAGCGCTGGCCCTGGTAGCGCCCATAGGATTCGTAGAACGGACCGAGATGATCGTCGATTCGGAAATCCTCGCCCGATCGGAGAATTGCTTGGGTGCCCGAGAGGCCGCCCGAGCTGGTCGTCCAGCGTTCTCGGTACGTGCCGGATGCCGGGGGATTGGCCGCATGCATCCGAGCCAGTACGTCCGCGAGCTTCACCGTCGCCGCCGAAAGGTTCGGCGGCGGAGCATCGAACGCTCGCCCGCCCCCGGCGCTCGTGCCGGTCGAAGCGCCGGCTACGAGTGCAAGAGTTGCAACAACGCCAAAGCGAACATGGCGGAGAACAGCCAGCACATCCCAATCCTTCGGGGCGGTACCTTGTAACCCTGCCCGAAACTAGCTACGGGTGGAGTTCGCCGATCCTGGCAATCCCCCAGCTCTCACGTGACTCTTAGCCGCCTCACAGAACGTCC
>Ga0073928_10004035_pt1 | contig 22293 bp, 15 predicted proteins | sample PaiPotPPA55metaG_FD_76969 | JGI IMG/M metagenome (GOLD analysis project Ga0073928, IMG submission 76969) | Iron sulfur acid spring bacterial and archeal communities from Banff, Canada, to study Microbial Dark Matter (Phase II) - Paint Pots PPA... ...
GATCCAGTAGTTGCCGTCGCTCGGCGAATCGAGCAGGCCGAGAATCGAGAGCAGCGTCGATTTGCCGCAGCCCGAAGGCCCTGCGATCGAAAGGAATTCTCCCGTCTTGATTTCCAAATGCACGCCCGCTAGAGCGTGCGTTTCCACTTCGTCGGTGTAGAACACCTTCGTCACGCCTTCGAGCAAAATCATGGCTTTCGTATCGCTGTTCATGCGTTACTCCTTCGCTCTCTAGGTACGATTCCAGGGGCCGGAAATGTTCCCTTACTTTAACTGTACCCGGTCGAAATTATCCCAGGCCGACATATCGGAGAGGATTACGCTGTCCCCGATCTGCAGCCCCTTCACAATCTCAACAGTGTTCACCGACGTACGGCCCAGCTCCACCTGCACGCGGACGGCTTCCGAACCATCGTTCACAACCTTAAACAGTCCGACGGTGCTGTGCGCTTCACCGTGAACCGGACGGCCAACGTACAGCACGTCCGTCAACCGCTCGATCTCAACCGTGCCTTCCACGCTTAGGTCAGGCACCGCACCCTGTGGGAGCGCGCCATCAAGCTTCACATCCACGGTCCGCGTTCCGTTTACCACAGATGGATCGATTCGAATCACGTGGCCCGGAATTATGCCGTTATGCGTGTCGATCGAGGCCTTCTGGTCGATTTGAATATCCTTCGCCTGCGTTTCCGCAATTTTCAGCGCTGCTTTCAATAACGTCGGTTGCGCCACTTTCGCCAGTGCCGTCCCCTGCGTCACTCGCGCGCCGACGTCCACGTCCAGCTCTTGCAGAATGCCGTCAATCCCCGGACGGATGTGCAAGCGTTCGAGCTGCGATTTCTTCAATTCGTAGAGCGCGCGGGTCTGGTCCACTTTCGATTGCTGGACAGCCACTTGCGCTTCAATCGAGTTCGCAAAAGTCTCCACTTGTTTCTCGGCTAGCTCGTTCTGTTTTCCCAGTTCCTCGGCTTGCACCTGGGATGTCTTCACGATCAAATCCGACACCAAGCCGAGCGATTGTAGTTTCTCGTTCGTCTCTTTCGATAGCAGAGACGTATGGTACGCCGAGCGAATCACCGCCGCCTTCGCGCGCTGATCCATCAACTGGTTCTGCAACTGAGCCTTCAAGTTGTTGAGTTCCGCCTCGGCTCCCTTCAACTGATATTCCGAATCCAGCGTCGTTTGCTGCAGCTCCGGATTGATCAAGTCGAAAATAATGCTGTTGGCTTTGACGGGCATGCCGGGAAGTAGATAGCGCCGTTCCACTTGTCCGTCCGTCGCCGCAGGAATCACCCGGATCGTCTCCGGCACCAACGTCCCCAGCCCGCGAACCTCGCGCAGCATCGGGCCGCGCTTCACCGTATCCTTCCAGATCGTCGCGCTGTCCACCGTCGGCGCCGCCGGCTTCAACCGCGCGAGCGCTCCGGTGATTATGAGCACCACAATCAACCCGCCGACGCCATAGGCTACCCGTCGAATGTTTTTCTTTCTCTTGACGTCAGGGCGAACGATGTCCACGGGGAAAGCTACCTCGCTGCTATATATACATCGCAAATGGGCTTCCGGTATATCCCATTAAATAAGTGACCTGTATTATTTGGTTTACGGAGAATTTCCGGGCGCAAAATGCGCTCCCTTGCCCGCTCATGGGACTAAACTGTCCCGCAATCGGACAGCCTAGAAATCTGAGAAGGCCATCACGTAACTCGTCGCGAATCGCAATCCAGCCGAAGGGAAAAATTCTAAGTAGGCGATTCCATGCTGGCGCGAATCTCTTGCCAGCGTTTGGGGCGTCGTTTTGCGTCGAGGACTTTCTTGCGCAGGCGGATCGACTTGGGCGTCACTTCCACATATTCATCGTCCGCGATAAATTCAATCGCTTTTTCGAGCGTCATGTCGCGCGGCGGAATCAGCCGAATCGCTTCGTCGGCCGACGACGACCGCATGTTCGTCTGCTTCTTTTCCTTGGTAATGTTCACGTTCATGTCGTCTTCGCGCGCGTTCTCGCCGACGATCATTCCCTCATACACTTCCACGCCCGGCCCCACGAACATTTCGCCGCGCTCCTGAATTCCCCAGATCGCGTACGCCACCGAAACGCCCGGCCGGTCGCACACCAGCGCGCCGGTTAGCCGCATGGCCATTTCACCCGAATATTCGGTCCAGCCTTCGAGCAACGAGTGAATCAGCGCCGTTCCGCGCGTATCCGTCATCAACTGCCCGCGCAATCCAATCAATCCGCGCGACGGGATGCTGAACTCCATCCGCACGCGCCCGGAGTGATGGTTCACCATTTTCTTCATCTCGCCGCGTCGCGTCCCGAGCGATTCCATCACGATTCCGATAAACGTTTCTGGGCAATCCACCACCAGCATCTCTAGCGGCTCGAGCCGCCGGCCGTTTTCCGTCTTCACCACAATTTCCGGCTTCCCCACCATCAGTTCGTAACCTTCACGCCGCATCGTCTCAATCAAAATCGCCAACTGCAATTCGCCTCGGCCCAGCACGCGAAACGCATCGGTAGTTCCGGTATCGTCCACGCGCAACGAGACGTTCGTCAGCAATTCCTTTTCAAGCCGCGCGCGAAGGTCGCGCGACGTCACATACTGCCCTTCACGTCCAGCGAAAGGAGAAGTATTGATTGTGAACACCATCGTCAACGTGGGTTCGTCGATCGTCAGCGGTTCCAGCGGCGACGGATTCGCAAGATCGGTGATGCTTTCACCGATCTGAATTCCCTCCACGCCCGCGATCGCCACAATGTCTCCCGCCACAACTTCTTCCGCCTCGTCGCGCTCCAGCCCCCGAAACGTGAACAGCTTCGTAATCTTCGTCGGCTGAATCGTTCCATTCAGTTTCGCGATGCCCACTTCCGTGCCGCGCTTCAGCGTTCCTTCAAACACGCGCGCAATCGCGACGCGCCCGAGAAAATCGCTGTAATCGAGGTTCGTCACCTGAATCTGCAGCGTCGCCGCTGGATCGCCCGTGGGCGCAGGAATCGAAGTCACAATTTGTTCGAACAGCGGTTGCAGCGTCGTCGAATCGTCGCCGACTTCGCGGTGCGCCACGCCCGTCTTCGCATTCGTATAAATCACCGGGAAATCCAGTTGGTCTTCGGTCGCGTCAAGATCGATGAATAAATCGTAAATTTCATCGAGCACTTCAGCAGGCCGTGCGTCAGGACGGTCAATCTTGTTCAGCACCATAATTGGCGGCAGCTTGGCAGCCAGCGCTTTCTGCAAAACGTATCGCGTTTGCGGCAGCGGCCCTTCACTCGCATCGACCAAAACCAGCACGCCATCCACCATGCGCAGCGCGCGTTCCACTTCGCCGCCGAAGTCACTGTGGCCTGGCGTATCCACTATATTGATTTTCGTGCCGTGGTAATCGATCTCCGTGTTTTTCGCCAGGATCGTGATGCCGCGCTCGCGCTCCAGATCGTTAGAGTCCATCACTCGATCAACCACCGTCTCGTTCGCGCGGAAAATTCCGCTCTGCCGCAGCATGGCGTCGACGAGCGTCGTCTTACCATGGTCCACGTGCGCGATAATCGCGATATTGCGTATCGGTTTCGTCATCTCTGGTCAGCCAAATCTTGTACAGCCAAGCCTCGTTCCGTCAAATTTTGTACAGCCAAATAAAAGAGGCGGCAATCGCTGTCTTGCAGCCCCGATGTATTGCCGAGAGGGTCCTTCGGACAAATGAGCAGGAGCAACAAACGCATCCCTATTCTACCATGCGACCCGCATTTCGCAGTCCTGCGAATGCCGCAAAATCGGCGATAATCCCCTACTCGCAAATTGACGCCTAATCCGCCGAATCCGACCTCGCTCGCCGATTCCAGCAAGCGCCTCCTGCCGTGGCTGATCGCGGTCGCATTTTTCATGGAGTCGCTCGACACTACAATTCTAAACACGGGCGTCCCGACAATCGCGGCCGCGCTTCACGTCGCGCCGCTCAGCATGAAGTCGGTGCTCGCCAGCTACACGCTCAGCCTCGCGGTATTCATTCCCATCAGCGGCTGGATGGCAGACCGCTTCGGAACGCGTCGCGTGTTCGCCTCGGCTATCGGCATTTTCACGCTGGGATCATTTTTCTGCGGCATATCGAGCAACATCCACGTGCTCGTAGCATGCCGCATCCTTCAGGGCTGCGGTGGATCGATGATGGTTTCCCGTCGGCCGCCTCACTCTCGTGCGCACATTCGCCAAATCGCGCATACTTGGTCCTAGGCTGCATGACCCTCCTCTCCACAATCGTTTTCCGCGAATTGAAAAAAGGCGATGGCGACTCCGTTAGCCAGCGAAAAGTCCTCCACGCCGCCTAAACCAAGGAAGCGAATGTTCGGAGTTTTGTGATAACTCTAGACTGTCAGCTGAAGGATTCCTTCTGATTGAATGGACCGTTGGTTCACTCGGACAGCTTGGCTGGACCGTCTGGAATTTGGAACGCTTTCTCACTCGCCGCGTTCAGCTTCAAAGATGTGAAATCAAAGATCCATGTCTGCGAACCGGCGAGAATCGTCACGTGGCTCACGACATTCACACCGCCAATCAATTCCCACGAGTCGAACCGAATTTTGAGGAGACTCGGTCCTCCACTGCGAGCGTTTGTCACGGTTAGCCCCAATAGCAAATGTGAGCTCATCGAGAAGTAAGCACCCGCCGGATGCTCCAGTTCATCTGTCATGGAAACCTGAATCGCAGGCTGGCCCTCGAATTCCGCGTTGCCCACAGTCTTGAAATCTTGGAAGCGCTTCCTAAGATCAATGGCCATCATTTGGAATTCATGGCCGCGTAGAATGGAGGTCTCCGATGCATCAATCCATTCGTAACGGCCGTCGTCGCCTAATTGCCAGCCCCGTCCGTTCAGGATTCCCGCGATGTTCTTATGATCCGAAAAGAACTGCTGAAACGACAAATTTCCGCGCCTGTCTGAAATGATACGCGTCTCATAGTCCGCCTTAGGTCCGTGGCACGCCGCAATCGCTGAGATTGACCGGATCTTGGCGAGAGCATCCACACTTCCCATAGCACGCTCTGCGGCAGCAAATATTTCGGCGGGCGCTGGCAGAACACTTGTCTCAGACGGGCGCGAGCTCTGCGGTTCGAGCGTGGGAGAGAGCAGGAAAAAAGAAGACGCGAATAAAAGTATTGTTGCTCGACGTCTGCTGGCAATCGGGCGGGGCGCAGGCAAAGCAGTCCTCCTTCAGTTTTAGACGAGCGCGCCAAGAAGGTGTAAGCGACTGCAGCGGCGCGGAAAACCCCTCTTAGTGATTACTTGCATACCGCAAAACGCTGCCGTTCCTCCGTCTTTCTCCGAATTTGCTAGCCTAATAAGACCGATTAGCAAGTTCTCCGCTCGACCGTCGTGGGCGCAGTGGGTATTGATGCGTGTTTCGCCGTGCGGAAATGAACCGGTAACCGTGCCTCTAAATCAGGCGCGAAGGGGTGGGACGTGAAAACCGCGTGGGCTTCTCTTGCAGTCCTAGGGGTTCTGGTTATTCCGGCGCCGCGAGCGCTCGGCCAGGCGCAGGCGCCTCCGCCAGCTGCATCGTCCCAGCAAACCACCCCGCAAGCCGACGTGCCCAAGCAGGAGTCAACGCCGCTCTATCGCGTCACGGTCGTGGCTCGCACCACCAAAGCAATCAACTATCGACATCTTAGCGGCGCCACCAAAATCGATTTCCGCGGCACCATCCTTCTGCCCTTCGCCAAGGGCGAGGCTAAAGTAGAAGGACGCAAAGGCGCGATTCGCATCCAGGCGCAGTTCGAAAAGCTCAACTCAGCTACTCGTTTCGGCCCCGAATTCCTCACCTACGTCCTCTGGGCCGTTTCGCCCGAAGGGCGCGCCGACAATCTTGGCGAAATCCAGGTCGAAGGGTCATCGAAGAGCAAGCTCGACGTCACCGCGCAGCTGCAAGCCTTCGCGTTGATCGTCACCGCCGAGCCATATTTCGCGGTCACGCAGCCGAGCGAAGTCGTAGTCCTCGAAAATATCGTCCGCCCCGACACTATGGGCAGCGTCGAAGAAATCGACGCGAAATTCGATCTTCTCCAGCGCAGCCAGTACACCTACGTGCAAGCGAACGTTCAGCCCATCGCCGATCCGCGCATCCCGCTCGGACTTCAGGAAGCGCGCAACGCCATGGCCATCGCCAAAGCCGCCGGAGCCGAGCACTACGCCGCCGACAGCTACAAGAAAGCCTCGCAGCTGCTCGCCCAGTCCGAAGAGTTCCACGAGCACAAAGGCGACAAGAAGCAGGTCGAGATGACCGCCCGCGAGGCCGTGCAAACCGCCGAAGACGCGCGCGCCATCACCGTTAAGCGCCGCGAAGAAGAGCGACTCGCGCAGGAACGTCAGGCTGCTGCCGATCGCGAAGCGCGCGCCAAGGCCTTGGCGGAACAAGCCGAAAAAGCACGTCTTGAAGCGCAACTCGCCGCGGAACGGGCCGCACGCGAAAAGGCCGAAGCCGAAGCTGCGCGCCTCGCCGCGCAAGCGCAACAACAAGCAGCGCAGGCGGAAGCGGAGAAATCGCGCATCGCCGCGGATCAGGCAGCGCGGGAAAGAGCCGAAGCCGAACTAGCCAAGTCTGCCGCGCAAGTGCAGCAGCAAGCCGCGCAAGCTGATGCCGAGAGGTCGCGCCTCGCCGCGGCGCAGGCGGCGGCCGCAACGGCGCAGGCGGAAGCCGAAAAAGCCGCACTTCGCGCGCAACTGCTGAATCAGTTGAACTCCATTTTGCAAACGCAGGACACCGCCCGCGGCCTCATCGTGAATATGTCCGACGTCCTTTTCGACACCGGCAGCTACACCCTAAAACCCGGCGCGCGCGAAAAACTCGCGAAAATTTCCGGCGTGTTACTTTCGCACCCCGGCCTCAGCATGCAGATCGAAGGACACACCGACAGCGTCGGCACCGACGAATTTAATCAGCAGCTTTCCGAGCGCCGCTCCGGCATGGTCCGCGATTTCCTGGTCGATCAGGGCGTCGCCGCTTCCACCATAACCGCCCGCGGCTTCGGCAAAACCCAGCCCGTCGCCACTAACGACACGCCCGAAGGCCGCCAGCGAAATCGCCGCGTAGACCTGGTGGTAAACGGCGCCGACATCGACGCCGACGCAACCCCAAGAGACGCCAAGTCCCAGTGACCACTCCTTGAGGCCGTAAAAGATGCGAGCGGCCCTTCCTTCGGATCGCTGGCGCGTAAGAACTTGCCTGTCTGCAATTGCTTGACAGCAAATCCTTCATTATCAACCACTGTTTTGTGACAGATTTCTCGTGGAGATCGGCCATCCCTCACGCCTTCCGCCGCATCGAAGTTGGGCCATGTTACGCGGCGGCTGGAGTCTTCTCGAGAAAGCCAGCCTGCAGCCTACAGTTTTTTTAATAGCGAAATTCAGCCGATTAGAAACACTTCCAAGCTCCTCAAAACAAAGAAAAGCACCCCGTCCTAATAGCGAAAAAATTGCACTTTTGCGATATTCGCTCGTTTACTCGCTATGGTTTGGCATATCTGCCTCCGCGACCGTGCTTCGCAAGCCGATTGTGCTATGCTCCCGCCGCTCGGGCCCCTCAACGGGAGCCGAATCTATGAGCGCAAAGCCGACAAAACGCGCAATGCCAACAAAGCAAATGCTCTTCGCGGCAGTCGCCATCACGCTGCTTTCTGTCGCGGTTCCCCGCGCGCAGCAGACTCCGCAATTGCCCGACCTCAGCGCGCTCTTCGACAAGACCGACGCGATGATCGCCATGCGCGACGGCGTGAAGCTGCACACTGAAATCTACGCGCCCAAAAACGCTACCGAAAAACTGCCGCTCTTCATCACGCGGACTCCTTACGGCCTGAGCGACGACGATCGTGGCTACTCCCGCCTTCTCTTCCTCTACCGCGAGATGTTTGCCGACGGCTACATCTTCGTCGTCCAGGATATTCGCGGACGATTCGGCTCCGAGGGAACATTCGTCATGCAGCGGCCGCCGCGCGATCGCAGCAAGCCCGGCTCAATCGACGAAGGCACCGACACGTACGACACGATTGACTGGCTCGTGAAAAATGTCCCAAACAACAATGGCCGCGCCGGAGAAGCAGGGATCTCCTACGGCGGTTGACTCACGGCGATGGCCCTGCTCGAGCCGCATCCAGCGCTGAAAGCCGTCTCGGAACAAGCGTCGCCGGCAGACATGTTTCTCGGCGACGATTTTCACCACAACGGCGCGTTTCGCCTGAGCTACGGCTTTGAATACGCCGCGCTGCTCGAAACCGGGAAAACGAATTTTCAATTTCAGTTCGACAAGTACGACAGCTACGATTGGTATCTCGCCCTCGGTCCGCTTTCGAACGCGAACAATCTCTACTTCCACAAGACGCTGCCCACCTGGAATGACTTCACGGCACATCCGAACTACGACGAATACTGGCAAAAGCAGGCGTTCCCGCGCTACTTCAAGAATTTCACGCTCACGGTGCCGAACCTCAACGTCGCCGGCTGGTGGGATCAGGAAGACTTCTACGGTCCCGTCACGATCTACGAATTGCTCGAACCCCAGGACGCGAAGCACAACAACTATTTGGCCGTCGGTCCCTGGAACCATGGCGGATGGGCGCGTAGCGCTGGCACCAAGCTAGGAGAAATCGACTTTGGCAGCGACACCAGCCGCTACTTCCGCGAAAACATTCAGGCGCCATGGTTCGCTTTCTGGCTGAAGGACAAAGGCGCTCTGCCTGTGAAAGAAGCGGTCACGTTTGAAACCGGCTCGAACAAATGGAAATCGTGGGACGCCTGGCCGCCGCGCGACGGCGTCACCAAGAGGAAGCTCTATTTCCGCGCAGACGGCAAGCTGTCGTTTGACGCGCCTTGGGAAGCGGCGGAAGCATTCGACAGTTACATTTCCGATCCCGCAAATCCGGTTCCTTATCGCCATCGCCCCATCGAAGAAACTTATTCCGAGGGCAGCCGCTGGTACACCTGGCTGGTCGAAGACCAGCGGTTCGTCGAGCACCGGCCCGACACGCTCTCCTGGGAAACCGAGCCGCTCGCCGATGACCTCACGCTGGCGGGCGACATCGTCGCCCATCTTTTCGCTTCGACCACGGGCACCGACAGCGACTGGGTCGTGAAGCTGATCGACGTCTATCCGGAAAAATACGAACCCGATCACAAAATGGGCGGCTTCGAGCTGATGGTCGCCGACGAAGTTTTGCGCGGCCGCTTTCGCAACAGCTTTGAAAAACCCGAACCAATGGTTGCAGGTCAAATTACGCCCGTGACCATTGGCCTGCACACGAACAACCACGTTTTCCTGAAGGGCCATCGCATCATGGTTCAGGCGCAGAGCACCTGGTTCCCGGTCATCGACCGCAACCCGCAGAAGTACGTGCCTAATATTTTTGAAGCTCAAGCGTCGGACTATCAGAAGGCGACGCAGAAAATCTACCGCTCGCTGCGTCACCCCTCCAATGTAGAAATCAGCGTCGTAGCAGCGTCGCAAAAGAACAACGCAGAATCGGAGAAAAAATAGAGCGTCCACCGCGGCGCGAGCAAAGCAAAATTAGGAAGGTGCCACGATGAACACCGCGGTAACCCTGAACATGGTCACTACGGCATTCGATCTACCGGGCTACCGGATCGTGCGGAACCTAGGACTCGTCCGCGGTGTTACCGTGCGCTCGCGGAGCATTCTCGGCAACCTCGGCGCTTCGCTTCAAACCATCGTCGGCGGGAACATCACGCTGTTCGAGGAAATGTGCGAGAAGACGCGCGAAGAATCGCTCGAACTGATGCTTCAGCACGCCGCGCAGCACGGCGCAAACGCCGTGATCGGTGTGCGCTACGACGCCACGGAAGTAATGCAGGGCGTCACCGAAGTGCTCGCCTACGGCACAGCTGTCCAAGTACAACCCGCGACTTCGTGAGGCGGCGGGGTAGCGCGCGCGCCAGCGACCGACTAGAATGGCGCTTCGAACTGGAAGGAGCGCTGGAAGGAGAGAATGATGAAGTTGAAGCTGATGCTCAATGCAGTCTCGGGAATTTTTGCGGTCGCAGCGTTGTCTGCGGCTTTCGCCGTCGGGGCCGGCGCGCCCCACACTCGAGCGGCGCAGCCCCCGAGCGATAAAGTAAAGACGCAGACCGTGCAGTATCCGAGCGGCAAAGAAACCGTCGATGGATTCCTCGTCACTCCCAATTCGACGGGACGCCACCCGGCGCTCATCGTGATCCACGAATGGTGGGGGCTCAACGACTGGGTGAAAGAACAAGCCGAAAAGCTGGCGGAACAAGGCTACGTCGCGCTCGCAGTCGACCTCTATCGCGGCAAAAGCACTGCCGATCCCGGCGAAGCGCACGAACTGATGCGCGGACTACCGCAGGACCGCGGCATTCGCGACCTAATGGCGGCTTACGATTATCTCGGCACGCGCGCGGATGTCACTCGAGACCGCATCGGCTCGATCGGGTGGTGCATGGGCGGCGGATTTTCAATTGAGCTGGCGATGCATCAGCCGCGCTTGGCGGCTTGCGTCGTCAACTACGGCGCCTTGCCCACCGATCCCACGGATCTTGGGCAAATTGTTGCCCCCGTGCTGGGAAACTTCGGCGGCGAAGACCACGGCATCACGCCCGCCGACGTGCATTCGTTTGAGAAAACCCTGCGCAACGAAGGAAAGCGCGTTGACGTGAAAATCTACGAAGGCGCCGGTCATGCGTTCGAGAATCCGAACAACACGAAAGGCTATCGCCCGGACGACGCTCAGGACGCATGGAAGCGGACCATCGATTTCCTGAGCCACACGATGAAATAAGAAATATGGAAATGCACAATGCGGGCTTTAACGCCTCTTCGCGCGGCGACGTTACTTCTACGCCAACAAAGTCTTCTTTAGACGTATGTACCATTGCTCGCTGCGGTGCATCTGAATAAGCTGGTTCGAAGCATTGATAGCTCGAAATCCGGATTGGAATCGGGAGTGAGTTTGGACGAGCGCTTTAAGAACGATCGGCCGATTGACGAGCAGATTCCTGCCGGCGAACGCAGCTTGCGCTTTGCGCTGATTTCCGCGTTCATCGCGCTGGCGTTGATGCTTTTCCTCGCGTTGAGACCGGCGTCGGCGCGCGCCGCGTGGGAAAAAATCGCACATATGGTCGAGCTGAAAACCGGCCCAGAGCCAGCATCGCCCGCAAAATTCTCGGAGCATTTGAGCGAACGCCTCGCAAGGATGAAGCCTCAGGAGCAGTCGGAACTGCTTCTGGAGGGAACGATCAATCATTATTCGGGAGCCATCGAACAGCTCTCCGATCGCGTCGATGGCTGGCGCGGGCATTTGAATATGGACCCTAGGCTCTCCGGGCTTCTCAACACCGCGTTGAATGCGAACGAGCTCCGCGTGCGCGCGGCGGGAATCGAAGTGGAACTTGCATCGTACAAACTTGCGAAGACGCCTCGCGACGCACGGCAACTGATGGATCGCATAGCCAGCGACCCCGCGGCGCGGCCATGGGCTTTGTGGATGCTGGGTGCGATGGGAAATCGCGGCGTGGAACCGGAGCGCGCACTGGAACTTTTGCGGACGTACTCGCACGATGCGAACGAAAAAACGCGCTTCTGGGCCGTCGAGGGAATGTCTCTGCTCGGCAGCGACGCTTCGATCGAGCCGATGCTCGAAGCTTTTCGGAACGATCCTTCGAAGGAAGTGCGGGAAGGCGCTGGCTGCGGAATCGCGCAGTCTGGAATGCTGACGAAAGGGCAGCGCATGAAGGCCGTGCCCACACTTATCAAGTTCGCGGAAGATCCTGCAATCGATGCGAACACGCGCTCGTGGGTATTTCAGGCGCTGCGCGACATCTCCGGTGAAAATCTCGGCAGCGATCCTTCCACCTGGCGCATTTGGTGGATGGAAAACGCTCCCCGCTGAATGCTTTTCCTCTCTTTCTGATCCCTCAAGCAACACCTGTGTTGAGGCTTCGGGGCGGCCTTTCGGCTGCAATCAACCCTCACCTTGATTCATCAGGTTCTCACACGGCCTTCATTTCGGCTTCACATTGCTTCGCCTTAATGCCTCGCAGCGATTGACGTTTGCTTAGGCAGGAAGCCGGCAGATCCGTTGAAGTGTGCCGGTCGCAATCGCGGCTCCCAGCGCAAAAAGACCGCCAGGTGGAGGGTATGACTTATGCGGAATCGTCTGATTTGGACTCTTGCACTTTGCGCTGTCTTTGCGAGCGTCTGCCCCGTAGCCGCTCAGACGGACCGGGCGACGCTGGAAGGCACCGTGACCGACACAAGCGGTGCGATTGTCGCTAACGCTGTGGTCCAAATCACTGCGGTGGCCACCGGACTTTCCGACGAGCGCCCGACGAACGCGCGAGGACTATACCGCTTTCCTGCAATCGCGCTGGGCGTTTATACGGTGGTTGTGAGCCACGACGGATTCAAGACCGAGCAAGTGCAAAACGTCGAGGTGCAGGTCGGAGAAACGCGAACGCTTGACGTAGTGCTTTCGGTGGGCGCCGTGCAGCAAAAGGTGGTAGTGCAAGCCGAAGCGTCCGAGCCATACGAGCGCAGCAGCGCGGAAAGCGCCGGCGTGATTCGCTCCGACCAAATCGAGAACCTGCCCACGAACGGGCGAAACTGGTCGACACTGACGATGCTTGCGCCGTGGGCGCAGGATGATGGCGGAGGGGACCAGCGAACCATTCGATTCGCCGGGCGGGCACGTGACGACAATAATTTCACGTTCGACGGAGTGGATGCGACGGGAATTCAGGAGCAAGCGCAGAAGTCCACCACGCGGCTACAGATTTCCGAGGACGCCATCGAGGAATATCGCGTGGATTCGGCACTTTACGACGCGCAGTATGGGTCGCAGGCGGGTGGGCAGGTAAACGTCGCCACAAAGTCGGGTACGAACAATTTCCACGGAACAGTGTTCGGGTTCTTTCGCAACTCCGTTTTTGACGCTCGCGAATTCATCGATCCGTCACCCATTCCGCCGTTCCGACTGGGGCAATATGGCATGACGCTCGGCGGGCCCATCAAGAAAGACAAATCGTTCTTTTTTATCAATTACGAAGGACTCCGGCAATTGCAGGAGCAGACGCTGCAAGCGTCAGTTCCCGACCCCAGCCTCCAGCAGCAGATTCTGCAAGGGTCGCCGGCCATGTGCCAGATTCTGCAAGCGTATCCATGGCGGCAATCGGCTGTTTCGCAGAACCAAGCGCTTGGCTGTGCGGCCGTCCACGTGTTCCCGGATTCGTTTTTTCAAGATCAGGGTATCGATCCGACGAGTTCCAATTTTGGCCTGGGTGTAGACTTGTTCACGCACGAACCAACCACAATTATCCACGAAGACTCGTGGCTAGCGCGCTTCGATCACAAATTCACGGACAAGACGAGTTTTTACGCCCGGGCGCAGCGGGACGTCGCGCTCACGCGCGCACCTCTAGGCAACGCCCTCGATCAGCAAGGCGTTTTTAATCACCCGGGGAACTACGTTGTTGCGCTGCAACACGAATTCAGCCCGACGGTATTCAATGTGTCGAAATTCGGAATCAACCGTTCGCCATTTCACAATCCGCAGATTTGCAATTTTCCGCTGGCGGTAAACTCCGATAACTTCGAATCGCTCAACGACTGCAATACGGACAACGAGGTTGGCACAACGCTTTCCTATATCGACGACGTCACCTGGACGCACGGCCGGCATACGTTCAAGAGCGGAATCGAACTCCGGCGCGTCCGCCTGAATCAGGGAATCACCGCAGACAACACCATCAATTACACGGACAACAACAGCCTAATCACCAACAATATCGATAATCTCTTCTTCCGTTCGTCGTGGTCACTGCATTACTTGCGGCATATGTTCGTGATGCCTTATTTCCAGGACGAATGGAAGATTCGGCCAAACCTCACGCTGAACCTGGGCCTGCGCTGGGAGTATTACGGAGTGGCGAGCGAAGCGCATAACAGCACGACGGTTTTCGATCTGCAAAACTTTAATGGCGAATGCGTCGGATCGGGATCGATCAATCCAGTGCGGTCGGTGGAGTCTCCCAGCTGCCCGAACAATCCTTCGCTCTTCACGCCGAACTACCGGAACTGGGATCCGCGGATTGGAGTGGCGTGGGCGCCGTCGTTCCTTCACAGCAAGACGGTGATCCGCGCCGGCTTCGGCATTTATCACGGAGCCGCGCAAAACGACGACCAGAACGCGGCGCTGGAGAGCGACAACCAGCGCCTCGGGCTGACGCAGGGTGTCGACGCTCCAGTCGATTCGTTGCATTTCGGGCCGGGTTTACTGCAGAATCCGCCTGATTTCGGAGTTCCAGGAACGCCGCTCTTGCAGCCGCGAGCGCTTTTCCGCCACCGCCGGGACTTGTACGTGGAAACCTGGGGGCTGACCATCGAGCACCAGCTGCCAGCGCACTTTCTGTTTACAAGTTCCTACCTCGGGAGTCATGGAGTGCGTCTGTTTGCGCGCAACTTCGAAAACCTATGCGATCAGGCGACATATCAGGCCACGCAAACCTGCGTCCGGCCGCTCGATCCATTTTTCGTGACGCTTAATGGCCAGCAGGTCTTTTACGGCGACGTGGATGTGAAGAAAGATGACGGTGGAAGCAGTTACGACGGCCTGCTGCTTTCTGTGCAGCGGCGGTTTCAGACGGGTTTTTCGTTCCAGGCGAACTATACGTTTTCGCATTCAATTAATGATGGATCAGTTGGGGGAGGCGAGTCGAATGCACCGGAAAATGCGCTATGCGTCGCCTGCGAGCGTGGTCCGAGCATCTACGACATCCGGCACAATCTAGTTATCAACAGCGTGTATGAGCTGCCCTTCGGTCCGGGGAAGCATTACCTCTCGTCGAACGGGGCTCTTTCTAAAATCGCCGGCGGGTGGCAAATGAGCGGCATCGGGACCTGGCATACCGGCCATCCGCTCACTGTTTTCGCCAATGTTCCGGTGCCGCAAGTGCCGGACGCGAACTCAGGGCCTAACCAACGGCCCGACGTCGTTCCCGGAGTTCCACTCACGGTCGCTCCCACCGCGGCAAACAACTTCTTGTTCATCAACGCCAACGCTTTTGCAGCGCCGCCAGTAGACCCGAACACCGGGATTCTTACTCGCTATGGCAATGAACCGAACGGGTTGATCCGTTCTCCCGACGTATGGCAGGTGGATTTTGCACTGATGAAGGAAACTCGGCTGACGGAGCGGTTCAGCATGCAATTTGGAGTGCAGGCGTTCAACATTTTCAACCACACGCAATTCGCCGATCCCGGAAGTTTGACGCTGGACTTCAATTGCACGAGCGCTCCGCCGTTCGCATGCAGCACGGCGGGGTCGGGAACGTTTGGGCAGATCAACACGATCGCCGGCCACAACAATAACAACGACAATTTCTTCAGCGACAACGTCGGCACCGGACTTTCCCGGCAACTTCAGTTCATGGTACGGATCAAGTTCTAACGAGATGAGAAAAACGATCGTGGTGCTGGCGGCACTTGTGGCCGTGGGGTTTGCTATATACGGCTGGAGACGCTACGAAAATCGACAACGGGCGAGGCGCGAAGCGCTGCAACTCGCTTCGCAAGGAGTGGCTCCGCCTCCCTATAGCGGCGATCCCATTCTGGTCGGCGCGGGCGACATTGCGGGCTGCCCCGACCTTATCGGTGCGGAAGCGACTGCCAAGCTGCTGGATTCGATTCCCGGAACCGTCTTTACGACGGGGGACAACGCCTACGAAGAAGGCACGGCTCAGCAATTCCACGACTGTTACGGAATCACGTGGGGACGCCACAAGGCGCGCACGCGTCCGGCACCTGGTAATCATGAATTTCATTCCGGCGCGGCGACCCCGTATTTCGATTACTTTGGAGCGAACGCGGGCGACCCAGCACGCGGCTATTACAGCTACGACCTAGCCGCCTGGCACATCGTCGTGCTGAACAGCGAGTGCGATCAAGTCGGAGGTTGCCAGACGGGGTCCTCACAAGAAATGTGGCTGCGCCAAGATCTTCAAGCGCATCCTGCCGCCTGCACACTCGCCTACTGGCACAAGCCACTGTTTAGCTCGGGTGCGAAGCACGGCAACGATGCTGGAATGAAGGATTTCTGGAAGGACCTGTACGACGCAAAGGCAGCGTTGGTGATCAACGGCCACGACCACGATTACGAGCGGTTTGCTCCGCAGGATCCTGAAGGGAGGCCCGATCCCGCGCGCGGTATTCGGGAAATCGTCGCGGGCACAGGCGGCAAAGGCCACCGACCGTTTGCGGCACCATTGCCTACCAGCGAAATCCGGAACGATGACGCATTTGGGGTGCTCAAACTAGTTCTGCACGCGAAGAGTTAAGACTGGGAGTTTATCCCCGAAGCGGGAAAGAAGTTTCGTGATTCGGGATCCGATTTCTGCAGTAGATAGGAAAAATTTCGTCAATCTAAGAGAGGCTACCCCTTGAAAAAACTGATGGTTATTTCGGCGATTGTTTTCGTGGCGATGACCGTAAGCTATGCCGCCAGCGGCGGCTATCACCTGATTGAAAAGATCGACGTCGGAGGGCAAGGCGGCTGGGATTTGCTAACAGTTGACGACGCGGGCCGCCGTGTATTTATCTCGCACGAGACGCAAGTGGAGGTCATCGATCTTCAGTCTAAAAAAGCGATCGCGACCATTCCCAATACTCCCGGAGTGCACGGGATTGCGCTGGCGCCGGAAGAAGGACGCGGATTTGTAACCAACGGCCGGGCGTCTACGGTCACAATTTTCGATCTCAAGACGCTTGCGGCCATCGCGCAGGCGCCTACGGGCACGAAGCCTGACGCGATCGTTTACGACCCGTCCACGCATCGAGTGTTTGCTCTGAACGGCGGCAGCAATAGCGCAACGGCGATCGATGCGGCCAGCGGAAAAGTAGCGGGCACGGTTACACTTGGGGGAGCACCTGAATTCGCGGTCGCCGACGGGACCGGAAACATTTTCGTCAATGTCGAGGATAAGAATGAGGTCCTCCGTCTTGACGGGCGCGAATTGAACGTGAAGAATCGTTGGTCATTGGCTCCTTGCCAAACTCCAACCAGTATGGCAATCGATCGAAAGAATCATCGCCTTTTCATCGGGTGCCGCAGCCATGTGATGGCGGTGGTGAACGCGGAGAGCGGAAAAGTGATCGCCACGCTACCGATTGGAGATCACGTAGACGCGAGCGCGTTCGATCCGGAGACAGGCCTGATTTTCAATTCAACGGGTGAGGGGACTGTCGACGTGTTTCATGAGGATTCGCCGGACAAATACAGCGCGGTCGAGAGAATTCCAACGCACGCGGGATCGAAGACTATGGCGCTGGATTCAAAGACGCACCAGATCCTCGTGCCGTCTAACGAATCCGGAAGATTTGAAATACTTCTGTTCGGAAACTAGATTCAGGACATTGAAAATAGGCTGACGGATCGATCGGCGATTTCGACGGTTTCGCCAGGCCGGAGCATTCGATCAGCTGCCGGGCTATCGGAAGTAGTTAGATGCAATCGCCAACCCTCTCCTTCCACGGCGGCGGGCATGACGAAATTCACGGCTTCGTGGTGGCTGTTGAAAATAAGGAGGAGTGTGGCGTCACTTCCGCGCTCGTGCACGCCTGTGGGTTGTGAGCGCCCATCGATTAACATGCCCACGCTGCGCTGGGCGCCATCGTTCCACGCTTCCTGACTCATTTCGGAGCCCGAGGGGTGAATCCAAGTTACGTCCTTGACGCCCAGGGCCTCGTCGTAAGCGCCTGTGAGAAAGCGGTTTCGCCGCAAGACGGGATATCGATTTCGAAGCGATATCGAGTTCCGCACAAAGTCTACCGTTGGTTTGTGTGCTTCCGCCAAGGACCAGTCCACCCAACTGATATCGTTATCCTGGCAGTAGGCGTTGTTGTTTCCGCGCTGCGTTCTGTGAAACTCATCTCCGCCCAGGATCATGGGAGTGCCTTGCGCCCAGAGCAAACTAGCGAGAATATTGCGCATCTGCCTTTCGCGGAGGCGATTGATTTCAGGATCGTCTGTGGGCCCTTCAGCGCCGCAATTCCAGGAGCGATTACTCGTTGTGCCGTCCTGGTTGTTTTCACCGTTGGCTTCGTTATGTTTGTCGTTATAGCTGACGAGGTCGTTCAAGGTGAAGCCGTCATGCGCGGTGACGAAATTGACCGAGGCCCACGGCTTACGTCCCTGCCGATTGAAGATGTCTGCTGAAGCGCAGAGGCGCTTCACAAGTTCGCCGATCGATGTATCCCCTTTCCAAAAGTCGCGAATCGTATCGCGAAACTTGTCGTTCCACTCCGCCCAGCCCGGGGGAAATTCGCCCACCTGATATCCTCCGGGACCGCAGTCCCAGGGCTCAGCGATGCGCTTGACGGGTCCGAGGACAGGATCCTGGCTGCAAACTTTCAAAAATCCACTCTGGTGATCGAAGCCTTCAGGTTCGCGTGCGAGGATTGTTCCCAGATCGAAACGAAATCCATCGACCTGGGTCTCCTCGACCCAATAACGCAAGCTGTCTGCAACCATTTGAATGACGCGCGGGTGCGAAAGATTGAGGGTGTTTCCGGTGCCGGTGTCGTTGATGTAGAACCGGCGCTTGTCGGGAATCAGCCGGTAGTAACTCGCGTTATCGATTCCCTTGAAAGAGAGCGTGGGGCCGAGTTCGTTGCCTTCCGCGGTGTGGTTGTAGACAACGTCGAGAATCACTTCGATACCGGCGTCGTGGAATCGCGAAATCATTTCCTTGAACTCGTGCAAGCAGTTCCGCGGATCGGACGCATACTGCGGATCGGGCGCAAAAAATCCAATTGTGTTGTATCCCCAGAAGTTGGTGAGGTGCTTGTCCTCGAGCGGACGATCCCTTAGATAGGTAAAAACCGGCAAGAGTTCAATCGCGGTCACGCCCAAGGATTTGATGTATTGGACCACGTGCTTTTGGCTCAGACCCGCGAAAGTGCCCTGCTTTTTTTTGGGCACGGCGGGATGCCGTTTGGTGAAGCCACGCACGTGTAGTTCGTAGATGAGAGTTTGGTTCCACGGCACCGCGGAACGGCTCTTTGTGGTCTGCCGCCAGCGGAATTCCGGATCAACGACGACACACTTGGGCACAAAGGGCGCGCTGTCTCGGTCATCAAAAGAAAGGTCCGCGTTCTCGGCTCCGATCGTGTATCCGAAACATGCGTCGTTCCACTGAAGAGAGCCGACGTGAGAACGAGCGTAGGGATCGAGCAAAAGCTTGTTTGGGTTGAAGCGGTGGCCTTCTTCAGGAGCGTAAGGGCCGTGCACGCGAAAACCGTAAACCGATCCCGGGCGAAGACCGGGAACGTAGCCATGCCAGATTTCGTCGGTGAATTCGGGTAACGGAAGGCGCTGCAGCTCTTCTTTTCCGGCGTCGTCAAAAAGACAGAGTTCTACTTTCGTGGCGTGAGCGGAAAAGAGCGCGAAATTGACGCCTTGTCCGTCCCATGTGGCGCCGCGCGGATGAGAAAGGCCTTCGCGGACGGAACGCTGAGGTTCGGATGAGGGCTCAACGTCACGCGCACTGCTTCCGCCAATAATTTGATTCGGCATCTTGACCAGACCGTCCTCCTCTCTTACACAAGAGCCGGCAATGCTGAGGGATTATGGAGCAGATGTCCATAAATATGAAAATGTACGAAGGGCAGCAAGAAATTGTAGGTACGGGAAAACTTAAAACGGCTTGCTTATAACGTTCCCTCGGCGCTCGGCTTGGGGTCGACGGGCCCGAGAAGTGCTTCGATAATTCCGACCATGGGAAATGCATCCGTCTTCGACACAACTGAGCGAATGCCGGCGTCCATGGCACGCTTCTCCAGTTCCGCGTTTGCGTGCTGGGTGAACATTACAATGGGCACGGCGGGTGCAATCTTCAACATGCGGCGCGCCGCTTCAATGCCATTCATACCGGGCATTTGAAAGTCCACGATTACAATGGTGGGGCGAACCTCTTTAAAGATCTCCACAGCAGCCAAGCCATCCGCTGCCTCGCCACATACTTCCCATTCAGGGTTTGCTTGCAACACGGTTCGCAAGCCTTTTCGAACAAGGTCGCTGTCGTCGACGATTAGAAATCGAGTGCGCATTTTGATTAATGATTCGAAGCCTTCGCCAAAATTCCGTTAGGGCGGTGTCTCAAGGTGCTGGGCCTATCCGAACCTACACTCCTACGGCCGCCGCGCTCGTCAGCGGAAATGCCGCGGTGACAGCGGTGCCATTTTCATTCGACTGAATTTCGAGCGTGCCGCCAAGCTCCCTCGCGCGTTCCCGCATCCCGCTGAGCCCTATCCCATGGTTCGTTCCTAGGGCCATTGATATGCGATGTTCCGGCGGTATGCCTTTGCCTTGGTCGCGGACTTGAACGGTTAGCATCTTTTCGTCAGATGGCCATATCTTGATGAAAGCTGTTTTGCTTCCTGAGTGGCGGTAGACATTGGTCAAACATTCCTGCACGATACGAAAAATTGAAATCTCCACGTTGGGTGCAAGACGGCTTATCTCATCGGAGAGTTCCACTTTAACATCCACCTTACTACGCTCGGCAAAACCTTCCGCAAACAGCTTTATCGCCGGTAGCAGGCCTATTTCGTCGAGAAGCGGGGGATGAAGTAAGTGCGACATCGTACGGATTTCCTTTGAAAGCTGCTGGACCAACTCCGTGTTCTGCTCCAGCGCACCGCTGGCAGCAGGACTGAGATGTTTCGCTTCCAGCAGGGCCAATCCATTGTTCATAGAAAGTGCGGCAACCAATTGGCCAACGCTATCATGCAAGTCTCGCGCGATGCGTCGACGCTCTTCATCTTGCGTGGCTATGAGGCGAGCCGAAAGACTGCGCAACTCGCGATTCAACAACTCGGTTTCCCGCGTCTTGCGATGCAGGTCCGCGAAGACGCTTACCTTCGCTCGCAACAACTCCGGAATGACCGGGACGGAAATGTAGTCCACGGCGCCACGTTCGTATGCTTTGAGCTGATCTGAATCGGTGAGATGTACTCCGGAGATGAAGATAATCGCCGTCTTTTGAAAGCGAGGGTGTTGCCGGATCAAAGCCGCCAGCTCGAACCCGTCCAGTTCCGGCATGCTTACATCCATTAGTACAACCGCGATATCCGTCTTGAGCAGTATGTCGAGGGCTTCCCTGCCGGAGTGGGCCTTGATCAGATTTTCGTCGAGTTCCCTGAGGATGACTTCGTAGCTAAGCAGCTTGGCAGGCTGGTCGTCGACCATAAGAATGTTGACTTTCTGTTGCTCGTTCATCGTTTCTGGTCACCTTGGATGACGCGAAGCTGTGTAACCAGCTTCCGCGTTAGAGCCATTCGGCATCGTATAAATACTCTAACGATGAAACCACATCCGGAGCGCCGAAAGCAGCTGTTCAGTGTTTACGGGTTTTGCCAAATACTCGGACGCTCCAGCTTCCATACATTTTTCACGATCTCCTTTCATGGCTTTGGCCGTTAACGCGACGATGGGCAATCGCCGGAACAAGGGATTTTGGCGAATGACCTGCATCGTCTCATAGCCATCCATCTCGGGCATCATAATGTCCATTAACACAATCGCGACGTCTGGAGTAGATTCAAGCGTTGCGATTGCCTCTCGGCCTGTTCCCGCAGTGAGCACCGTCATTCCGCGGCGTTCCAGCACGCTACTGAGTGCAAAAATGTTGCGCACGTCGTCATCGACTACCAGCACTTTCTTGCCCACCAGCGCTTCATCCGAGTGGTGCAAGCGATCGAGCATCTTTTGTTTTTCCGGCGGGAGATCGGTTACGACGCGGTGCAGGAACAGAGCGGTTTCATCCAGAAGCCTTTCTGGCGACTCGACGCCTTTCACCACCACGCTGCGAGCCAGAGTGTGCAGACGTGCGTCTTCTTCGGGAGACAGATCCTTGCCAGTAAATACAACGACCGGCAAGTCGCTGAGCGACGGCGTATCGCGGAAACGCTCCAATACGTCGAAGCCTGACATGTCCGGGAGCCGAAGGTCGAGCACAACGCAGTCGAACAACTGTTGGGAAACGGCTCCGAGGGCTTCAGCTCCAGTTGCAGCGACTTGAACATCAATATCGTCGTATCCGAGCAGTTCCTGGATACTGAGCTGCTCGCCGGGATCGTCTTCCACGACCAAGAGTCGTTTGCGACGAGGCGCAGTGTAATCCTTGATTCGCCCGAAAGCCGCTTCTAATTCGTCCGGTGTTGTTGGTTTGTTCACATAGGCGAACGCCCCGCTGGCCAATCCATGTTGGCGGTCCTCATCC
>Ga0073928_10004036_pt1 | contig 22290 bp, 21 predicted proteins | sample PaiPotPPA55metaG_FD_76969 | JGI IMG/M metagenome (GOLD analysis project Ga0073928, IMG submission 76969) | Iron sulfur acid spring bacterial and archeal communities from Banff, Canada, to study Microbial Dark Matter (Phase II) - Paint Pots PPA... ...
AACGCTGCCGTCGCCGGCGATCGCTCGTCCTTCGGCTACTCGTTCGTGCAGGTCAGCACCGCCTCGCAGAGCCTGGTCCTGTGGCACGACGGCCACCAGATCCTGACGACCGCGGTCAATACGGGCATTGCGTCGGCACCGACCGCGACAGGCACCTACCCGGTCTACGAGCACATTCGGGTCGGCACGATGAGCGGCAACAATCCTGACGGGAGCCACTACAGCGATCCCGGGATTCAGTTCATCAGCTACTTCAACGGCGGCGACGCGCTGCACGCGTTCACGCGCGCCCAGTACGGGTCCCCTCAAAGCCTCGGCTGCGTCGAGATGGCGCTTGGCCCAGCCGGCCAGGTGTGGCCGTACACGCCGATCGGAACGCTCGTCCACGTGGTTTAGCGCTCCACGGAACGGCCTAGACTCAGGCCGTGCGGAGCAGGTCATTCGTGGCGGTCGCGATTGCGCTCGTGGTCCTCTTCGTAGGCGCGGGCGGGCTGTTGGCGTACGACTCGTCGCTGACGAACACGATCGCTCACGGGATCAAGGTCGGCGGCGTCGACGTCGGCGGGCTGAACGCCGGCCAGGCCCGCCAGAGGCTCCGCGACGCGTATGCGACGCGTCTCGCCGACCCGATAACACTTCGCTACCGCGACCGGCGGTTCACGCTGACCCCACGTGCCGCGCGCCTGTCGATTGAGATCGACGGCAGCGTGCAGCAGGCGCTTTCCGACACCCGCGCCTCGAACCTGTTCACGCGCGTGTGGCGCTCGCTGACCGGCGCACGCGTCAGCGACGAGATCGATCCGGGGATACGGTATTCGCAGGGTGCCGTCAACCGGCTCGTCAGCCGTGCCGCGACCACGATCGATCGTCAAGCGCGCGACGCCAGCATCTCGTACTCCGGCAACTCGATCAGTCCGGTCGGCAGCCAGGCCGGACTTCAGGTCGCCACCGCGCAGCTTGCCAGCCAGATCGGCTCTGCGCTGAACGACCCCGGCCCGGACCGCGCGATCTCGATCCCGGTGACCCGGACGCTGCCCCACATGACGACCTCCCAGCTCGCCCAACGCTACCCGACGATCATCACCGTCGACCGGTCGGCGTTCACGCTCAGGCTCTGGAAGCACCTGAGGCTGGCGCAGAGCTACACGATCGCGGTTGGGATGGTCGGGCTCGAGACTCCCGCCGGGCTCTACCACGTCCAGGACAAGCAGGTGGATCCGTCCTGGCACGTGCCGAACAGCGCCTGGGCCGGCTCGCTGGCGGGTCAGACGATCCCGCCCGGACCACAAGACCCGCTGAAGGCGCGCTGGATGGGGATCTACAACGGCGCCGGCATCCACGGCACCGACGAGCTCTCCAGCCTCGGCACCGCGGCGTCGCACGGCTGCATCAGGATGACGATCCACGACGTCATCGACCTGTACAACCAGACGCCGCTGGGAACGCCGGTCTACATCGCCTGAGGCTGGGACATCTACCGCCATATAGGGGGGTCGATGTCCCACGCTCGGAAGGGGCGGCGCGCATCCACGCCGAATAGCCCTGCATGCAAACCTGGGCCGACGCGCTCGCAGCCTTCGACGACGATCTCCGCCGGCGCGTCGTCGCCGAGAAGACGCACCGGGCGTACGCGATCGACGCCACCCAGTTCGCCGGGTGGGCAGCCGCCCACGACAAGACTCCCCAATCGATCGACGTCAAGACGCTGCGCCGCTACGCGGCGTCGCTGACCGAGCGCGGTCACGCTCCCGCGACCGTCGCTCGCAAGCTCGCCGCGCTCCGCGCGCTCTTCCGCGTCCAGGTCGAGCTCGGCCAACGGCCCGAAAACCCGGCGGACCTCCTCAGCGCGCCCAAGCGCACCCATCACCTTCCTCGCGTCCTCACCCCGACCGAAATTGCCGCGCTGCTCGACCGGATCCCGGCGACAACGGCGCTCGAGCTGCGCGATCGCGCAATGTTTGAACTCGCATATGGGTCTGGACTTCGTGCAGAGGAGCTTGTCTCGCTTGACGTCCACTCGATCGACTTCGATGCTGAATCTGTGCGTGTGGAAGGCAAGGGGAACAAGACCCGGGTGGTGCCCGTCGGCGAGCACGCTCGCAAGGCGCTCGCGCAGTACCTCAACCCCGCCCGCCGCGCGCTGATGGCCGCCCCGAACGACGCGATGTTCCTGTCGAAGTCGGGCCGGCGGCTCAGCACCTCGGACGTGCGGAGGCGTCTGCGGACGTGGGCGCGACAGGCCGCCGTTCGTGCCCCCGCAGTCGCCGACGCGCATCCGCACGCGCTGCGGCACTCGTTCGCCACTCACCTGCTCGAGGGAGGAGCGGACCTGCGCGCGATCCAGGAGATGCTTGGCCACGCAAACATCTCGACGACTCAGGTCTACACTCGGGTAGAGTCGCGACGCCTCAGATCGGCCTATACGCGGGCACATCCGCGCGCGTAGCAAGCGATTCTTGGGGGGAGAAACCTGGAAACTAACGTCAAAGCGATCGAGCTCAAGGATCTGTGGCGGCGCTACAAGGCGTCGGGCGACGAGCGTGCGCGCGAGCGCCTGGTCGTCGCCTATTCGCCCCTGGTCAAGTACGTCGCTGGGCGGATGAGCTCAGGTCTCCCGGCCCACGTCGAGGAGGCCGACCTGATCTCCTACGGCCTCGGCGGCCTGATCTCCGCAATCGAACGTTTCGACCTGAGCAGGGAAATTAAGTTCGAGACCTACGCGATCACCCGGATCCGGGGCGCGATCATCGACGAGCTGCGAACGCTCGACTGGGTCCCTCGCTCGGTCCGCGCCCGCGCCCGCGAGATCGAGAAGGTCAACATGAAGCTCGAGGCGCGCTTTCAACGCGCGCCCAGCGACGAGGAGATGGCGGCCGAGCTCGGCGTCACCGTCAACGAGTTCCAGGACGCGCTGCTGCAGATCTCAAACTCGACGATCGTCGCGCTCGACGAGCTGTGGAACATGTCCGATTCAACCGGCGATCAGGTGTCGTTGCTCGACACCCTCCCCGACCGTGGGGCGCCGGATCCACAGGTGCTGGTCGACCAGGGTGAGCTGCGCGACCGAATCGCCGATGCGATCGCGGCGCTCCCCGAGCGCGAGAAGCTCGTCGTCGCGCTCTACTACTACGAGAACCTGACGCTTCGGGAGATCGGCGAGGTCCTGGGGGTGACCGAGTCGCGCGTCTCGCAGCTGCACACAAAGGCTGTGCTGCGGCTGCGGTCGAAGCTCGCTGGTGAAATAGATTAAGGCCTGCGCACATGTGCGCAGGCCCCGGTCGGTGCATGCACCGACCGGCGGAGCGGCGCATGCGCCGCTCCGAACAGCACATAGAGGAAGGAGATAGGCATGCACAAGCCCGCGGATCGGATCCGCAACGTGGCGCTCGTCGGCCACCGCGGCAGTGGTAAGACCTCCCTGCACGAGGCGCTGCTGTTTCAGGCCGGGGTGATCAACAGGCTCGGATCGGTGCTCGAGGGGACCACCGTGTCGGACTCCGACCCAGACGAAAAGGCACGGGGAATGTCGATTTCCGCTGCGATGTCTTCGTTTGACTGGCAGGAGCGCAAGGTCAACCTGATCGACACCCCGGGGGATTCCAGCTTCATTGCTGACGCGCTCGGCGCGCTACGCGTGTCGGAATCCGCTGTGTTCGTGATCAACGCGGTGATGGGAGTCGAGGTGCACACGACGAGGCTGTGGCAGCGCGCGGCGGAGCTCGACCTGGCACGGCTCGTGTTCGTCAACATGCTCGACCGCGAGCGCGCCGACTTCTTCCGCGCGCTCGACTCGCTGAAGTCTGCTTTCGGCCAGCACGTCGTGGCCACGGAGATCCCGATCGGCTCAGAGCACGAGGTCTCCGGCGTGATCGACCTCGTCGACATGAAGGCTTATGAGTACGGGAGTGACGGCCCACCCACCCGCGAGAACTGCAACGAGATCCCGATCCCGGACTCGTTGTCAGAGCAGGCCCAGGAATACCGCGAGAAGCTCATGGACGAGGTCTCCGAATCCTCCGACACGCTGATGGAGCGCTACTTGGACGGGGAGGAGCTGTCGCACAAGGAGATCGTCGCCGCGCTCAAGGAGGGGACCAATCACGGGAAGATGTTCCCCGTCACCTGCGGCGTGGCGACTGCATCCGTTGGAATCAACCGGCTGCTCGATGCAATCGTCGAGGACCTCCCGTCGCCGGTCAAGCACGGTGGGCTCGAGGTGGGGGAGGTGACGCTCGAGCCGGTCGAGGACAAGGAGCTGTTCGCGTACGTGTTCAAGACGCGCGCCGATCCCTTCGCCGGCCGGATCAACCTGTTCCGGGTCTATCAGGGCGTGCTAAAGCACGACTCGCAGGTGCTCAACACCCGCACCCACGCGAAGGAGCGGATCGGCCAGCTGGTCACGTTCGAGGGGACCCACACGGGCCACGCCACGGAGTTTGGTCCCGGCGACATCGGCGCCGTCGCGAAGCTCAAGGAGACGCGGGCGGGCGACTGGCTCGCGTCGCGCGATGAGCCGATTCAGATGCCGAGCATCAAGCTGCCGGCGCCGGTGATGGCGTTCGCGGTCGAGCCGAAGAGCAAGGGCGACGAGGACAAGGTGTTCACAGCGCTGCGGCGGCTGCAGGAGGAGGACCCGACGATCGATCTGCATCGTGACCCGCAGACTGGCGAGCAGATCGTCGCCGGCCTCTCGCAGGTGCACGTCGAGGTGATCGTCGAACGGATGAAGGCGCGCTTCGGCGCGGAGGTGAACCTGAAGCCGCCGCGGGTGCCCTATCAGGAGACCATCCGGAAGCCGGCGAAGGCCCACGGCCGCCACAAGAAGCAGACGGGTGGGCGCGGGCAGTTCGGCGACTGCCACATCGAGATCGAGCCGCGCGAGACCGGCGAGGGCTTCGAGTTCATCAACGCGATCAAGGGCGGGGTGATTCCGTCTGGATTCATCCCCGCGGTTGAGAAGGGCGTGCTCGAGGCGATGCAGGAAGGCGTGGTTGCCGGCTACCCGGTCAAGGACGTGCGCGTGCGCGTGTACGACGGCTCCTACCACTCCGTCGACTCCTCCGAGATGGCCTTCAAGGTCGCGGGCTCGCTCGCCATGAAGCAGGCTCTTTCGGACGCCGGGTCGGTCTTGCTCGAGCCGATCATGCTCGTAACCGTGACCGTTCCGGAGGATGCCGTCGGCGACGTGATCGGCGATCTGAATTCCCGCCGCGGGCGGCCGCTCGGAATGGAACCGTCGGGCGCCGGGATGACCGAGGTCAAGGCCGAGGTGCCGATGGCCGAGATGCTGACCTACGCTCCCGACCTGCGCTCGATCACGGGCGGTCAGGGCGAATTCACGATGGAGTTTGAGCGCTACGAGGAGGTGCCGGGGCACCTGGCTTCCAAGGTGGTCGAGGAAGCCCGTTCGGACAAAGAGGCTGTGAAGGCGTAGCCGCTGTGGGCTACCCTCTGCACCGTGAGCACGAGGGACATCAGGACGTCCGCGGCCCACGCCACTTGCGATGTGTGCGGCAGGACCCTCCTGCGAGGCGAGCGCCTGGCGGTTTACCTGGACGGCAGTGAGCGCAAGTCGGTGTGCGAGCTGTGTGGGTCGCGCGCGCTGCACGAGGGCTGGGTGCGTGAGGGAACGGTGCCGGCATTCGACAGCGGTGGCGCGCCCGAGCGCAAGTCGTCGCTGCTTATGCGCCTCAGGGGCCGGCGTGGCGCTGGGCGCAGCGCTGACCGCCCAACGCTCGCCGATGACCTCGACGGCCGCGCGTGGGCCGAGGCGTCGGCGCACGAGGAACGGGGCGTCGCGCGCGAGCCCCGCCACGTGCGCGCGGTCCCCTCGAGCGACGAGCAGAAGATCGCGTCCGCGATCGACGTTTTCAACGCCTCCGAGCATCGGAGGACGGTCGCGGGTGTCGCTCGCTCGCTCGGCGCGCCGGCCGTGACCGTGCTGCCGTCGGGCGCCCGTGCGAGCCTCGTGAACGTGGTCGTCTCATGGGAGCTCTGCTGGTATCGCTACGAAGTCGATCTCAGTGACGAGGTGCCAAGCGTCAGGGTGGCCGGTCAGGGCTACGAGCTTGAAGAGCTCGCCCCGGAAGAGCGGCTGCCGACTGCGACCTCGGACGAATACGGCTCGCTGTCGCCGATCGCCTCAAATAGCATCTCTTCTCAATGATCTACTGCGTCGTACCCGAGGCGCTCGCCGACGAGCTGTTCGAGCAGCTGACGAGCTATTACGCCGACGATCCCAACGTGACGGTGATCGTCGACCGCCGGCAGGCCTCGCGTCGCGACCGCGGGTCGTCCGGGGGCGGTAAGCGCGAGATTCGCGACCGCCGGCGGCCGCGCGTGGCGGGCGAGTTTCCCGAGCTCACCTCTGAGTGAAGCTCGTCGTGCACGTCGACGGCGGGGCGCGTGGGAACCCCGGGCCGGCGGCGATCGGTGTGGTCGTCTCGAAGCCCGATGGGGGCGTGGTTGACGAGCTCGGCGAGCAGATCGGGTCGTCCACCAACAATGTCGCGGAGTACCGGGCGTTGCTTCGGGGGGTCGAGCAGGCCGCGGCGCTCGGCGCAAGGGAAGTTGAGATCGTCAACGACTCGGAGCTGATCGCGCGACAGCTGACCGGGCAGTACAAGGTCAAGCATCCCTCGATGAAGCCGCTGTACGAGGAAGCGATCGCGGCGCTGCGGGCCTTCGACCGCTGGTCGATTCGGACCGTGCCAAGGGCAGAGAACCACCGGGCGGACGAGCTCGTCAACGAGGCGCTCGATCACGGGAGCTGAACGGCGACCTGGGGCCGTTCCAGGGCATCGGCGCGGTTCTCCGGTTCTAGTAACCGCGTCCGGCTCCGGGCCGGCCCTCAGTAAGGGCTGGGAGCCCCGAACATCTCAGGCAGCCGCACGGCGAGCGCGAAATCGCCCTCGAATGAGGCGCGGTCCTCGAGCAGTGGCTGCGCGGGATCGATCGTACCGGCGGCTATCCGCACAAAGTCGGCGAGGTTGAAGCGAACCGTCAGGGCGGCGTCGCTGGCGGCGCCGGGTCGGGCGCTGGCGTGTCCGTCGAGCACCTCGATCGTCCACCGTGTCGGCTTCTCGCCGATCGCCGGGCGTGCCAGCTCGTAGACGACACGTCCCTGGAATCCGCCGGCGGCGTCGGGCTCGAATGACTGGGCCATCCCGGTGAACATGGCGCGCTGGATCAGTGAGGACGAGAAGCGCCGCTCCAACTGGGCGTCGCTGGCGCCGTCGACTGTTCGCGCGAGCAGCGTGGTGATCCGCTTGCGGGCCACCTGGCGCGCTTTCGCCTTGAGTTGTGCCAGGTCGCTCGCACGCAGCGGGCGCCGGCGGGCGGTGCGAGCGCGCGCCAGTTCCGCTTGCTCGTCGATGACGTAGGGCGCGGGCAGCGTGCGCGCAGGCTCGCGACGGGCGGTCGCCGCCTCGATCGCGCCTTCAAGGCGCTCGCGCTTCTCGCGCTCCCCCTGGTCTCGGTCTTCGACGAAGCGCGGCATCACCCGCTCGGCGAACAGCTGAAGTGACTCGCAGATGTGCTCGTGGCGGTTGGGCCCCGCCTGGAGCACGAAGATCACCTGGTCGACGCCCGCCGTCTCGTAGCGGGCGATCAGATCCTCGACCTGTGCCGGCGTGCCGATCGCCCCGCGCAGCGACCCGAGGCCCTCCTGGAGCAGTCTCACGCCGAGCGGCGCCTGGTCTGGGCGCACGATGTGGCGGGCAAAGCCAGTCTCGTCGCGATGGCGTTCGAACTCCTTGCGAACGTCGGTGAGGCCCGGAGCGTGCGGCGACAGGCCGTAGTAGTGGCCGAGCGAATAGCCGAAGAAATGGGCGCCGTCGATTCCCCGCTCGATCGCCTCGCCCTCGTCCTCGGCGAGCATCATCGGCAGCACGACGGCAATGTTCGGGTTGACCGCGAAGCCCGCAGGAACGCACTCCTCCGAGGCGATCAGCCCGTAATACTCATCGACCCATTTGGCGGCGTCCTCCGGCTCGACAAAGGAGAACGACAGCGCCCCGATTCCGTTGCGCGCCGCAAGCTGAATCGTCTCGCGCCGGCTGCACGCGACCCACAGCGGCGGGTGGGGCTTCTGCAGCGGCTTTGGCACGACGTTGCGGGGAGGCATCTGGACGTGGGGCGTCTCCACACCTGCGAACGGCTCCTCGACGAACATCCGCGTGACCGTGTCGAGCGCTTCCTGCCACATCTGGCGTTTCTGCTCGCGGTCGACCAGGAAGCCGCCAAGCTCGGCCGCCGAGCTCGATTCGCCGGTCCCGAACTCGACGCGTCCGTTTGAGATCAGGTCGAGCGTGGCGATTCGCTCTGCGACGCGCGCCGGGTGGTTGACCGGGGGCATCACGTTGACGATTCCGTGGCCGAGGCGGATCCGCTGGGTCCGCTGGGACGCTGCCGCAAGGAACACCTCCGGGGCGGAGGAGTGCGAGTACTCCTCCAGGAAGTGATGCTCGACCTCCCAGACGTAGTCGATCCCGAGTCTGTCCGCAAGCTCGATCTGCTCGAGCGCGTCGCGGTAGAGCTCCTGCTCGCTGCGCTCCGACCAAGGGCGCGGGAGCTGATGCTCGTAAAAGATTCCGAAGCGCATCCTGAGACTGATTCTTTCACCCGCGAACGGGGCAGGTCCTAGCTCGATGCCATACAAGGGCGGCTTTCGATGCCCCTCCGTTTCGATGCCCCTACAAGGGCAGCTTGATTGTGTGCGCAATGAGTGCTAAGGTTGTGTTCGCAACTTCTTTTTGACGCGGGAGGTAGTCAGATGCATCTAGGTTTGCTTGTCCTACGTCTGGCTGTTGGTGGGCTGTTTGTCGGCCACGGCGCCCAGAAGCTGTTCGGGATCTGGGGCGGACACGGGCTGAAGGGGACAGCGGGATTCTTTGAGCAACTCGGGCTCAGGCCGGGCCGTGTCCATGCGACCTTCGCCGGCCTGCTCGAGTTCGGCGGCGGCGCCCTGCTCGCGCTCGGACTCCTGACGCCATTCGCGGCGGCTGCGCTGATCGCGGTCATGACCGCGGCCGTCATCACTGTGCACTGGGAGAAGGGCCTCTGGTTGACCGGCGGCGGCTACGAGTACAACCTCGTGCTGGCCGCATCCGCGTTTGCGCTGGCGGCGATCGGCGCCGGAAACTGGTCGTTGGACCATGCCCTGTCGCTATCCATACAGGGCGTCCTCTGGGGAATCGGCGCGCTGGTAGTCGGTTTCCTCGGCGGCGTCGGCGCCGTCGCGAGCGGCCGGCTGTACGCCAGGGAGCGCCATCCGCGCTCGGCGCGGCGGCCCAGGACCGCGCAGGAGCGCACTTGACGCACTTGAGCTTGGCTCGGCGGCGGCGAGTGGTTCCCACGCTCGCCGCCTCCGCGCTACCCTGAGCGCGTGACCGATCCGCTGATCGAGCTCAGCGAGCGCCTGGAGGCCACCGCTGAGCAGCTTCGCGCCGGCGAGCTGGAGCCAGAGGCCGCGGTGGCGCTGATCGAGGAATGCGCGCGGCTCGCCTCGGAAGCGAGCGTCCAGGTTGAGGAACGCGCCCGGGCCGCCCTGGAGCCGTTGCCGGACCTTCCGGGACAGCTTCCGCTTCCCGCGGCGTAGCGCCGCTCCGTGCCGACAGCCTCCTCCAGCGCGGTGAGCGCGTATCCCGAGCACCTTCGCGAGCAGGTCGAGACCTATCTCGATGGGCTTCGCTTCTCCAGCGAGGGCGCTGTCGCGGGCCTTCAGGAGTCGATGCGCTATTCGCTGCTCGCCCCAGGCAAGCGGATTCGGCCGGTGCTGGCTCTGGCCACTGCCGAGGCAATTGCAACCCCGCCGTCGCGGGTGCTGCCTCTCGCGGCCGCGATCGAGCTGATCCATACCTACTCGCTGATTCACGACGATCTGCCCGCGATGGACAACGACGACCTGCGTCGAGGGCGTCCCACATGCCACCGCGCGTTCGGGGAAGATGTGGCGATCCTCGCCGGGGACGGCCTCTACGCGGAGGCGTTCAAGTTGCTGCTCTCCGAGCAGGAGGGGGATCCCGCCGACGTGCTGGCGGCCGCGCGAGAGCTCGCGAGCGCAACCGGGGTGCAGGGCATGGTCGGCGGGCAGTACCTGGACGTTGCCGAGGCCGCCCCTCCAGGGCCCGAGGGGCTCCGCCGTCTGCATGAGCTGAAGACCGGCCGATTGATCGTGGCTAGCATCGAATGCGTGCTGTTGCTGGCCGGAGAACACAAACGTGCCAGAATCCTTTCGTTCCGTGCCTTTGCGAGTGAACTCGGCGTCCTCTTCCAGATCGTTGACGACATCATCGACGTGACCGGATTACAGGAGACGCTCGGGAAGCGGCAGGGCAGCGACGAGCGGCTGGGAAAGCGCACCTACGTCACCGAGTTCGGCCTGGACGGGGCGCAGGAGATGGCACGCCAGTCGCATCGCCGCGCCCGGGCCGCGCTTCTCCAGGCCGCGCCGGCGGGAGCGGCACACCTGGAGCAGATCACCGACTTCATCGCCACCCGAACCTACTGATGCAAGAGCTTTTGAACCGGATCGAAGCTCCCGCGGACCTGCGCGGGCTGAGCGACGACGAGCTCCAGCAGCTCGCGCAGGAGGTCCGCCAGCACATCATCGACACGGTCGGCGAGATTGGGGGGCATTTTGGCGCCAATCTCGGCACCTGCGAGATCGCGGTTGCACTGCATTCGCTGCTCGACTCCCCTCGCGACAAGATCGTCTGGGACGTCGGCCACCAGGCTTACCCGCACAAGGTGTTGACCGGCCGCCGCGACCAGCTGCACACGATCCGCAAGTACGGCGGTCTCGCGCCGTTCTGCGCGATCCACGAATCCGAGCACGACATCATGGGCGCCGGCCACGCCTCGACGGCGATCGGCTACGCCGTCGGGATCAAGGAGGCCATGCGACGCGGCCACGGCGAGGACGCGCACGTCGTCGCGGTCGTCGGCGACGGCGCCATGACCGGCGGGGTCGCGTTCGAGGCCGTGCACCAAGCGGGTGGGAGCGGCACGCCGATCGTGGTGCTCCTGAACGACAACGGCATGTCAATCGCCCCCAACGTGGGCGCGCTCTCGCGCTATTTCAACCGCGTCCGCCTCAACCCGAAGCTGTGGCACGCTCGCGAGGGCGTCGAGGGGGGACTCACAAAGCTCCCCGTTGGGATCGGCGCCGCGTTCGAGCGGATCGGCCCGCATTTCAAGGAATCGATCAAGGCGTTCTGGGCCCCGGGCATGTGGTGGGAGGAGCTCGACTTCGCGTACATGGGCGTGATCGACGGTCACGATGTGAGGGCCCTGCGGCGGGCACTTCGCGAAGGCCTCGCCGCCGAACGTCCTGTCGTGATCCACTGCGCGACGGTAAAGGGGAAGGGCTTCGCCCCGGCCGAGGAGGGCGGGCTCGAGGGGATGGAGAAGTGGCACGCGGCGAAGCCGAATTCGATCGCCAACGGCGCGCCCGCGAAGGTCTCAGCACCAGCTTCCGGAGCGAAGAGCGGGCCACCGCAGTACACACAGGTGTTCGGCAAGACGCTGGTGGAGGAGTGCCGGCGCGATGAGCGCGTGCTGGGGATCACGGCCGCGATGAACTCGGGCACCGGGCTCAGCCTGTTGCAGCAGGAGCTGCCCGACCGCTACTTCGACGTCGGGATCGCCGAGCAACAGGCGGTCCTGTTCGCGGCCGGTCTCGCCTTGCAGGGCTGCAAGCCCGTCGCAGCGATCTACTCGACGTTCCTCCAGCGCGCCTACGACCAGATCGTGCACGACGTCTGCCTCCAGCGGCTGAACGTGGTCTTCGCGATGGACCGCGCGGGGCTGGTGGGCGACGACGGACCAACCCACCACGGCGCGTTTGATATCGCCTACCTGCGCTGCCTACCGAACATGGTCCTGATGGCTCCCCGCGACGAGGCGATGCTCGTGCACATGCTGCGGACGGCTCTCGTGTTCGATGGCCCTGTGGCGCTCCGCTATCCCCGCGGTGAGGGGGTTGGGGTGCCGCTGCCGGCGGAGCCCCGCCCGATCGAGATCGGCACGGGCGAGATCCTGCGTGAGGGAGACCGTGTCGCGCTGCTCGGATACGGCACCGGCGTCGGCAAGGCGCTCGACGCGGCCGCGCTCCTGGAGGATCACGGAATCTCCGTAACCGTTGCCGATGCCCGCTTCGCAAAGCCGATCGACGCCGGCCTGGCGGCACAGCTCGCGGCGGAGCACGAACTGCTGGTGACGGTCGAAGAGGGCGTGCTTGCGGGTGGCTTCGGCTCAGCGGTCTGGGAGACGCTGTCGGATGCCGGAATCGCGTCGCGGATCCTTCGCGTCGGCCTCCCCGACCGCTACGTCACACACGGAGCGCCGGCGCTGTTGTACGAGGAGGTCGGCTTCACCGGCGAGCGGATCGCGGAGCGGATCGAGGCGGCGGTTTCCGAGCGCAGCGAAATCACCCGTTAAAGAGACAGGAGCGGCCCGCAACCGTGCGAACCGCTCCTGAGAGGAGAGATGTCTGCTTCCTACCGGGAATGGTGGCGCTGTCTCGACCCAAATACTGTGACCGCGATCACGTACCGTTCGCCGGCGTGAAGCGAGTCCGCCTCGACACGCTGCTCTCGCAGCGGGGCGCCTTTCCCTCACGATCGCGGGCCGCGGCGTCGGTGCTGGCCGGTCAGGTGCTGCTCCTACCTGAGCGGAGGCGCGCCTCGAAGCCCGGGCAGCTGGTTTCAGAGGACGTCGAGCTGGAGGTCGTGTCGGCGCCGGCGTTCGTCTCCCGGGGCGGGGTGAAGCTTTCGAATGCGCTTGATGCGCTTGGGCTGGACGTGGCGAGGCGGCAATGCTTGGACGTGGGAGCGTCGACCGGGGGATTCACTGACTGTCTGCTGCAGCGCGGCGCTTCGCACGTGGTGGCCCTCGACGTGGCGTACGGCGAGCTCGACTGGCGGCTGCGATCTGATGCACGTGTCACCGTGATCGAGCGGCGCAATGCGCGGTCGCTATCACCGGCGGAGCTTCCGTACCGGCCTGAGCTGATCGTCGTCGACGTCTCGTTCATCTCGCTGCGGAAGGTGCTGCCGGCGGTGCTGGCGTGCGCCGCCGGGCACTTTGACTGCATCGCGCTGGTGAAACCGCAGTTTGAGGCCGGGCGCGAGGCTGTCGGAAAGGGGGGAGTCGTGCGCGACCCCGCGGTTCGCCGGCAGGCGCTGATCGACGTCGGCACGGCCGCGGTGGATCAGCTCGGGCTCTCGTGCATGCGCTACGCCAGCTCCGGCCTCCCCGGACCGAAGGGCAACCTGGAGACATTCGTCTGGTTAGCGGAGAAGGGACGGCCGGGTGGCGCCAATGATCTGGAGGCGGCGGCGCGCGAGGTGGAGCCATGATTCGCGCCGCCACGGTGTTCACCCACCGTCGTCCGACGGAAACGGCGCCTGCGATCGAGGCACTGGCCCAGCTCGCGCAGGAGGCAGGCACGGTGCTGCGGTTCGATCCGGAGGAGACCGCAAAACACGCGCTCGAGCCGGCGGCCTGGTTCGAGCTCAATGCTCCCGTTTCAAAGGATGTCGAGATCTGCTTCGCCCTCGGCGGTGACGGCACGATGCTGCACGCGCTCCGCACTTATGCCGGGAGCGGTGTGCCGGTGTTCGGCGTCAACTATGGGGAAATCGGGTTTCTCGCGACGGTCGATCGCGATCAGGCACAGACCGGGTTTCAGCTCGCCTTTGCCGGCGATTTCGAGGTCCTCGCGCTTCCGGGGATCTCGCTCACGGGGGTGCGTGGGCGCTGGCTCGCGATGAACGACGCCTCGATGCATCGGCAGCCCGGGAAACGCGTGGCCGACCTCGAATACGCGGTCGGCGCCGATGAGGTGGGCCGCTTGCGGTGCGACGGGCTGGTGGTCGCGACGCCGGCGGGCTCGACTGGCTACAACCTCGCCAACGGTGGCCCGGTGATGGCGTGGGGGGTCGAAGGCTTTGTGGTTTCGTTCATCGCCCCCCACTCGCTCACGGCGCGTGCGCTCGTCGTCGCGCCTGACGACGAGCTGACGATTCACAACCGCTCGTTGGAGGAGCCGGTGGATGTGACCGTCGACGGTCGGCCGGTCTGCACGCTCGGGCCGGACGAGCAGATCGCGGCTCGCTTCGTCAACGGGCAGGGCACGCTCGCGCAGGTCGCCGGGACGACGTTCTACCAGCGGCTGCGAGAGAAGTTCGGGCGGTTGGCGACGGCGACGTAGGGCCGGCGGGGGTCGCGGCGGCGGGTGGATCGCGGCGGGCGGTGCGGATCGCGGCGGCCGGGCGGGATCGCGGCGGCGTGGTCCGGATCGCGGCGGCCGGGCGGATCGCTAGCGGCCGTGGTCCGGATCGCGGGCCCGGGCGGCCGTGGTCCCGAACCGACAAAACGTCGCACTAGGGCCGGCACATCGCAGCCGTGCTGCGAAACGTGCCCCCTGGCCGACTTAACGCAGCACGCGACCCCGGCGCGTGGACGAATGCTGCGTTTCAGCGGTTGACAGTGTGTGCCCGGCCCTCCGGATCCGTCGGACGCTCGTGGTAGACCGTCGCGCGTGCTCCACGAGCTGCGAGTCGAGAACCTCTTGCTGATGGAGCGAGCCGAGTTGCGGCTCGCTCCGGGGCTCAACATCCTCACCGGCGAAACCGGGGCGGGGAAGACGCTGCTCGCGCATGCCCTCGACCTCCTGCTGGGAGGCAAGGCGCGCAGCGGGATCGTCCGCGACGGGGCTGCCGAGGCGTACGTCGAAGGCGTCTTCTCGCTTCCCGAGGATTTGGACGCGGAGCTGGCCGAGCGGATTCCGCACGACGCCGAGGAACTCGTGCTGGCACGGCGGGTGTGGCCCGACGGGCGGACGCGCGCCTACGTATGCGGCCGCTCAGCGACGCTCTCAGACCTGCGCGATCTGGGCAGCTGCCTGCTCGCGTTCTACGGTCAGCACGAGCATCGGAAGCTGACACTGGCGGCCGCTCAACTCGACGTGCTCGACGCGCACTGCGGCATCGAGCAGCTGAACCTGCGCTCGCAGGTTGCCGGCTCGTACGAGCGCGTACGGGCGCTCGAAGCTCGCATGCGCGATTTGGAGGATCTGGCCGGCGCCCGCGATCGGGAGCTCGATCTCGTCTCGTTCGAGCTCAATGAGATCGAGGCCGTTGCGCCGACCGCGGAGGAAGAAGCGGAGCTGGAGGCCGAGCGTGACCGCCTCCGGCATATGGAGACACTGCGCTCCGCAGCGTTTGCCGCCGTTGAGGCGATAGCTCCGGACACGGGCGACGGCGCCACGGAGCTGGTGGCTGGGGCCTCGCGGCAGCTGGAGGGAGCTGCTGCGATCGATGGGTCGTTGGGAGGGATTGCGGAGCGGCTTGAGGCGGCGCGTTTCGAAGTCGAGGACATCGGCCACGAGCTGCGCAGCTACCTGGCTGAGCTTGAGCGCGAGCCAGATCGGCTTGAGGAGGTCGAGGAGCGTCTCGCCCTGTACGCACGGCTGGAGCGCAAGCACGGCGGCAGCGTTGACGATGTGCTCGCGCACGCGCAGCGCTGCCGCGAGCGACTGACCGAGCTTCGCAACGCGGAGGTCACGCTCGGTAGATGTGAGCAGGAGCGCTCCGAGGCGCGCGGGGAGCTTGAGCGTCTCGCTCGTCAGCTAAGCACTAATCGCCCGGAGGCGGCGCCGGTGCTGGCGGGCGCCGTCCGCGAGCGGCTTGCCGAGCTAGCCATGCCGGAAGCGCGGTTCGACGTGGACATGCATGAGCGTCCGGGCGGCTGCGGGCCCCGTGGGGTCGATGTCGCCGAGTTCAGAATCGCCCCGAATGCGGGCCTGCCCGCGGGTCAGATCAAGGAAATAGCCTCAGGTGGCGAGCTCTCCCGCGTCATGCTGGCGCTGCTGAGCGTTGCTCACGCGCAGCGGGCGGATGGCGAGCAGTCGCAGCCGCTACTCGTGTTCGACGAGGTCGATGCCGGCATCGGAGGTCACACTGCGCGGGCCGTGGGCGAGCATCTCCGCGCCCTCGCCGCCGGTCGGCAGATCCTCTGCATCACTCATCTTCCGCAGGTCGCGGCGCTCGGCGAGCTGCACTTCACGATTGAGAAGGACGCGAGCGTGGTGCCGGCCCGAACGACGGTCCGCTCGCTCGAGGGCGATCAGGTGGTGGGTGAGCTAGTGCGAATGCTCGGCGCCGGCGAGGGCGATCGCGCCGCGAGTCGGCACGCGCGTGAGCTGCTGCGCGCAGCGTAAAGCGCGGACGCTGCGGGGAGTGTGACAGCGGTCGCTGCGGACCTTCTTCCACGTGTCCGCCGAGGCCGCTACCGTGGGAACGACACTAGACTCGACGAGGGACCAGTCAATGCCCCAGGCCGAAACCAGGTTCATCTTCATCACTGGCGGGGTCGTCTCCTCGCTTGGCAAGGGAATTGCCGCAGCATCGATCGGCCGGCTGCTGGTCGCCCGGGGACTTGACGTCCAGCTCCAGAAGTTCGATCCCTACATCAACGTCGATCCGGGGACGATGTCCCCGTACCAGCACGGTGAGGTATTCGTCACCGAGGACGGCGCCGAGACTGACCTCGACCTCGGGCATTACGAGCGGTTCACCGACTCAAACACGTCACGAGCCTCGAACGTGACGGCCGGTGGGATCTACAACACCGTCATTCGCCGGGAGCGTCGCGGCGACTACCTCGGGGCGACGGTCCAGGTCGTGCCGCACATCACCGACGAGATCAAGCAGCGGATCAAGCTGATGGCGGAGTCGAGCGATGTCGACTTCGTGATCACGGAGATTGGCGGGACGGTCGGCGACATCGAATCGCTCCCGTTCCTTGAGGCGATCCGCCAGTTCCCTGTCGATGTGGGCCGGCGACGCTGCATGTTCATCCATCTCACGCTGGTTCCGTACATCGGCCACGCTGGCGAGCTGAAGACGAAGCCGACGCAGCATTCGGTCAACGAGTTGCGGCGGATCGGAATCGCCCCCGACATGGTCGTCTGCCGTTCGGAGTCGGTGCTATCGCCGGAGATCCGGCGCAAGATCGCGCTGTTTGCGAGTCTCCCGGCGGAAGCTGTCGTCTCCGCCTACGACGTCCCGGACATCTACCAGGTGCCGCTCGTCTTCCGCTCGGAGGGGGTCGATGAGTACATCCTGCGGGAACACTTCGGGCTCGAGCGTGAGGCTCCCAACCTGGAGCGGTGGGAGGAGATCACCCGCCGAGCGATGGAGGCAGACCGGATCGTGACGATCGCGCTGGTCGGCAAGTACGTCCAGCTCGAAGACGCCTATCTGTCGGTGGTGGAGGCGCTTCGCCACGCAGGGGTCCACCACAGTTGCCGGGTGCAGATCGAGTGGGTCGATTCGGAGTCGGTCGGTGAGCCGGCTGTCGCCGCGCGGCTTGCCGGCGTCGATGGGATCCTGATCCCGGGCGGGTTTGGCGGCCGTGGCTTCGAGGGGAAGATCCGCGCTGCGCAGATCGCGCGCGAGAACCAGGTTCCGTACCTGGGCATTTGCCTCGGCATGCACGTGGTCGTGAGCGAGTTTGCACGCCACGTCTGCGGCATGGAAGGCGCGAACTCGACGGAGATGGATCCGGAGACCCCTTACCCGGTCATCGATCTGCTTCCTGAGCAGAAGGAGATTGCGGACCTCGGCGGGACGATGCGGCTCGGCGCAGACCCGATCAAGCTGCACGATGGGACACGCGTGCGCGAGTTATACGGTGAAGCCGTCGTCTATGAACGGCATCGGCACCGCTACGAGGTCAACAATCACCTGCGCCGGCGGCTCGAGTCAGCAGGACTGATCTGCTCTGGCACCTCACCCGACGATCGCCTCGTCGAGGTGATCGAACTGGCGCGCGACAGGCACCCATTCTTCGTGGCTTCCCAGTATCACCCCGAGTTCAAGTCGCGTCCCGAACGTCCCGCGCCGCTGTTCGACGCGTTCGTCGGTTCGGCGCTCGCGCACGCCGATGCTGCCGACGCGGGCGAAGCCGGCGCCGTCGAGACGCGGCTTGCCGGAGACGGCCAGGAGTCCCACCAGCAGGCGCAGGCACCCGCCAGCGCCCCGTGAGGCGAGCCAGCGAGGCGCAGCGCCAGCGGCTCCACCAGACGTTCTCCGAGCTCTGCCGGATCGAAAGTCCCTCGGGTCACGAACGTGTCTGCGCCGACCGCGTGGCGCGCGAGCTTCGCCAGATGGGGCTTGAGGTGGAGGAAGATGAAGCGGGCTCGAGCGCTGGATCGGATGCTGGCAACCTGCTCGCTCGGGTTGCCGGCAGAGCTGAGCAAACGATCATGCTGTGCGCTCATCTGGACACGGTGCCGCCGACGGCTCCCATCGAGCCGCTGCTCGATGACGGTCACTGGATCAACGCGAATCCGGGCATTCTTGGAGCGGACAACAAAGCTGCGGTGGCGGTACTGCTTGAGTTGACGCGGGCCCTGCTGTCCGCCGGCGAAGACCCCGAGGTGGGAGTCGAACTGCTGTTCACCGTGTCCGAGGAGAATGGGCTGCACGGCGCCAAGGCCTTCGACGTTACGAAGCTCCGCAGCCACGTGGGCTTCGTCTTTGATCACGCATCTCCAATCGGCGAGATCGTGGTCGCCTCGCCTACCTACCATCGCGTCGTGGCGAGCTTCCACGGCCGGTCGGCACACGCCGGGATCCGTCCCGAAGACGGGCGCAGCGCGATTGCGGCTGCGGCGCGAGCGATCGCCTCGATGACGCTCGGTCGGCTGGATACCGAGACAACATCCAATGTCGGGTTGATCAGCGGCGGCACGGCGGCCAACGTCGTGCCCGAGTACTGCCGGGTGGAGGGCGAGGTTCGCAGCGTTTCCGACGCCCGCGCCGAGCAGGTCGTCACCGAGTTCGTCGACTCATGCCAGGATGCGGCCGACGCCGGCGAGTGCGACCTCGACGTGACGGTGGAGCTGATGTTCAGGGGTTACCGGACAAAGTCACGAACAGTTCAGGTGGAGTTGGCCGAGCGCGCGCTGCGAGTTTGCGGATACGAGCCACGCCAGATCGTCACCGGCGGCGGTTCGGATGCGAACGCGTTCGAGGCCAACGGGTTCCCGTGCACGAACCTCGCCAACGGCACTGAACGCAACCACCAGCCCGACGAGCGGGTCAGCACGGAAGCGCTCGAAGGAATGCTCGAGGTGGCATTTGCGCTCGTGGAGGAGGCTGGGAGGGGGGAGGGGTGAGCCCGGACTTCGAACTGATCGGCAGCGAGCTCGTCTACGAGGGCAAGATCGTCCGCGTCGGGACCGAGCGCTACCGGCACGCGGACGGTGAGGAGGTGACGCGCGAAAAGGTGTGGCACCCCGGCGCGGTCGGGATCATCGCCCTCGACGCGACGCGTGTGTGGCTGACGCGCCAGCCGCGGGAGGTGGTCGGCGCGGCTGCCTCGCTCGAGATACCTGCAGGCAAGCTGGACGCTCCCGGAGAGGAGCCGATTGCGACCGCCAAGCGCGAGTTGGCGGAGGAGATCGGCAAGCAGGCGGATGGCTGGGAAGAGCTACTCGTCTTTTACACCAGCCCGGGTTTCAGCGACGAGCGCGTCTGGCTCTACTTGGCCACGTCGCTGTCCGATTGCGAGTCGGAGTCGGGAGCGGATGAAGATGAGCGGATTGAGATCGTTCCGTGGCCGCTCGAGCGCCTCGAAGACGCGATCGCGCAATGCGAGGACTCCAAGTCTCTGATCGCGTTGCTCTGGTTGTTGGCAAACAGGAGAGCCGACGAACAGCACGAATAACGAGTTATGGCGACCACGGAGCGGCCGCTCAGCCCGGATGGGCTGAACGAGTTGATCCTCGATTTTCTGGCGTACCTCGAGCTCGAGCGCGGGCTCTCGCGCAACACACTCGAGGCGTACCGCTCCGACTTACTCCAATTTGGGGAGTTCCTTTCGCGGCAGGGCATCGAGCCGCTGGCGGCAGGTCCAGCCGAGCTCGCGCGCTTCATCTCAGAGCTGGCCGATGGGAGGGAGGGCAAACCGCCGGTGGCACCGGCGACGCTCCAGCGAAAAATTGCATGCCTGCGGTCCTTCTATCGGCACCTTCGGCGCGAGCAGATTCTTGATCGTGACCCGACGTCCGAGCTGCGATCCCCTCGCTCCAGCGCCCGGTTGCCAAAAGTCCTCAGCCGTGACGAGGTAAGCCGTCTCCTCGAGCAGCCCCGCGGAACCTCCGCGGGGGCGCTGCGCGATCGCGCATTGCTGGAGACGATGTACGCATGTGGGCTGCGCGCCTCCGAGGCGATCGAACTGGAGCTCTCGCAGCTCGACCTGGAGGCCGGAATCCTGCGCGCCCACGGCAAAGGGTCAAAGGAACGGATCGTGCCGATCGGAAGCAAGGCGATCACAGCACTCACGGTCTACCTGGAGCGCGGTCGATCGCGCCTGGTCGGATTGCGCGACGAGTCGCGTGTGTTCGTCAACCAGCGCGGAGGCGGTCTCTCGCGCCAGGGGCTCTACAAGATCGTTCAGCGTTACGCGAGGAGCGCCGGACTCGAGCACCGCATGAGCCCGCACACCCTGCGCCACAGCTTCGCAACGCACTTACTTGCCGGGGGATGTGATCTGCGCTCGCTACAGGAGATGCTTGGGCACGCCGACATTGGCACGACCCAGATCTACACCCACCTATCGACCGAGCGACTCCGCGACGTCTACTTCGACGCGCACCCAAGGGCACAGATCAACCCCGAGACGTAGAGTCTTTCCGCGTGGGGATCACGCACTTCGACGAGGCGCCACGCGTGCCCATCGAGATCGGCCACCTCAAGGGGACGTGGTCTGGTCTCGGTAAGGCCGCCGGCTCGGTTGGGATCGGCGCCAGACGGATCGAGGTCCCGGCAGGAGGCTGGTCGACTCCCGCCCACGAGCACGGGCGCGAAGAGGAGATCTTCTACGTGCTGAGAGGTGAAGGCGTGTCCTGGCAGGAAGGCGCGACGGCCACGATCGGACCGGGGGACTGCATCGTCTACCTGCCGGGCAAAGGAGCGCACTCGGTGCATGCGCTCGAGTCGCTCGATCTCCTCGCATTCGGTCCTCGCGCTGCTGACGAGAGCACCGGATTTCCCCGTCTCGGCCTTTCGTACGTGGGCAAGCGGGCGGTGGAGTCCGTCCCGGGCCGCATCGCCGGAGCTCCGATCCAATTCGTCCGAGAAGTCGAACTTGGGCCCCCCGAGCTGCCGGCGGAGCCCGGTCCGCGGCCATCCACGATCGTCAACGTCGACGCGGTGGAGGCGGTCCGATTCGGGCGCTCGCGGATTTCTGCGATGCGTCGCAACCTGGGTCGGGCGGCTGGCTCGATCGACACCGGGCTCCAATACGTCGAAGTCGCACCGCGCAAGGCGGCCGCCCCGCAGCACTGCCACTCGCTGGAGGAGGAGATGGTCGTGATCCTCGAAGGCGATGGTGAGCTTTCACTCGGCGAAGAGCGCTCGAAGCTGCGGCCGGGACATGTGGTCTCGCGCCCCCCCGGGACCGGTGTACCCCACATGCTCGAAGCCGGGGAGGCAGGCATGACCTACCTGGCATACGGGACACGCCAGTCCGGAGACATGTGTTACTACCCGCGCTCAGGCAAGATTTCGTTTCGCGGGCTCGGCGTAGCCGTCCGTGTGGAGCCGCTTGACGACTGGGATGGTGAGGACTAGTGCCACGCGTGGCGCCGTACCTCGGGATCCTGCTGCTGTGCTCGCTGCTGCCGCTGAGCGGCTGTGGGAACTCCCGCGCACCGGTCCCCAATTTGTCTCAGCCGGTCACGCCGACGTCCTTCCGGACGCTCAACTTCACAGGAGTCACGCTTCGAGCGCCAAGCAACTGGTCGGTCGTCAACGAACGCGCGCCGCTGGTGACGGTCGTCGCCTCGGGAACGGCCGTCGTCGCACTCTGGCGCTTTCCACGGAGCGCGCCGGTGCCGGCTGGGCGGACGGCACTGAGCCAGGCGGCCGCTCAGCTGATCCAGGCCGTGCGTGCTCGCGACGCCAGCCTGCAGGTGATTCGCGCAACCACGTTGCTGCTGGATCGGGAGCCGGCGATCGAGCTTGACGCATTCGAGCGAATCAACGGACAGCCGCGGCGCGTGCGCTCCACCCACGTGTTCGTCCCAGGCGCTGAGCTGGTGCTGGACGAGTACGCCCCCCCGGGGATTTTCCACGCCGTTGACCACACTGTGTTCTCGCCTGTGAAGCGCTCGCTGAGGCTGTTGCCGAACGCCTGATGAGTCGCGCCTTTGTGGTCGTGCTCGATGCCTGCGGAGCCGGCGCACTCCCGGATGCAGCAGCCTATGGGGATGCC
>Ga0073928_10004037_pt1 | contig 22286 bp, 16 predicted proteins | sample PaiPotPPA55metaG_FD_76969 | JGI IMG/M metagenome (GOLD analysis project Ga0073928, IMG submission 76969) | Iron sulfur acid spring bacterial and archeal communities from Banff, Canada, to study Microbial Dark Matter (Phase II) - Paint Pots PPA... ...
ATCCATTCAACCTTGCAGCCGAGCGCGGCAGGTCAATGTTTGACGCGCGGCATCGGCTGGTATTGAGCTATCAATGGAGTCTTCCATTCTGGAGGCACCCCGATGCCATGTATAAGCGCGTGCTGGGCGATTGGCAGGTGAACGGCATTACGACGTTCATGAGTGGGACACCTTTCACCGTGTTTGATTCGTCGGACGTCTCGCTTCAGGGAGGCGCGCCGGAAATCACCGGCTTTTCGGCAAACCGCCCGAATGTGATTGGGAATCCAAACGCAGGCCCACGCACCACACAGGAATGGTTTAACGTAAACGCCTTCCAGCAACTCACTCCGGACCCTCAAGGCCGGTTCCAAGTATTCGGCAACGAGGGCCGCAACATCGTGCAAGGCCCCGGGTTGATGAATTGGGATTTCTCGGCGTTCAAAAATATTCCCCTGACAGAATCAAAAGAGCTTCAATTCCGAGCCGAGTTCTTCAATATTTTCAATCATACGAACTTCCGGCTGCCGGACAGCGACATCAGTTCCCCGACCTTCGGACAAATTCGAGCGGATCTGGGGCCGCGGGTTATTCAGTTTGCGCTGAAGTTTATGTTTTAGAGTACGGACTTCAGAAAACTCTATTGTTGACCAACCTCGCTTCAAGGCTAGTATAAAACCACTATTGATTGGCACTGGACAGAATGATGTGATGTTTGGCTGCCCTTTCCGCTTCGTCCTGGAACTCAGCATAGCCAATGTCACGGATCAGAAAACTGTTCGGCCAAACATCGCTCGGGTGGCAGCTTGTCTTTCTATTCCTATCCGCGATTTATCTTTTTGACTTCCCGCAAGCCAACCTGATTTATCCAGTTTTTGTTTTGCTCCACGCGCTGGTTGGAGTTGTTGCCACGATTCTGCTTGTAGCGCTCGTGTCCCGCTTACTTCGGACGGCAAACTGGATCGCTCGGGTCGGTTGGCTGCTTCTGCTTGCGGGCGGAATTTTGGGTTGTGTACTGATTTACACCGGCGCGATTCATTCTGAATTTCGACTCCTCTATACGCATATTGTTCTTTGCGTTGCTGGTACCGGAATTCTGGGGGCGGACTGGCTTGGCAGGCGCGGCTGGCTTGGATCCAGCGCAGGCTCATCATTTGCGCGAGTTGCAATATGTTTTTGCACGCTCGCGGGGCTCAGTGCTGGTTCATGGTATGTCCGCCATGCGCGCTGGCAGAATAGTGCGCGAATCGAAAACCCTGCCGAGCCGCCGGCCACGATGAATGGCGAGGGTGACGGTCCCGATGGGGCTTTCTTTCCAAGCTCAGCACAGGTTTACGGCAACCAGAAAATTCCCAGCAAGTATTTCATGGAGTCCGATTCGTGCAAGCGCTGTCATGAGGACATTTTCAACCAATGGAATAGCTCGGCGCACCACTTTTCTTCGTTCAATAATCAGTGGTACCGGAAAAGCATTGAATACATGCAGGACACCGTCGGGACTAAGCCTTCGAAGTGGTGCGGCGGCTGCCATGATCCTGCGGTGCTTTATGCCGGAAAAATGGACAGGCCGATAAAGACATTTGTGCGCAGCCCCGAGGCGCAAGCGGGAATGGGCTGCATGATGTGCCATTCGATTGCCCGCGTGAAGAGCACAATGGGGCAGGGCGATTTCTTTTTAGAGTATCCAGAATTGCATGAACTTGCGGCGAGCAAGAATCCGTTTGTTCGTACCATGCATGATTTTCTTGTCCATTTGAATCCAGAGCCGCATCGTCGCGTTTTCCTGAAGCCCTTCATGCGCGACCAGACGGCGGAGTTCTGTTCAGCCTGTCACAAAGTGCATCTTGACGTTCCGGTAAATCATTACCGCTGGATACGCGGCTTTAACGAATATGACAATTGGCAGGCCAGCGGAGTCTCGGGCCAGGGCGCGCGATCGTTTTACTATCCGCCAAAGCCCATGCAGTGCGCGGATTGCCACATGCCTCTCACAAAATCCGCTGACATGGGGAATGTCAATGGCGTGGTTCATTCGCACCGCTTCCCGGGAGCGAACACCGCGGTACCGATTGCTAACGGCGACATGGTGCAACTAAAGACCGTTGAAGACTTCCTCAAGGCCGGCGCCCTAACCGTGGATATTTTTGCTCTCTCGCCGGAACAGGAACGAGCAAAGTCGGTTGCGGTCAACCAGAGCGATACGAACACCACTTTTGCTGTGGGCGAGGAAGCAGAAGCGAATATTACCGCCGCCACCACCGTGGAAGCCGCTCCTGTAACCGCACCGCTGAGCCGGGTCCATGCTATCGTGCGACGCGGCGATACGGTTCGCGTGGATGTGGTTGTCCGCACCAAGACCGTCGGTCACTTTTTTCCCGGTGGAACTGTGGACGCATACGACACGTGGTTGGAACTCAAAGCCACTGACGACAAGGGCCAGACAATTTTCTGGAGCGGCATGGTAGAAGACAACGGTCACGGACCGGTGGAACCGGGAGCGCACTTCTATCGGTCGTTGCAAATTGATGGGCACGGAAACCCGATCAATAAGCGCAATGCGTGGGCTACGCGTTCGGTGGTATATGTGCGCCTGATTCCTCCGGGCGCGGCGGACACGGTTCACTACCGCCTCTCGATCCCAGAAAACACGGGGAATAAGATCACATTGCAAGCGCGCCTGTGCTACCGCAAATTTAGTTGGTTTGGAACGCAATTTGCATTTGCCGGAGTGCCCGATCCCAGCAAGCCGGAAGACGTTACTGCTAATTACGATGACCGTAAAGTCACATTTACTGCGCCGCTTACAGGCGTGTCCGCCCGCGAGGAAAAGATTCCCGATGTGCCCATCGAGGTCATTGCGCAAAACGAAGTTACGCTTGACGTACAAGGCCGCAATGCCCCGAAACCCGCGCCAAAGACGGACCTCCAAGCAAAGGACTGGCAGCGGTGGAATGATTACGGCATCGGCTTGTTTTTGCAGGGCGATTTGAATGGCGCACGGGCCGCTTTCGAGAAAGTTACCCAGATCGCTCCTGCTAATCCCGAAGGCTGGATAAACATCGGCCGATGCGCGGTGCAGGAAGGAGACATGGATCAGGCGCGTACTGTGCTAAAGAAGGCCATGTCGATCAATCCAAACCTGGCGAAGACGCATTACTTTTATGCGCGGGTGTTGCGCAGCGATGGAAATTACGAAGAGTCAGCGCAGGAGTTGCGAAAAGTGCTGGCGCAATATCCCCGTGATCGCGTCGCGCTCAACGATCTTGGACGTATTCTCTTTCTGCAACGTAAATATGCCAACGCGGTGAAAGTGCTGAATTCCGTCCTGGAAATTGATCCTGAAGATCTGCAGGCGCACTACGACCTCATGCTCTGCTATCGAGGACTGGGTGACGAAAAGCAGGCATCGGATCATCAGCAGCGGTATTTGCGGTTCAAGGCTGAGGAGTCTGCGCAAGCGATAACCGGCCCTTACCGGGAAGCGCATCCGGATGACAATAATGAACGGCAGGCGATACACGAGCATGTTTCTGTGCCGCTGCCGGCGTTACAGAATCGGCAGACTGCCCGACGCCTCCACATTTCTCATGACCCAACTGCTAGCGGCACCGAATAAAACAAAATGAAAAAAACATTTTCCATTCTTCTTCCATTCTTGTTCCTGGCTATCTGCACCCAGGCCCAGCGTATTCAATTCCGCGACATCACTGCCGAGGCTGGAATCCATTACACGCACAACAACGGCGCTTTCGGAAAAAAGTATCTGCCTGAAACCATGGGCCCCGGCTGCGCGTTCATTGATTACGATGGCGACGGCTGGCCCGACATTTTGCTGCTCAACGGAGCAAACTGGCCTGGGCATCCTGGGTCGGCCACGACGCTGAAGCTGTACCACAATAATCACGACGGCACGTTTACCGACGTGACCCACAAGGCAGGCCTCGACATCCCGATGTTTGGACTTGGCGCGGCCGTGGGCGACTACGACAACGACGGCCACGATGATCTTTTTGTGACTGCCGTGGGCCAGAGTCATCTCTTCCACAACAATGGCAATGGGACCTTTACTGACGTCACCAAGGCCGCGGGCCTGTGGGGACACGACGAATTTTCGACCAGCGCCGCGTGGGTGGACTACGACCGCGACGGCAAGCTCGACCTCGTTGTCGCCAATTACGTGCAGTGGTCCGTGAAGAACGATCTCTTTTGTACTCTCGATGGAACTCACAAATCCTACTGCACCCCGGAGTCGTACAAAGGAACATCCGTGCGGCTTTGGCACAATTCAGGCAACGGAAAGTTCGAAGACGTCACACAAAAGGCCGGGATGAGTGATCCAACATCGAAGAGTCTGGGCATTGCCGTTCTTGACTACAACGGCGATGGCTGGCCTGACATTCTGATCACGAACGATACTCAGCCCAATAAACTCTATCTGAATAGAAAGAACGGCACGTTTGAAGAAGATGGCGTGTCTGCCGGGATCGCCTTCAGCGAGGATGGTATAGCTCGCGCTGGCATGGGCGTTGATTCCGGCGACTACGACCATTCCGGCAAGTCGAGCATTATTATTACGAACTTCGCCAACCAGATGCTTTCGCTCTATCACAACGAAGGCAACGGACTTTTTGTGGACGAGGCCCCGTCATCCGAAGTGGGCCGCGCTAGCCTGATTACCCTGGGATTCGGCTGCTTTTTCTTCGACTATGACAATGACGGCTGGCCAGATATTTTTGTCGCCGATGGCCACATCGAAAGCGATGTAGAGCGCGTACAGAAGCGGGTGACCTATGCCGAGCCTCCACATTTGTTCCGCAATCTTGGCCGCGGAAAGTTTCAGGAAGTCACTGCTTCGCTCGGCGATGTTTTCGCGGCACCCAAAGTGGCGCGCGGAGCGGCATACGCAGACATTGACAATGACGGGGCACTCGATCTTCTTGTAACCACGAACGGCGGCCGCGCCTATCTCTTCCACAACGAAGGCACTACCGGCCACAGCCTGCGAATTAAATTGCAGGGCGTGCAATCCAATCGCGACGGCATCGGTACGGTTGTGCGCGTTACTTCTGGCAACGGCACGCAATCGAAGATGTTGCGCAGCGGATCAAGCTATTTGTCTCAGAGCGAACTTGTCCTCACCTTCGGACTTGGCTCCTCGACTAAAGTCGATGCGATTGAGGTGCAGTGGCCCAGCGGCCAGACAGACAAACTCACAAACGTCAACGCCGGCCAAACCGTTACCATTCAGGAAGGCAAGGGACTGATCAGCTCGCAGCCTTACGGTAAGACTTGGCAATCAGGCAGCGGGCGAGCGCCTGTGAAGCAGGCCGCACGATAAAGTGCCGATTGGTACATGTCTAATAGTAATCGGGTATCTATCCGATTGTTGGACACATGCGCATTTCGATACAAATGAGTCGTGGGACAGAAAAATCAAGGAGAGATTCAAATGTTCAACGACAGCCCTTCCCCTAAAGTCGTTTGTTTCGCCGAGCGATTATTAAGCCAGCTTATGAGTGAAGTAGCAATAACCGCTGCGTTCAGAAATGGAGATTCGCCAAGCGTTTGGGATATTACAAATCGCGTCTGCGATCACCATCAGATTGAGCATCTTTGTTAGCACCCTGGCGCGGAGCTTTACTCGGCTCGGGCGAGGGGCGGCTGTCCCTATGTGATCCTATTTTGTTCCCGGCGTCTCTTCTGGGATCAACTGGTAGCTCACGAAGGCGATTTTCTTGCTGTCGGGCGACCAGGAGGGTACATTGATGGTTCCCTGACCGCCAAATAATTTTGCCAACACGCTGATCTTCTTCTCGGTCATATTCTTATCCTCGAGCGACATGATCCGCAGCATCACGTCTTTGTTTTCAGGATGTCCGGTCACCGATTTGTCGTAGGACAGGAAGACCATCCATTCTCCATCCGGGGAGATGTGAGGAAACCAATTATTGAAGTCGTCAGAGAATACCTGCTCTTGTTCGCTACCGTCGGGCCGCATGCGCCAAATTTGCATCAGTCCTGTGCGTTCTGAATTGAAGTAAATGTATTTTCCGTCCGGAGAGTATTCTGGACCGTCGTCGAGGCCTTTGGCGGTAGTGAGCCGCTTTTCTTCGCCTCCCTCGGTGGAGATACCGTAGATGTCAAACTCCCCACTACGCTGGCCGACAAACGCCAGCGTCTTTCCGTCTGGCGACCATCCGTGCCAGTATGACGGAGAATTTTGCGTAATGCGCCGGGGCTTGCCCCCCTCGAACGGCACAATATAGACGAGCGATTGGTGGTCCCCCTGAGAGTTGTCGCTGAGCGCGATCCACTTCGAATCGGGAGAAATACCGTGATCGTTGTTGCAACGGGTGGCAAAGCCTGTGTCGATGGTTTCCGGCGTTCCTCCGGTTACGGGAAGGCGATGTAACAGGCCGTTACTGTTGAAAATGAATGCGGACCCGTCATGAGTCCAATTCGGCGCTTCGAAGCGCTCTGGCGCGATGTAGACGACCTCGCGTAATGTTGAGGAAATAGCTACCGTTTCCAGCGTGCTATAGAGCTTCGGTTGGGTCGCCGGGTTCGGAGGAGATAGGCTCTCGACTTCGACATTTGAAAAGATTGCCTTCTCGACTACGTCTTTGTCGTGAGAACAGAGGCCGATTCCGACGTAGAAAGATCCCTTCAGCGGAATTGGCAGCCATCCGCCTGCCATCTGTAAACCGGCGTTGTCAGGTCCCACGGACATATAGACGTAATCGCCTCGCTTCACAATTCGTATCCGCTTCGGGGCGGAGATGTTCGAATGAATATCCTGGGTGATCGCGCCTTGCGACTCGCGATATTGCAACGCCGTTAATCCGACGCCGTGCAGTGCTACGTCCGCATAAACGGAATCGGGATCGAGGCTTTGCCGAAGCATGACCACTGCTTTCCGATGGGGATTGCCTCCCTGCCCTACGAACGAGATATCGGCGCTGACTGCTATGTCGCCGGACATCTTCTTCCAAACGAACTGAAAGGCATCGGCCTTCAACCACATGTTCTCGCCGCTGGCGGACAGGGTGTAGTTGCCCTTGGCGGCGTCGAATTCGGCGCTTCCCGGATGGAGAACCGTGCCAACGTCTCCGTGGCCTTCAAATACGCCGATTTGAGAGGTGGCTTGCGCCGCAAGATTGTTAGCGGCGACGCAAACAAACGTCAGACAACCTGCCAGAGCCGCGATGCAGAGAACGATTCGCTTCTTGAGTTTCATCGGAAGATGTCTCCCAGCCGTGTCACAAAAGGAGCAACAGCGGCATTCCGCGGTGACACTGTAACACAAGCACAAATTCTTGAACCAACAAGACTCGACGCGAGTAAGATGCCCGATATGAAAAAACTGATGATCATCCTGATCGCGATTCTTACGATGGGCTCTGCCGGCACGCTGGCAGCGCAGCAGAGCATTTTGGCGGCGACGCCTCCGATGGGGTGGAATAGCTGGAATAAGTTCGCCTGCAAAGTCAATGAGAACGTGGTTCGGCAGGCCGCTGATGCGATGGTCTCGTCAGGAATGAGAGATGCGGGGTTTCAATACATCGTAATTGACGACTGCTGGCAGACCAGCCGCGACAAGGACGGCAACATCGTCGTCGATTCTCAGAACTTTCCTTCGGGAATCAAAGCTCTAGCCGACTACGTTCACGGCAAGGGCCTCAAGTTCGGAATCTACTCGGACGCAGGCACGAAAACTTGCCAGGGCCGCCCCGGAGGCCGAGGATACGAATTCCAGGACGCCCGCCAGTACGCTGCCTGGGGCGTGGATTACCTGAAATACGACTGGTGCAATACGGGCACGCAGGACGCTCCCGCATCTTACGGCCTCATGCGCCAAGCGCTCGATGCATCTGGACGCCAGATTGTGTTCAGTCTTTGCGAGTGGGGGAAAAACAAGCCTTGGCTGTGGGGAAATGGCATTGGGAATCTTTGGCGCACAACCGGCGACATCCAGGACCGATGGGGCGGTAGCGAGAAATGGCCGGATGGCAGTTGCTGCTCCAATGGCGTGCTCGCGATTGTGGATCAGCAGGTCGGTCTGGAATCATTCGCCGGGCCGGGGCATTGGAATGATCCTGACATGCTGGAAGTCGGAAATGGTGGAATGACCATCACTGAATATCGCTCTCACTTTAGTCTGTGGTCGATTCTGGCGGCGCCTCTCATTGCAGGCAATGATCTGAGTAATATGACGCCTGAGATCCATGACATTTTGACAAACAAAGATGTGATTTCCGTTGATCAGGATCCGCTCGGACGGGAAGGACGACGCGTCCGCAAAGACGGCGATTTGGAAATTTGGGCTAAGGAAATGGCCAGCGGAAACCGGGCGGCGGTTCTATTCAATCGCAGCGCGACGGAACAACCCATTACATTGAACTGGGAAGACCTTGGTTATCCTAGTCATGTACCTGCGGCGGTTCGCGATTTGTGGCAGCACAAAGAACTTGGCAAATTTACGGGCAGCTTTTCTGCGAGGGTGCCATCGCACGGAGTGGTTATGGTGACGGTGAAGCCGTGATCACCGCTAGCTAAGACCACAAACCGCCTATCGTCCAACTTTCCTGTCGAAGAAATCGGCCATCAGCTGCAATGCTTCTTTCGTCTCCGGCATCTGGAAGTGATACCAGAATCCATGCGGCAGGGCTTCAAAAACGACTAGCTGCGCATCCACTCCGGCGTGAAGCAAAGCGAGATGGAACAGGGCTGTGTCGCTCAGCAGAAGATCGCGTGTGCTGGTGACCAGCAGGCTCGCGGGCATCCCGCTCAGATCAGCAAAGATCGGAGACAAGACTGGGTCCTTGCGGTCAGCGTTCCCAGGGTAGAGATCTTCGGGCGGGTGGGTCGGATCTTGTGGCTGCAAGTCCCCCGCAATACCGTTGAGTCCGAAAAATTCCTGCGAGTCAGTGGGACGGCTGAAGTCGGGATGAACCGAAAACATTCCCAATGCCGCGGGCAGCGGGACGTTCAACTGTTTCAACCGCACTGCAACCTCGGCGGTTAAGGTTGCTCCTGCCGAGGTTCCGAAAATTCCAATGTCGCGTGGCTTATAAGTTCTTAGCAGCTCTTTGTAGACCGCAACGACGTCATCTACGGCCGCGGGAAACGGGTTCTCCGGAGCTAGCCGATAATAAACGGAAACAACTTTGGTTTTCGCGAGATTGGAAATCGGCACGCCCTCGATGAGCGATCCAGAATCGGAATTGAATCCGCCTCCATGCAGATTGATGAGAACGCGCTTGCGGTTTGCTTCTGGTGTCGAGAGCGGCGTGATGATGTCGGTGCGGACGCCAGCGATACTGGTCTCCTCAATGTTCACTGGATACAGCTTCCGCGCTTCGGCTGAGTCCTTCCTACGCCATTCATCGGTCGCGATACGCCTTTCGGCGAGCGTCTGCGGGCCAGATTTTAGAGTAGTCAGCGACGCAAGCCACTTTTGAGCTTCCGGGCTGATCGTGGATGGCATGGGGATGACGCGGGTGACAGTCGCGGTGCCGTCGGGCGCAAACGTTACGGAATCCTTCTGCGGCGACTGGGCAGCCATTGTTGAGCAAAGCGCGACCGAAACGAAAGCGAGAGCCGGGCCTTTGATGTTCATGGTTCTTTACAATAACTCACTTTGCAAGATGTGTCTTTGGGCATTCAGTTGAGCTCCAGATGTTCGCCTTTCACGATTGCGGCGATTCTTGCTTCGTCCTCCAAGTCTGTCTTATAAATCCATGTGTAGTGACCCTTGTCCTGTATTACCGCCATGGTGCGCTGTTCCCCAATCAACTGGCGGTCCGCTTCGATTTCAAGATAGCAGTCAATCAAATGACCATACGTGCTGTACAAAGTTTCCGCACCTTCGGTCCCTCCGACAGGAACTCTGGGATAGACGCGGCGAAGTTGCGCAATTGCATCTTCTGTTTGCATCTTATGTTCGCGCAGGTACCAATGCAGTTGCTCATGCACGTAAGACGAAAGCAATTCGTCGCTTGAATCAGCAAAGCGGACATTCAGCGTCAGGACCGGAAATGCATGATTTATGGCCCGCTCTTCGATCACAACATCATGGGTGAATGTGTATTTTTCCAGGTTATACGAGTCGATGAGATGTTCAAGGCGTGCTTTTGTTTCACGTTCTCGGCTGGTGCTAACGGTCACATTGATTTTTGTGGATTGGCCAAAACCCAGGCCGGCAAACAAAAACAGTGACAGAAGGTTGATAACAAGCTGATTCGCTATTGCATTGGGTCTGGGCATCCGATTAGTTTTCTATATTGCCCTCGGGCCTAATCAGGCTTTCAAGGGGCGTTCAGCAAGGCCAGCCAGCGTGTGCCATTTGGTTCATCCCTTCCACTCCTCCATCATCTTCACGAAATCTTTGAACAGGTAATGGGAATCGTGCGGGCCGGGCGAGGCCTCGGGATGGTATTGCACTGTGAAAAGCGGAAGATTGCGATGGCGCATGCCTTCGAGAGTGTTGTCATTGAGATCGATATGCGTCAGCTCGACTTCGCTTTGGGGAAGCGAGTCCGGATCGACGGCAAAGTTGTGATTGTGGGCGGTGATCTCGATCTTTCCAGTATTCAGTTGCTTCACCGGATGGTTCCCGCCGTGGTGTCCAAATTTGAGTTTGAAGGTTTTTCCGCCGAGAGCAATTCCGGTTAGCTGATGTCCCAGGCAGATTCCAAAGATCGGCAGGCGTCCCATCAAGCGGCGAATGTTGTCGACGGCATAAGTACAGGGTTCTGGATCGCCGGGTCCATTCGATAGAAATACTCCGTCTGGCTTTAGTGCGAGAACATCTTCAGCGGGAGTTTCGGCTGGGACAACCGTCACCTTGCAGCATTCGCCACGTAGTTTGCGCAAGATGTTGTGCTTGATTCCGTAGTCATAGGCGACAACGTGGAAGCGCTCCGGTTCGTCTTTTACTCCGACGATCTCATCCGGCAGGTGAGAACGCTCGCCCGTTTCCCACACATAAGTCTTGTTCGTACTCACGACTTTGGCCAGGTCGGTTCCGTCCATTTTTGGAATGGATCTCGCCTTCGAGACCAACTTCTCGACATCGAATTCGAGCGTGGAAATAACACCGCGCATTACGCCGTTGTCCCGCAAATGGCGAACCAGCGCCCGCGTGTCAATATCGCCAAGAACCGGGATTTTGAATTGTTCCAGATATTCTTCGGCAACTTGTTGTGAACGCCAGTTGGAACTTACTCGCGAAAATTCACGCACCACCAAGCCCTCGATATAAGGGTGGTTGGACTCGCTGTCTTCGGAGTTGGTTCCGTAGTTGCCGATTTCCGGATTGGTGAGAACTACGATTTGGCCGGAGTAGGAAGGATCAGTGAAAATTTCCTGATAACCAGTGATGGAAGTATTGAAAACCACTTCCCCGTAACATTCGCCTTTTGCTCCGTAGCCTTTGCCTCGGAAAACTCGACCGTCTTCCAGCGCAAGAATGGCTTGCATTTTTACTCCGCAGTTTGGATTTTCAAGATTCTAACAGGGAAAAAGATTCCGGGAAAATCAAAGACCGTGCGGCCTATTTCGTGGTGGGTTTCAAGACTGCGGTGTTCCGCTCGTCCGTGGCAATTATCCGATACAACTGCTTCAGTTCGTCGGCTTTACTAACAGGAACACTCAATTCTTTTACCTCGAAACTACGGCTATAGCGGATGACATTTCCAGTAACTTCACTTTTGGCATGGTAAGTCGCGAAACTATAGTTCGCATCCACCGCCGGAGGCAGATCATCCACCGTATACCCTGGGGGCACTGTTATCTCAAAGGTATCGGTATCGCGAGACGGTCCGTCGAATTCGATAGGAAACATTCGCGGATCTTTGGTCTCGAGCAATGCGCTGGACTTAACTCCGATCGCGCGCAAACGCACGAGTAGCAAGTCGCCCGCACTCTGGGCGTAGTTATCGGAGTCAAAGGAATAGTCGAAGCCGAAAGGCTGGTTAGTCAGGTTGAGATTAACGATAGTAGCTTTGGTGATGCGGAAAGTGGCTAGCGATCCCGCAAGTGTTTTCTCAATCGGTTTAATTCTATCTCGGTCATTGGTGACGGCATGCAGAGTCCAACGAGCCGCCGAAGCCCGGTCGCCCAAACGCATTTCCTTAACATCGCCCTGCAATCTACCGCTAGCGTCGAGGTGCAGGCTGGCGGTGCGTTCTACACCATTCATAGCCGCGGGTTCCTGCGGCAGTTCGATCAGTTCTCCGCCATCTGGAGTCACCAGAAGTCCATAATTGGCCTGAAGGTGTCCGCCTATTTGCCCAAACGGCATCAAATGATTCGTAGGATCAAAAAATAGAAGCCTTCCCAGCTTTGGATGCTGGATCGTCGCGATCAACGAGGGATCGCTCAGTTCGGCCGGTAACTTTATAGCTACGATCACGTGGTTGAATCCGCCACCGTAAGCTGGAGTTTTCGCGGTGACGGCTCCTCGGGTCGAATTGATTACGACATAGTAAGAATCAATTCCCACCTCGCGAAGCATGGACGACATCAGCGTGGCTTTGTCTTTGCAATCTCCATAGTGGTGGATAAAGACATCTGAGGCGGGATGTGGCTGAAAGCCACCGATGCCCAGTTCGATGGCGACATAGCGTATGTCATGCTGAACGAAATTCGCGATAGCCCTCATCTTCGCGAGAGGCGAAGGCAAGGATCCTGTGAGGGCAGCCACCTCCTGTTTGATCGCCGGTGAGGCGTCGAGCCTTCCGTTGGTTAAGTTTGAATACCACGTTCCCATTTCCCGCCAGTTGCCGAATTCATTTCGGAGCGTGGTCCCCCCGGGAGGGAAAAATGACACAATCATGTGTCCGGCAACCCCCTCCATCGGCGGCATATCTTCTTCTTTTCGAATACCACTGACGTTGTTGACTACCCATTGCCAGCCATTGCTACCGCTCTGAGCTGGCTTGGACTCGGAGTAGTTAAGCCATGACGCCTTGTACTCCCATCCCGAAGGTAGCTGGAGAGAATAGTGGCTTTCGCGCGCCGGATTCTGGTCCTGAAATTCCCAGGTGTCCTGCAAGACAAGAGGATTGATTTCCTTTTCGTACTCATAGCCCACGATGTTTCCGGGTTCCGATGCCGGTATAGCCAAAATTTTGGCTTTGACATCCGAAACCAATTCGCTGCCGTCGATTTTGGGCGGCGAAACTTCTATGGCATCACTTTCTTTGACTTCGTAGTCTTTACCCTGCGCGGGTATGCTCCATCCGTGCAGGCTGGTAACTTTCTGGCTTGGAGAATTAAAGTAGACGACTACGGTGCCTTCTTGACGTCCATTGGGACGAAGAATCTTGTAGACCTTACGCGTTTGAATCTTGATCTTCTCGGCCGACAGCACTGTCACATTCCGCTCGGAATAGAGTAAGACTGCATCCGTCCTCTCGTCGTGATCGGGCAGGGGTGCGGTGGCGACGGCGTGCACCCACAGAGGTGCATTGCCCGCAATAGCGCGTTGGGAGCACGTCGCGATAAGGGCGAACGAACCGATAACTATCAACAGCAATCGCCGCTTAATTGCTTGCGGTTGCCGCACCAGGTTGTAATACGATCTGTTGTTCATCGCCTGCTCTTACTTGCTGAAAAAACTTTCTGAGCGCTGAGTAATACTTAGCCTCCAGCAACAGAAAATCTACATTCACTATTCGGGACAAGAGAACCTCGCCTTTGTCCTTCTCAACTTTGAGAGAATAGCCAACAACGTGACCGGTTTGGTCAAGTGCCGGCGGCACGCTGTCTATGCGCCAGCCTGTCGGAAGTTCGATGGCCACGTCGTCTACCTTCTCGAACGGGTATTCAAAATAGATGGGATGCTCCCGGCTTGCGTGATCAAAGAGGCGCTTCTCTGAAGCGCTGAACAACCCAACGGAGACAAGGGCATGGTGTCCGGCGGCAGAACCCCATCCTGGAACTTTCAAATTAAATTCCGCCACTAGGGTTGGCGCGGAACTCTCCCATTCGGGCTTGTTCGTCAGTCCGACGTCGACGGCGGCAGGGATATATTCCTTGACTTCATCTTCTAGAAATTTTCGGCGGTCGGTTTCGTCCAAGTTTCGCTCTTCAAGCCGACGCTTCAATGCCTCCAGGCCGCTGAATGTTTCTTCGAGCGTTCCTTCCAGATCACCGTTATCCAGAAGCTTGAGGTGAGCTTTATTCACAATTCGCGATTCCGAACTTGGAGGGATTGATGTGGTGACCCAACTTCCCCCGTCCTTATCAAGCCGCAACCCGGACACGTTCGTTTCCACCCAGGGAAGCATTCCGAACGGAGCGAAAGCTGCCCCAGGATCGCAATAGATATCCTTCCCGTTCAGCTTTACCAGCACGACGTTCGCATCCAGTCTGCTCCTGTCCATTTCCTGAGGAACAAAAAAGTAATTGCGCCGGTCCGACACCCATACTCCATAGGCTTCAATGCCCGCAGCCCTTACAAGTGCAAGGTAGAGCCACGTGAGCTGGACGCCGTCACCATAACCGCGTTTCCAAACGTCCTCCACGTTAGTAGCATCCTTCTGTTTCTCGCGTTTTTCTTCTTGCTGCGTCTTTCGGACTTCGTATGTAGTGTTTCGAATTTGTTGCACGCGAGCGTAGATTTTCTCCAGTTTTGTCTCAGGAGGATCATTCGGCGAAACAATTTGGGACAGGGCCTGCTCCATTGATTGTCGCTTCCCCAAGAAACTTTCCAGTCTCCCGTTTAGCTCTTTGCCAACTCTTTTCCAGAACTTAACGGGATCGCTTTCGAAAGAATCGTCGCTGTATATAAAGTCCACGCGAGATTTCAACTCATTTTCCGGCGGCATGAAGTCTTCCGTTCGGAAGGCTGGAATATTGTTCGCTTCCAATCGGATGATGTGGTCAGGGCCATCTTTGGGCTGGGGTGTGCCTGGAGGCAACCAGTTCCAACTCCATCGCAGGTTGAGTCCGCCATAGCCTTCATACGACTTCAGAGAAAATTTGGCGTTCTTGGTAAACAGCTCATTGCTTAGAATCCAGTGGGAGTTGTAAATAAGATGCTCGGTTAAATCCAAAGTGTAGTAGTACTCGATGATTCCGCCCACCTGAACGTCCGGAAGAGTGAATGTTTTGGCCATATACTTCAGGCCTTTGGCTTTGGCGATGGTCTTGTCGAATGCCTTCCCTTCGAAATTTACGATCGAACCATCTGGCCGGATCGTTCGAGCCCTGATGTTGACGATATTTCCCTCTTGCTTATAAAAAGGGATTTCTACATCTGCATATCTGCGGCCTTCTTCAGTGAGAATCTTGATGCGGAAGTAGTCGTCCTCGTGGGAGGTTCTGCCATTGTCGTCCCGGTCTACTTGGCGGAATAACAGGATTGCGGGCGCTCCCTGTGCGTTAGGCTCAGCGGTCATCTTTAATTCATCAGGAGAGACGGGCTGAAATCCGACTGCCGAGGCAGTGTGGGAGCAGATGGCAAGCACAGCAAGCAAAGAGGTTACAAGCCAGCGGCGAATAAACATGGGAATCCTCAACAAAGACTTCTTACCAGGCACACTCGCGGTCAGGGGAAGGGATCGAACTTTTTCGTGTGCCGCGACGAAGTCCGCTCAGAAGTACTTTGCTGAGGCCTCAGTCGGCACGCGAAACGCGACAATACAGGGATGTCGGGCCCGTGTCAATGGCACGGCAGACAACCTAGGGTAAACAACTTAATTGTGTTGGTTGCGGCTCGGCAATGGACCCAGCCGGCGAAATTGATCCCGTCGCCCTATGAGCGAGTAACCGCGATCGAACGCATCTCCTCTATAATAGAAGATTCCATATCCACCTTTTGAGCCCGTCTGTAGGCTCCTGGAATAGAACTTTCGGAATACGGATCGGACCCGCTTCTATCAAATGTCCACTGAAACCATTACAGTTCGCGGGGCGCGGGTCCATAACCTTAAGAACATCGACTTTGAGATCCCGCATAACTCGCTCACGGTCGTCACTGGAGTTTCCGGTTCGGGCAAGTCCTCGCTTGCCTTCGACACGATCTATGCGGAGGGTCAGCGACGTTACGTCGAGTCGCTTTCGGCATATGCGCGGCAGTTTCTTGAGCGGATTGAAAAGCCGGACGTCGACGTGATCGATGGCATCGCTCCTGCTGTTGCCATTCGGCAAAAGAATTCCACTCGCAACCCGAGATCGACCGTCGGCACTGCCACCGAGATTTACGACTATCTGCGCTTGCTGTACGCCCGCATCGGTCGGACTTACTGCTTAAATTGCGGTGGAGAAGTTAAGAAAGACACCGTGGACGAAGTTGCATCCGTCATTTTGGCTCTGGACGAAGGGACACGATTGAATGTCCTGTTTCCATTGCACGTTCCGGAGCCGGTTACCGAGGAAAAGAAAACTTCGCGAACGAGTAAGAAGAAGGCTTCAGCATCGGGACCAAAAACTGACTTGCTTAAAGCACAACTCTTTGAGGTTCGCCAGCGAGGATTCAATCGGCTTTACCAGAACGGCCAAATATTTGAATTTTCGACACCAGAATCGTTGCTGGACGTCAACTTCGCGGAACCCGTTTTCCTGCTGGTCGACCGTCTTGTGGTTTCGCCGGATGCCCGAGCTCGCATCGTTGACGCAGTCGAGAGTGCCTATCGGGAGGCGGGAGAGGTCATCTTCGAATCCGCTCCCCGCGATGGACAGCCACCGCAACGGCTCCGGTTTTCGCAAAGGTTCGAATGCAAGCAGTGCAATATTCGTTATGACGAGCCGGAGCCGCAGTTGTTTTCATTTAACAATCCATACGGCGCTTGTCCGCGATGCCAGGGATTCGGTAATACGATTGATTTCGATCTTGGCTTGGTAATCCCAGACTCCTCGAAAAGCCTGAACGATGGCGCCATTGAGCCATGGACCAAGCCGAAATATCGCACACTATTCACCGATCTAAAACGCTTTGTGCGGCAGATGAACATTCCCGTGGATGTGCCCTGGGCAGAACTTGAACCTGAACAGCAGAGGCAAGTTCTTGAGGGTGACGGCAAGTTTCCGGGAATCCGTGGCTTCTTTCAGCATTTGGAACGGAAGAAGTACAAACTGCACGTTCGGGTATTTCTGAGCCGCTATCGGGGATATACGCTGTGCGGGGATTGCAACGGAGCCCGTCTTCGCACAGAAGCGCGTCAGGTCAAAATTGATGGCAAAAATATTTGCCGGCTTTGTAGCATGACGATTGAACAGGCGTCAGATTTTTTCGATGGGCTCAAGTTAAGCATGGAGGAGGCCGGAATTGCCGAGAGACTTCTTCAGGAAATCCGCGAGCGGCTGACGTTCCTGAAAGATGTTGGGCTCGAATATCTGACTCTTGACCGGCTTTCGTCGACCTTGTCTGGAGGCGAGGCTCAGCGGATCCAGTTGGCAACCTCATTGGGTTCGCGATTGGTCGGAACACTTTACGTTCTCGACGAGCCTTCGATCGGGCTACACAGCCGTGACACGCATCGACTGATAAACATCCTGCACAACCTGCGCGATTTGGGGAACACGATTCTGGTCGTTGAACACGATCCGGACGTGATGCGAGCTTCGGACACGATTCTCGATTTGGGGCCCGGAGCGGGCGAACACGGGGGCAAGGTCATTGCCTCGGGCACATACGAACAAATCAAGAAAATGCCTGCATCTTTGACCGGCCGGTATTTGGCGCATGATTTGCGAATACCGATCCCGCTGAACCGTCGAAAATCGAGCAAAGAAGAAATCAAGATTTATGGCGCGAGAGTCCACAACTTGAAAAACGTCGATATCGCGATCCCATTGAGAATGCTGGTGGCTCTCACCGGAGTTTCGGGGTCTGGCAAATCGACCCTGTTGCATGATGTGCTCTACAAGGCATTAGCCGCTGCAAAGCGGCAAACCACGGATGTCTTTACGCCCGCGAATGGATGGGATCGCGTAGAAGGGGACGACTTCATCGATGAAGTTGTGCTGGTAGATCAATCGCCGATCGGGCGGACTCCGCGATCCAACCCTGTGACTTACATCAAAGCTTTCGATGCGATTCGCGATCTGTTTGCGTCTCTGCCAGAGTCGCACAAACGCGGATTCACTCCCGGCCATTTTTCGTTCAATGTCGCTGGCGGGCGCTGCGAAGTCTGTCAAGGTGATGGAACCGTAACGGTGGAAATGCAATTTCTTGCCGATGTGGAACTTGTATGTGAAGAATGCAAGGGTACGCGCTATAAGCCACAGGTTCTGGACGTACGTTACCGAGGCAAGAACATTCATGAGGTTTTGAATCTGACGGTGAAAGAGGCACTGCAGTTCTTTGGCGGCGTGCCGAAGATTGTGGAGAAGCTGCGCGTGCTTGAGGAAGTGGGGCTTGGGTACTTACGCCTTGGGCAGTCGGCCACGACATTGTCGGGAGGAGAGGCGCAGCGAATGAAGCTGGCGGCTCATCTTCAGCCGGCAGCGCGCGGGATAGGGCGTCCGGCAAGCCTTCCGAGCAAGCGGCGACTGCGAGTGCTCTATATTTTCGACGAGCCGACCACCGGCTTGCACTTCGACGATGTCAGCAAATTACTTTCTGCCTTCCGCCGTCTAATTGATGCGGGGGGATCGATTCTTGTGATCGAACACAATCTAGAAGTGATTAAGACTGCGGATTGGGTGATTGATCTTGGTCCGGAAGGCGGGGAGCGTGGAGGTTACGTGGTCGGCGCTGGGCCGCCGGAAAAGATCGCAGCGCTGCCGAATTCATATACGGGGCAATTTTTGGCAGGCGTGCTCAATGGAAACGGTTCACGTCTCGGTGAAATCAAATAGAACATCTGCCGCGATGAATACCGCACTATCTTTGAACGGGTGAAATTTATGCGGCGATGGCCCGCGAGCATTCGATTATCGACCACATTCGTGCTTGCAATGATCCTCGCGGCAGAAGCCGCTGGGCAGACGACGCAGACCATCCGCCATCATCCAATTCCCCAGGAAGATCCATCGTTCCCGCCGCAGCTTACTCAGGCCGAAGCAGCCATCGAGAAGAAGGATTACGTAACCGCCGAGCCCTTACTGGAAAAAGTGGTCGAGTCGAATCCTAATAACTACCAGGCCTGGTTCGATCTAGGATTCGTATTGCATGCGCTCGGGAAGACTGAAGAGTCAATCGCGGCGTATCGCAAATCGGTGGCTGCGAAACCAAACGTTTTTGAGTCGAACCTCAATCTGGGATTGATTTTGGCGCAGTCAGGAAATCCCGAAGCGGAGAAGTATCTGCGAGCAGCCACCGGACTGAAGCCCACATCTCATGTAGAAGAAGGACAATTCCGCGCGTGGCTTTCCTTGGCGCACTTGCTGGAAAGCAATAAGCCGGATGAAGCGATAGAAGCGTATCGGCGGGCGGGAGCGCTTCAGCCCAAAGACCCCGAACCTCATCTTGCGGCTGGGCAGCTGCTTGAAAAGCAGAACGAATTGAAAAATGCAGAGCAGGAATACGAGCAAGCACTGAAACTAGATCCAGGGTCAGCCGAGGCGATAACTGCCCTGGCGAATGCTTATATGCGCGAGCGGCAATTTCCCCAAGCGGAACAGATGCTACGCCAGCTGGCTGCCGCGCATCCGAATGATGGGGTGACACGTATTCAATTGGGGAGAGTTCTAGCTGCAGAAAATAGGAACGATGACGCGATTGCCGAACTTCAAGCGGGTTTAGCCTTGACTCCTGGTGACGAAAGCGCGCAACGTGATCTCGCAGATCTTTATGCCACTTCCGGAAAGTATGAAAAAGCGGAAGCAATATACCGACCGCTCTCAGGCGCGGACTCCAAAGATCCGGTGCTACATGACGATTTCGGAAAAGCTTTGTTAAAACTGCGCAAATTCCCGGAGGCGCAGCAGGAATTTACGCTGGCGGTGCAATTGAAGCCGGACTTCGGCGCTGCGTGGGGCGACCTGGCTGTTGCCGCCGACGAAAATAAGAACTATGAACTGGCGATTAAGGCTGTCGATGAGAGGGCGAAATTCCTTCCGGAGATTCCGATTTCCTATTTCCTTCGGGCTACGGCCTATGATCACTTGCGTGACAAAAAACGCGCAATGCAGAATTACCATGATTTTCTGAATGCTGCCAACGGAAAATTTCCAGATCAAGAATGGCAAGCTCGCCAGCGCCTCAAAGCTATCGAGCAGATGAGGTAGATTTAATCATGCGCCTCTCTCTGGTAGCTCTCGCGCTGGTCGCAGCAATGTCTGTCGCGGCATTCAGCGCGAACGACGATCAACTCTCGCGACTGATTGATCGCGCTCAGTCTGCTTCCGTGGATCAGCAAGCCCGTCTTTACGCCGAAATTGCCGAACGCGAAGTCAAAATTGCCGATGAGACGTACACAGCAAATAAGGTCTCAGAGGGTGCTGCCAGGGTTAGCGATGCCGTCTCTTACGCTGACAAAGCCAGCGATGCGGCGATCCGCTCGGGTAAACATCTCAAAGATACGGAGATCGCTATGCGAAAAATGGCGGCCAAACTGCGTGACATCACGCGCCAGCTGAGTGTCGAGGATCAGGCGTCAGTCATAGATGCTGCCAACCATCTTGAAGTGCTACGAACCAACCTGCTGAGTCACATGTTCAAAGGAAAAGAATGAGCTGTCGGCCCTCAAAAATCCTGTCGATGGTAGTCGTAACTCTGCTGCTGACGGCTGTGCACGCTCAAAGGCGGCGCGAGCCCCTGACTGAGGCAGAGATCGATCAGTTGCGTGATCAGGCGCAAGAACCGGATCTGCGTCTGAAGCTGTACATCAAATTCGCCCGGCAGCGCCTCGACGCTTTGGACAAGATGCGGTCCGATCTCAAGACGACGGATCGGGGCACTCAGACCCGCGACGGACTCCAGAACTTTCTCGATGTTTACGACGAACTCAACGACAATATCGATACATATGAAGATCGTAAATCTGACTTTCGCAAGGCATTGAAATCGGTGATCGAGTCGGATATCGAATTTCAAGCCAAACTTAGAGCGCTGCAATCTTCGTCGAACACGAACCCAGCCGAGATCAAAGTTTATGAGTTCCTGCTACAAACTGCGTTGGACACGGTCGATTCCAGCATCAAGGATCATCGTGAAACACTCGCGGAACAAGAACAAGAGGCGAAGCAGAAGAAGAAACCGAGTAGTAAATCCACCCCTCCAGAGTGAATACAAGCTCGTGCTAATCTGAAGCCACGGTGAGCAACGGCCTGCTTCAAATCTTTGAGGAAAGTTATCGCGAGCTGCGTCCGCGCGCGCCCATCCCCGAGATCACGGTAGAGTTCTTCCCCTTTGTGAATATAAATAGCACCATCCGGTTGAGGGAGGGCAAGCTGCGTATTCGCCTCTCCGACTTGCTGGAAGCCGCGCCGGACAATGTCGTCCGAGCGATAGCTCACATTCTTTTGGCAAAAATGTATCGCAGAGGCATTGAACGGGCGCACTCGGCGCTTTACCGAAAATATATCTCAAGCAGAAATGTCGTCGACAAAGCCCATCTGATGCGGCAAATACGTGGTCGCAAGCGAATCGATACCGCGCAGGGATGTGCCTACGATCTTGAAGTTATCTTTGAAGATTTGAACACGCGATTCTTTCATGGGCTTATGGCCCGGCCGCAGCTGACATGGAGCCGCAATCGCGCGCGGAACCGCCTTGGCCATTACGATCCTGCGCACCATACCATTGTCGTCAGCCGCATTTTCGACCATCCCCGGGTTCCCCGCTCGGCGTTGGAGTACATTCTGTACCACGAAATGCTGCACTTGAAGCATCCCGTGAAGCTCCGCGGCAGCCGCCGGTGTGTTCACTCGGCTGAGTTTCATGCGGAGGAAAAGCTGTTCCCAGGGCTGGAGAGCGCGAAACTCTTCCTCAAACAGCTGTAGCCATTCCTTCCTTACTAGGACGACGTGCGGGCCAAGCCGGACACCCCTGTCCATGTATTAAGTAACTCGTATCTACAGTGAATACTGTATTGAGCCAGTGATTAGGCATTAATACACTTCAGCTGGCCTTTCCAGTCCCCCTCAGGCCCAGTACGACTTTAATGTCTTCAGACAATTTGCCTGTAAGCGCGCGGTCAGCGATGCAGTCCCCAACTCGGATGACGGTCCTATGCGTTGAGGATGAGGATCAGCAGTTAAAGCTGCGGAGACTACTCTTTGAATCGGAAGGATTTAACGTCCTTACGGCTCAGACCGGCCGTCAGGCCTTGGAATTGTTCCAGGCCCATGCCGTCGATGCGGTCGTGCTCGATTATTGGATGGCCGGGATGAACGGTATGGCAGTCGCGACC
>Ga0073928_10004038_pt1 | contig 22281 bp, 26 predicted proteins | sample PaiPotPPA55metaG_FD_76969 | JGI IMG/M metagenome (GOLD analysis project Ga0073928, IMG submission 76969) | Iron sulfur acid spring bacterial and archeal communities from Banff, Canada, to study Microbial Dark Matter (Phase II) - Paint Pots PPA... ...
GCATCTCCGCTTTCACGTTGTAAACGCCTGGCGGGATCGCGGGGAAAGTGTAATCCCCAGCGCTGTTCGTCGTGGTCGTGCGCGCGACATTCGTCTGGGAGTTAGTTACCGTCACGGTGGCGCCCACGACGATGGCGTCGCTGGCGTCCGTGACTTGGCCGGTAATCTGACCGGCCGTTTGAGCCAAACCGGCGACGCTCAGAACGAACATCGCCCCGACAAAAAAGGCTATGCGCATTTTTCACCTCGTTGAAGCCCTGAGTTAAACGCTTCCCAGCGAAATTGCAGTACGTGAGCCTCTTTTGGCATACGGAAGCTCTTGTGCGCTGAAAAGTCCCAGTAAGAGCCGGCCGGACCGATAATCGTATTGCGCCCTGCATCACCGAAGGTATAGAGCGGCAACGTATAGGTACCCGGCGCCAGCGAAGGGGAGGAATACACACCCGCATCGTTGGTGACTGCGGTGCGGACCGCGTTAGTTCCGTTGTTGGTAACCGATACGGTGACGCCGGTGACAACCTTTCCGCTGGAGTCGCGTGTCTCTCCGTCGATTGAGCCAAATGTCTGGCCGAACGCTAGCTCGCTGGCCAGCAGACACCATCCCGGAACAAACATGCGAACGCGCCGGCACACCCCCAGTTCTTGCGAAAAGTTAACGAGACAGGGTTAGTCTAGTCACACTTGGTCATAACTTCAAGACGGGTTCAAAATATTTGAAAATGGATCACGTATTTCTCGTTGACTTCACGACTCAACGCGGGTAAACTCCGGGGAGTTAGTGTGGAGGCCAATATGCCGTTCTCAGTTTCCCGTCGATCTTTGTTGCGTGGCACGGCCGCGCTATCCGGAGCTGGATTGCTCCGCCTGGCGGCAAGGGGTCAAAACAGCAATGGACGGCGCGCGCTGGCCCTCATCGGCGACCGTTATCACAATGCGGACTACATCCAGGTCGCTTTGAACAAGATGTTCGAGGGACAAGGCGTCACCGTTGATTACACCATCGACTACAGGCGCCTCTCGCGAAGCCTGCTCAGCAATTATCAACTGTTTCTGTGTCTGCGTGACGGCATGATCTGGCCCAACGGCTATCTCGGACCCGACGCTTATACGTCCTATGAGCAGGGGCTCGAGAACCGGGAGGATTTTCCGGAAGCCAAGTCGCAGAACTGGCTTACTGAAGAACAGGCCGGCGCCATCAAAGAGTTCGTCACGGCGGGAAACGGCTTCTACTCAGTCCACAACAACAGCCATGTCTCGCTGTCGTCACCAACGTATCGCGACGTGATGGGCGGCGCCTATATCGGCCACCCGCCGCTGCGGCCCTTCAAGGTTCATGTGGTGAACCAGAGCCATCCCATCACCCAGGGAATCACTGACTTCGTCGTCAACGACGAGCAACATTATGTCCACTACGACAAAGACCGGAAATACATCCTGCTCGAGGCCGAGAATCTTGATGGCTTGACCTACGAGAAACTAGGAGCGAAATCGATCGCCGGCTGGGCTTACGACTACGGCCGCGGAAGAGTTGTCTTCACATCCCCTGGGCACACGATCCACGCGTTATGGGTTCCGGAATATTTCAAATTGCAGAGGAGAGCGGTGCAATGGCTGCTGAAGGAGATCTAGAGGTGGATGAAAAACGTCGCTCGCAGGCCGGAGGCCTGCGCCACATGAAAAAAGCGGCATTCATCTTCGCTGTCGCGATTCTGAGTGTCGGCTGTTCCACTTCAACCAGCCCGACATCCGCTCCCGCAAAGGAACCCCCGGGCGTAGGGAGCATCGTGCGCCTCGATCCGGCGTTCGACGCGCTTGTGCCACCTGATGCGCATATTGAGAAACTCGCTGACGGATTTCAGTTCACAGAAGGACCGGTTTGGCGTCCACAAGAACAGCACCTATGGTTCAGCGACGTGATGGCCAACGTGGTGCGCCAATGGTCTCCTGACGGGAAAGCCACAATCGCTATCGAGCATGCGGGTACGGACAAAGAGGGTCCGCCGGGTGCGCTTATTGGTCCGAATGGTGAGATCGCGGACAAAGACGGAGCGGTGCTGATCTGCCAGCATGGGAACCGCCGGATTGTCCGTGTAAGCAAAGATCTTCAAATCACTCCTCTGGTAGAGCGGTTCCAGGGCAAACGCTTCAACAGTCCCAATGATCTGGTTTATAAATACGATGGATCACTTTATTTCACCGATCCTCCCTATGGTTTAGCCAAGGAAGATGGCGACCCGGCCAAAGAATTGCGATTCAACGGAGTGTTCCGGTTGGCGAATGGGAAACTGCAGGTCGTGATACGAGACCTGACGAGGCCCAACGGGATTGCATTCTCACCCGATCAGAAAACCTTGTATATCGCGAATTCGGATGACAAGCACAAGGTTTGGATGCGATACGACGTCGCCGACGATGGCACTGTCACCAATGGAAGAATTTTCTTCGATGTGACGGCCGAGAAGGAAGACGGTTTGCCGGACGGGATGAAACTGGATTCCCAGGGAAACCTGTACTGCGCCGGTCCTGGAGGAGTTTGGGTATTTTCGCCGGACGGCAAGCACCTCGGCACGATAAAGCCGCCGGAAACGCCCGCCAACTGCAATTGGGGCGACGATGGCAAGTCGCTTTACATTACCGCCCGGACAGGCTTATACCGCATCAAGCTTGCGTCCACGGGCGAGCGAACCCTCTATCAATAACCAACTAGGAACAGCAAAATATGAAACGTAGGACATGTTTAAAAACGATACTGGCGGGCGCCGGCTCTCTCACAGGCATGGGCACCGCGCGGGCTGCTACCCCGGAGCATCCCATTCAACTGCACGTGGATCTTTCCGTCGACCCGGCGAAAGAGCAGGAGATGCTGCATAACTTCAAGACCATCTTCCGCCCTGCCGCCAGCAAGCAGCCCGGATACATCGACGTCCAGATGTTGAAGTTGCGTACGGCGGTGCAGGGCAAAGCTCCCGAGGCCGGAAATTATCGGTTTGTGCTGACATTCGTCAGCGAAGAGCTACGTCAGAAATGGATAGCGTCGGCGACTCACCAGAAAGTCTGGCCGACCGTCGAGAACACGCTCACGTCCAAGAACTATACTGTTCTGCTATACGATACTGCGTAGCGGAGGCACAATCATGAGAACAACCTGCGTCGGGCGACTTTGGGCGATCAGTCTCGTGTGGGCGATCCCAGCTCTGGCAGCCGAGCCGTTGGCGCAGCGGATCGCGCACGCCGATCCGGCCAAGTACACCGCCCATCAGGCGGTCCACGATGGGCCGGGACAAATGAAGTTCATGGTGCTCTTAGATGCTCATGCTCTCGATACCAATCTTCTCTTCCTGCACCGTGGCGTCCTCGAACCGAAGAGCGGGATCGGCGCTCACTTTCACAATCAGTGCGAGGAGATGTTTGTCATCCTTAACGGCGAAGCACAATTTACGATTGACGGGCGTACCTCCGTATTGAAGGGACCGGCCGGCGCGCCTTGCCGCATGGGCCACTCACACGCGATCTACAACGCCTCAGATCAGCCGGTGGAGTGGATGAATATCAATGTTTCCGCGCTCAAAGGAAAGTATGACGCCTTCAACCTCAACGATGGCCGCGTGGGCGCGCCTCTCGATCCGATACCGGTCTTCATGACGATGATGCTGTCGCACGAGCTGCTTCTACCCGTGAAGAGTATGAACGGCGGAAAAGGGTCCATACGGTACCGTCGCACCCTGGACCCGACCATCTTCCTGAGCGATTGGGCATATGTCGATCACGCCTTACTGCCGCCAGGCGCCTCGATTGGTCCGCATCGCCACACGGAAGTCGCCGAGATTTATTACGTAATGAACGGGCAGGGCATCGTGAAGGTATCCGGCGCGGGAATGCGAGAAGAAACGGACGCCATCCACAGCGGAGATGCGATCCCGGTACAACTCAACGAAGTTCATTCGTTCGAAAACACCGGTAGCGAACCTTTGGAGTTTATGGTGATCGGCGTCGCGAGCTCGAAGAACAAGGCGGTGGACAGCATCGATGTTAAAAACGCTTCTGAGGCGCCCTAACTAGGGTGTCGTTCGCCAAATTCTATGGCCGGAATGCCGCGACATCCGTGAGGCGGAAATCCCGGCCGCTATAACGATACGTGAGCTTGAGATGATCGCACTCATTTTCGAGAAACGCTGACGTGCTTACTTCCTGTACAGTCGAGGATCATATGCGGCACCCGCACCGGAGTTGTTCAGGCTACCTGCTGCGGTTTGCCGACCTTTTGTCCGAGGAACTCCACCAGCTCGGAGTTCACTTCGTCGGCGTGCGTCCAGGTTATGCAGTGCGGCCCACCCTTCACCACTTTCAGCTTGGCTCCCTTGATCAACTTGGAGGTCCGGAGTCCCGCCGCAGTGATGGGCAGGATGCGATCCGCATCGCCATGAATGACCAAGGTGGGCACGTCGATGCGCTTGAGATCCTGGCGAAAATCCTCGTGCCAAGTGGGCACACACGCGAGAGTGGCCGTAGCAGAGGAGCCGGCAGCCACGTTCCAGCTAGCCTGGACCGTCTCTTGGCTGACGCGTTTGCCCAAGAAGAGGTCTGTGTTATAGAAATTCTTGAAAAACTCGGTGAAGAACGCGTAGCGGTCTGCAACGATCGCTTTTTGAATACCCTCAAACACGCTGCTGTCCACACCTTCGGGGTTGTCCGGAGTCTTCAACATGAAGGGCGGGACGCCCGAGATGATTACGGTCTTGCTCACGCCCTGCGACCCATATTTCCCCAAGTAGCGTGCCACTTCACCTCCACCCATAGAGAAACCTGCCAATACGAAATCACGTAATTCGAGATGTGTTATCAGTTTGTGAAGGTCCTCGGCAAAGGTGTCGTAGTTGTAGCCCGTTATTGGCTGGCTGGATTTGCCGAAGCCTCTGCGGTCATAGGTGATGACGCGGTGCCCTGCGCTCAAAAGAACCGGCACTTGTTTCTCCCAAGATGCTCCGCTCAATGGATAGCCGTGAATCAAGATGATCGGCTGGCCTGAGCCATGGTCCTCATAGTAAAGATCGATGTTGCTGGAGTTTTCCTTTCCAACAGTAATGAATGACACTTGAGATTCTCCTTTTCTTATTTTCCTTGACCACTCAATCGCCCATTTATAACGGCAATTTGCCTGCCAACGCTGTTGCCGCACAATGGCACACTGATCCACTTTCATGAATGCAAAGGGTTTGTAGCAATCAGGCGAGAGCGAGCCACTTGGTCAAGTGTCGGATCTGACGGTCAAAGGCCAATTACAGACGCCAAATACGGCGTCCGCTTGCGATCAGCCCGTTAAACGCGTCACAGATGTGGCATGCGAGCTGCTCTTGTATTGGAGGAACGGGCAAGACCGCCCTCCCGAGACTGGGGGCTCGGCTTCGAAAAACAAGGAGTACATCCATGCAATCAAAGTGGCTCTCTGCTATTCTCTCCACACTCGCCCTCGTCTTTGGCGTGTCGGACGCGATTGCGTCCCGCCAAGGCGCCGTTAGCAAGCCGGACGACGGTGACTGGTTGTACGTAGACCACGATCTGGCGGGTACGCGCTACTCGCACCTGAAGAAGATCACGACCAAGAACATTTCCCAAGTGGCCAAGGTCTGCACATACTCGTTCCCCGATAAGGAGCCATCGCAAACGGCTCCGATCGTATCCGCAGGCATCATGTATATGACGACTGCTCACTACACCGTCGCTCTCGATGGCTCCGATTGCCAAGTGATCTGGAAGAGCAAATGGTTGCCGCAGGATTACGAGACGATGAATACTCATCGAGGCGCGGCACTGGCCGGCGGAAAGATCATTCGCGGCACCGGCGATGGCTTCCTGCTGGCGCTCGACGCAAAAGACGGGCACACGCTTTGGACCAGGCAGATCGCGAATCCGAAGGAAGGCTACTTCATCAGCATGCCGCCCCTGGTTCACGGCGACTTGGTCTATATCGGACCGGCAGGCGCTGAGTGGGCCGCGAAAGGTTGGGTCGGCGCATTCCGAATCAGTGATGGCGAGCAAGCCTGGCGATTTCAATATCGTGCCCGATGATGGCGAGTCCGGCTCAAACACATGGGGGCCAGATCCGGCAGCGCGCAAACACGGCGGAGAATCTCTGGACTCCTATGACCTTTGATGAGCAGAAGAACCTACTCTACGTGCCCGGTGGAAACGCAGCGCCCGATATCTACGATGAAGGCCGCCCCGGCTCCAATCTATACACGAATTCACTTATTGCTTTGGATGCCACGACGGGCCGCCTGGCGTGGTACCGGCAGTTCGTCCCGCACGATGTGCACGACTACGACGTCACGCACGTGGGCCCGATCTTCAAAACGGTAATCAGCGCGTCGACACGGGAGGTCGTCGCCAGCACCGGCAAGGACGGAATACTACGGGTTCTGGACCGTGGTTCCACCGACATCTTGTACAGCGTTCCGTTCACAAACCGAGTCAACGTTGACGCGGCTGTAACCACGACGCCCGTACGCGTGTGTCCCGGGACTCTCGGGGGACAGGAGTGGAACGGCTCCTCATACGACGAGAAACTGAATTCGCTGGTGGTGCCTGCTACCAATTGGTGTGCGGATTTCAAGAAGGAGCGACTCCGCCGGATCCGCAGAAGGAACACACGCACGGCTGGTACTTTGGCGGCGAGACGAAGTTCGATCCGTGGCCGGCCGCGCGTGGGCGGCTCACTGCGTTCGACGCTTCCACAGGCAAGGAGAAGTGGCGCTACGACGCTGCGAAACCGTTGGTGGCCGGCGTTACGGCGACCGAGGGCGATCTGATTTTCACCGGTGAATTGACAGGCGACCTGGTGGCATTGGACGCAAGGACCGGCAAGGTATTGCTGCGCAGCGCCCTGGGTGGCCCGGCCGGCGGTGGAGTGGTTACCTACAATGCCCGCGGTGTGCAGAATGTCGCGATCGTCTCGGGCTTCGTGGGGGTATACAACATGGTCGCTCCCGAGATCGGCGGTGGGAATACCACCGTCACAATCTTCCGCCTCAAGCGAGATCAAACAGCAGAATCTCGCTCGGTTCTGAACCAACCCCGGTAAGCGCCAACTTCTCTTCGCCGCTCACGGCCGCGGCATCGCCAGTGTTCAATTGGATTCCGTTCAAAGCGACCCCTCCCCGAACCACGTGCACCCACGCGGCGCGTTTCGGGCCCAGGGAGTAAGGGATCTCTACTCCTTTTGCCAGCTCTGCTACGAACATCTGCGCGTCCTGATTGATCCGAGCCGCGCCGTTGGTGCCCTCCGGTCCAGCCAGCCGCTTCAGCTTGTTCTTCTTCTCCTCAGGGTCAAAGCGGATCTGCTCATAACCTGGCTGTGTTCCTGTCGTCGCCGGTTCAATCCAAATTTGGAATAGGTGCAGCGGCTCGGTGCTGGAGGGATTGAACTCGCTGTGCCTCACGCCAGTCCCGGCCGACATTCGCTGGATTTCGTTTGGGCCTAGGACTTCCTGGTGCCCCAGGCTGTCTTTGTGGGCGAGCGAGCCCTGGAGGACATAGGTCAGAATTTCCATATCACGATGGCCGTGCATCCCGAATCCCTGGCCCTGAGCCACACGGTCTTCGTTAATAACACGAAGCGTCCGAAAGGCCATAAATTTCGGATCGTAGTAATCAGCAAATGAGAACGTATGGTATGTATCGAGCCATCCGTGGTTTAAGTGGCCCCTCTCTTCACTTTTTCGGACCTGTATCATTTCTAAATCTCCCTTTACGAATAGTTGTCTTTGAATCCTTGCCTGCTTCCGCGTGCGCTTCGGCCGCGAAAAGGCCCAGCTTCTTAAGAAGGCCATAGAGCTGGCTCTTTTCCGTGCCGTTCAGGATAGCCATAGCTGCCTCAAGTTCCGCAGCGTGGCGCCGGAAAGCCGCCTCCACGACACGCTTTCCTTCCTTCGTGAGTTTCAGCAACTTCGCGCGCCTGTCGGTCGACGTGGCTCCTCTCGTTATAAGCCCTTTCCTCTCCAGCCGGTCGACCGCGGCAGTCATCGAGCCGCTGGCCAGCAGGACCTTAGCCTGGATCTCGGTGATCGTCAACGGGCCCTTATTCAAGAGGGCTTCGAGCGCGGCAAAATCGCTCAAGCCCAATCCCGCTCCCGCAATACTGCTCTCTGCTATCTGGCTGACCGCGCGATGGCACCTCGACAAGACGATCCAGAGACGAGGCGCCTCTACCCGAGCGCTCGCGCTCATGAATGCGCGAGATTCCGCTGTACTCTGCCTGACGGCTCAGCGACCGTGAGAGCGCGATCTACTGAAAACGCACCCGCCCCTCGGATCATCAAGAACGCCGTCATAGCGAGCACCAGCAGGTGGTACTCAAAGCCCTCGCCTTTCTGCGTGCCGCTCCAGTTCATAAACAACCCGAAGGCTCCATGCACCGTCGCAATCGCGACCAACATGTTCACGGCGATTCCGAACGCTGCTATTCGGGTGAGGAATCCCAGAATGAGCCCTATCCCACCGAAGAACTCCGCTGCGATCGCTAAGAAGGCCAGCGGAGCGGGGATGTGCATGGTGGTGGTGAAGAAGCCCATTGTGCCGGAGAAGCCGTAGCCTCCGAACCAGCCCAACATTTTCTGCGCTCCGTGCGCGAAGAAGACTACTCCAAGCACCAGTCTCAGAATCGCCGTCGCGGTACTGTCATCCGTGGCAAAAAGTCTGCGAATCATCCTTATAGGTCCTTTGTATGGGCTGCCCTTGCGCGGCCCATAGAGTGCCGTCGCCCGGGTCTAATACTGAGATGTATTATCCTTACATAAGGATTCTTTTAATCGAGAGATCTGCTATCGCGGCCGGGTACTCCGGATGTGTGACCAACGGTTCGCTGGTCGGCGAGCGCCTTTAAGCGTTAATACCAAGCTTCTTCATGCGGTATCGAAGAGTGGACGGCGGCACTCCTAAGACCTCTGCGGCTCCGCTCTTGCCTGCGATCAATCCGTTAGTCATCTCCACAACTTCCGAAATGTGCACTCTTTCGGCTTCGGCTACCGGTACACTCTTCCCACGTCAGAGTGTGAATTGGAGTTCCCTGCACTTGCACCCTCGCGAGTAATTGCACTCAGCGGAGGCATTCGAAGAGTTGGGTCTTCTTAGCTAGGGACCGACACTACTGCTCGCACGGGCAACGCTGAGCTTTGCCCGGGGTTGATACGCAGCCGCCGCATCTTGGAGATCAACGTCGTGCGGGGCAGGCCCAGACGGCTGGCCGCACCATTCAAACCACCGATCACTCCTTTCGTTTGTTGGAGCGTCTGAAGGATGTGCAAAGTCTCCGCCTCTTCCAGCGTGACTGGTACGGACAACTCCGGCGACTTCACGTCCGCGTGTCTTGTGCAGGTGAGTTCGGGCAGCGAACCATTCAGCACGGGATGTCGCGCTTGTATTGGTCGAACTTGCCGGACGCGAAGAGGCCACGCGGCAGGACAAGTACCTTGTGCAGCTCGTTTACCACGGAGGATTTACCGACGCCCGAATAGCCGGATACGAGCATTAGCTCTGGCGTACCCTCGGCCACGACCCGGTCGAACGCCGCGAGCAGTGCCTCGATCTCACGCTCTCGCCCATACAGCTTCTCAGGGATCAGCAACCGGTCCGATGAGTCGCGCGCGCCCAGAGGAAATGGGTCGATGCGACCATGCAACTGCCATTCCGTCAGGCACCACCGAAGATCGGCTTCGAGGCCCGAGGCAGTCTGGTAGCGATCCTCGGCGTTCTTGGCAAGGAGCTTCATAGTAATGGCAGACAGCGGCTCGGGGACTGCGGCGCGATCGCCAGGCGGTGTCGGCTGGCGCGCAATGTGGCAGTGGACCCACTCCAGGGGGTCGGCGGCGGCAAACGGTAGCGCGCCCGTTAGCATCTGGTACAAGGTGACGCCCAACGAATACAGGTCGCTGCGGGCATCAATGGAGCGGTTCATGCGTCCCGTCTGCTCGGGCGCCATATAGGGGAGGGTGCCGGCGATGATCTCCGGCGGCGCGGGCGCCTGCCGCTCGTGCGGCAGTTGGGACGCAATCCCGAAGCCGGTGAGCCAGACGTTGCCGGCATCGTCGACGAGCGCATTCGCAGGCTTAATATCCTTATGTACGAGACCGTGTCGATGGACTTGGCCGAGCGCTGTCGCCAAGCCAATAGCGATGTGCAGGAAACGGGTCAGATCGAGCGGTTGCCCCTGGGCGCGCTCAAGGACGCGATCCAGAGGTTCACCGCCAGGGTCCCTGAGTACAAGGATTGTGCGCCCTTCGTGACGAGTGAGGGCCAAAGGCCGGGCTGCCCACGCGGGATCGAGTTCGGCTGCGAGCGAGTATTCGTGCTCCAGCCGCCGGAGATTCTGAGCCGACGGCTGTTCTGCGGAGATGGCCACTACCAGGACCGGCGATGGGTTGCCGTGCTGCCGGCCGCGATAAAGGGTGAAGTCCGCGCCTTCCTGGAGGGGCTCCAGCACGTACCCAGAAGGCTGTTTCATGGAAGGCATCATGGTTGCCACGGGTCCACAACTCCAGGATATTCATTTTGACGAGCCCTAACATACCGCGCGGTCCGCAGAGCCTGATCGATGCCGACGGCGTTCCGGAATTGCCGCGCCTGGGTCTCGGGCTCCGGCGACATCCCCGTTATTTCGCCGAACGGACATCCGCGCTAGGCGCCGGGGCGAAACCCGCGGGAGGTAGCACGGGAGCCTCGGCAAAGTTTTGAGGCACCTTGCCGGTAAGGCTGCCCAGGAAAGTCACGATCGCGTTTGTGTCCTGATCGGAGAGCGACTTGCCCAGTTGAACCTTGGCCATGATCCGAACGGCCTCCAGTAACGTTCTCGCGGATCCATCATGGAAGTATGGTGGCGTCATGGCGACGTTGCGAAGTCCCGGCACCTTGAACACATACATGTCGGCTGGCTTGTGCGTCACGTCGAAGCGCCCTTTATCAATCTCTTTGCTGCCAGTCTCTTTCCAATAATCTTCGACGACGCCAAACTTTTGGAACATGCCGCCGCCCACGACCACGCCGTTGTGGCAGCCGCTGCAGCCGGTGTCCATGAACGTACGTAGCCCTTGGCGCTCAGGCTCCGAAAGAGCTTCGGCGTGGCCGGTAAGATATTCGTCGAAGTGGGACGGCGTGATCAGGGTACGCTCGTAGGCGCCGATAGCTTTGCCCCAATTACCGATCGTCACGGGGTCCGGTTCGGCCGGAAACGCCTTCTGAAACAATTCGGTGTAGCCGGGGATCGCCTTCGTCTTTGCCATGGCGCTGGCGTTGTCCGGATCGCCAAAGCTCACTGCGCCGGTGGGAGCCTTGCTAGCCTGGTCCTCTACGTTTTCGCGGTCTCGGCGCCAGTGCTGCTTGAACTGCAGCGCTGCGTTGAACACTGTGGGGCCCCCGCGTTCATTGAGCTTGTCGAATGCACCCTTCGCTTTTGGCAATCCGTCGGTGCCATAAAGAGCGGCCTGATGGCAGCGCGAGCAACTCACCGTACCGTCGACCGAGATCCGGGGATCGAAGAACAGCATGCGTCCCAGCTCAACACGCTCCGGGGTAATAGGAAATTCCGCCGTCGCTGCGTCCTTCGGAAGTGGCTTGAACACGCGTTGAGCATTTTTGAGCAGGGCGCCATCGTCGGCGGCTTGAGCGGGGATGGTCTCAACCACCATGCTCGTAATGGCGACTACTGCCCCGATCACTAGGAGAACGGTCCAACTCGACCGCGACGCGCGCTTGCTGGTAGCTTTTGGTTTCGAATGAGTGCTCATCCCAACTCCTTTAGTTGGATTTCCTTGTAGCGGGCTGACTCGATTGAAGCACTTGCCCTGCCACAGGCGACGCAATCAAATCTATTGTTTGGGCCGGTCAATGTCAATCTATCGACTCGGAGACTGTCGATCGACGGCCACAAAGCTATAACGGCTATCACTTTGTATCGGTGATCCACCGGTGCGTAGTTTCAGTGATTAGATCTCCTTATTCAGGGAGCTCGTGACGCTTTCAGCGCTGCGGGAGAGGGCAAGAAACGTCTGTAGTTCTCCAGTGAGGAGTTTTTGCGGTGTTTCCGAAGAGCAAGCCTGGATCGTCTGTTCTAGGCGCGCGAAGGAATCTTCGAAATTGTCCTCTGCCGCCGGTGTTTCACCGTCGATGCGGTTTGCCATGCCATCCAGCATCTTCGCCAGTTGATCGTCAAACTGCCGCTGTGCCGCGCCCACAGCCTCCGGCAATTCGAAACCAGGAAGTCGGAGACGATATTTCAGCAACGCAATTTCTGTCACAAAAAGGGCACGCAGTCGAGGTTGCCACTGCCGGATTCGACTGCGCGTGGCGAGGGCCTGCTGCCGGGAAGGACCGAATTCGAATAGAATCCCGTCGGCCAAAGCTCTTGCCTTGTCAAAGTTTTGGTTGATGGTCTCGCGAAGAGAATAGCTGCGGTCGATTGCAAGTCTTCTCTCTCCCGGAAGCGGTTCCCTTACAAGTTGGGCCAGCAATCGTAAGTTGGAAACGAACGTCCTCTTCATCTCGAGTGCAGCAGGAGTGCTCCATAACTGATCAAAGACGAGCCACATCATGAGGAGTCCGAGCAATATGCCAACGACGCGGTCCCTGGCTACCGAGAGCGATGTCTGCATTGCGAACTCCTGCAGGTTAATCAGGTAGAAAGCTACAAGGATCTGTAGTCCGAAGTATGACAACCGAGGGCTGCAGGTCATGAACCAGGCAGACACGGCTGTGACGAATACGAATAGAACTGTGAATCCGGCAATTGAGTCGAGGTAGGGCAGAATGAATACCTGCGAGCCCATCCCAATCAAGAAGCCGCCTGCTATCGCACCCGCGAATCGCAGAACCTGTTTCTGGCGAGACGAGCCGATCGTGGAAAGCGCCGTTAGCAGGCAGGTGGTAACGGTGGTACTGATGCCCGGCCAATCGATGGAACTGTAGATGATGTAGCAGAGGCTTGCTGCGAGGCAACCTTTCAGTGCGAACTTCAGATATTCAGTGTTCGATAGCGCCGCGGCAAAAAGTGTCGATCGGTGCTTGTCAGCTACTGGCGATGGCAGGTATTCGCTGATTGATTCAGAACCGGAAAATACGTCAGGAATCAGCGAAACGGTTTTCTCCATCTCGCGCAATAGCGGAAAGCCACCGGAGGCTTCGCTTTCACTTCTGAACTCAATTAGGACCGGAACTCGCCGGTTCAGCAGATCGGAGCGAATGCCGGCAATGCTCGCAGCTAAGTAGCGTATTCGTTGCCGGTCATCCTCAGAAACGTGAACGCTGAGCTGCGTCAGGTTGGCGGCGAGGTCTACAAGTCTCCCGACGAGCGCGACCACCGCGCCCATCTCTTCGTCATAATGCCGCGAGTAGGTGGACCGCCGCAAGATACGGCGCAACATGGATGTCCCGAGCATGGCAAAGCGTGTGGCCTTCTTTTCTGTCGCCGGGTCCACTGGCCGGTCTTCTAAATAGAAGGGCAGTAATTCTTCAACGGACGCCAACATCGCTGCCACTGGCCTGACAATTTCATCTCCGGGCCGCATACGCGCAAACGCCAGCTCTAACCCCGCGGTAACCACGATTCCTACCGATGTTGCCAACGAGAGCCAAAGCGTATCTTCCACATTAGTTTCGGCTGATAGGTGGCGGTCCCACAAGGGAACCGCGACGGCGATCACAATGGCGAATGTAGAAGATGAAACGTAATTTGTCATGGCGCTGAGCGCATAGAACGCCAGGAAGAACGAAGCAATGACCCAAAGAAAATGGAGGATTGCAATACTGATAACAAACCACACTGTGATCAAGACGTAGACTGCAGCGATGCCGGTGACAAGGAGCATTGTTCCCGCTGACTGCAAAGTCGCTCGAGGACTGTCGCTAGAAACGATAAGTGCATAAACCGCGCCCTGAAACCCATAGGGAATACGAAAGGTCATGCAGATGATCATGACGAGAGTTGTAGCAATGACCATGCGCGCGACTGTTCCCGTCCGGCCGGGGTATGGCGCGAGCTCCTCTTTGAGGAACTGCCAGAGCCAGGCCAACGGTGGGGGGGACGCCGGCAGGTTTTGTGCAATGGTAGCCATGTCTTAATTCCTGCGGATGACCACAACCGCCGACTCGCTGACTCGAAACAACTCAGGAGGAGGATCCTTGACGCGGACACGGACCGGGTATCGTGAGGCTAGATGCACCCAATTGAGCGTTCGCTGTACGTCGGGGAGGCCGCTGGGTTCCAAATGACCGAAGACGTCCGCGTCGGGAGTGACGCCGAAGCCGATGCTGTCAACCACGCCGGAAAAGCGCACGTTCGGTTTCGAGAGCACGTAAACATCAGCCGGCATCCCCGGCACAATATGTTGAAGCGTGCCTTCACGGAAATTACCAATCGCCCACCAGGTACGCGCGTCGATAAGCGTGAATACCTGCTGACCTACATGCGCGTAGGCGCCTTCCGAAATATTGAGATTTGTCACGCGCGCATCGAACGGCGCATAGACCCGGCAGTTGCCGAGGTTATAGCGGGCGGTTTTCACCGCCGACGCTCGCGCCCCACGCTGATTTGACGAGCGGTTCGAGCGTAGTTACGGCATGCATGGATTGTTCGTGTTGGGCCTGGCTCTGTTCGAGCGTAGCTTTGGAGTGTTCGTATTGCGCCAGGGCCGACTGTAATCCTGCTTGTGAAAGCTGCAGTTGCGATGATGCCTGTTTAAGCGCCTCCGCCTGAGCGATTTCCGACGTTCTCGCCCGGTCCACCTGGTCCACCGTGACGAACTGTTTTTCGAGCAACGGCTCAATGCGATGCAGATTGTTGTTCGAGTAGGCCCACTCCGCTCTGGCCCGGGTCACGCCCTGCTCTGCATTGGCCACGTCAGCCCGCGCCTGATCGATAACCGCTTCCCACCGGGTTATGTCGGTTTGCGAGTCTTGGATATTGGCTTTCGCAACTGCAACACCGCTCACGAGCGCCGCAATCCTTCGCCGCTCGTCTTCAATTTGCCCTTCCAGAGTGGCCTGCTCGGACAGGGCTCTTTCAAGAGCGTACCGATACGGCCGGTCATCGATCTCATACAGCAGCTCGCCCTGCTTCACGAACTGGTTGTCACGCACATTGAGCCGAATGATCGGACCGTCCACTTGCGGAGCGATTCCGATAAAATTCGCAAATACTTCGGCATCATCGGTTCGCGGATAGTAGTTCGTGTTGTAAAGCGCCTCCAGACCCAGAGCCATCGCTGCAATCACGATGCCAACGCTGAGCATGCGGCCAATCACCTTGCGAGATTTCGTAGTTGTTGTATCAGTGTTCATGGTTCCTCACTACCGAAAGAAGATGAGCCATAGGGCGAATGCAAATAAAGCAGTCAGACTCGGATAGACCAAAATCGGAGGAGTGAGCGGGATGCGCAGACGCAAGCATAGCCATTGGGCGAGAATGGTGAGTAGAATCGCGGCGGCCAGACAAACCAGCCATGCCGGGAAGAACGACCCCAGCACGTCGAAGGAAGGGGCCCGCGCACAGCTTGCAAGTAGGAGCGAAGCGAGAATTAGCCCGTATCTCGTCAAACGGCTTCTTTTTCCATCATGGCCGCTTTGCTGGCACCTCATCGAAGCAGGCTCCCGGTTCCGAAAGCCAGATCCACCAGAGTGGTCAGAACCTGTGTGCGCGCCAACACATCCGTTGAACGCGCCTGTGCGAGGGTCCTCTGGGCGGCAGTGACATCCAGGAAGCTGCGGAGGCCGTAGTTGTACGATTCCAGAGCAGCGGCATAGGATTGACTTGCAGCTTCGAGGAGCGCGATGGCAGCCTGCCGCTGGTGAAGCGCAGTCTTCACATTGGAGTAAGCTCTCCAAACCTCGTCCGCAATCTGATCGCGGGAAGCATTCACCTGTGCTTCCGCCGCACGGACGTTCGCTTCCGTTCTCGCCAGGTTATGTTTCAGCGCACCGCCGTCAAACAAGGTCCAGCTTAGGTTCACAGTTAGCCCACCCGTCAAATCCGCAGTGTGGCCCCAAGGAAAGCGTTTGCTGCGAGATATACAACGATTGCGCGCTTGGGCTGGCGCTGAAAGTCAGAGTAGGGTAGAAGGCGGCGCGGGCCTCCTTGACACCTGCATTCGCCCTTCGGATTTCGGCCATTTGCTGCATGAGATCCGGGCGTTGGTCGAACGCGCGCTCGATCGCCTGATCGACCGAATCGCCGATTGACTCTGGAATCGTCAGCTGGCTGATCTCCTGCACGTGAATCAGAACGCTGGGGCGAATTCCAAGCGTGGAAGCCAAATCCCTCTCGCGATCTCCTCCGCTCCGAGGGCCGCTTGCAGATCGTATTGCGCCTGTGCCATCGCACTTCGTGCCTCCAGGACGTCCGGCAAAGTCGCAAGGCCCTGTTTCAAGCGATCCTCGGCGGCTTGCTGTGCGGCCTGAGCGTTGGTGAGACTTGCTCGAGCGGAGTCCTCCTGACCTAACGCATTCAGCAGGCGGTAGTAAGTTTGCGCCACCTGATAAATGATCTTTCGATGCGTGTCGTTAAACCCGAAGTTGGCTGTGAGGAGTTCCGCTCTTGCTGCGGCAATTCTGCCAGCCCGACCGCCGAAATCAAAAATTGTATAGTTCAGCTCTAACGCCCCCGCAAACGTCTGCTTCGTCTGGCGATAGAATTGACTTCCCAGTGGGACTTCTGCGCGATCAATCTGCGACAGTGCAACGGCGGATATGGTGGGATACAGTTCGCTCCGCGCGATGCCCAGAGCCGCCGCCCGTGCACGAGCGCTCTCCCATGCGACACGCGTCTCAGGATTGTGTGTCTCGGCCAAGTCCACCAGTTCCGCCAATACGTAAGTCCCGTCTGGCTCAACACTGAACCCCGACTCAGGGAAAAGTTTCGCGTCGTCTTTGATTTGCTGCTCGCCGAAGGAATGCCACGGACGATCGGGTGAAGCCGGAGCGTTTTGGGCGAATACACGTCCGACTGAGAGCAAAACGAGGGACGGAATTGCTAGACGAATATTCATTTGTTCCCATAATAGGGCTGGTCCAGCACTTTCTGAGTTGTCAGGGCTCGACGTCGGCGAACCTCTCGCATCAACTGTTCGTAGGCGAATTGTACGATCAAGGGAACGATGCAACCGGCCAGGATCGCAGTGATGCGTTCATAATCCACGTGGACGACCGAACCCGGATGCCACATCTGAACGATGGGAACGGTCAGGCAGGCTTGTCTCACATGGAGATCGAGCCGCACGAGATAGCACAGGATAACCGTGACCAGAATACCGGCCAGAAGCGCGGCTGCCCCTGTTCCAATGAGGAGCGTGGCCGCAGTTCCGACTGCCGCGCCGAGTAGGGTGGCGACAATGCACACGCCGGACGCGCTCATCGAATTGTCTAGGCCGGGCTGGAGAATGAGAACTGCCGTGATGATGGCCCAAATCGCTCCTTGCGCCCCGGCCAAGTTGTAGCCCCACAGCAGAATCATGACGGAGGCGAGGACCTCAATCCCATACCGGGTAGCAAGGGAGCGACGTTCCGCATCGCCGGGCGTCTGTTCTTGCCGCCGGCTCAAAACACGGTTTATAATCCTGGCAAACTTGGAGCGCATAAACGGTATTAGTCAGTGCAAGTTGACGCCCATCCGGATGCCCTGACGCGCCAAGAGAATTGATGAAAGCCATCTTATCTCTCGGGCTTTGAATCAGTGAATATTGGCCCGCAACCGAATTCCGACCATAGTCCGTCCCAACCGAGACTTCACGTCTCCATCTGCTGACACTTACTTCTTCGGTCGGGCGAGACGCCAGGACTTGTGAACATTGCGACGACGCACAGTGCGGTCCTTGGCGGATCACTCTCCATATCCCTGCCCTCACTCTTACTGTGGTTTTTGGAGCCGTCTTGCTCTACTGTCCCTAGATCGACATCGGTGTCAAACCCAGGACTCGTCCCGACTCGTGACCATTCGGACAATCACGCAAACCCTGTCGATGCTAGCTGGGACATCAGAAACCCTTTGGAATCGTAAGTGCTTATTTCATTTGCGCGCGTCCGATAAGGAACACCCATGCAAGTCGCCCTGATGGTCCCCTGTTATGTCGACCTATTCTATCCGGAAGTCGGCGTCGCCGCTCTGGAGCTTCTGGAGAAGCTGGAAGTGGATGTCGTCTACCCTTTTGACCAAACTTGCTGCGGCCAGCCGATGGCGAATAGCGGATGTTTTCAGGAGGCGCAAGCGACCGAAGAACTCTTCATCAGAAACTTCTCTGCGTTCGATCACATCGTGACTCCCTCCGGCAGTTGCACGCATCATCTGCGGAACAAATTCACCGCCGTGCCCGATTCGACGGAGCGCAGAAGGATTTCCACCAGCGTCTACGACCTCGTCGAATTTCTGCACGACGTCCTGCAGGTACGTGAGTTCCCTTGGGCGAAGTTCCATCACAAGGTCGCTTTCCACACCAGTTGTTCCGCGATCTACAAGCCCGCATATGGATCCGATCAGTCATTTCCACGCGGTCGACGCAGCGTTGTGCAACAACCCTTCCACGAGGATGTCCACGAGCATGCCGGGACCGGTGCTGGGAGGTCGTGAGATGGTGATCAGCGAGACGACTGTCAATCAGTTCCGTGTCGAAGAGGACGCTCTAGGGGACGTCCAGGTTCCGGCCGATCATTTGTGGGGCGCGCAGACCGAGCGGTCTCACCACAACTTCCCGATCGGAGTCGACCGTTTCCGGTGGGGCCGCCCAGTCATCCGCGCGCTCGGCATCCTGAAAAAATGCGGGGCCCTGGCGAACGGGGAACTGGGCCAGCTTCCCAAGGAAAAAGTCGATCTGATCGTGCGCGCCGCGCAGGAAGTGATCGACGGCCATTGGGACGGAGAGTTTCCGCTGGTCGTATTTCAGACCGGTTCCGGCACGCAGACCAACATGAACGCCAACGAGGTGATCGCCAATCGGGCGATTCAACTTGCCGGCGGTGTGATTGGCTCGAAGAAGCCGATTCATCCTAACGACGATGTGAATCACAGCCAATCATCGAACGATACGTTTCCAACCGCGATGCATATCGCCACGGTGGAAGCAATCGAGAATGTGTTGATTCCTGCCGTCCGCGAGCTCCGCGACGTGCTCGATGCGAAGGCGCGGACTTATCCCGACGTGGTCATGGTAGGCCGGACGCATCTTCAGGATGCGACGCCGCTGACCCTCGGCCAGATGATCTCGGGTTGGGCCGCGCAGCTCGAACAGGCACTCGACGGCATTCGCCAATCGCTCCCCGGAGTGTACGCGCTGGCCATCGGAGGTACGGCAGTCGGCACCGGCCTCAACGCTGATCCACGGTTTGGCGACGTGGCCGCCAGGCGAATCGCGGCGGAGACCGGCAAGCCATTTATTTCGGCTCCCAACAAGTTCGCGGCGCTCTCGGCGCACGATGGCATGGTGAGCGTGAGCGGAACACTCCGCACACTGGCTGGCGCGCTCATGAAGATCGCCAACGACGTTCGATGGTATGCCAGTGGTCCGCGGGCCGGTCTAGGCGAACTGACGATTCCAGCGAACGAACCAGGCTCCTCCATCATGCCGGGGAAGATCAACCCGACGCAGTGTGAGGCGCTCACTATGGTCGCGGTCCAGGTGTTCGGCAACGACCATGCAGTGGCGTTCGCGGGCTCGCAGGGCAACTTCCAGCTCAATGTCTACAAACCCGTTATACTGCACAACGTTTTGGTGTCCATCGAACTCCTTGCGGATGCCTGCCGCTCTTTTTCCGAGCGCTGCGCCACCGGGATTGAGCCGAACGAAAAACGGATTAAGGAGCATCTGGGCAATTCGCTCATGCTGGTGACCGCCCTCAATCAGCACATTGGGTATGAGAAGGCGCCAAAGATCTCGCTCAATGCATACCGGGAAGACATCAGTTTACGCGAGGCTGCCCTCAAGCTCGGTTTCCTGACTGCGGAGCAGTTTGATTTGTGGGTGCGCCCCCAGGACATGACTCATCCGCTGGGAGGAGGTCTGTGAGGCTAAGAGCCCTCGCATTGTTCTGTGGGTCGGCGGTCACCACGTTCGCCGACCCTGCGCGTCCATTTCTGAGCCCAACGAATATTTTCGCTCCTGTGTCCACGCCGGCCCAGTCGATCTTTGAGCTGTCTCGGTTTGTACTGACGATTACCGCAGCGATATTCGTTGTCGTTCTCACCTTACTTGTCTATGCGGTCGTAAAGTTCAGGAAGACGAGGGCGAATGAGTGGCGTGAACCCGCGCAAGTTTACGGAAGCACTCAGCTGGAATTGGCGTGGACCGTCATTCCGATTCTGATTGTTGTCGTTCTGTTTCTGGCGGCGGCGCGCGTAATCGCCAGCATCCAGAACGCCGCCCGGCCAAGCAACGCTCTTGAAGTCACAGTCATCGGACACCAATTCTGGTGGGAATATCGGTATCCGTCGCTAAAAGTAGTGACTGCGAATGAATTGCACATCCCGGTAAGCGACCCTGGGCATCCGACGCCGACCTTCCTCACGCTGCTTTCCGCGGACACGGATCACAGCTTCTGGGTGCCCCGCCTGGCCGGCAAGACGGACTTGATACCCAACCACCCAAATAGCATGTGGATGGATCCGCACGAAACCGGACTTTACCTGGGGCAGTGCGCGCAATACTGCGGAACGCAACACGCAATGATGTTACTCCGCGTGTACGTCGACTCGCGAGAAGATTTCGACCGCTGGATTCAAGAGCAAAGCCAACCAGCGCACATAGGTGACACGGCGTCCGAAGGGCAGCGGATCTTCGAGCAGACGGCCTGCGTCAACTGTCACACGATTCGAGGCACGCCGGCAAATGGCACCTTCGGTCCGGACCTTACACATCTTATGAGCCGGCAAACTATAGCCGCGGGCGCGGCGAGGAACCTGCCGGGAAACCTCATCGCCTGGATTTACAATCCTGCTTTCAGCAAACCAGGATGCAAGATGCCGTCCATGGGTTTGAGCACTCAGCAAGCGGCTGAGGTCGCGGCATATTTGGAAACGCTCCGTTAGGAAAAATGATGTCGACCGAATCAATCGCATGGCCCCGGCCCACAGTTGCACCGAGTCCTCTCGTAGAGAGGCTTCACGAATGGGTAACCACCGTCGATCACAAACGACTGGGCATCCTGTACATCCTATACGCGCTGCTGTTTCTCTTGCTCGGTGGAGTTGAAGCGACCATCCTGCGGATCCAGCTCATTCGTCCGCTGAACAATTTCGTCTCGCCTCAGGTGTTCAACCGGATGTTCACGATGCATGGGACGACCATGATTTTCTTCGTGGTCATGCCAGTGATGTTTGGATTCGCAAACTATTTGATCCCCCTGATGATTGGCGCGCGCGATATGGCGTTTCCGCGTCTGAACGCCTTTAGCTTCTGGATGACGGCTTTCGGCGGACTCCTCCTTTATTTCAGTTTTGTCGGCGGCGACGGACTCTATGGGGCGGGCAACGCTCCAGACGTGGGGTGGTTCGCCTACGCTCCCCTGACCTCGAAGACATTTTCGCGCGGACACAGCACGGACTTCTGGATCCTGTCGCTGCTGGTGTCCGGCTTCGGCAGCATCGGTACGGCGATCAACATCATTGCCACTGTTTTGTGCATGCGCTGCCGCGGAATGACGCTTCGGAAGATGCCGCTGTTGGCTTGGCTGAATCTCACAATGGCAGGACTGGTTGTTCTCGCTGTAAGCCCCCTCACTGCTGCGCAAGTGATGCTGCTGGTCGACCGCTACCTGGGGGGACACTTCTTCGACACGCAGGCCGGGGGCTCAGCAGTGATGTGGATGCACTTCTTCTGGGTCTTCGGGCATCCGGAAGTCTATGTGCTCGTCATTCCCGCGTTTGCGTTCGCTTCCGAAATCATTCCCGTTTTCTCCCGCAAAGCAATCTTCGGCTACCCGGTTATGGTGGCGGCGACGATGTGCATCGGATTCATCGGTATGAGCGTCTGGGCCCACCATATGTTCACGGTCGGCATGAGTTCGGCCGCAAATACCTTCTTTGTGTTGTCGACGATGGCCACTGCGGTTCCAACCGGAATCAAGATCTTCAACTGGCTCGCCACCATGTGGGGAGGACAGATTCATTTCAAGACCCCGATGCTTTTTTGCACCGCTTTTCTGTTTCAGTTCTTGATCGCAGGATTGACCGGGATCATGTTGGGTAACGCGCCATTCAATTGGCAGCTCGGAAACTCGTACTTCGTCATCGCACACTTTCACTACGTCATCGTGGGGGGC
>Ga0073928_10004040_pt1 | contig 22277 bp, 14 predicted proteins | sample PaiPotPPA55metaG_FD_76969 | JGI IMG/M metagenome (GOLD analysis project Ga0073928, IMG submission 76969) | Iron sulfur acid spring bacterial and archeal communities from Banff, Canada, to study Microbial Dark Matter (Phase II) - Paint Pots PPA... ...
CTTGGTTGGAGCAATTCGCTCGACGGATTTGCGTCGCTGGTCGATCAAGCAGCGGGTGGTCCCGGCGTACAACCGCCAGAAGGCGCTGGTTTTGCGAGTGGCAGCCCGCTCTCGCCGATGACGCCATACGATACCTTCGCCAGTACGCCGAACACGCCGGGCATTGGCGGCGTTGGGCAGTTCGTCCTCACGACGCAGTACGCGGGCAAGCGAATCGACGCATCGCTTCAGTCTGGTTTTGGGTACGCAACGGGCAGCGTCACGAACGACGTGTATTGGACGGAGCCGCTCCTGCCGACGCTCAATCCGCATGTAGGATCACAGGCGCTTCCATATTCCGTCACCTTCCCAAGCCACGCAGGCCAAGACGACGGCTCGGGGACGCGCGCCTCGATTCTCGAGGGGTCGGTCGGCGGGCACGACGGCGCATGGCTAGTGCGCGGCGGGTGGTTCAACCTTAATCAGAGCGATCGCTTCGTGTTCGCACAGCCTCCATTAACGAGTCTCACGCCGGCGGTCATGGCGCAGACTGCCGAAAGTTTGGGGAGTGGCGCGCCGTCACTCGATGCGTGGCCGGCGCTTGCCTCCGCCGTGCCGCTGCAAGGCGTCGATCTCACGCTGCATGAGAAGTCGACGACGCTTGAGATGACCAACGCCGCTCTACCCTCGTTGCCTGGAACATCTGCCAGAATAACGCTCGGCTCGATCGTGTTGGATCGCGGCGGAGGCACGCGCTTTTCGGGCGACCTGTTGCACTTGACGACGGGTGGCAACCTCCTGAACACGACGGTACTCTTTGGTGTGAACGCACAGTTAAACCCAGGCCCGCAAGGTGAGTTACCGACCAGCCTGCTTGGCGGACAGTCCCAAACCATCGCCGGTCTACGCGCCGCTTTTCATTGGGCCGGCCCCTTTGACGGCCTCGCAGAACTAGGCCGTGCTTGGTACGATGCCAACAATGTTCTCAAGCCTGGCACGGCTAGTCCCGGCGGCTACTACCACGTGGCGCTCATACGCACGTCCGGTCATGCGATATCGTCGATCGAGGGATACAGGTTCGAGCCGCGCTACGCGACAGCAATCATGCCGTATGGCGCGCCGGAAAATATCTGGAGCGTTGCCTGGTCGTGGCCGGGCATCTGGCTCAAATCTACGTATCAGCTGGTAGACAACACGGTCGTGGGCGCGAACCGGCAAGGCTATCGTTTGCGCTATACGCTGCGGGGTGGACCCTTTGAGGCTCGTGCGGCGTATGGGGCGTATCAGCAAATTGAGACCGCGACGACTGACAATGGAACTCAGACTGGTTTCGTGGAGGGTTTCTTTCTGCCGCAACAGCCCGGAAACGGCACGCTCGGCCAGATGCATCAGTACGCCGCTTGGCTTGCATGGCATCCCAAGGTTGCCGACCTGACGATTGATTACGTCGATGATACGATGCATCGCGATTTTCAACCCGCCTTTCCCCAAGACGCGGTCTCGCTCAATGCGCCGCAGGTCGTTTTTGCAGCGTCAAAGTCTTTGAGCAAACAGACCTTAGTGTCACTTGGATACGGTCGCTTTGCGATGCGAGGATCGTGGGCACATGGCGGCCTCACGAACGTCACCTATGCACAGAATGTCACCTTTGTGGGTGCACAACTGGCGGAATCGCCAGACGCCGTCGTCCTCGTGCAGCTGCGCAGCACCGCCTTCAGTGGATTGCCGTCGATAATCGGCGGCCCATCGCCCAACTACCGCGGAAGCATGCTCATCCTTGACCAGCATTTTCATTTGTAGCGCAGCGAAAGATACCTCAGAACCGACAGGTATTTGCCGATACTGCTAAAAGGGTTAGCAGATAGATGCGCACGCGAGTATTCAGGCCGGGAGAGCACGGGTCTGCAGCGGTTCTCGGGCCGCTGGAGGCCGATGTGATTAATGCCGTGTGGCTCGCCGATGCGCCCGTGACGGTCGCGGATGTTATGCAACTGCTGAATCAACGGCGCAAAGCGTTGGCCTATTCGACCATCAAGACGATTCTAACAAATCTGGCCCATAAAGGTTACCTGTCAAAGCGTGCAAGCGGACGCGCGAATACCTTTGCGGCAAAACAGACGAAACCAGAATTCGAACGCAATGTCGTCGATGGGGTCGTGAGCTCGTTATTGCGCGACTACCGAAATCCGCTTCTCGCCCATTTGGCAGATGAACTTTCAGCTGACCCTCAAGCGATAGCAGAATTTGAACGCCTCTTAGCGCAGCGAAAGACGAGCCGGCGATGAATGACATTGCGCTATTTTTTGCCCAATGTGCGCACTCGGAGGCGATGCTTGGCTCGCTCTGTGCGATCGTCGTGATTCCGCCCTCAGCTTGGATTGGCTCACGGCTGCTTGCTTCGCAGATTTTTCGCATGACTGACGATCCTGCGTGGCAAGCACCATATGCGGCTGTCGCCGCGAGTCTTCCCGGTGCACTGTTTCTTGTGCTTTCTATACTCGCTCTGGTGCGTGGTGCGAGTACTGCATGCTGGACAATGCCCGGCGGTCGTATTGTTTTTACTTCAATTGCACTGGTGGCGCTCGCCGCGATTGCGCGCGGTTCCTGGCTGGCGTTCGCTCGTAATCGAGAGATCCGCCGTCTTGTGCGATCCTCACGTCCTGCGTCGAAGCGCCTCAAAGAAGTAGCGGCCTCGTGTGGCCTGCGGGCGCGACAGATCCGCGACGACGCTCCCCTGTGCGCGCTTGCCGGGGTAGTTGCGCCTGTCGTGCTTGTCTCCAGCGGAGCGTTGCGCGTACTCGGAGATGAAGAGTTGAGGGCTGCATTGCTCCACGAGCGCGCTCACACCAAGCGCGGAGATCAGATACTTGGCGTCTGTCTTTCATTTTTCGCGGACTTGCTGCCCCTGCCGGCATGCGATCTCGCTGAAACCTATAAGCTCGCGCGCGAACTCGCGGCCGATCGCTTTGCGGCGCAGACAGCAGGCTGCGATACTCTGGCTCGCGCCCTCGTGAGTTTCGCAAAGAACGGCAGGGCGCTAGTCGGCGCAACGCCCTTCTCTGGGTCCCGGCGCTCAACTGTTGTTTCGCGAATTGCAGCGTTGCTCCAGGAACCGCAACCACGACGATCTGGACAGGTAGCTCCCGCAATCCGTCGACTCGCGTTGGGACTGGCTCTTGCGACAATCATCTTCGGGGGCACCATCGCGCCCGTTCTAGCCTCGCAAAAGCCTGTATCGTGCTCAACTCAGATGAACGGGACCCCGTGAAATCGCTCGATCTCTTTTTTTGCACACTAGTGCTAAGTGCCTTAGCACTCACACCAGCGACGGCCGCGGCCTCTCCTATGATTGGCAACATTGGCAACGCGCGCGTGCTGCTTTCGCTATCGCCCGACCCGCCACAGCCTGGAACAGAAGTGGTCACGATCGGCGTTGATGGAGTCATACAAAGCGCGCTCGCTAAAACGACAGTGACATACTCATCCGCTATGCCAACGATGAGTATGTCAGGTGCCGCAGGGACCGCCGTCAGAGTTGCGGGCCAGCCGAACCGATGGACGTTCCAGCTGCCCATGGCTGAGGCCACGCAATGGGCTCTGACGCTTCATTTTTCCGGAGGATTTACGGGTTCGGCCAGTTTTGCATTCGACGTTGTAGGCGCACCGACTGGATCCGGCGGTGCGATGGCGGCAATGGGCACGGGTCACGAAGATGTTTGGCGCGGCCTGGCACTGGCGCTCGCAATCTTGATTGCGCTGGGCGCACTTGCGGCTTTGTTAACTGCGCGCTCCCTAAACGCAAATGGCCGTATGCCGCACTGGCTCAATCGCTCGACGGTGACCCTCGCGGCGATCGCCGTTATTGTCGTGATCCTAACGGCCGTCTTCCAGATTCGATTTACGCCACCGTCGATGGATATGTCCGCCATGTCAAACGTGCAAGGCTCAGCGCCAATTCCAGTTACGCTCGCGCGCGCGGAGCGTCTATCTTTTAGTCCGGTAATTGCAGCACCCGGCGAGATACAAGCGCTCTTGACGGAGGACGTAGCCGCGCGCGCTCCTGGGATATTGCGAGATTTCACCGCCTATAATGGCACGCACGTTTTTGCTGGCGAGACGCTCGCCTTTCTGGAAGAACCGGAGCTGGATGCGCAGTCCTCAGCGGCATCAGCAAGCGCCCGTTCCGATCAGGCCGCGGCAGCGGCTGCGATGATCGAAGCACATCATCACGCACCCAACGAGCTTGCTACAGCCCAAGCGGATGCCGCCGCCAAAGCAGAGCGCTCACGCTACTGGCAGTCGGAGATGCGGCGCGAAAAGCTACTACTCGATAATGGGGCTGTTTCGCAACAAGAATACGATGATGAAAAGGCCCAGGCTGCCGCGGCATATTCGGACGCGGCGTCTGCCGTGCGTGGTGTGCATGACGCAATGGCGAACCTCGAAATGACTCAGCAACAGGCGCTTTCCGCCCAAGAACGCGCGGCCTCGTCGGGTGCCGCGGCTGAGGCGGCCGTCATCATGGCCGGCTACACCCGTATCGTGGCGCCCAGCGACGGCATCGTGGTAAAGCGACTGGTCGACCCTGGTTCGTACGTGCAGTCCGGTGCACTGGTGCTGCGTATTGCCGTCATCAACAAAGCCCGCATTCAAGCTAACGTCGCTCAAGAAGATCTTTCCGGCATTCGCGCAGGATCTCGACTGGATGCGACGCTGCCCAGCGGCCGAGTGATCCGTGCATTGGTCACATCCATACAGCCCGCTGCCGACCCAACGACGCATACTGCGCAAGTCGAGGCGATCGTCGACAATTCAGATGGGCGCCTCGTGCCGGGAACGTACGTGCGCGTGCTCATCTTTGGTCCGTCGTTACGGTCGCGTTCTGGTGTAAGTGTTCCATCAGCCGCGATTGTGGGAGCAGGTCCCGACACTGTGGTGTGGACTGATGTGGACGGTGCAGCGCATCGCGTGCCGGTGAAGGTGCTCTCGGACGACGGAACTACGGCGCAAATCGCCGGCGAGGTCAATTCGGGTGATCGAGTCGTCGTCGAAGGCGCCGACGACCTTGAAGAAGGCATACCGATAGCGGAGCGCGCGTCATGAAGGACAACGCAGGCGGCGTGCCCGGTTGGGCCTTACGCCATCCACATACGGTCATCGTTATCTACCTCGCCCTCGTCATCGCTGCAATCACCGCCGCACTCGTGGTGCTTCCCACCCGAATGATGCCCTACGTCGAGAGCCCGCAAATCAGCGTCGTGACAATGGTGCCAGGCTACGCACCGCAAGACGTCGAGACGTATTTCACCAAACCGATCGAGCAGCGCATGACTGATTTGAGTGGCATACGGTTCATCCGGTCTGTTTCGCAGCCGGATCTCTCCATCGTCACGCTGCAATTTCCATACGGTTATAACATGCAACGTGCGCTTGTCGACGTGCAGCAAATCGTCCAACAGGCACAGGCCGACCTGCCCTACGATCGAGCTAACCTCAAACCGTCGTGGGTCATACCCGTCGATCCGCTCAACACACCTGTGCTTGTGCTTGCTCTCACCGGTGTCGGTTGGAGTCCCGTTGAACTGCGTCAATTCGCTGCAAACGAGGTTGTCAGCGAACTCAAGGCGACGCCCGGCGTCCAGACGGTGCAAGTCTTCGGTGGCCGCCAACGTCAACTTCAGGTGGTCGTCGATCGCGAGAAGGCTGCCGCTTATGGCCTTTCATTAACAGACGTGATCAGCGCAATTGACGCGCAGAACCTCAGTCGTTCTGGCGGCACACTCACGGGCTCGGCGCGCGAGGCGCTCGTACGCGGCGACTTGCGAGTCAATTCGGCAGGCGAGATGCTCGACTATCCGTTGGCCACGATGAGTGGGCGTACCGTCTTTCTGCGCGACATCGCCTCCGTTATTGACGGACCTTCGGAACAACGCTCAACGTACCGTCTCAACGGCAAGGAGGCGGTCGAAGTATCGGTGATCGAGAACCCTGATGCGAGCTCTCCCCAAATCATCGCGGCTGTCATGGACAAAGTGGCGCAAGTTGAACGTGACCATCCCGGCCTGAAGTTCACTCCAGCCTACGACAACTCTCGTTTTGTGTCGGCTCTAAAGCGCAACATGTTCGAAGAGCTTCTTGTTAGCGTTATCCTCGCCGGACTGGTCTTACTGGTCTTCCTTGAAGATCTCAGCGCCACGGTCGTCGTCGTGGCGGCAATTCCGACGTGTCTGAGCATCGCTATCCTACTGTTTGCGCCACTGCGCTTTTCGATCAACAGCTCTACACTGCTTGGCTTGCTTTTGTCCATCGGTCCACTCGTGGACGGATCAATCGTTGTCATCCACGCGGTTCATCGCCATCTCGGCACGGGCAAAACGCCGAGACAGGCCGCGGTTGATGGTACGCTCGAGGTGATTCTGCCGGTCGCCGCCGCGACCGGCGTTATGATGCTCGCGGTTATCCCGTTGCTTACGAGTGGCGGCATAACGCAAATCATGTTCGTCGGACTGGCGTGGCCGATCGTGTTCGCGTTGCTCGCTTCGCTGATGGTGTCGACGACATTAACGCCATTGCTCGCCGCGTATCTCTTCACTGGCGCAGAGTCCAAGCCGTTTGGCTGGCGGACCCGCCTTGACGACACAGTTACGCGCTGGTTACAGCCCGCGCGTGGGGCACTCAACAAGGTCGAAGACGCCTACCGTCGCGGTTTGCACTGGAGTCTTGCAAATCGCATCACGCTTCTCGGTGGGGCTGTCATCCTCACCTATGTCGCGCTCTCTCTGATTCCGTTCATCGGCAGTGAGATGATGCCGCTCGCCGACACGGGCCAAGGGAGCGCATATGTAGAGGCTGATCCCGGCACGTCTTTTGCCGCAATGAACGAGAAGGCTAAAAAGTTCGAGCGAATCCTGCAGGCTCAGCCTGAGATCGAAAAGGTTTCGGCAGAGGTTGGGGAGGAGCCGGCCGGTTCGTATTTCACGGGCGGTGCGATGAACGGGGTGTATGCAGCGTCCTACACGATCATGTTTGTTCCCAAAGAAAATCGTAAGCGAACAATCTGGCAAATTATGGACGACGTGTATCGCCAATCCAGCGGCACTATCCCCGGGCTGCGCCGCATTGCGCTCAAGGAGATGGGCAGCGACGTCATGTCCACAACCAATGCGCCCGTTGAGCTTCTCCTCAGCGGCCCTAACCCAAGCGAGCTTCATCGCCTCGCCGATCAAGTGGGCGACATCGCTCGGCGAGAACCGGGACTGGTGCAAGCGGCTACATCGACGACGCTGGCACAGCCCGAGCAAGCAATTCTTATCGATCGGACGCGCGCGTCGCAGATCGGCTTGATGCCAAGCGACGTTCTTATGCAAGTTTACTATGCGACCCATGGTGGTCTCACAACGGAGTTTTTCAACCCAGAAAACTTACGCCATGACACGATCCTCGTCCGTTACGCAGGTCAAGATCGCGCCACCGCCGGCGATCTTTCAAGCGTGCAAATCGTCGGCAAGGAAGGTGAAGTCGTGCCCTTGACCGACTTGGCTCGTATCGAGCGATCCGTAGGGCCCACCGCTATCGAACATGATGGCTTGCGTCGCACTGTCTCCGTGCTTGGATATTATCGTAAAGGTGGCCGCGGCGAGATGGCGCTCTCGATGGACGTGTTGATGGCGGCTTTATCTTCGGTGCCGCTTCCGGTCGGCTACAACATCGAGATGCGCGGCGACATGACGGAAATGATGACGAGCTTCACGCGGCTGCTCGACGCCATGGCGATCGCAGCCGTGTTCATCTACCTGCTGCTTGTCGCGCAATTCCGTTCCTTCGTACAGCCGCTCGTCATGCTGCTGGCAATTCCACTCCAGCTGCTCGGGGTTTTCGGCGCGCTGCTGTTAGCGCACCAGAATTTCTCAACAGTCTCCATCTTGGGCATCGTGGTGGCAAACGGTATGGCCGTGAGCAATGCCATCCTGCTCCTCGATCTCATCATTCGAAAACGCGCGGAAGGCATGCCGCGCGACCAAGCAATCTTGGAGGCCGGTCCTATTCGTTTGCGCCCAATTATGATGACCACGATCGTTAGCATCATCGTACTGGCGCCGGTAGCGTTTTTCCCGAAGACCGGTGTCGACGCGTTCTCTCCTCTCGCGACAGTAATCATCGGAGGCTTCGGGATCTCGACATTGCTCACGTTATTCATTGTGCCGGTGCTCCACTCGACCTTTGATGACGTTGGTGAATGGTGGCGGCGTCGCCAGCTGGCCCACCGCGAACAGACCGCTCGTGCATAAGATGTTTTTCGCTGCGGCGGTCATGTTGGCGACCTTTCAGCCCGCACTGGCCGCTCCGCAGCACTGGAATGGTCCTCTGTCGCGGGCGCAGGCGATTGCGCGTGCGACTTCCGCTGGGTTCGACGTTCGCATGGCGATGGCAGATGCCGCGTCGGCACGCGGACAGGCAATCGGACAGTTCGGCGCTGTGCTGCCGCAGATAGCGATCTCCGCTAATCACACAAATGCCCATTTGCCGCAGTTCGGCATGCCCGAGTCGGTGCAAACGTATGCGTCGGTCACAGCAAGCGTGCCGCTGTTCAACCTGGCCGGATACTCGGGCGTGCGTGCAGGCAAGCTCGCCGCCGATGCAAGTTCCGCCGATGTCGGCGCAACCATGAACGATGCAGCTTTGGATGCCGTCAGGATGTACGACCGCGCTCTTCTCGGCGCCTCCGCAGCCCAAGCTCAGCAAGTTGCAGTATCGGACCAAGAGGCGAATGTGCGGTTCGTAAACCTCAGGGTACGCATCGGCAAGATGCCACGCTACGAGCTGGCACGCGCTCGCGCTGCCCTGGCGCAGGCGCAGCAGACGGCCGAAGATGCGGCGGCCGAACGCGATGAATCGTCCAACGACCTCAAACTGCTCCTTGACTTCGACATGACATCAAACGTTGTCATACCGGATAGATTCGAAACGCCGGAATACCACGACACGCTGGCGGCGGTGACCCAACGGGCACTGACGCAGCAGCCCGCAGTCCTTGCAGCTCGGCTGCGATACGATGCTGCACAAGCAGCGCTCGACCAAGCACGGGCCGCCTACGTTCCGACCGCGGCTCTAACAGGGCAAACGTACAATGGAAACTCCACTCCACCGCTTGGCTCGTCAGGAGGCCAGGTCAGCGTGTCTGTGACGTTGCCGGTCGTCGACGGCGGAACTCGGCGCGGCGCGATTGTCCAGGCCAGCGCCTCACTGGCCAAGGCACAAGCAGATCTCGAACGTCAGCAACTGATGGTGCAGAACGCTGTGGCAAATGCTTGGCGCGAGCTTGACGCAGCGAACCGTAACCTACAGACAGGACGGGCAGCATTAGATGATGCGTTGGAAAACCTTCGCGTTGCACGTTTACGGCTGCAAGCCGGCAAAGGGACCCAATTGGAAGCGCTCGATGCCCTCGCAGTTACAGCGAGCTCCCGGTTGGCAGTGCTTCAGGCGCAAGCGAGATACGATATTGCAACCGCAGGCATACATCACGCTGCGGCCGACCCATGGTAGAGGAGTCATAAATGCGCACCCCCACTATCCTCCTTCTTACACTCGTCCTGCTTATGGGCTGTTCCGCAAAATCGGACGGACCGGGAACGTCGGGGACGCCGGTTTTCTCGAGTGGCGAATTCTCGATGACGATCTCCTTCGAGCCAACCCCGCCACAAAAAGGAAGCGAAACGCTGACAATCACGCTGAAAGACGCAAACGGTAACCCTGTTAAAGACGCCGCAGTTACGATCGACACGATGATGCCGGACATGCGTATGTCGGGACCCTCGCTACACCTCCAGGACAACGGTGATGGCACCTACTCAGCTGTCTCAAATCTTGCGTATCAGACAAAATGGGTCTTCAGGGCGCGAGCGGACCGGCAGCGGAAACATAGCTCCGCTGAGTTTGTCCAGGACGTCAAGTAAGGCAGCTACGCCATGTCGTGACGGAGCCCGCTGTCAAGTAGTCGTAGCCCATCCGAAAGGACCATCCGTTCGGCGGATTGCGCGAATGTGTTTTCGGCGTTACGATAACTGCGATGTCCACAAACGATCGTTTCCTCGTCTGCGGTCTCATCGTGATCGTCTCCATCGCTTGCGGGGGACGAGCAATGGCAGATTCCTCAGCGTCTCTTCTCAAGGCGGTTGCGGCAGCGTCCCCAACCCCTGCAGCGACCGCGACACCGACGCCATCACCGACGCCTGCGTCGACGAGCCTCACGTTGGGCCCCCTGACCATTGACGGAGTCTTCAGCGTCTTCTCGATGTTTTCGAGCCACGTCAACGCGAGCGGAGCCCTCGACACGCCGACCGGCGCGGACTTGAGCAATCGAACTGACATCAGTAACGCCTTCCTTATTGTCAATAAGTCCGCGGGAACATTTCGCTATGGATTTGCAGCGGGCGCCTACAACATCCCGGTAGTAGGCTTTGCGCTCAACAAGACGATCCAAAACGGAGCCAACACGAGCTTGTATGGCGTGCTCCCTTCCGTCTACGCTGAGTACGCGCCGACAAATTATTTCAATCTCCAAGCGGGGAAGCTAGCAACCTTGGCGGGTCAAGAGTCGACGTACACGTATCTGAACATCAATATTCAGCGTGGCGTGATCTGGAATATAGAAACAGCGGTCAGTCGAGGACTTCGCGGCACGTTGACAGGTTCGAAATTCAACGGAGCGCTTGAGATCAACGACGGCTACTATTCGGGCAACCGCTTGGGCGTTGAGGGACAAATAACTAACACGCCGAGCTCCAGTACGACCTACGAATTTGTCTTTGTCTTTCCCAACTCGAGTGCGCCTGCCAACGCGACCGCGTCGATCGCGAACAAGCGCCTCTTCAATCCACTGGTCACGTACACCATCGGAAAGTGGCAGTTCCAGCCCTACTTGCTGTGGGTTGAGTCGCCGGCGAGCACGGCCTTGGGCTACACGAGTGCCGAGCACGCTTTCGGCAGCGCGTTCATGGGGACGTACTCGCTCAGTTCCACGTGGTCGCTTCCTTTCAGAGTCGAGTACGGCAAGAACGGAAGCACGCCAAGTGACACGAGCCCGAATGCAAATCTGCTCGGCTATGGTCCAGGCAGCAGTGCATGGACATATACGCTGACGCCGACATATCGCAAGGGCGTGTTCTTCGCGCGAGCGGAAGCGTCAGATGTCAACGTCGCCAACATCACGCCAGGAACCGCCTTCGGCACCGGCGGCACGCAGTCGAACCAATTTCGCACGGGCCTCGAAGCCGGACTGCAATTCTAGGAATGAGGCTGCACGACGATGCTTGACGTCATTCTGATCGTAGTAACCATCATTTTCTTCTTCATGCTCGACCGTTACGCGGTCGGTTTGGAGCGTCTATGATGCTCGATCAAATCGTTGGCCTGATCCTGTCGATCGCCGGCCTTGCCTACCTGACATATGCCATGCTGCGGCCTGAGAAGTTTTAGGAGCATGAGGCCATGACGCTCATCGGTTGGATTCAAGCACTCGTCATCTTCGGCACCGTGCTCATCTGTGTGAAACCCCTCGGGCTTTTCATGGCTCGCGTCTTTACGGGCGAGCGGACATTTCTGTCGCCGGTGCTGGCTCCGGTTGAGCGTACTATCTACAAGATATGCCGCATCAACCCGGACCAAGAAATGACGTGGTACACGTACCTCTTTGCGGTGCTGGCATTTAGCTTGGTTGGACTTTTCTATTTGTATATTTTGCTGCGCACCCAAGCGTATCTACCGCTCAATCCTCAGAAGTTCGCGAACGTTGCGCCAGACCTCGCGTGGAACACTGCCGTCAGCTTTGTGACGAACACCAATTGGCAGTTCTACTCAGGTGAGAGCACGCTGAGCTACCTCTCGCAAATGGCAGGGCTCACCTGGCACAATTTCACGTCGGCCGCGGTCGGTATCGCGCTCGTTATTGCGTTTATTCGCGGGCTCGCCCGGACCGATCTGCGCACGCTGGGAAACTTTTGGGTGGATATCACCCGCTGCTGTTTGTACATTCTGCTGCCTATCTCGATTGTCGGTGGGCTGCTGCTTGTGTGGACGGGAGTGCCGCAGAACTTCCACAGGTACGCCGATGTCACATCAATTGAGGGCTTTAAGCAGACAATCACTGGGGGGCCCATGGCCTCTCAAGAGGTCATCAAAGAGCTTGGAACCAACGGCGGCGGCTTTGTCGGTCAAAACTCAGCCTCACCGAACGAGAATCCCACGCCTTTTAGCGACCTTGTCGAGTTGTGGCTATTCATGGTGATCGCCGCGGCGCTCACGTACACGTTCGGTCGGATGGTAAAGGACCAGCGCCAAGGCTGGGCGTTGTTCGTCGCGATGTCCATATTATTTTTCGGAGGGTTGACAGTAGCGTACTGGGCGGAAGCGGCCGGCAATCCTCTCATTCATCATCTCGGAGTAGCGGGTGGTAACATGGAAGGCAAGGAGACGCGCTACGGTGTCGCTGCGTCCGCCTTCTGGGCCGTTGCCACCACCGCGACGTCATGCGGCGCCGTCAACGCGATGCACGATTCGTTCACCGCGCTCGGCGGGCTCGTGCCGATGCTCAACATACAGCTGGGCGAAATCATTTTTGGGGGCGTGGGCAGCGGTCTCTACGGCAAACTGATCTTCGTGATCCTGACGGTCTTCATCGCGGGGCTGATGGTCGGGCGCACGCCCGAATACTTGGGCAAGAAGATCGAGCGGCGAGAAGTGCAGCTGGCAATCTTATTCGTGCTGATCACGCCGCTCTTCACGCTTGTGCCGACAGCCATCGCGGCGATCACGCCGCAGGGATTAGCGACACTCAACAACGCTGGACCGCACGGCTTCTCCGAGATTCTCTATGCGTTTTCGTCCGCAACCGGCAATAATGGCAGCGCGTTCGCCGGTTTGGGACCAAATCTGTTCTACAACGTCACGATGGGTATCGCGATGTTCTTCGGGCGTTTCGCTGAGTTCGTTCCAATGCTTGCGCTCGCAGGTCTGCTCGCGGGCAAACGCGCGGTCGCCGAATCAGCCGGCACGTTCACAACCTACTCGCCGATCTTCGTCGTCTTGTTGATCGGCACGATCCTCATCGTCGGCGCGCTGACGTTCTTTCCCGCGCTCTCGCTTGGCCCGATTGTCGAACACCTCCTCATGCTGCAAGGGAAGACATTCTAATGATCTCCGAACGGCGGCTCGAGCGCCGGCCCAAAGCGCGCTCCCTCTTCGACAGTAAGATTCTGGCGTCGGCGATACTCGAGTCTTTCCGTAAGCTCGATCCGCGATGGCAGTTCCGCAACCCGGTCATGTTCATCTGCGAGGTTGGCGCGCTCGTCACCCTCCTGTTTTTCTTCCGCGATCTGCGCACCCATGGACCGGCCGGCTTTGACTTTGCGATCTCGATTTGGCTGTGGTTCACCGTCGTGTTCGCCAACTTCGCCGAAGCGGTGGCTGAAGGGCGCGGCAAAGCGCAAGCCGACTTTCTGCGCCGCACGAAAACCGAAACCAAGGCGACGCGCGTTGTCGACGGGCGTGACGAAGTTGTCAGCGCAACGCTGCTGCGGAAGGGAGATACCGTCCGCATCACGGCCGGCGAACTCATCCCAGCTGATGGCGACGTTATCCACGGCGCCGCATCGGTCGACGAGTCGGCGATCACCGGTGAATCCGCGCCCGTGATCCGCGAAGCGGGCGGCGATCGCAGTTCGGTGACCGGCGGCACGCGCGTCCTCTCCGATGAAATCCTCGTCAGCGTGACCTCGAACCCAGGCGAAACGTTCCTCGACAGGATGATCGCGCTGGTCGAGGGCGCAACGCGGCAAAAGACGCCAAACGAGATCGCCCTCTCCATCTTGCTCGCCGGCCTGACGATTATTTTTCTTATCGCAGTTGCGACGCTTTCTCCGTTCTCGATCTATGCCGGCACCGTACAATCGGTCACCGTGCTCATTGCGCTGCTCGTGTGCCTCATCCCGACCACTATCGGCGGCCTGCTGTCGGCGATCGGTATCGCAGGCATGGATCGCGTCTTGCAGCGCAACGTCCTAGCAATGAGCGGTCGTGCCGTTGAAGCTGCAGGTGACGTCGACACATTATTGCTTGACAAGACCGGCACGATCACGCTCGGCAACAGGCAGGCGACAGAGTTTATCACGGCACCGGGCGTGACCGTCGAGCAAGCGGCGCGGGCCGCCTATCTCTCGTCACTTTCGGATGAGACGCCGGAAGGACGCTCGATCGTGACGCTCTCCGAACAGTTCGGAGCAACGCTTAACGGCAAAACGCCCGATGGCGCTATGTTTGTGGAGTTTAGCGCATATACTCGCATGAGTGGCGTGGATCTCCCTGACGGCACTCTTATCCGCAAGGGTGCACCAGATTCAATTCGTGCTTGGGTGCGTGAGCGCGGCGGCGATGAAAGCGCAGTTTTGGCAGCCGAGGTCGAGCGCGTGGCGAGGTCGGGCGGTACGCCTTTGCTGCTGGCGCAAGACACGAAGATCCTCTCTGTGATCCATTTGAAGGACATCCTCAAGCCCGCTATGCGAGAACGGTTCGACCGTTTGCGCAAGATGGGCATTCGCACCATCATGATCACGGGTGACAACCCGCTGACAGCGGCGACGATCGCCCGGGAGTCAGGCGTCGACGACTTCCTCGCAGAAGCGACACCGGAAGCAAAAATGGCGCTGATCAAGCGCGAGCAAGAGGCGAGCAGACTGATCGCGATGACGGGCGACGGCACCAACGACGCGCCGGCGCTTGCTCAAGCGGACGTCGGCGTTGCAATGAATTCGGGAACGCAAGCTGCCAAAGAAGCGGCGAACATGGTCGACTTGGATTCCGATCCAACGAAGCTCATCGAAATCGTCGAAATCGGCAAGCAGTTGCTGATGACCCGTGGCGCTCTCACAACGTTTTCGATCGCAAACGATGTCGCAAAATATTTCGCGATTCTGCCAGCCATGTTTTCCATTGCCTACCCGGCAATAGGGGCATTGAACATCATGCATCTGGCACCGCAAAGCGCAATCCTCTCCGCCGTGATCTTTAACGCATTGATCATCGTCGCGTTGATCCCGCTTGCCCTGCGCGGCGTCGCGTATCGCCCGCTCGGCGCGAATGCGGTCTTGCGCACCAATGTCCTGATCTACGGCGTGGGCGGCATCATCATACCCTTCATCGGGATCAAGGCCATCGACCTGATCCTGGCTGCCTTGCACCACACATAGGAGCCCAGTCGTGAACGCTGCGAACCTCAAAGACAATACGCTGCGGCATCTCGTGCCCTCAGTGCTCTTTACGATCGTCACCGTGATCGCTTTTGGCCTGATCTATCCGCTCGTCATGACCGCGCTGTCGCAGCTGCTCTTCCCTTCGCAAGCAAACGGCTCGATCGTCTACCATAAGGGGAAGCCCATCGCGTCAAGCATCATAGGGCAGCTGTGGACCAAGCCGCTGTATTTTCACGGGCGGCCGTCGGCGGCAGGCAAGGGGTACGACCCGACCTCGACCGGGGCCACAAACCTAGGGCCCACTTCGAAGAAGCTCGTTGATTCTACCAAAGCAATCATAGCCGCGCTCGCAAAAGAAAACCCCGAAGCGACGGTGCCCGTCCCGATGGATCTCGTCACCACGAGCGCCAGCGGCATCGATCCGGATATCAGTCCGCAGGCGGCGATCTACCAAGCGCCGCGAATTGCCAAGGCGCGCAACATCCCGACTGATGAAGTAGTTGCTCTGATCAACGCGCACGTGCATGCGAGAACGTTTGGCTTCTTAGGCGAGCCACGCGTGAATGTGCTGGAGCTGAATCTGGCTCTCGACGAACTTAAATAATTCCGCGCCGCAAGGCAACGACGGCCGCATGCGTCCGGTCGGAAGCTGAAAGCTTCTCAAGGATATCCCGAATATGTCCTTTGACGGTACCAAGGCCGATCGCCAGGCGCTGTGCGATTTCGGCGTTCCCCACCCCATCTGCAACAAGTTTGAGAATCTCGGTTTCGCGAGGTGACAGAGGAGAAGGGTGGAGCGTTGCATTCCCCGCGGGTTCGGCAACTCTGCGCAAAGCGATGTGGGCTACGGCCGGGTCAAAGTACGCTCCGCCTTCGGCCACCACGCGCACGGCCGTCACGACCCCTTCCGCTTTGGTCGATTTCACGCAATACGCATCTGCGCCAGCGGCAAGAGCGGCTAACACTTCTGTATCAAGATCGTGCATTGTGAGGATGACGATGCCGGTCTTGGGCGCTGCCTGTCGGAGTTGGCGAGTGAGCTCGATGCCGTCCATGCCGGGCAGACCGAGATCGATAACCGCAACATCGGGTGTGAGTCGTCGAACCTCTGCAAGGCCGCGTGGTCCATCCTCTGCTTCGCCGACGACGCTGAAGCCCGCCTCTGCAAGTGCTGCCCCCAGGCCCGCGCGAGTCAGCGCGTGATCTTCGACAAGCACGACGCGATACATGACGTCTTTAAACTCCCGGCCGGTCGAAGAGGTCGGACCGCTCGACCTCGCGTGTGATCGGCTCGGCGGGTGCTGCCGGCAGATCCATCACGAAGACGCTGCCGCGCGGCGTGTTGGGTTCGTATCGGACGGTGCCACCGAGGCTCTTTGCGATTCGTCGCACAATGTAGAGCCCCAGTCCCGACCCGCCCCCTTGGCGCGCATCGCTGCTCGGTATCAAACGCTGGAAGAGCTGCTCTCGCTGCGCGTCCCCAACCCCGTACCCATTGTCCGACACGCGAATGATGACCCGGCCGGCCGAATATGATGCGTCAACGCGGATGGCGCCGCCTTCCGGTGTCCAATTGATTGCATTTGCGATCAGATTCATGACCGCCCGGCGCAGCTCGCCACGATCGCCCACGACCACCGCGTCCTGCGACCCCGTGACGACGCAATCGATATGCTTCACCCGCCACATCGGCTCGAGTTCGTCCGCCACGCTTGCTACAAGCTTGGACACGTGCACGAGCTCGCGCTCGTGGGACTGGTCGCCTGACTCATATCGCGCAACCAACAGCAGCGTCTCCGCGAGATGACGCAACTCGGCGTTGGCCGCCAGAGATCGCCGCAGAATCTCGCGGTACGCCTGAGGCAGTGGGCCGTATGTGCCGTCGAGCGCTTGTTGCAGGGTCATCGCAGCGGCACTGAGCGGCGTTCGCAAGTCGTGCGACAGCGCGTACACGAGATCGCGAATCACCTCGCCGCGGTGTGCCAGTCCGTCGATCGCCGTCTGCAACTCGCTATTGCGGTTCGCCAGCTCGACGAAGAGTGACGCTTGCGCCGCGGCCACCGTTGCCTGGTCCGCAAAGACCTGTACCCATTGTTCGTTGTCGCTTGAAAACGACGTCGCGTCCGTCACCATGAGCAACAAAATGCCGAATGTTATTTGATCGTTGATGAGAGGTACGAGCACCGCGCATTGTGCTTTAAGTGTGGCGAGTGCGAACCGTCCGAGGGCGTCTGAGGGCGTTACCGAGACGAGACGGCGTTCGTTCGCACTCACCTGAAGCAGCGAGAGAAGCTCGGACGCAGGCCGCGCGCGGCTGACGTCAACATCCTCGTCGCCGCCATCCCAAGAATAGGTTGTGGCTCCAAGGACGCGCTCTTCGATCGTGAAGAGCTTCGCCCCGGAAACGTCAAGGGCGCCGACAGCTTCTCGAACAATCGCGCGCGCGACGAGCTCGACGTTGAGCGACGAGCGAATCGTCTCCATCGAGCGCCGAATCGTTTGCTCGCGTTGCACCTGCCGTTGCCTGGCGGCAAGATGACCGCTGCGCTCGGCAGCCGCTTGTGCAAGGCCGCCGAGCACGCCGACGAGCACAATGGAGAAACCGGCAAGCGTGCGATTTGCGATAGCGATGGCGTCCCAGTGATGGCCCTCACGCACACCGTTGAAATAGCCGGCTGTCACATTTGCAGCCAGTGCGGCGATAACGAGCGCTTGAGTGATGCGGCGGTTGAGCACAAGGCTCGAGAGCGCCACCGGGATGGTCAGCAAGATCGCTGCCACGAGTGCCTGCGGCGTCAACAGATCAACCGTGAATGCGGCCAGCAGCAAGATGATGCACAGGACCAGCGTGAAGCGCGGGCTCATCGAGCAGACCTTCTGCGCGGTAGGCGACTGGTCCGGCTAGAGAAGGTGCTAAGGCTACCGAACAGCATTGCATGCAATCCGGAGCCAAGCGCCCCTCCGCAGCTGAAATTCTGAAAGATCTTGGTGGCCAAGCACGGCTTACCGTGTACGTTGGCTTTGCGCCCGGCGTCGGAAAGACGTATCGTCTCCTGAGCGAGGCGCGGCAGCTGCAGCAAAGTGGTAAACACGTGGTCCTGGGCTGGATCGAAACGAAAGGCCGGGTCGACATCGAGCGCCTCTGCGAAGGTATTCAAAGCCTGCCGCCCCACATGGTTCCCATGGGGAACTCGAGCTATCCCGAGTTTGATTTCGAGGCGGCGGTTGCGGCTCATCCGGATGCAATAGTGTTGGACGAGCTGGCCCACTCAAATCTTTCGGGTTCCGTGCACGCGAAGCGATGGCAGGATGCCCTCGCGTTGCGCGAAGCCGGTATCAGCGTCATTGGGGCGCTGAACATTGCGCATCTCGAAACGGTCGCCCCAACAGCCGAGTCTCTGATCGGCTTTCCAATCCGCGAGATAGTTCCGCTTTCTTTTCTCAAGGCCGCCGATCAGGTCATTGCGATGGACATCGCGCCCGAACAACTTGAGGCACGACTCCACGCGGGTGCTATCGTTCGCAAAGAAGACATAGGCCGAGCATTGCAAGGCCCATTCCGGCCCCAAACTCTGCGCGCTCTGCGCGAAATGATGCTACGGACTGTCGACGATTTGACGGAGCCGGAGCTGCCCGCAGCCCGTCTCTCAAAAGCCGTGGCTTTGCTGCTCCCTGGGGTTGACGGCGAACCGTTCGTCGAGCGTGTTGCAGCGTACGCCGATGCCTTAAATTTGTGGCTCGAACTCGCAACCGTCGATGGAACAGATACTGAAGCTGCTCAGCGTCTTCGCCTCTCACACGATGCAAGCACGCTTTCGCTCCCGCAGTTCGATTTCAACCGGCCCAAACTTGCCGACTTCAATGCCTCGTTCGTTGCAGTTCCGAAGAGTGACGTGGCCACCGCACTCGTGGCAGCGCCGATCGATCGGGATATTCTTGTCGTCGACCCTTCTCGGCCGGTTCCTGAGCCCAGAGCGGGCAGCGGCTTTGGACAGCATCCGTACGCGCGCACAGCGGGGGACCGGCTGCGGGTTGGTTACGGCAGACTTACCGTATACCTCGGTGCAGCCGCGGGCTGCGGCAAGACATACGCGATGCTGGAGCAAGCACATCAATTGAAGGCGGAAGGGGTTGACGTTGTTGTCGGCTTCGTCGAAACCCATGGTCGAGCCGATACCGCTCAGAAACTGGAAGGCCTCGAAAATTTACCCCGCTCGGAGTTCAACGCAAACGGACTGCATTACTCGGAACTTGACGTGCCGGCGCTTCTCGCGCGAAAGCCGGAGATAGCACTGATCGACGAACTTGCTCACACGAATGCACCCGCTAGCAAGTTCCTCAAACGATATGAAGACGTGCTGAGCGTGCTCCGGTCCGGCATTTCGGTGATCACTACTCTGAACGTTCAACATCTCGAGGGTCTCAACGACGCCGTTCGCCGCCTGACCGGTGTAACCGTGCGCGAGACCATGCCCGACGGCATTCTCGAGCTCGCGGACGACGTCGTGCTCATCGATGCCAGCGCCCAAACCTTGCGCGACCGCTTGCGCGCGGGCAAAATCTATCCCAAAGAGAAAATCGAAGCTGCGCTCGGGTCATTCTTCCGCGTCGAGAATCTCACGGCGTTGCGCGAGCTTGCGCTTCGAGAAACGTTGCGCACTCGTGCGATCTCGCGACGGCGCCACGTTGTCTCCGAGATCGTTCTGGGCGTCGCGGCGCGCGAGCGAGACACTGGTCTCATTCAACGAGCGGCGCGTCTGGCCAAGCGCCTTGATGCGGATTTCAACGTTGTCCACGTCGCACGTTCTCAGGCAGCGGGGCAATCACCGCAGGTCGAAATGCTGCGCGAAACCACCCGCACGCTGGAGGGCCGATTCACGCTCGTGACCGATGAGAATCCGGCACGAGCGCTCGTTCGCGCTGCAGCGCGGGCGGGCTCAACACTTGTCATCGAAGGGGTGCGCACGAAGACACGCTGGCTCGGACCGAAGTCGTTTGCCTATCAAGTGCTTGCAAGCGGCGTGCAGGAACTGCTCGTCTTCGCACCTTCGCCCTTGAGCTGAACGCTAAACCAAGCGAAGCACTATGGTGCTCGCTTCACACGTGGTACGTGACGCTAAACGCGAGTGTCAACCCCGGTAGGGAAAATGCGTTGGTCGGAGCCGGTCCCATGGGTGTGGGGTACGTCGGCCCTGCATTGATGAGCGTGAATTTATCTGCAAAACGATTTGTCAGGTTTTGTCCACTCAATGTTAGTTGCGCTAGGTGGATCTGCTGGCCGATACTCGCGTTGAGCAGCCAATAGGCGGGCCGGTTCAACTCGTTGTTCGAGCTCTCGTACCCCGCCCCAAAAGCGTAAGCGAACCCGGATCGTGCTCGGCCATCGAGTGTCACGAGTGCTTTGTGCGGTGGAATACCTTGGAACTGTTGGCCCGATACGACATTGGGCGCGGAGGGGTCGAACGCAACGGGATCGTTGACCGGGTACGCGATATCGATGCCGTATGACGCATGCAGCGTTGCGAGCGCCGACAATGGCTGGTTCGCCCGTATCTCCACACCGCTATACACAACATTCGCTAGGTTCTTGATGAAGCTGAACTGGCCTTGCGATTGATCGGGATTCGGCACGAAGAAAATCGGATCGCGCAGACTTGTATGGTAAGCGTCTATCTCTGCGGTCGGCGTGAGTTCATGCTTGCCGAAACGGTGTTCGTACCCGATCTCGATCTCACTTGTGTGCTCTGCGGTGAGATTCCGATTGACCGCCAGCTCGGTAAGCAGCGGCGCGCGAAAGCTGGTGCCGAAGGAGGCACGTATGACACTATCTGCGGTGGGCGTCCACACGACTGCAACTCTGGGGTCTATGCTCGTGCCGAAAGTGCTGTAGTTACTCAAGTAGGTGACGGCGCTATAGTGTAAGTGCGCCGTGGGGTCCCACTCGCTGCGCGCTGCATACGAGCGCTGCGTCTGAGACGAAGTGAGCACGCCGGCCGAGAAGGGTGCCCCGGGCGGCAATCGTAGATTTTCCGTGCGCACGCTGAACAACAGGCTCAGCACGTTGTTTGGCAGGTTGCGATCGTACTGGACCCCATTTTCGTTGAGGGAGTCGCGGTCAGTCAGCAGATAAGGATTTGCTCCTGAAGGGATGCCGTTCGTGGTCTGGTCGAGGATGCTCGTTAAGTGTCGTGCTGTAACAGTGGCTGCGGCGATGCCAGACGAACTGCGTGCACCGAGCGGCGTTTGCGCGTCAAGAGTCCAAGCAGGCGATATCGATGCCGCAGATGCTCCGGGAAACGCGGTGAAGGAGGCGCCTGGAAAAACTTGTGACGGGTCGTCTGGGAAGCTTAATGGTGCCGAGAGATCGCGATAGGCGGCGGTATTGCGAAAGCTAGCCTCAATGTAGCCGTATCCCAGGCCAAGTGAATAGCGCAGCTTGCCTAACATCGAGGTCGCATTGATCGCGCTACCCAAGAGGGTCGTCGCGGTCGGTGGCTTTGTGGGGTCAGGAGTGTACGTGACGCGGTAACTATTGACAGCGCCTGCGCTATAATAATGGTGGAAGGAGAGAGCGTAACCGAGCCGCCCGTCGGCCGATCCCGTTGACTGGAGCGTATAGGCTGACGTTCCAAAACTTCCCACCGTGGCGCGCACTAAAGCGTGGTCTTGCGGCGTTGGCTCGATGGTATGAAAGTCGATCGTGCCGCCTTGCGAATTAGCACCCAACAGTGATGATGGGCCGACACCGTACACAACCTGGATGTTAGAGAACTCAGACGGGTCGAGCAGCTCAAGATCGAAGTCGCCCGTGTTCGCGTTGTTCATGGCGTGGCCATCGATGTCGATAGTCGTTTCCGATGGGTCCGGCCCGCGAAGACTTGCTGTCTGCGGCAAGCCAGGAGCACCACCTGCGGGCCGCGTCATTGTGACGGCGATTTGTGAGGAGAGATCACCGGTGACGTTTTGGATGCCATACGCTGCCAAACGTTGCGGGTCCAATACTGTGGATGGTGCAGAAGCCGTCGACATGGTTTCGCACCCATTGACAGCGAC
>Ga0073928_10004041_pt1 | contig 22274 bp, 22 predicted proteins | sample PaiPotPPA55metaG_FD_76969 | JGI IMG/M metagenome (GOLD analysis project Ga0073928, IMG submission 76969) | Iron sulfur acid spring bacterial and archeal communities from Banff, Canada, to study Microbial Dark Matter (Phase II) - Paint Pots PPA... ...
GATCCTCATAAGGGGTGTCTTGTGGCCGGATATGCGAAAAGCGAGTGGCAAGTTCGAACGTTTCGGATGACATGGGCGCGCTCCGTTAGCAACAAATTAAGTAGCAAATCAGGCAGCAAAACTGTCGAATGAAAAGGCTAGCCGTTTTGATATGCATCAAGTGTTCCAACTTGAAGGGGTCAAGGGAACGGCACTCACGCGGACAAAAGCGAAGGCATGCACGCAATTAAAAGCGGCATTTCAAAAGCACATTCAATCGCCGGCAAAACGCGCGCAAATTCCTCTAAAGACATTGCACATAACCAGGAGTGTGTTGCTAAACTTGGTTTCGTGGCGGGTTGCAGCGCGAGCCATCCTGGGGACGTTCACTGGAGAAATCGACACCATGTCCTACATCAGCGTCGAGATCAGAGCTTACGATGAAGCGCGGAAAGTGGTCACGGTCGCCTTCAGTGAAAAATGGCCCGTCAAACTGTCCTCTGCGGTCATTGCGGAGTTGACCCTTGAGGACTGCGACACCATCGGGCGTGACGGCGAGTCAGCCGAAGCAGGTCTGACCGATGACGAAGCATGCGTTCTCAAGATGCTGTTCGAGGACGAGGGAACCATTGAAGACTTCCTCGCCAATCCCTCCAGGCTGATCGGTTGCACAAGCGAGCTCGACGATTAAGCCCATAGCGCTTAACAAGAGCACGGTTTATTTCCATCCCCCAAGAAGCCTGATCCATCCCCGACTTATGCTTTGCACGTTCAGGCAAGAACGCGCGAGGATCGGTCTATCGTGCGGGCATTGCATCATGGTTCCATGAAGGTTCAATCAATAAAGGAGCCAATGATGCAGAAGACATGGTTTATCACGGGTGCAAGCCGCGGCCTTGGTGCGCTTATCGCAAAGGCTGCGATTCAGGCTGGTGACCGGGTTGTCGCCACCGGGCGCAAGCGGGAAGATATCGTCAAGAGCCTGGGACAGGACAACGACCAACTGCTTGGCGTTGCACTCGATGTAGGCGACGCAGCACAGGCGAACACCGCCGTTCAAGCCGCGGTGTCGCGTTTCGGCGGGATCGATGTGCTGGTGAACAACGCGGGATACGGCCACCTTGGATTCTTCGAAGAGAACACGATCCAGGACGCACAAGCCCAGTTCGCCACCAATCTGTTCGGCGTTTTCAACGTGACGTGGGCCGCGCTGCCGGTCATGCGCTCCGCTCGCCGCGGACGCATCTTCAACATCTCGTCGCTTGCCGGCATCCTGGGCTTCGAAGTGTGCTCGCTTTACTGCGCCAGCAAGTTTGCGCTCGAAGGTTTCTCCGAGTCGTTGGCTAAGGAAATTGCCCCGTTCGGCCTCTTCGTGACGATTGTCGAGCCCGGTCCTTTCCGCACAGACTTCCTCACCCAGGAATCGCTTCGCTTTGGCGACAACGCGGTGGCCGACTACGACGACCGGCGCGAGCGGCTGCGCTCGTCCTTCGAACAACGTAATGGCCAGCAACCGGGCGACCCCGAGAAACTCGCACGAGCGATGGTGGAACTGGCAAACGAGGCCGAGCCGCCAATGCGTTTTATCGCTGGATCGGTTGCCGTAAATGCCACAGAGGCGAAACTCGCCGGCATGCAAGCCGAACTCGACCGCTGGCGCCCGCGTTCGGTCGCCACTGACGGTGACTACGCCGCCTAGTGGTTTCGTCGCCCTTGTCAACGTGGCGAAATTCGCGAAAACGTTCCAATGGTAGGCTTGAAGTCCGATCAGCCGAACCATAAAGGGAACACACAGATGACACGGACGCACCGGGCTTTCGCAAAGTTCGTCTGGCCGGCGTGCTTGCTGACGCTCGTCGCTTTGCGCGCCGCGCCGGCATACCCTCAAGCATCGGCGACGCTGGACACGCCCGCTCACACTCCGCTGTCATGCGCGGTCGCAGCATCGGGCGCGGGGACAAAAGACGAGCAAGCGAACAAGGCGATGGCTGCGCTATTTGCGCCGACGGGAACATTGCGTGCCTCTATTAATCTGGGCAATCCGGTCCTGGCCAGCCTCGATCCGTCCACAGGAAAAGCCGTTGGGGTGTCGGTGGACCTTGCTACCGAATTTGCCCGGCAGCTAGGCGTGCCGCTGGAGTTGGTCGTCGTCAAGTCGGCGGGACAGTCGGTGATCAACGTGGACCATGATCAAGCCGATATCGGCTTTTTCGCAGTCGATCCGAAACGCGGTGAGGAGATTGCCTTCACCAAGCCCTATGTTCAGATCGAGGGGTTTTATCTGGTCCGCGACGCCTCGCCGATCAAGTCGAACGAGCAAGTGGATCAGGCGGGCAACACCGTCGCAGTCGGTAAGGGCAGCGCCTACGATCTGTTCCTGACGCGTGAACTGCATCATGCGAAGATCGTTCGCGTCAACACTTCGCCGGCCGTAGTACAGGCATTTTTAGACCAGAATCTGACCGTTGCCGCAGGCGTCAGACAACAACTCGAAGAGAACGCGCGTCAAACCAGCGGGCTGCGGATTCTGGATCAGCGCTTCATGGTGATTCGCCAGGCAATGGGGGTTCCAAAAAACCGCGGTAACGCTGCCGCGGCATATCTGACGAGTTTTGTCGAATGCATGAAGGCTTCAGGCTTTGTCGCCGGGTCGCTCGCACGGCACAACATCAAGGGCGCCGAAGTGCCCGCGATGGATCACTCTTAGCAAGCTGCGCGTCGAATTCCAATTGGACACGACGCGCTAAATTCCACGTGCGGCAAGACCGTATCAAGCGTTGATCGCCTGCCTGACGAACGCTGGAAGCGCTAGCCGCCGTACTTCTCTGCGAACTCCGCCGCGCTGAGCGAGCGAAAATCGGCTAACGCCGCGTCGATCTGCGCGGCATCCCAATCCCACCACGCGATCTGCTGCAGGCGTTCCGCTATGTGGGGCTCGACGCGAAAGCGCAGCACGCGTGCGGGTACGCCAACAACAATCGCAAAAGGCGGCACGTCCTTGGTCACGACCGCTCCCGAGCCGACAGCCGCACCGGTGCCGATCTTCACGCCAGGCATGACGATCGCGTCGTGGCCGAGCCACACATCGTGGCCCATCTCCACCCTGTCCTGCGCGCGCCATTGGAAGATCTCGGTGTCGTCGTCGAGCGAGAGACCGTACGAGCGTGAGCGATAGGTAAAGTGGTGATGAGTCGCGCGCCACGAAGGGTGGTTAGGCGGATTGATACGCACACCGGTGGCGATGTTGGCGAACTTGCCGATGTGTGCATGAGCGATCTGGTTGTCGCCCATCGCGTAGCCGTAGTCACCGATCACCGATGCGGCAACATAGCTGCGCGGGCCGAGATAGGTGTAGCGGCCGAAGTCGCTGGCGCGAACCAGGGCTGTCGGATGAATCTCGGGCTCTATCGACAACGTCTGGCCAAGCGTCCAGGGGTCGACGCCGACCCCATGATTGATCAACATAAGAAGAAATCTCGGAGTTCGGTAACGAAGTGCTGACGCAAGGCCGCCCAAGGGAGGGCGGCAACGCCAATGATCAGCCCACGCTCACAGGAAAAGCTTGCGCAGATAAGCGGAAATGCGTTCGGCGCATGTGACCAGTACGAAGGTAGCGATCAACAGGAACGACACGGTCTGGTACTGGAACAGGTTCATCGCGGTCAGCAACTGGAAACCGATCCCACCCGCGCCAACGAAACCGAGCACGAGGGACGAGCGCAGGTTTTCGTCGAAGCGGAAAAGGCCAATGCCCAGCAGTGACGGCAACACACCCGGCACCACCGCGTGGGCCAACACCTGCACGCGGCCGGCGCCGGTCAGCGTCAGCGCTTCGACAGGACCCATGTCCATGTCTTCGATCACTTCTGCAAACAGCCGCCCAAGCATGCCGACCGAATGGACCGCCAGCGCGAGTGCGCCCGGAAACGGCCCGAGTCCCACCGCCGTGACGAACAGCAGCGCCCACACCAGATCCGGCACCGCGCGGGTGACGCCAATCACTGCGCGCGCGGCGTAGTAAAGCGGCAGCGCCGGCGTGAGGTTCGAGGCGGCCAGAATCGAGAGCGGGAACGCGAGCAACACACCGAACACGGTACCGAAGATCGCGAGGTCAATTGTCTCGAGCACCGGCCACAGATTCGGGACGAACTGATCGAACGCAGGCGGCATGGCGCGCGACATGATGTCGGCCATGCCATGCGCACCGGTAATCAGGTCCTGCGGCCTTGCCTGAACAACGATCCATGCCTGTACAAACAACGCGAGTGCGACAACGGCGCCAAGCACGTACCAAACCGTGCGCGCGCCCGGCGCACCCGACGGGGTGCGCATTTCCATAACCTTGCTCATGACGCCTCGGCGAGATAAAGACCCGCGATCTGCTGACTGGAAACGTCGGACGCAGGCCGGTCGAATTCCAGCAGACCACTGCGTAGTCCGACCAACCGGTCCGCATAGCGCGCGGCGAGCTCTGGCTGGTGCAGCACGCATACCACCGCGAGACCGTCCTCGGTGGCGAGGCGGCGCAGCAACCGCATGACCTCGTCGGCGGCTTCGGGATCCAGGCTGGCAACCGGCTCGTCCGCAAGCAGGACGTCGGGACGCTGCGCCAGCGCACGGGCAACCGCCACGCGCTGTGCCTGTCCGCCCGAGAGCGTGCCGGCCCGCTGGCGTGCCAGATGCAGCAAGCCGACTTCGTCCAGATAACTCATTGCCGGTTCAATTTCGTCGCGCGGCAAGCGCCCGAACGCGCTCATCAGCGTCCGGTGCCGGCCCAGCGCGCCGCAGCAGACGTTCGCCAGTACGCTGCGCCGCTTGACGAGGTTGGCGTTCTGCGAAATCAGCGCGAGCGGCAAACGCGCTTCCCGCAGTGCTTCGCCGGAGAGCGCAGCGAGGTCCCGACCGCCGACTTTCACTGAGCCCTCGGTCGGCCGGTTCAGTCCGACCACGCACTTCATGAAGGTCGACTTGCCGCTGCCGTTACTGCCGAGCACCACCACCATCTCGCCGCCATTGACTGACAGGTTCAGGTTGCGCAGCGCGGTATGACCGTTCGCGTAACACATCGTCAGGTCGCGAACCGCCAACCTGACACCGGTGGTGCGCACGGCGGGCTTGACCGCCCCCGGCATGTCCGACCCGGCGGACCCAAACGCGGCCGCCTGACCAAGGGACATATCCCGTGATGTACTAAAGGGAGTGTTCACAGCTTCGCCAGGTCGATGTGGAGTGTCGAGACCAGGTCGCGGATCTGGTCATAGGCCGCGTCCGTCTGGGGCACGGTCCTCAACTCCGGGTTTTCATTCGATGCCAGGAACTTCTGATCGGCTTCCGGCAGTTGGTGCAGGTCAAGCGAACTCAGCACGCTTGTCAGCCGAGCCTTGAAATCATCGGGCAAGTCGCCACGAATTGCCAACGGATCGAGGGGGATGGGCTCCGATTTCCACAACGTTACGTAAGCCGCAGGATCGTATTCGTTGTGCATCTTGGCGCTCTCGATTTCTTCGCTGTTCAGTTCGCCCGCGTCGACCTTATGGTTGCGCAGTGCCTCGAACGACGCAGTGTGGCTGCCTGCATAAACGCCCTTCACGCCCTTGTCCGGATCAATGCCGTTCTTGCTCAGGCCGAACGCGGGAAACAGGTGCCCGGACGTGGAGGCCGGATCGGCATAAGCGAACGAACGGCCCTTGATGTCCGCCAGCGTCTTCACGCCCGAACCCGGCCACGTGACGATGGAAGCGTAGTAGGTGGCCGGCTTGCCTTGCGTACCTGCGAATGTGGCGACGGCTTGCGCATGCGCGACCTGGTGAGCCAGCACATAACCGAGCGGGCCGAATTCGCCGAATTCAAGCTTGTTGTTCCGCATTGCCTCGATTTCAGCGTTGTAGCTGGTTGCCACATAAAGCTGCACCTTGCAGCCGATCTTGTCGCCGATCATCTTGGCCAGATCCTCGTAGACCGGCAGCATGCGTTGCGCTGATTCGTACGGCTCGACGCCGAAACGCACCACGCCGTCATTCGGACAGGTGCCGGCCGCGTGGGCGGTCACGGAGACAAGACCCGCTGCGAACAACACAGCAGCCAGAACGTTGGATAACTTCATAGGTTCCTCAACTTAGATTTCGCTTGTGCCGAGCTAACGACGATTCAAGAATTCGATCCTGCCCCGTGCAGGTCATCAGTGCGTCCGGACTTCTATCGAGCGGTGCCACTCTATAAACATCGTGTGACACATCGATGTACTTATCGAGACGTCTAGATGACTTAGTTTTTGCTAACAGACCTTCAGACGATTAGGGCGGACAGATACAACCGGAACGCTCGCCATTGCAGGCGGCGCTCAGCAAATTCGGGGACACATGATCTGCCGAAAGAATATCGAGCAGTCCGGCCTTTACGAATTTGAGAACGTCAGCGATTTGTTATGCAGATGAAAGCAATTATTCATCCAGACATCTAGACGTATCCGCGCGCACCAAACCTTACCGTTACGCAAGCAAACCCTCACATTTCCATCACGGACCGCCCTCTACAATTCGCGACAGCGATTCATTTGAACCGACCGGAATGACGACACAATGACAGTGATGGATAACGCCATGCCGGGCACCTCGCTCGCCCGCGGGGCGGGCGTTGCGATGTGGAGTCAGATCGAACAGATACTTGCCGCCGAGATTGGAACGGGCCGGTTTGGCAAGGACAGTCGCATGCCAAGCGAAGCCGAGCTGGCTAAAAGGTTCGATGTCAACCGCCACACAGTGCGCCGCGCAATGATCGCGCTGGCGGCACGCGGCCTTGTCAGCGTCAGGCAGGGGCGAGGCACGTTCGCGCAGCCGGGCGCGATCGACTATACGATCGCGCAACGCACGCGCTTCTCGGAAAACCTGCGTCAACTGCATCACACAGCGGCGGCTACGATGCTCCGCGCGCTCAAGGTGAGCGCTGAGCCAGAGATTGCCAGGGCGCTTGCATTACGCGCCGGCTCACCTGTCTATCAGATCGAGTCCCTGCATGAATCGAACGGTGTGCCACTGACTTTTGCGCGCAACTGGTACCCGGCGAGGCGTTTCGCGAATCTGCCGCAGGTGCTCGCATCCAGTAGCAGCATCACGAGTGCGCTGGCCGAACTCGGCGTGACCGACTATTTGCGCAAGTGGAGCCGTATCGGCAGCACGTTGCCGGATCCTGAAGTCATGCAAAGGCTGAACATCAACCGTCAGCAGCCCGTGCTGTGGGTCGAGAATGTCGACGTTGATCTCCAGGGCACGCCGATCAAATACGGTGTGACGCATTTCGCCACGGACCGGGTGCAACTGATGGTGGGAAGCGATACGTAAGCGCGGCTTCCATCGCTCGCGTACTCCTCCCCAAGCAGAAAACCGTTCTAACCCGCCCCCAAGCCCCCCGCCTAAACCGCAGTTTCACCGCCACAGACAAAATCGTGGTCTCCTGTCACTTCACGTCGCAGGCGCCCCGCCTGGGCGTCGACGGGCCGTGACGCCATTTTTTTCCTGCCGCGCACAATATTCCCGATCGTGAAACGTCTTCACCTGTATGGAACAGCCGCCGCCCACGAACCCGATGATCGACAGAGATAGCGACATCACCGCGACCGTCCTGCGTGAGCGTACAAAACTCGGGAACTTCATCCGGCGTCGCGTGCGTGATCCAGGCGACGCCGAAGACATCCTGCAAGACGTGCTTCACGAGTTCGTGCAGGCGTACCGGCTTCCCGAACCCATTGAACAAGTCAGCGCATGGCTGTTTCGGGTGGCGCGCAACCGCATCATCGACCGCTTTCGCAAGAAGAAAGAGCAGCCACTGAACGAGACAGCGGACGAGATCGGTGCCACTGATGCCGACGACGAATACCGGCTGGATCTGGCCCTGCCCTCGCACGATGCCGGCCCCGAAGCCGCGTACGCCCGGTCGGTGCTGTTGGCAGCCTTGCAGCACGCGCTCGACGAACTGCCGGACAACCAGCGCGACATTTTCATCGCTCACGAAATCGAGGGCCGCAGCTTCAAGGAACTGGCTGTGGAAAGCGGCGTGGGCCTGAACACGCTGCTGGCACGCAAGCGTTACGCGGTGCTGCATCTGCGTGCCCGCTTGCAAGCCGTGTATGACGAACTGGATATTTAAAGGAGAAAGTAGATGAGTTTCAGACTGAGATTCCTGAGCAAGGCGCTGCTGGTCATCGTGGGCGTTGCAGTGCTCGGATGGATGGTGATGACCTTGTGGAACTGGGTTATTCCGGCGCTGTTCGTGGGCGCCCGTGCGATCGATTTCGCCCATGCACTGGGACTGTTGATCCTGAGCCGGATCCTGTTCGGCGGATTCCGGGGCCATGGCGGCTGGCGATCCCGCCAGCAGTGGCGCCGGTGGGAACAGATGACGCCGGAGGAGCGCGAGAAGTTTCAAAAGGGCATGCGCTGCGGCCGCGGCCGAGCTAAACCTCAAGAGGATGCTGTATGAGCAATGCGTCGGCATCCTCCTGCAAACAGGCGCCGGGCGTGATCGTGCCCGTTGTGAACTTCGGCCGGTGCGAGGGCAAGGCCGATTGTGCGGTCGTGTGTCCCGAGAACGTTTTCGACATCCGCCGGATCGACACCGCCGACTATGAGCGCCTGGGACCGCTGCAGAAATTCAAGCTGCGCGTGCACGGCATGAAGGTCGCGTACACGCCGAACGCCGATGCCTGCCGGGCCTGTGGCTTGTGCGTGACCGCCTGTCCCGAGCGGGCGATCACATTGGCACGGATGACATGACAGCACCCCGCCGGGGCGGGCAAGCCCCCTTCCCGGACACGTCGGCGCCAGGTAGCCGGGTATTCGGCCGCCGTTCGCACCCGTCGCCAGGGCGGCGGCCGGGGTTTTCGCCCTTAATGTCGCACCAGCAGCTTTGACGCGATAAACCGGCCGCCGGTGGGCAGCCCAGGCAACCCGCCAGGAGATTTACCCTTTAAATTTAGGCGCTTAAGCGCTTCTGCCGGGTGGACGGGAAGGTCTCGCTGCCCGCCTCGTACGCCCCAACAACCCGCAAATTGCGGGTTGTGACGCTAAACGCAGGGCGGGTTCAGCCCTCTTGAAAGCAAAATCAGGCAAAATTCGATGGTTAACCCCGGACGTTGACGCAGCCGGCGGCGCCCCCAACCCATTTTTCTTGAGATATGCGATGAGTACCGAGCAACCCACAATCATCTACACCCTCACCGACGAGGCCCCGCTGCTGGCGACCAGCGCCTTCCTGCCCATCATCCGCACGTTCACCGCGCCTGCCGGAATCCGCGTCACCACCAGCGACATCTCGGTCGCCGGCCGTATCCTGGGCGAGTTCCCGGAATTCCTGACGGGAGAGCAACGCGTACCGGACAACCTGGCCGAGCTGGGCCGCCTGACCCTGCTGCCCGAAACCAACATCATCAAGCTGCCGAACATCAGCGCATCCCAGCACCAGTTGATCGGCGCGATCAAGGAACTGCAGGGCAAGGGCTACAAGATCCCGGATTTCCCCGAGGAACCGAAGACCGACGCCGAGAAGGCGATCCGCCAGCGTTATTCCAAGTGCCTGGGCAGCGCCGTGAATCCGGTGCTGCGCGAAGGTAACTCGGACCGCCGCGCGCCTGCCGCCGTCAAGAACTACGCCCGCAAGAACCCGCACAGCATGGGCGAATGGAGCATGGCTTCGCGCACCCACGTGGCCCACATGAAGCATGGCGACTTCTATCATGGCGAAAAGTCCATGACCGTGGACAAGGCTCGCGACGTGAAGATGGAACTGGTCACCCAGAGCGGCAAGACCATCGTGCTCAAGCCGAAGGTGTCGCTGCTGGACGGCGAGATTATCGACAGCATGTTCATGAGCAAGAAGGCGCTGTGCGACTTCTATGAAGAACAGATGGAAGACGCGCGCAAGACCGGTGTGATGTTCTCGCTGCACGTGAAGGCCACGATGATGAAGGTCTCGCACCCTATCGTCTTCGGTCATGCCGTGAAGATCTTCTACAAGGAAGCCTTCGAGAAACACGGCAAGCTGTTTGACGAGCTGGGCGTGAACGTCAACAACGGCCTCGTCAACCTGTACGACAAGCTGGAAAGCCTGCCGACTTCCAAGCACGAAGAAATCATCCGCGACATGCATGCGTGCCACGAGCATCGTCCTGAACTGGCGATGGTCGATTCAGCCAAGGGCATCTCGAACCTGCACGCGCCCAACGACATCATCGTGGATGCATCCATGCCCGCCATGATTCGCATTGGCGGCAAGATGTGGGGCGCCGACGGCCGTCCGAAGGACACCAAGGCCGTGATTCCGGAAAGCACGTTTGCGCGGATCTATCAGGAGATCATCAACTTCTGCAAGACCAACGGCAACTTCGACCCGGTCACCATGGGCACGGTGCCTAACGTTGGGCTAATGGCTCAGCAGGCCGAGGAATACGGCTCGCACGACAAGACGTTTGAAGTGCCGGAAGCAGGCGAAGCGCGCATTGTCGACATCGCCACCGGTGAAGTACTGCTCACGCAGAACGTGGAAGAAGGCGACATCTGGCGTATGTGCCAGGTCAAGGACGCGCCGATCCGCGACTGGGTCAAGCTGGCCGTCACGCGTGCCCGCAACTCCGGCATGCCGGCCATTTTCTGGCTGGACCCGTACCGTCCGCATGAAGCCGAAGTCATCAAGAAGGTCGAGACCTACCTGAAGGATCACGACACCAGCGGCCTGGACATCCAGATCATGTCGCAGGTACGTGCCATGCGTTATACGCTTGAGCGTGTCATCCGCGGCCTGGACACCATCTCGGTCACGGGTAACATCCTGCGCGACTACCTGACCGACCTGTTCCCGATCATGGAACTGGGCACCAGCGCCAAGATGCTTTCCATCGTCCCGTTGATGGCCGGCGGCGGCATGTACGAGACGGGCGCGGGCGGTTCGGCTCCCAAGCACGTCAAGCAACTGGTGGAAGAAAACCACCTGCGTTGGGATTCGCTGGGTGAATTCCTGGCGCTGGCGGTGTCGCTGGAAGACCTCGGCATCAAGACCGGCAATACGCGGGCCAAGGTCCTGGCGAAGACGCTGGACGCCGCCACGGGTCAACTGCTTGAGAACAACAAGAACCCGTCGCCCAAGACCGGGCAACTGGACAACCGCGGCAGCCAGTTCTATCTCGCGATGTACTGGGCGCAGGAACTGGCAGCACAATCCGACGACGCGGAACTGGCTGCTCAGTTCGCGCCGCTGGCGAAGCGCCTGACGGCCGACGAACAGACCATTGTGGGCGAGCTGTCGGCAGTTCAGGGCGAACCGGCGGACATTGGCGGGTATTACAAGCCGGACTTCGAGAAGCTGGAGTCGGTAATGCGCCCGAGCAAGACGCTGAACGCAGCGCTGGCAACTACTCAGGCTTGAGGAATCTGACCGCTTTCTTCCGGCTTCGGCCGGAAGAAAGCGTCAACGGCGTGATTTCTTGCGGGTATCAGCGCGGATAGATCAACACGATCCTCCGCGCTGGTTTTTATCCAATTTAATTCGTATAACTATCTATTCATTGACGACCGGGCTGTTCTCCATCCCCGCCCGGTCTCCCCGCTACAACGCCAGACTGCCCATCTCCCCATAGGCGCGATTCAGCCACACCTTGACCCGCTGCCGCTCAAGCAAACCGAGCCCTGAAGCGGCTCGATCCGGATGATTGACGGCCGCCCAGAAACTGGCACCATGCTGATCGATTTTCTGCATCGTGGTATCCGGCAAGCGCCGCAGGCTGATCACACTGGCGCCCAGCGCTTCGGCCCGGGCGAGTTCGCCTGACGTTTCCAGAATCTCGAAACGGTCGCCGCGAATCTCATTCAGGACGATGACCAGCTTGATCCGTCCGCCGAACTGATCGAGCCATTGCCGCAGCAAATCGACCGAATCGCGCCCGGCGTCCATGACGTGCCACCAGGTGAGTGTCAGGCCATGCTCTTGCGCGAGACCAAGGACATCCGCGTCGTCGAGCCATTTCCCCAGGGACTGCTGCGTCTGCGCGGCAAGATCGACCAGGATGCGGCGCTGGGGATCTTCAAGCGCATGTTCGATGATGGGATCGAGGCTGTCGTGCCGGTCAAGCACGGCCGGAGCGGCAAAATCCGCATAGAAGCGCAATAGCGCGCCATGCGATTTGTCGGTATCGAAACCCATGAACGGGATGCTTTGATCAACAAAATGCTGGGCCAATACGCGGGCGACAAGCGATTTGCCGACGCCGCCTTTTTCGCCACCGATGAAGTGGATGTAGCTCATTTCTGCGGATCCTTTGTCGAGGAGCGGGCTGGGTGAAAACAAGAATAACGAGTTTCGGTGACATAACGTGCAGTGACAGCGACTTAGGCTACACGGAAAAGAAATGCGTGACAGCAGCTTGCTGTGCTCTCGCACGGAATTGTTAAATCGGCCGGAAGCGGCGTAACGCGTCCCGCATGAGCCGCGCACCCGCGGCGCTAAATAAAGCGGCTAATGTGCCGTAAACAAAGGGAAATCATCTGCGATCAACATTTTTCCCCGACAACAGCTCCCCGGTTCCAGATGAACAACCCACCGCTTTTTTCTGAAGAAAACGGTCTAACGATCGTGTTTTGTCCGAGTAGACGATTCCGGTGGGCTGCGGTATGTTGAATTACCGGCTGCAATAAGTCGCCCTGTTCCAAGAACGTGTCTGGCAAGCGACCTGCTGCGAATTAACAAAAATGCCCTCAACCCGGATCTTGCTTGCCAAGCGGCTCAAGCTGACAACAGCGGCTCTGTGCGTGTTGGTCTTAAGCCTTGCGACGCCTTTGCTCCTGCATCAATCGCGCGCTTATTCATTGGCGGAGAACGGGGCTCGATCGTTAGACCGCTTTCGCGCCACGTTGCTCGCCATGGAAAGCGTATCGGCGGAACGCGGCCCCGCCAACGGCGCGCTCGGCGCAGACGCCCTGAATGCGCCGTCGCTGCGACTCCCCTTGATCAACGCGCGCGCCGAAAGCGACCGGCGCCTGGCGGTGCTGCGCTCACTGGTCACGAGTCAGGCATGTCCCGGCTGCACGGTTGAACGCGCCTCTGTAGATGCCGCGCAAACGCAGCTTGTTGCTGCCCGCAAACAAGTGGACAGTCTGATCGCCCTGCCCCTGGAACAACGCGAACATGATGCCGTCCTGAGCGCGGTCAACCAGATGATCGCCGTCATTCCCAGCTTCGGGCCGCTGGCAAATGCCAGCTCAACCGGCGTTGTGCGCGGCGACCCCAACGCACTGAATTGCGTTTTGGTCGCGCGGCTGACCGCTCAACTTCGTGAACAGGCAGGGCTTCTCGGGTCGACCTTCACTGCGGCGCTGACCGCTCACCGGCGCTTGAACGAAACCGAATTATTCGCGCAAGAGCGGGCTAAGGGACGTATAGACGAATTGCGCAGCCTGATCGCCGCCCGCGTAGAACATACGCCGGTCGGTTCGGCGATTTATCAACGCCTCACCAGCGTCTATTACGACAATGGCATGAGCTACATGGCACGCGTGCGCGCCATGGCATTGCACCCGGAAGGAGCCAATCTCACGGCAGCCGAACTGGCCGCGGAGTATGTGCCCACCATGCGGCCCATCGTGCAATTTCGTGACTATGTGCTGGATCTGGCGGAAAGCGAAGTCAAGGGACATCGTAATGATGCGCTGGTGTTGCTGGTTGCAAGCGGAATCGGCACCGCGGCCGTTCTCTACTTTTTGCTGATTGCGTCCGTGTACTTCCGGCGGCGGTTCGTGCAACCGTTTATTGAAGCCGCGGACATCATCATGGCGATCGCCGATGGAAAGCTGGAAACACCCGTTCCTCACGGTGAACACCGGCTTGAGATCCGTAGCCTCTTTCACGCGATCCTCGTGCTGAAAGAAAACAGCATCGAAAAAATGCGGCTTGAACACGAGCGCAATATCCTGCTGCGCGAACTCGAGACTGTTGCCGACACCGACTTCCTCACCCGCTTGCTCAACCGTCGTGCATTCGAACGCAAGGCGACCGCAACGCTTGGCAGACGTGGAGGAACGCAAGCCAAGCAGGTCCTCATCATGTTCGACGCGGACCGCTTCAAGCAGATCAACGACACCCTGGGCCACGCCGCCGGTGATCTGGCTCTGCAGACGATTGGAAGACTATGCAGCGAGATATGGCATCAGCCCGACATTGTCGCGCGCCTCGGCGGTGAGGAGTTCGCTGTGCTGACAAGGGTTGATGATGCCTTCGAAGCCATTGCCGCCGCCAACGAACTGCGCCGGCGTCTCGCATCCACGGCGCTGGAACTTGACGGTGTCCGCTTTACGGTCACGTTGAGCTTTGGGATCTCGCTGGCTACGCAAACCGGGCGAGAGACGCTCGATGCCCTTCTGCTACGCGCCGACAAGCTGCTTTACAGCGCCAAGCTGGGTGGCCGTAACTGCATTGTGTCGGACATCGAAAGCTCAACGAGTCACTAGCCTCACGTGCGAGCCGGGTGCAAGACCCAGCCCTTTTTTGAAATGGTCGATAGCGAAAGCGAAAACGTGTATAAGCGCGAATGACCCAGTGTTATTCAGCGCAGAGAGAAGCCGGTGAAAATCCGTCGCGGTCGCGCCACTGTATCTGGTTGGCAAATAGCGTGCTTGCCGAACCAGCAGCCAGACCTCTCTGCATCTTTCTTTCCAACGCCATTCGGGACGCGTAATCCCAAGGAGCTGCATGTGTTTTCCCAACTCGGCCACGTCTTCAGCGATTCCAACACCAAAGTGCGGGGCAAGCTTTTCGGCATCTATGGCGTACTGCTTGCCGCAAACGTGCTGGTATGGCTCTGGGCGCTAGTGGCTTTTCGTCACCATCCCGTGTTGCTCGGCACAGCTTTGCTGGCCTACGGTTTTGGCTTGCGCCATGCGGTGGACGCCGACCATATTGCCGCTATCGACAATGTCACGCGCAAACTGATGCAGGAGAAGAAACGTCCGGTCACGGTAGGCTTTTTCTTTTCGCTCGGGCATTCGACTGTCGTTGTCCTCGCGTCGCTGGGTGTCGCCGTGGTGACATCGGCCATGAAGGGACGTCTTGATCACTACAAGGACATAGGCGGAGTGGTCGGCACATCAGTCTCGGCTCTATTCCTGTTTGTGATCGCGTTGATGAACCTGGTGATCCTGAGATCGATTTTCAAGGCGTGGCGCAATGTCAGGAATGGCGGCAAGTATGTCGACGATGACTTCGACATGCTGCTTGCCGACCGTGGATTCTTTGCCCGTCTTTTCCGCCCGTTGTTCAGGATCATCACCCGTAGCTGGCATATGTTCCCGCTCGGATTCCTGTTTGGTCTCGGCTTCGATACCGCCACTGAAATCGCCTTGCTGGGCATTTCCGCCAACCAGGCGGCGCAAGGTTTGTCGCCGTGGGCCATCATGGTGTTCCCCCTGCTCTTCAGCGCAGGCATGTCCCTCGTCGACACACTGGATGGCCATTTAATGCTCGGCGCATACGGTTGGGCATACCTGAAACCGGTGCGCAAGATCTACTACAACATGACCATCACGATGGTGTCGGTGATCGTGGCGGTTGTGGTTGGCAGTATCGAGGCGCTTGGGCTGCTGGCAGACCAGTTGAAACTGCAAGGCCCGATATGGGATGCCATAGGCGCACTGAACGATAATTTCGGTACCTTGGGTTACGTCATCATCGGGATCTTTGCGCTGAGCTGGGCGGCGTCGGTGCTGATCTATCGCTTCAAACGCTTCGACGATCTGGAAGTGGGCGGAAGCAATCGATAAGAGGAACGTGCTACGGCCGTTCATTCCACTACCGGCGTTTGCACGCGTGCGGCAAGAAACTGCACGAAGGTGCGTACCTTGCTCGAATGGCGGCGATTCGGCAGGTAGGCAGCGTAGATCACCGAATCGCCCGCATGCGGATTGACATCGGCATTCTCAAAGAGGCGCATCAGGTGCCCGGCACCTATCTCGGGGGCCACCAGCCACTCGGGCAGCAACGCAATGCCCCGGCCCGCGAGGACGGCTTCGAACAGCACGTCCGGGTTGTTGGCAATCAGATGGCCGCGCACTTCGACCCGTTCTTCAGCGGTTCCACGACGGAACGTCCACACCTGACGTGCAGCCCGATGGGGTCCGCCATAGGCGAAGCGCAGGCACTCGTGGTCAGCCAGTGCCTGCGGATCAGCAGGTGTGCCGCGACGCTCGAGGTACTCATGGCTTGCCACGACAAATCGCTTGTTATCCGCCAGCTTCCTGACGACCAGGTTTTCATCGCGTGAGGGCAAGCCGATTCGAATCGCGACATCGATACGTTCCGCAGCGAGGTCCACATAGTGGTCGGCGACCACGACATCGAGTACCACGCGCGGGTACTCGCTGAGGAACGTGGCCAAGTGCGGCGCCAGGCATAGCCGGCTATAGGCGGTTGGTACGGAAATACGCAGCGCGCCCACGGGCGCCGCGCCGCTGTCGAAGATGCTGTCGTCGGCTTCAGCCAGGTCGTCCAGCACCTTGCTGATTTGCTCGACGTAAGCGGTGCCGGCGTCGGTCAGGCTTACAAGGCGCGTGGTGCGCGTCAGCAGCGCCGCACCAAGCGATGCTTCGAGCGCATCCATCAGCCGCGTCACCGACGAAGTGGCCACCCCCAGGCGCTGCGCCGCCTTGGAAAAGCCCCCGGCTTCGGCTACTTCCAGCAACGTCGTCAATGCAACGAGTTTGTCCACTTGATGGCTCCGCTGTCTGAACGTTCCGTTGCGTGGCACGCAACGCGAGATTGCTCTGCGCACGTATTCTACTAATGAATTGCAATCGATATCCTGTGCGTAATCTTCCTCAGGAGCGCGCCGTGCAAGCCATCGAAATCTCGGTCAACTACGACTTCATTTGTCCGTGGTGCTGGATCGGCCACCTGAACCTTGCATCGGGAATCCGCGCGGCCAACCTGCCCGTGCCCGTGTCAATCCGGTACGTACCGTTCGAACTGAACCCCACGATGCCTGCGGACGGAATGGACCGCCGCGAATACCGGACGGCCAAGTTCGGCAGTTGGGTACGCTCGCAAGGGATGGACGCGCAGGTAGCGGCAACGGGTCTCGCCGCAGGCGCGCGCTTCAACTACGACAAGGTCTGCAGAACACCGAACACGCGCCTCGCTCATCAGTTGATGCAGTACGCGCTGAGCATTGGCGACGCGCAGAAAACCGAAGCGCTGTATCAGTCGATATTCACTGCGTACTTTTCGGAGGGCCGCGATATTGGCCTGGCCGCCACATTAGTTGATATCGCCGCGAAAAGTGGCTTCGACGCTACCGCTGCAGAGGAATACCTTGTGCAAGGCCGAGGCCTTGCACAGGTGCTTGAAGCGCAGCGGCTCGCTCAACAGCAGGGCATTCGTTCTGTGCCGACCGCGTTTATTGCAGGCGAGGCGATCAGCGGCGCGCAACCCCCGGCGGTGTTCGCCACGGCGTTGAAGGCGGCGCTCGAACGGAGCCCGGCATGAGCGGAGATTGACGGCGCGCCAGAACGTTGGGAGCGCGCCCAGCTTCAGCTCGGCATCCGCATGACCGATCTTGGCGTGTCGCTCGGGAACCGCTTGATGAACATCGGACACAACACCACTTTTAGCCACTGAAGGATCCATCACATGACGCCCAACGCACCTGACGCCGGCCAGAACGGCAGCACAGTCAAGCTGACCCAGGGCATGATCGCGCTGTTCGCGTTCTGCTGCGGCGCGATTGTCGCCAACCTCTACTACGCGCAACCGATCACCGAGCTCATCGCGCCGGACATTCATATGTCGGGCGGTACGGCGAGCCTGATCGTCTCGCTCACGCAGATTGGCTACGCATTCGGCCTGTTCTTCCTGGTTCCGCTCGGCGATCTGCTGGAGAACCGCAAGCTGATGATCACGACAGCCATTGTCTCGATCTTCAGTCTCGCGCTGGCCTCCGTCACGCGTCAGCCGAACGCGTTCCTGGCGGTCTCGTTGCTGGTCGGTTTCAGTTCGGTCGCGGTGCAGATCCTGATCCCGCTGGCCGCGCACCTCGCACCCGACGAATCGCGTGGCCGCGTGGTCGGCAACATCATGAGCGGCCTTCTGCTCGGCATCTTGCTGTCACGTCCGATATCGAGCGTGGTGGCCGGTCATTTTGGCTGGCGCGTGGTATTCGGATCCGCCTCCGTATTGATGGCGATCGTGACGACAGTCCTCGCTTTGACAATCCCGCGCCGCCAGCCCTCGCATCAGGCTACCTACTTCCAGTTGATCCGTTCGCTTGGCGAGCTGGTTGCGACGTTGCCGGTACTGCGCCATCGCGCGCTTTATCAAGGGCTGATGTTTGCCACCTTCAGTCTCTTCTGGACCGCGGTGCCGATCGAGCTGACACGTCACTACGGTTTGTCGCAAAACGCGATCGCCCTATTCGCGCTGGTTGGTGCGATAGGCGCAACGTCCGCACCCGTGGCAGGACGGCTTGCCGATTCGGGGCGAACGGTCGGTGCTACGTTGATCGCGCTTGTAGTCGGCGCGTTCGCGTTCACACCGGCGCTGATTCATCCGGCGTGGGGTGTGGGGGGACTGGTCGTGACCGGCGTCGTGCTGGACTTCGCCGTGCAGATGAATATGGTGCTCGGCCAACGCGAGATCTATGCGTTGCATGCGGCCAGCCGGAACCGTCTGAACGCGCTTTATATGACCAGCATCTTCATTGGCGGCGCGATTGGGTCAGCGCTGGCCAGCAGCCTGTACGAGCACGGCGGATGGACGTTGACCGCGACGGTCGCAAGCGTGTTCCCTCTTATCGCGCTGGTTCACTACCTGGCGGTCGGCAGGTCGGTTGCAATGGCAACGGCTTGAACGGCATCAAGCGCTCCTCGCGTGGGCGGGAGCGCTGCCGTGAAGACACAATCAAGCTTTATGCGAGTCTGAATTCTTCTTGAGTGACCTGGCCCGGGATCATGTTGCAAGGCGGAATAGCAGCGCTCCCGGGCAACTCATAGCGAAGGTTCATGTCTGCACTTCGGCATTTTGGAAGGCAGGTCTGAATGTCACTCACCACCCCGCCGCGGTGGTACCGCTGACCTCAGTTGGACAGCGCGGTCTGGATCGTTTCGAGCAGGCGCGGATCGTCTGCCGTGACGTCGGGCGAGAAACGGCCCACTACGCGGCCATCCCTGCCGATCACGAACTTCTCGAAGTTCCACAACACATCCGGCGCCGGGTTCGGCTCGATGCCGTAGCCTTTGAGCCGCTCGCGGAACGGGCCGTCGCCGGTCGCGTCGGGCTGCGTGCTGGTCAGCGTCTGATACAGCGGATGCTGGTCGGCGCCGACCACGGATACCTTCGAAAACAGCGGGAATTTCACGTCATAGGTCGAGCTGCAGAATGCCTTGATCTCTTCGTCGGTGCCCGGTTCCTGACCCTTGAAGTTGTTCGCGGGAAAGCCCAGCACTTCCAGGCCTTCAGCCCGCTTGTCCTCGTAGAGTTTCTCCAGGGCTTCATATTGCGGCGTCAGCCCGCACTTGGAGGCTACGTTGACGATCAGCAAGACCTTGCCCTTGAACGGCTGCAGCGTAAGCGCCGTGCCGTCGATGGATTTCACGGGAATATCGTAGATTGTCTGGCTCATGTTTTGACTCAGTGGAGAAAGGGATCAAGCAGGGATCAGGCGCTTCGGGTCATTCAGGTAAGCGCGTCTTATCCTACTCCGGAACCGTGAATGTCTGCACAGGCCCGCCGCTTCTTCAATGGACCTTTGTCGCAGACTGTCTCCCCCGCAGCGCGATTGCCCGCGCTTCCGCCGAACTGACGCGCAGCTTCGCGCAGGTCAAGCGGCATCGCATCAAACCGCATCAATACTCGCGCGGTGGTACCCCATCAAACGCATCCTGAAGCAGCGTACGAATCGCGTTGTATTCAACAGCACGCGGATTCCAGTACGGATTGGCACTCGCAATCTCCGCCGCCTGATCAAGCTGCGACGCGTTCATGCCGATGTCCTTGAGCGCCACCGGAGCACCATTCGCCTTTGCCAGTTCATACACACCCATGGCCGCGTTGTCATGTCCAAGTGCACGCGCAATCCGCTTCATGGCCTCGGGCGCGGCGCCCGCATTGTAGGACAGCGCATGGGGCAGGATGATCGTATGCGTCTCCGCATGCGGCAGATTGAAACTTCCGCCAAGCGTATGACACAGCTTGTGATGCAAGGCCATGCCAACACTTCCGAGCACCGTGCCGCACAACCACGCGCCGTAAAGCGCCTGCGACCGTGCGTGCTTATCCTCCGGATGAGCAACGATCACCGGCAACGCACGCGCCAGTGCCGCAATGCCCTCTTCCGCCATCAAACTGATGATCGGATTGGCATCGCGGGAATAAAGCCCTTCGGCGGCGTGCGCAATCGCATTGATACCGCTAGTCACCGACAGTTGCGCCGGAAGCGTCAACGTCAATTCGGGATCGTAGATGACGGTCTTGGGAAGCACCCGCAAGTCGGTTCCCGTACGCTTCAGCCCCCCTTCCGTCAAACCGAAAATAGGCGTCATTTCACTGCCGGCGTAGGTCGTGGGAATGGCGAGTATCGGCAGATCCGATTCGAGGGCAATTGCCTTGCCAAGTCCAATGGTCGAGCCGCCGCCCAGCGCAATCGCGCAATCCGCATTCAATTTTCTCGCGAGTTCCCGGACTTCGACCGCGAGTTCGAGCGGCACGTGCATGACGGCGCGATCGAAGATACCTGCAGCGCGTGACCCGAGCCGCTCGGCAAGCGCTTCAGCAACATCGCGATGTTGCGGAGTACAAAGTATCAGCGCACGCCCGGCGTTCAGGTTCAGTACTTCACGCTCAACATGTTGCAAGCTTCCCGCACCGAACACCACCCGCGCAGCTCGCGCCGAATAGACGAAGTCAAATGTCTGCATTGACTGCCTCCGACGGTGAAGCCAAAACCAAAGGCTCGACCGGGTAATCAACTTGAAAACGGGCGGTCCGGAGACTGCCGAGTTGCTGTCTGACGCGCAGATGCTCGGGATGACTGGCATAGGCGTCAAGCGCTTGCTGCGATTCGAATTCCGTCACCAGGACCACGTCGCAGGCATAGTCCACGGCGCTGGAATCCATCCCAACTTCCAGATGGATCATGCCGGGGATGCGTCCCCGCAGCCCCTCGAAGCTGCGCTTGACGAGTAACCGCGACGCGCGGTTTTCCTCCGGCGACTCTCCGCTCACACGCCACATGACAATATGCCGGATCATGCCGCAGCCTCCTGGCGGTTCAGAACGAAGTCATAGTCGAGCGTATAGAACGGCGTGGTCATCACGGTGCCGTCGGGCGCACTGCCGGGTTCGTGCTTCACCCATTCCACGACCAGATTCGACCGCACGCCAAACACCGCATCCGAATCCAGATATTGGTCGCCGTCGCGAAACACGTGGGTGATCAGCGTGTCGTAGCCGGGCGCCTTGATCCAGAAATGCAGATGGGCGGGCCGCCACGGATGACGCCCGAGTGCATCGAGCATTTTTCCGACCGGGCCATCGTGAGGGATCGGATAGGCCTCGGCGAGAATCGACCGGAAATGAAAGCGCCCATCGGCCAGCGAGCGCAACTTGCCACGTGCGCTATGCACCATGTCACCGACGTCTTCAGTCGTTTTCTGCACGTCGTAGAAACCGTCCTCATCGGATTGCCAGACATCGATTGACGCACCGGCAACAGGCTCGCCGTTCACGCCGCGAATCTGACCCTGCACAAAACACGGCGCGCCCAACGCGCCGTTGGATACGTCGTCACCGTTCTGATACTCCGGTGCGCCATCAACAAAGAACGGCCCCAATACAGTTGCCTCGGTGCACGCTGCAGGCTTCCTGTTGTTCTGCGTGGTGACCAGCATGGAAAGTCCCAGCGTGTCGGACAGCAGGACGAACTCCTGGCGTTTGTCGTCGGTGATGTGGCCCACATCGGTCAGGAACTTGATGGCCGTGAACCACTCGTCCTCGGTGAGCTTTACCTCGCGGGCGAACGCGTGCAGATGCTGCACGAGGCTCGTCATGACAGTGAGAAGGCGTGGGTTGCGGCATCCATCCATTGATGCAAGGACGGCCTGCGTGATGGTGTCTTCGTCAATATTGCGCATTGTGGATGTCTCCTTTTATAGCCGCTGTTCATGACGATCAGCGAGCCTGATTCTGTCGATATTAGCCCTTGGTCCGGTGGAATAAAACGAGCTATAGTGAAAAGATATTTCCACCTGGCGGAAAAATCCCTTATGGACCGA
>Ga0073928_10004043_pt1 | contig 22270 bp, 14 predicted proteins | sample PaiPotPPA55metaG_FD_76969 | JGI IMG/M metagenome (GOLD analysis project Ga0073928, IMG submission 76969) | Iron sulfur acid spring bacterial and archeal communities from Banff, Canada, to study Microbial Dark Matter (Phase II) - Paint Pots PPA... ...
CAGAGCTGCAATCGCAGCTTCTCGCACCACGCCATCAATGGAATCGGTAACTAACACCGATTGATCGGTTAAAAGCTGAAGATTAAGTCCCTGGGGGAGCGTTTGCGCCAGCCGGGGAAGCAAATTCTTGATGCCTTGAACCACGTCAAGGGTCGATGTGTTTCCGCTCTTAATAATGTCTAACATGGTGGCTCGAGTCCCATTGAAGCGAACCACGTTAGTTTGTGGAATATTCCCACTGATCACGTTGCCGATGTCGCGCAGGTAGATGGTGGCGCCGTTAACTGTTTTAATCGGCAGCGTATTTAAGTCTCTAATAGCCGGCGGACTGGCGTTCATTCCGACTTGGTATTCGAACTGGCCGATTTTTGCCGTCCCGGATGGCAGAATAAGGTTCTGCGCATTCACTGCACTGATTACGTCGGCGGGAGTGACTCCGCGGGCCTGCATCGCGCGGTAGTTAAGATTGACCTCCACATACTTCTCTTTGCCGCCGTAGGGAGACGGAACCACCGCGCCAGGAACCGTGATGAGTTGTGGACGAACGAAGTTAGTCGCGTAATCATTGAGCTGCTGCTCCGAAAACCCCTTGCCACCGAGTCCCAGGCGCAGGACGGGGACGTCCGTGGCGTTGTAACTCAGGATTTCCGGTGGAGCGACTCCGGTGGGAAGCTGTTTAAGAATCGCTTGGGAGACGGCTGTGACCTCGGCGATTCCGGCAGTAACGTCGGCACTAGGCTGTAGAAAAATCTTTACTACCGCGACTCCGGAGAGCGATTGGGATTCGATGTGTTCAATGTTATTGACCGTCGTGGTCAGTACCCGTTCGTACACGCTGGTGATATGACCCGTGACTTCGCTGGGCTCCATACCCGTATAAGTCCAAACGACGGCAACTACCGGAATGTTGATACTAGGGAAAATATCTTTAGGTGTTCGCAGGATCGCCAGCCCTCCGCTGATCAGAATAAAGATTGCGAGCACGATAAACGTGTACGGTCTCCGCAAAGCCAGGTTGACGATCCACATAATTTGTTTGCTAAGTTTTTGGTGATTCCACTCTGGTTAGGATCAGAGCTGCTAACTGAGATGGGTACTAACCGGGGCGCCTCTTAACTAACATCGAGTGCTTGGCCTTTCCAGGTCCTCAAAGAGCGATTCTCACCTACCCGGATGAGTGGTTTCCCGGTTGTCCCTCTGGCACTGCCGGTGACTTGGTAACGGAAATAAAGTGAGTTAGTGAAATGTAGTCGACCGTTGAAAACGATAGGTTTGCCAAACCAAACAAGGAAACTGCGCCTGAAGATAGCTAAGGGTGAGCCTCGAGGAACCAGGTACCAGCGGCGACTTGTCCGACGAAGCCTGCTAGTAGCTTCAACGACCGAATGACGAATGGCGAAGTCGGAAGCCGCGATTCAAGACAGTCCGGTCCGGCGGCTGCCGGATTGAAAAACGAATCGCTGTCGCGCTGCGCAATGACCGATTCGTCGATCTATTGATCTGTCGTCATTCATCACCGAGAACGGAGGGGAGCCGCATTCCGCGCTCCATTACCGCCGGCGTGGTTTGATACACGGCGCTTTCCGTCCCAACCGCGCGTTAGCGGCGGCTCCCTTGAGCGCGTGGCCAGACCACCAAACGTGCGGCCTCAAGCGGCGTGGTACGGTTCCGCCTACGCAGACTACGGCGCGACAGGTTCTCGGGGCGTCGCCGGCGTCCGACCGATAGCGGTTCGGCGGCCGCCTATACGCATCAAATTAAGCGATCGAGGAGCCCCTGATGGGGAGGGCGCGCGTCCCCGCGCGCCGCGAAGGCGTTCTCGAAGCCAACGGTGTATTTTCCGTCCTTGATCAGGGTAGGCTTTGGGCTTCGGGAACGACGGATCGCGAGGACGCGATCCCTCCCAGCGCTGCGACAGACGACGCAATTGGATCAATGGATGCGTCCGATTCTATTCTGATGAGCCGTTTGAATGATTTAACCCTCTCCCTACGCTCTCCATTAGCTCAGCCGCAGCTCCCATGGCCCGGCGGCTGTCTTTGCTACAGAATTTGGGTAGTAGCGAGAAGAGGCCTGGCGCCTGTCCGCCTTTGGCCGATATGTTAGCGAGACCTTCAGGAACAGCGCGTATGATCCCGTTCAGCAACTCGGGCTCGATGTTTCCCAATATCTGGGTCAACAAAAGCAGATTACGAACGGTGCGAATGGCTTCGGGCGTCTTGATGACTTCTACGACCGTCTCGAGCAGGGTATCGCCTGCACTCAGCGTTCCCTTTAGTATATCCAGGATTCCGCGCTCATGTAATCTCTGGAGCACCTCGTAGGCAGCGAGCAACGCTTCAGCGTGCTCCAGCGGAGCTTGATCCAATCGGTCGCTGAGCTCTTCACGGGCGTCCCGCTTTAATGGTTCAAAGGGAATTGGCTGAGCCATTTTTTTCTCCTGATGTTAGGTTGACGCTGTGGCCGTTGACCGCGGGTCGCCGCGTTCCGGGCATCCAATAACCTGGCCGTTTCCATTTACGTTCTACCTCTACGCCGCGCTGCGGGGTAGGATGACCAAGGCGATGATTAGTTTTGGGCAATGGTGATTCCCCCTTTTCCGGCAGGAGTCGCATCTTAACCGAAGTATCTTTGTAGGCCGGAGTATGGGTTACCGGGTCGGTGTGGCTACCGGTAAGCCGATTGACCGGGCTTTCCGTTGAATTCATCGGCATATAAAGTTCATACCCTTGCACCCGTTCCGTCACCAATGCGCGGACGCGAACCCGACCGTGACGAGACGTCAATTCTACCCAGCGTCCGGTCTCGATGCGTCGCTCGGCCGCGAGTTGCGATGAGATCTCTACCCAGGTATCAGGAGTCTTTTCCTTAATCCCTGCTACTCGATAAGTCATATTGCCTTCATGGAAGTGTTCGAGCAGCCGGCCATTGTTCAAATGCAGATCAAACTCTGCGTCTAATGGTTCGGCTGGCGCACTCCAGGCCACCGGGAAAAACCGGGCTTTCCCATCCGGGAAATTAAAGCGTTTAGTAAAGAGTAGCGGTTCATCGGTGCCATCCGGATGAACCGGCCATTGCAGGGATTTCCATCCCTCGAGGCGTTCATAGGCAACTCCGGCGAACAGCGGCGTCAGCGAGGCTATTTCCTGCATAATCTGCGAGGGGTGATCGTAGCTCCACTCCGCGCCCATGCGGTTAGCCACTTCTTGAATGATCTGCCAGTCAGGTTTGGCACCCTTTAACGGTTCAAATACCTGATAGAGCCGCTGGATGCGCCGTTCAGTATTAGTAAACGTCCCTTCTTTCTCCAAGCTAGGCGCTGCCGGTAGAACCACGTCGGCAAAGCGGCAGGTTTGGCTAAAGAAAATGTCCTGCACGACAAAGAATTCCAACTTGGAGAAAGCGTCCTGGACCAAGTTGGCATTCGAATCCACCAAGCTCATTTCTTCACCGTACAAATACATGGCCCTGAGTTTGCCTTCGAGAATGGCTTCAACCATTTCATGGTTATCGAGTCCCTTCGTAGACGGTAACGTCCTACCCCATGCTTTCTCGAAGCGAGCTCGCACTTCTGGATCATGGACCGACTGATAGCCCGAGACTTGATCCGGCATAGAGCCCATGTCGGCCGCACCCTGAACATTGTTATGTCCGCGCAACGGATAAGAACCTGCCCCCGGGCGCATGTAATTACCAGTGAGCAGTAACAGATTTGAAATGGCCGTGGACGAATCCGACGCATTGGTGTGCTGGGTTATACCCATGGCCCAACAAACGCAGACACCATCTGCTTTTGCGATCATCTCGGCGACGGTGTGCAGCGTTTTAAGCGGGATACCACACATCTGCTCCGCGTACTCCATGGTGAATGGTTCGAGACTCTTCTTATACTCAGAGAATCCATTCACCCACTGATCAACAAAATCCAATTTCGCCAGGCCGTTATCCAGGATGTACTTACTCACGGCGCTTAGCCAGATTAGATCAGTACCCGGTTGAGGCCGCATAAAAATGTCCGCCCGCTCGGCCATTTCATGCCGGCGCAGATCGGAAACGATCAATTTTTGACCGTGCAGCTTATGAGCTCGTTTGATCCGGGTGGCTAACACCGGGTGGCTCTCTGCCGTATTCGATCCAACAATCACCACCAACCCGGCATGCTCCAGTTCTTTGAAGGAACCGGTGTCTCCGCCATAGCCGACGGTTCTGAATAAACCCATCGTAGCCGGCGACTGGCAATAGCGAGAGCAGTTGTCGACGTTATTGGTTCCAACGACGGCTCGAGCTAACTTCTGCATGAGAAACGCCTCTTCGTTGGTGCCTTTCGACGAAGCAATCAATGCAATCGCATCTGGTCCATGCTCGTGTTTGATCCCGGATAGCTTGCTCGCGACCAACTCAAGCGCCTCATCCCAAGTCGCTTCGCGAAACGTCTCTCCTTCACGAATGAGCGGGCTGGTTAGGCGATCTTCATGGTTTACGAAGTCCCAGCCAAACTTGCCTTTGACACAGGTGGAAACACCGTTGGCGGGGCCCTCCGATGGTTCAACCTTTAGAATATGGCGATCCTTGGTCCAAATCTCGTAGCTGCAACCGACACCGCAATAGGTGCAAACCGTCTTGGTACGGCGGACGCGATCTTTTCGCATCGCGGATTCCACTTCCGAAACCTTTAAAATAGATCCGTAGCCAAGCTCAGGCTCGATGCCTTTCACCACGTCGATCATTCCGCTTAGCGAATTGTGCGGGATGGCGGTCATGTACCCGGCTTCACCCACCATCGATTTCTCCATCAGCGCATTACAAGGACAGACCGTGACACAATGACCGCAAGATACGCAGCTGGATTCGCCAATCGGCTTGCCACCGTCCCACAAAACCCGCGGATGCTCGTCTTCCCAACGTATCGAGAGGGTTTCATTGACCTGCAAAGTCTGGCAGGCCTGCACACAGCGGCCACACAGAATGCACTGATCGGGATCGTACCGATAGAATGGATTCGTATTGTCTACAGCGTAAGGCTTTGGTCGATAAGGGATTTTTTGGTGCTCGACTTGCAGCAGCTTGGTGGTGTTATGAACGGTGCAGTTGCCGTTGTTGTTGTCGCAAACGGTACAGTAAAGCAAGTGGTTCCCCAGGATCCGATCGAATGCCTCTCGCCGGGCTAATACTGCCTTCGGCGAGGCGGTTACCACTCGCATATCGGCGGAGACGGCGGTCCCGCAAGCCCGGCCTAGTTCGCCGTTTATCTCTACCAAGCAGGTATCGCACGATTGGATCGGGCCCAGCTGCGGATGGTAGCAAACCTGAGGAATCTCTTTCCCAGCTCGATTGATGACATCGATGAGGTGCTCGCCTGCCTCTGCATCCTGGCTGACCCCGTCGATAATTAATTTTACCATATAAATAGCTGATCCAAATTCAGGTACGGTTCAGTACTCATCCTTCGTTGCTCATTTGAGGAGCGCCTCGATAACTGTCCTATCTAGCCCAATACTGACACCGCTACCCACCGGTGCGTCAATCGTACCTCTGAGTCCTGTTTTTTAGCTCAAAAGGGTAGTCATTTTCGATTGATCGAATTTTCTCCGATAAGACTTTAGAGTCACGGATGTTCATCCTCTTGGTGGATGGTGGAACGGTTCGCGACTAATAGATTCGTTAGTATTATGAAGACTATCAAGATATCTACAAACCGGTCGGCTGCCGTAATCGCTGAAGTGAGTAAGTTCCTAATTCTTTCCGGCGCGGTCCTGGCGTTGGTGCTTTGGCAATTTGCGGCGGCGCCAATTCCGAAAGGTTGATATCAGTTTTCGGAGTTTTTCAGGCGAGCGAAGTCGCTATCCGGCACTCGGATGGCGACTGCGCGTTGAGGTAAGGATCGAGGAACCCCTGGCGGGGAGGGCGCGCGTCCCCGCGCGCCGCGAAGGCGTTCTCGAAGGCAACGGTGCATTGTCGTCTTTGATCAGGGAAAGCTCTGGGCTTCGCGAACCACGGATCGCGAGGACGCGGTCCCTCCCGAGCTGCCCTGCCGCGGAAGCGGGTTTAAACCAATTGAGCGTCAACGCTGTTCCTGCCTCTTGAAGATTTGAAAAAGGTAAAATAGTGACGGCAGGAGAACCACCGCGCCTGCACCCAGGGCGATGAGCAAAAGCTTTAGGGTCGACTCTGGAGCAGCCGCATTTTGAATAGTGACGTCTGGTGTAACCAGGTGCGGAAATTGGGCTAGGCCCCAGCCGACAAGAACAAACGTCACCTGCGTCACGGCAGCGATTCGGGCCAGATGGAATCTGCGAAACCACAGCGCCAGAGTTGCGGTGATCGCGCTCAAAGCAGTCCATCCGAGCAAAACCGGCGCCCACCAATTGGTTAGGCCGTGATACATAAAAGGAGCGCCGAATTTTGAGGTAACAAACACAATGATGGCCAGCGGGATCAACGCTGCCTCAGCCCAGAGCGCACGAAGGCGGAAGTCCTGCTGGAGATCCGGTTCGGACGGCGTCTCGACGGTCATAAAGGTCGCTGCCAGGAACGCAAAGAGCGCCAGGGCGAAAAAACCACAAGTTAAAGCGAACGGGGTAAGCCAACCCGCGAAGAACCCGGTGGTCACGCGATCTCCCAGAAACCGAATATCGCCGGTGGTTAAGGCGCCTAATGTTAATCCCTGAAAAAAAGGAGTGAAGAAACTGGCTATTCCAAAGACCGTGCTCCATCGGCGCTGAACAGCGTCGTCGGTGGAATCATATTTGCGGAATACAAAGGCAGAGCCCCGAAGAACGATGCCGATCAGCATGACGGTAATCGGAATATGCAGCGCTATCATTATCGCTGAGAATCCGCGGGGAAATCCGGTAAAGAGCAAAACAATGACCAGGACCAACCAGACATGATTTGCCTCCCAAATCGGCGCGATGGCTTCCACAATGGCGTGGCGCTGACGTTGTGCCCTTGGGCCGGAGGCAAGTAAATCCCAGATGCCACCGCCATAATCGGCTCCTCCCATTAGCGCATAAAGGACGAGCGTGGCCAGTATGACGGCCGCTAATAACGTTCCCAGCATAGCTAGACCGGCTCCTTTTTGAACGTTTCTCGCTTGATCCAGTGTGGCCGCGTTTCCATGAACTGGCGCCGAAGTAAGAAGGTCACGATGACCGCTAGCAACAGATAAACGGTGGTGAACGTAGTAAATGGCACTATCAATCCGGGCATCGGCGTCACGGCATCGCGCGTCCGCATAAACCCGTAAATGATCCAGGGTTGCCGTCCGAGCTCGGTCACGAACCAGCCGGTCTCTACTGCAATGAAGCCGAGCGGTGAACAACAGACCAGCGCCCGCAGCAACCATTTGTTATCAGGTAATCGCCGGGTCCGCCACCAACCCCAAGCGACCCAAGCCGCCACTGCCAGCATAGCGGATCCTGCTCCTACCATAATGTCGAAGGACCAGTGAACTAGCGGCACGTTCGGCCACTGATCGCGCGGGAAATCCTCGAGACCGACTACCTTAGTCTGCGGATTGGATCCAATCAGCAAGCTTAAGCCGTAGGGGATCTCGAGCGCATAACTTACCTTTCCAGTGTCATCATTCGGAATTCCGCCAATAACCAGGGGTACGCCCGTACCCGTTTGATAGTGCGCTTCCATCGCGGCGAGCTTTGGCGGCTCTAGCCTGGCGACTTCTCGCGCGGCAAAATCTCCGCTCAACATCTGGAGCGGAATCGATATGCAGGCAACCACCAGCGCAATACTACAGGAAGCGCGGTGAAAGCTGTTTTGCGGATCGCGCAGGAGAAAAAAAGCATGGATTCCGGCCGCCAAGAAGGCGGTAGCGACGTAAGCCGCTAGCACCATATGGATGGTTTCGTGTAACGACGCCGGATTCAACATGGCCGCGATCGGATCGATGTTAGTTGGCTGCCCATTGACAACGTCAAACCCGGTCGGTGCATTCATCCAGGCGTTTGCCAAAACCACGAAAACCGCGGAGAGGACACCGCTCACCGCGACCACGATTCCAGCCAACCAATGCAGCACGGGAGGCACCCGGTTCCAGCCGTAAAGATAGATCCCCAAAAAGATCGCCTCAGTGAAGAAAGCGAACCCCTCGAGCGAGAAGGGCATCCCAATGATCCCGCCGGCATATTGCATAAACTTCGGCCAAAGCAGTCCCAGCTCGAACGAAAGGACCGTACCGGATACGGCTCCGACCGCGAAAAGAATCGTCGTCCCCGCAGCCCATCGCTTGCTCAATTCAAGAAAAACGGGCTTTTTTGTCCACAAATAGCAACCTTCGGAGACTGCCATTAACAGAGGCATTGCCATTCCGATGACGGCAAAGATGATGTGGAATGCCAAGGACATTCCCATCTGCGAACGGGCAAAGAACAAATCGTTCAAAACGCCTCCGTTAGTGATTGGCTCATGTTTGGGGTTGGTCCGTTTTCAGCAGCTGAATAAGTAGCCGCTGCCGATCGCCTCGCACAACCGCTCACAAGGGTGAACCAAAATCGCCCTTTCGAACAATGGGTGACTCAACCGCAGATGAACGCAGATTGACGCAGATAATTCTGGCCGAAGGCCCAACGTTTCAAATCGTGAATCGGCGTGAACTAAGACTAAAATTCGCCACAGAGACACGGGCATCTTAGACAACTGATGGAGGCTTCATATCGCCTCTCCTACGTATTTAATCTGCGTCTATCTGCGTTGATCTGCGGTTGAAGGTTTTCGCGAGTCGAAGGCCAGCGGCGAAGCTGCGGTTCAATATAGCCTCGTCGTTCTCCTAGGGAACACGGGCCGATCGTAAGCCCACCGGCCTGGAGGGGAGTCGCTTTACAAGATGGCAGCTCTATCAGTTGCTAACAGGCGGCTCCCGGGAATGACCCAGCGCAATGTTTTGCCCATCGCGTCTATTGCCTGCGCCGGACACAACGGCCCATAGAACTGCGACACCTCGAGACGTTCCCGGGAGCCGCCTGCTGCCAACCCATAGAGCTGCAATGCTACAAAGCGGCTCCCCTCCAGGCTCTGTCCTCTGGGTGCAGTATTTTCCGTCTCACCCCGGTATCGGCACCGTCAGGATGATGCTAGTTCCAACACCGGCGGCAGTTTGGATATCTAATTTCGCGTTAATTTGCGCAGCGCGTGTCCGCATATTCCGCAGGCCGAAGCCTTCACTTTTCTCCAGGCTGCTATGGGAGATTCCAGATCCATTATCATTTACTTTAAGAATGAGATCAGGCGGTCTCCAACGCAGCGTCACGTTTACCAACGTAGGCTGGGCGTGCCGAACGGCGTTGCTGATCGCCTCCTGGGCGAAACGCAGCAGCTCATGTTGGATCCCCGGCGGTAAGATTTCTTCGGGTACGACGTCGAACTGGAAAACACAGCGCAACCGGCCCGCAACGTTTGAGTGTTCAACTAAACGTTGCAACGTGGTAGTTAAACCTGATTCTTCAAGAACATTGGAACCTAAGCTGAGAATGGATCTGCGGGCTTCAGCTAGTCCAAACTTTGCTATTTCGTCCGCCCGGCGAATTTGGTGGAGAGGATCGCCTTCGTTGGCTGCTAGTTGCTCCCCGGCAACTCCGAGCTGCAACGAGATGCCGGTAAAGCTCTGAGCCAGCGAATCATGAATCTCAGCCGCCAGCTGATTTCTCTCTTCTAGAATGGCAGATTGGCTGGCTCTTTTCGCTAGTCGAGTTAGATGAATGGCCAGGCTGGCTTGGGTAGCTAAGGCTCTTACGATCTCCAACTCCTCCGGGTGAAAATCACGCTCCTCGTTGAAACGAAAGGTCAGCCGCCCGTTTGGCTGGCCCCGGGAAATCAGAGGAACGATCAACAAGGTCTTAACCCCGAGCTGACGCAGGTAAGACCGCTGATCATCAGGCATCGGAGAATGCGGATCAAGAGTATGCACAATGGCTGCCGTCGGTTTCAGACCATTGGTGACACGTTGTTCGTCTTTGGTTTGGGTAAAAGAAGAGTGATAGAGAAAATGGGGATCGAATTGCTCCACCGAGACCGACTGCCAGCTTTCCGGATAATTCGCTTCATCCGGAGTCATCACCCGGCCATCCTGGAAGATCAGTTCCAGCGGGAGTGTATTTTGCTCGAAATTGCGCACTCGCAGGGTGGAAGAGAATGCACCCAACTGCCCGGTGATCGCAGCCATTACCTGGCCGAGGAAATCATCCAGCTCGGGCACCGAGGCCAACGCATCCAAGCATCCCCGAAGCGCCTCGTTTGCTTTTGCCAACTCCGCGGCGCGCTGCTGCGCAAAGAGCTCCCGCTCGCGTTCCATCGCGGTTCGCATTTCTGCGGCGCGCTTCAAAGCGGTCACGTCCATCGCTGTGCCAATAAACTCCGGAACATCCGATTCGCTTGCGACCGGATGGCCCACCGTGCGGACATATTTTATCGATCCATTTGGCAAGACGATCCGGTACTCCTGTTCAAAATCTCTTCTTTCGCACACCGCCCGATCAATGGTTTGCTCCGCACGATCTCTGTCCTCCGGGTGGATTCGTTGGAGAAACATCTGAAATGAGGGCAGCGCCTTATCCGGGTCGAAACCAAAGATACGAAAATGTTCTTGCGACCAGTAAGCAACGCCGGTGGCGAAATTCCAAGCCCAGCTCGCGGTATGGCTTATTTTCTCCCCTTCGACCAAGTAGGCCTCACTCCGTCTAAGCTCCATATTCACCCGGTTGAGGTCGGCGTAGAGTCGCGCATGGTCTAAGGAGATCGCCGCCTCCGAAGCCAGGATCTGCAACATGGCCAGCCGTTTTGCCGTAAACACGCGAGGAGCCAAGTTGTTTTCCAGATAGAGGACGCCCACTAAGTTGACCTGCTTGACCAGAGGCAAACAGAGCACGGACCGAGGACCTCGATGGCGAACATATTCGTCCTGCGAAAACAGGTTCTGGCTAGTGGCGTCATCGAGAATCACGCTTTCCTGGGTTCGAATGACGTACTGAAGCAGCGAGTCGGGTAGTTCAGAGGGCGTTACCGGCACATCTTGCAGTTGCACAGCGACCGCGTCGCGTCGGGTTTTGGCTTCCGCCACGATTCGAAGTTCTTGGCCCTGCGGCAGAATCAAGAGAGCACGCTGGGCGCCAGCGTGTTCGACCGTGATCGTCATGAGCGTTTTGATCAATTTCTCCAACACAATCTCGCTGGAGACCGCGCGCGACGCCTTCACTACCGTCTCCAACTCGAGTTGATCAACCGACGTGCCAATCGTGTTCTTGGGACGCACAAAAGCCTGCTCTTCGATTGCGGGGTAGAGCTCGTCGAGCTGTTTTACCTTGCCCAGCGCGCCCCATCGCAGGAAGCAGTGGCGGGCATCGCGGAGGTAGGAAAGCGCGGCTTTTTCGATGCCACACTTCAGGTAGAACCGAGCTGCCAGCTCGTTAGCGACCCCCTCGTTTTGCACAAAACCATTCTCGCGCGCCAGGCGGATTGCTTCCTCGTACAACCGCATGGCATCACGGTCCCGGCCTTCAACGCGAGCCAGCTCGGCCGATACCAATGCGTGTTTGTCGGCGAACGTCGGTAAGTAGTTATCGACCCACCTACGGAGTTGTTCTCGGTGCGCCTGCAAGAGTTCGCGCCACTGGTTCTGGTCGTCAACACCAGCGTTTTCGTAGAGCGCTGCTACCGCCAGCGCGGTGTAGTAAAAGTAGTCGAGTACCTGAATATGAGCAGCAGCGGCCCAAAGCAACGGCTCGGCCTTGCCGGCTGCGGCAACTGCATCGGCGTAGTTGCCTGACAAGAACCGCGCCTTTAGTTTTATGATCCAATAGAAGAGGACTATTAGGGCCGACCGATTTGTGGTCAGTTGAACCTCGAATGCCGCCTCGTCGAAGTGCGCATCGCTGAAGCTCGAGAAGCTCGCGGTCCGTCCCTGCATGGCCGCTATGAAGCGTTGCTGGCTCACGATGGCATCCGTATAGTCACGGAATTTAGCTTTGCGGACAAAGTCCAATGCTACCTCCGATTCGCGTCGCACCGCGTCGAGCGGATCGTTCCGCAGCAGAAGGACGGTGACAGATCGGGTAATGCTGTAACAAGCGGAGGTTAGGTCCCCGGTCTCGGTGGCGGCGCGAATGGCAGCGCGATTGAAATCGATCGCAGTCGTGATTGGCTGTGTCCAGAGGCTAACTAGCGCCATCGCATGGTAGGCCTTCGCTTGGTAGGCGATGAAGCCGTGTTTCTCGACCAGATCGCAGGCGAGTTTAGCGAAACGATAGCCTTCGCGGTAACGGTTAAAGACCAGGCCGAGGATGCCGCCCAAATAGGCAAAGCCGTGAGCGGACGCCCCACTCGTCCCGTGTTGTATGCTGATGTTTGCCATGCGGCACACGAGCACGGAAAACAACTGCATATCGGTAAAGTAGGCGGGGCCTAGCAGGGTCGAGAATACCTGCATGGCGGCTTGTAGCTCCGGATCGGCCATCAGGGGCAAATCGATCAAGTCCTCAATCGAGCGCCTATCGAGATTCCGCCAGACCGCCTCGTATTGGGTCTGGACCTGTTCCCCGGTCGGGCGTGCCGGGATGTCAATGCCCAACAGGCGCAAGCAGGTGAGGGCGCAATCAACGGCTTGCGCGTTTTCTGACTTCACCGTGTGGAGCAGCACGTTCAGATGGTAGCCAGCCGCCTGGTCGACTTTCGACTTCGCGCGCTGGATTAACTCCGCAATCAACTGCTCGGCTGGTTCGAAGTTAGCGGTGAGAAACTCGCACTCCGCGCGTTCGAGGCGCAGCGCGAACATTAAATCGTACTGGCTGCTCCAGTCTCTTTCTTGGAGCAGGGCCATGCCGGCCGCGAGATACACGCACGCCGACGCATACGCCGTCGACGCCTTGGCCTTTCGCCCGGCCCGCAGGTTGATCGCAGCCACCCGCACTTTCTCGTCCTGGTCCACCAGACAGACGGCCCCCCGGCTGAACTGGTTCGCTACCTCGAACAAATGCTCGGAGAGCTGGTCCTCAGTCATACTCGCCAGGAGCACGCGGCCGATGCGCAAATGAACCTCGGCCCGTTGCTCTTCTGGGATGAGGGTATAAGCCGCCTGCTGGATCCGGTCGTGCAAGAACTTGTAGGCGTTATCCTCCCGAACGACGAGCCCAGCGAGGACGGCCTCCCAGAGTGCCGTGTTCACCGCCTCCTCGGTTTGCCCGTGAACCCGGATCAGGGTGGCAACGTCGGCAACGTTGCCCAGGCAGGCGAACTGTTTTAGGGCTTCCTGGGTGATGACGGCGAATCGCTTCAGCTTCCCGGCCACCAGATCCACCACGTTGTCGGTGTAGCTCTTGGCACGGATACGGTTGATGTCCCATTCCCAAGCTAACGCCACCGGGTTGAACGAGAGCATCCCTTCTTCCGCCAGCGCCGTGAAAAACTGGATGGCGAAGAATGGATTGCCTCCGGTCTTGGCTTGCACTAATTCCGCTAAGGACCGCGCGGGTTCCAGCTCGCACTGCAACGCGCCCGCGACGAGCCGGCTAACATCGTCGATCCGGAGTGGCTCCAGGACGATCTCCTGCACCCGCGCGCCGGCGTTGCGAACCGCCTCGGACATCCGTCGAAGCGGGTGCGTGGCGGCGACCTCATTGTCTCGATAGGCTCCAATTAGAAGCAGGTACCGCACCTCAGAGTGCGTGACCAGGTGTTCGAGGAGTTCGATCGTCGCTGTATCCAGCCATTGCAAATCGTCGAGGAAAAGGGCAAGCGGGTGCTCCTTCCGGGCGAATACGCTGAGGAAGCGCCGGAATACCGTCTGGAAGCGATTTTGCGCCTCGTGCGGCGGAAGCTCGGGAACCGGCGGCTGTCTTCCAATCACCAGCTCTAGCTCGGGCACGAGGCTGGTGACCAGCTGACCGTGCGGGCCCAGCGCCTTGCTTAGCGCATCGCGCCACCGGCCGAGCTCCGCTTCGCTGCGCCCCAAAAGTGGACGCACCAAGCTATGGAAGGCTTGGGCCAGGGTGGCGTAGGGGATATCCCGCTTGTACTGGTCGAACTTGCCCGAAGCGAAGAGACCACGCGGCGGAACGAGTACCTTGTGCACCTCATGGACCACCGAAGACTTACCAATACCGGAATAGCCCGACACGAGCACCAGCTCCGACGTACCATTCGTCACGACACGGTCGAAAGAAGCGAGCAACGCGTCAATTTCGCGCTCCCGTCCGTAAAGCCGCTCCGGGATCAGCAGGCGGCCCGATACGTCTTGAGCGCCGACCGGGAACGGCTCGATCTGTCCGAACGACTCCCAGGCTAACAGACACTTTCTAAGATCAGCCTCGACCCCGGCAGCGGTTTGGTACCGCTCGTCGGCGGTCTTGGCTAGCAACTTCATGACCATCGCTGAGAGTGGCGCCGGAATTTCGTTGGTAAGCTGATCGGGTGCGATCGGCTGCCGGGCGATGTGGCAGTGCACCCACTCCATCGGATCCGAAGCGGTAAAGGGCAACACCCCCGTGAGCATCCGGTAGAAGGTTACGCCCAGCGAATAAAGATCACTCCGGGAATCGATGGACCGATTCATCCGGCCGGTCTGTTCCGGCGCCATATAGGCAAGAGTACCGGCGATCATCTCAGGTGGTTCCGCCGGCTGGCGTTCGCGGGGAAGGCGGGAAGCGATCTCGAAACCGGTCAACCAAGCCGAGCCGCTGGCGGCGTCCACCAGAATCCTGGCCGGCTTGATATCCTTGTGGATGAGTCCTCGCTGATGGAGCTTGCCCACGGCGATGGCAATGCCGATAGCTAAACGTAGGAACCGGCCTATTTCCATCGGTTGGCCCAGGAGTAGATCGAGCGGCTCGCCGCCTGGGTCCTCAAACACCAGCATTGGCCGGCCTTCTCGGTGAATCAGAGCGAGCGGCCGAGCCGCCCAGTCCGAATCGAGCTCATCCCGAAGCGAGCAGGCGTGCTCGAGCCGCTCTAAGGTTCCTGGAACAGGATGCTCTGAGACTGCACCTACCAAAAGAATAGTTGGTAAATCGACATCATTCGACGTGCCCCGGAACAACGCGAATTCCTCGCCCTCGAGCACTTTTTCAAACTGATATCTGGAAAGATCTATCATGACAGGCTTTCCCAAGGCCGGTCACACCAAAACCGATGGCGCGCGGATGTCCTTTTTCGGCTGCGCCGGATGTCGTCCTTAGTCCCACGGTGCGACCTCAGCGCAAGCGGATCGTTCGCAGCCATAAGCGCGGGTCGGAAGCGAGATAACGGCCATTTAACCAAAACAAATAACTCTAATCCCCTATTAATATGAATCTATACCTCTTTCGGGTGGAGATAATACGCCCGGCTTGTGAATGGAGATGGCAAGAGCGCCAAGTTACTTTTCTTAGCAGTCAACAGAAAGACAATCAAACGACTAGAAAGTTGGGCTGAGCAATCAGCCAAGTAGATATGAGAATACCAGATGCAGTTAATAGAGTTCTGGCCGGCAGTATGTTTTCGATGCTTTTGATCTCGGTCACGGCATCCCGAATGGAAGGGCAGGGCCTCGGCCGGCCCGCAGTAGTGCTTAACAGCCCGCATTTCAACGCCGGGATCGGCGCCCAAGCACGGGTGCGGACGACGAGTCCAATGGTCGTGCACGTACAACCCGCGAATCAGGCGCAGGTTAAATCGTTCGCAAACCCGATGGAGTCTCGTTCCCTGAACGACCCGCTCAATAATAATCCAATATTGAACCCGCCAGGGCAGCACGTAAACGTAACTCCTGGGCTCCAGACGCAAAGCCCGGTGGCAAGGAGTTTGCCCATGGTGCCAACCGTCGAGACCGAAACGCGAACCGCGATCGTCGGTTATAGCGTACCGGAGGTTCGCCAAGTCCAAACGACGCTGCGACGATTGGGATACTATCACGGTGACGTCGATGGCGACTTCGGAGAGAATACGCAAAACGCGCTTGAGCGTTACCAGGTCAGCACGGGCGAACCGGTCACCGGGACTTTGAATCAGGGAGTGTTGAGCCGGCTAGGAGTGTCAACGCGGCCGTGAGTGGCCTGCCCTGAGCAAGCGTTAAGCGCGTCGAAAGGTGATTGGTGATTGGTGACGCCGTTCGGTAGCGGCGACTGTCCATAAGGGCCAGAGGCGTGGATTAGCTGACGTTGAACCGAAGCAACCGATCATCCTTACCTCAACGCGCAGTCGCCATCCGAGCGCTGGAATGGCGACTGCGTGTTGAGGTAAGGCACACGTGCGGCTTCGATACATCATGGAGGTAGAGTTTACCATTTGGCCTCATGGACAGTCGCCGCTACCGGATGCTTGATCGCGCCTCCTCTTAGGTTGACGCGCATGGGCAGCCGCGGAACCGCTACCGAGAGCGTTCATGGCCTCAACCGTCCTCAACCTAATGGAAACCAAGAATAACAATTCGTTTCAGAACCGAAGCTTTTCGCGAAACAGTTTAGCCGGGCGACGAGCAATTTCTACCTCCTGTCCTCCATGCAAAATCACTTTGAGACCGTTGTTGAACCAGGGTACAACTCGATCGATACAGCTGAGGTTAAGAATCTGGGTTCGGTTACCTCTGAAGAAGAGTTTGTCCGGTAATCTCTTCTCCAGAGCAGCCAAGCTGCGCAAGATTAACGCGCTCTCATTCTCGAAGTAGATTCGCGTATAGTTGTCTTCTAACTGGAGTTGGCGAATCTGCCGCACTTTAATCACCCAGCAGCGGTTGTTATCCTTCAAAAAAATCTGGTCGTCTTCGTGAAGGACCTCCTCTCGGCTTTCCCATCCGTCCGTATCCGCGGTTTGGCGAGCTCGCGCCAGCGCATCCCCTAGTCGTCGGGGTGAGATTGGCTTTAATAAGTAATCGCAGGCGTTAACCTCGAACGCTCTAACCGCAAATTCATCAAAAGCGGTTGTGAAAATGATGGTAGGAAACGGTGGACGAATCGCTTGTAGAAGATCGAAACCGTTTTTCTCCGGCATCTGAATATCCAGAAATAAGAGATCCGCCTCTTGTTTTTCAATGATAGACAACGCTTCATCAGCGGTGGCCGCCTCGGCAATGATTTCAACATCCGAATGAGGTTTCAGGAGCCGCCTGATTTCCAATCGAGCACCCCGTTCGTCATCAACGATGACCGCTTTCATTTAGTTTTTTCCTTCCGTGGAATTGTGATTTCGGCGGTTACTTCATTAAGCCGGCTGCTAAAGAGCCGCAGAGTCGCCGCACCGCCGAACAGTAAATGGAGTCGCTCCTGCAGGTTCCTCAGCCCTATACCAGTCGAGGTAGAACTACCGGACAACGAACCAGGGCTTCGAACCCGCAAAATCATGGTATCGGCCTGTAGTTCCGCCATACAAACAATCAGCCCTCCGTTGGCATTAGAATCGATACCATATTTTACGGCGTTTTCGACCAAGGTCTGTAAAGCGAAAGGCGGAACCGATTCATCCAGGGCCAGGGCATCGACCTGCATCTTCATTTGCAAACGGTCTTCATGGCGAAGTTTCTGCAGCGACAGGAAAGCTTCTACCGTTTCTAGTTCTTTGCGTAAGGCAATTAAGTTTTTGTCAGCGTTTTGTAAGGAGGATCGAAAAAGTTCGGCTAATTGAGTGATCGCTTCTCTGGGTCGGATATCGCTTTCGTCGATGAGCGATCGCAACGCATTCAAGCTGTTGAACAAGAAGTGAGGATTAACCTGATGTCTCAGTGCTCGAAGCTCGGATTCTTTAACAGCAGCGTCGAGGCGAAGCCGATCAACTTCCATCTCTTGCACCCGTTTCTGGAATTGGTAACTGAGGTAGGCAGCGGACCACCCTAGTAACATGGCTGCGCTGGCACAGGCACTGGCCGACCATTGGGCAATTCTTCCCAGAGCGCGCAGGCTTCCGAACGTTAGGTTCGTAATCGTAAAAGGGGCTAAGATCGTGGCTTCGACAGCGCCAAGCAGGCAACAGAGCAGAATGACTCTAGGAACGAGCTCAGCCCAGGGTCGCCGCTTCCAACCGAAGCGATGAATGAGAAAGCGCAGCACGTGGCTAGCGAAGAATCCACCCACACACAGGCCGGTGGTAAACTTCACGTTAGTTAACTCGATCTGTGGCGCTGGGTCCGCCAGAATGCCGATGGAAAACACGATCCAAATGCTAAGCCAACCGAGCACATGAAAGATCCAGTACCGGGTAGAGCCCATGAGTGGACTCGCCAAGATTTCGCCGTGGCTATCCGTGCCTGATTTGAGCGTTGTCGATTCCTTCAAAACGAAATAAGTATTTGCCGTAGGTTCGTTCTCGGCAAGCCGGCCTGCAAATCTCGGGACGTTGTCGGGTAATGGGCAACGCCCTATCGGTACCGCTCCGGCAGCTGCCCATGCGCGTCAACATAAGCGGCCGAAGAACCCCTGACGGGGAGGGCGCGCTGCCTGTCCGACGTAGCCTGTGGTCTTACGGCCATTTGTTGTTGCGCTCGGCGAAGTTGGATCCCCGCGCGCCGCGAAGGCGTTCTCGAAGCCAACAGTGTATTTTCACCCTTGATTAGGGAAGGCTCTGGGCTTCGGGAACCACGGATCGCGAGGACGCGATCCCTCCCAGCGCTGGGTCTGGCAGCTGCCGGACCGCTACCGGAAAGCGGACACGTCCCTTCGCGACAATTTCACCCGACGCGAGAACGCGGCAGTCGCGCGGTTATTTTGACCATCGCCCGTAGCTGCGGCGCCGTTTAGCTAAAGCCGGATTGAGCGTCACACCGACGGGAATGAACTTCTGCAGTGGGAAGTTTCGTCGAATGATCCTTCCCTTTGGAGATTTCTACTTATGGACGGATTACTCTTACGCAAATGTATCGTTGAATTCATCGGAACGTTCTTTCTGGTCTTTGTCATCGGCTGCGTCTCTTCGCAGACGCATGTGGTGTTGGCTCCATTGGCGATTGGCGCAGTGTTGATGGTGATGATTTTCGCCGGTGGGCATATCAGCGGCGGTCATTATAACCCTGCGGTAACGCTCGGAGTCTGGATCCGCGGCCGTTGTAACGCCGTTGAAGCCGGATCGTATTTTATCGCTCAGTTGATCGGGGCGATCGCAGCTGCGGTCACGGTCCCGGTGCTTTTTGGTCACGCCATGGCGGCGGCGGCCACCGGTTCTTCGCCTCAGATCATGCTGGCTGAATTCCTTGGTACGTTTGCTCTCGTATACACGGTGCTAAATGTCGCCACGGCCGCAGGAACGTCCGGAAACTCGTTTTATGGACTGGCGATTGGTTTCATTGTTTTCGTGCAAGCGGTTGCGGTCGGAGCGATTTCCGGAGGCGCATTTAATCCGGCTGTAGCTATCGGTGCTTCAGTGATGGGAGCGGTGAAAGCAGGAAGTCTCTGGATGTATTGGCTAAGTGAGCTATTGGCGGCTGCCGCCGCAGCCGGCGTCTTCCGTTTTATCACTCTCGAGCATCCGGTAACCAACCAGGCCGGAGACCGGAGCCAAGCCCCACAAGCTGCCCGAGCGGTGTAGGCCGGCGGCTGCCCATGCGCGTCCAACCTAAGGGTGCAGGTGTGGCCGCCCCTGATCGGGAGGGCGCGCTGCCTGCCCGACGTAGCCTGTGGTCTTACGGCCATTTGTTGTTGCGCTCGGCGAAGTTGGATCCTCGCGCGCCGCAAAGACGTACCAAGCTTCCAGACGCATTCTGATCGCTCGATCGACAAACATGCTAGGCTTCGGGAACCACGGATCGCGAGGACGCGATCCCTCCCAGCGCTGGGTCCCGCGCATTCTCAATCAGGTTGATTTATTTGACGGTGGCCGGCGCTCCGGCTGACCAGTTTGAATCCGCGATTGTGCCTTCCGCGCAACAAACGCCATGAGGAGTCCAAAGATCAACAAAACCCCTCCCCACCAGAGATCAATGTTAATCCCGAGCGAACGCTGATACATATCCGCATTGGCAGTGAAAAGGCCAAAGAGCACCAGCAACGCCCCAAAAATCGTGAACAAGTAGCCGATCGGCAGCCGAATATCGAAGCCCATAAGACTCGTAGTTTCAGGTTATTTAAGATTTAAAAGAAGATGATGTTAAGCACAAGCGTCAGGCACAAAACCACAACCCCCAACAGGACCGGGCGCTGGTACCAGGCGAGCGACTCTTCGCGCTCTCTTTCGGTGAGGGAATAGACGAGCCCCTTCAGCTCATTGTCCGGACGCGGCTTTGTGGCCAGGCTGATAACGATGGTCACTAGAAAACAAGTCGTCCAGGCAAAGATGGCCGTCCAAAAGTTCTGGGCCATCTCACTTGAATAGGTGTTCACAATGGCGATCCAACCGCCTTTGATCCCGGGGACACTACCCTCCGGAATGGTCAAGCCTTGGTGAACGGCGGCGGCGGTGATCCCGCTCAACAACCCGAAGAAGGCACCATGACCCGTGGTGCGTTTCCAGAACATCCCCAGCAAGAAGGTGGCGAACAACGGCGCGTTCACGAAGGCGAACACCAACTGCAGGATATCCATAATATTGTTGAACGCGGCAGCGAAGTAGGCAGCGCCCACCGATAAAGCCACGCCGAAGACCGTCATGAAATGAGCTACTCCGAAGTAGTGTTCATCGCTCGCCTCTTTCCGGATGTAAGCCCGGTAAATGTCGTAAGTGCACACCGTGTTGAAAGCGGTCACATTACCTGCCATGCCGGACATAAAACTGGCCAGCAGCGCGGTTAGCCCCAGCCCGAGCATTCCGCTGGGGAAATAATGCAGAAGCATTTGGGGAATAACCGTGTTGTAGTCCAACACTGGATTGCCTTCCTTGTCCTTCACCACCTGACCCGTCTCGACATTCACCTGCGGAGAAATGAGTGACTCGTGGACATTAGCGACCTCCGCACTCTTAGGCGCGGAGCTTTCCCCGGAGCCGGCCGAATGGGCTGGTTGAGTAAGCGCTAACGCGATTAAGCCAGGGAGGATCACTAGGAACGGGAACAGCATCTTCGGTACGGCGGCGATAAGCGGGGTGCGACGAGCTGCACTCATCGAGTCCGCTGCCATGGCTCGCTGCACCACCAAAAAATCGGTGCACCAATAACCGAAGGAAAGCACGAAGCCTAACCCCATCACGAGACTGAACCATTCTACCCCTAAAGGATTGTTATGCGGGCTTCCCATCCCGCTCCAGGCATGGACAAAGGAGGAAGGAAGCTTTTCTTTTAGGCCGGACCAACCGCCGACGTTTCTGAGTCCGAGGAAAACTAACGGAGCGAAACCGGCCACGATCAGGAAAAACTGCAATACTTCGTTGTAGATGGCGCTGGTCAACCCGCCGAGGACGATGTAGCCAAGCACGATCACAGCCGAAACGATGATGCTAACGTGAAACACCCAGGAGTTCGGCAGTCCCAACATTTGGAAAGGCGCGTCGAAGATGTGCAAAGTCTGAATCAGTAGCGCCATGGCATACATCGAAATCCCGGAAGACATCACCGTCATGACGGCGAAGGTCATGGCGTTTAGACTGCGGGTTTTTTTGTCGAACCGTAGCAAAAGGTAATCCGGCACCGAGTGGGCCTTCGAACCGTAGTAGAAGGGCATCATGAAAATGCCGACGAAAACCATCGCGGGAATGGCGCCCAACCAATAAAAATGACTGGTGGCAATGCCGTACTTCGCGCCGGAGGCGGCCATTCCGATGACTTCCTGTGCACCCAGATTCGCTGACAAGAAAGCCAGTCCTGCAACCCAGGCCGGGATGGAACGGCCAGCGGTGAGAAACTCGGAGCTCGTCCGCATGAAACGCTTCAGCACGAAGCCGATCCCGAGGACAAAGCCGAAGTAAATGATCATTACGAGATAATCAATCCATTGAAGTTCCTGTGAGTGATTCATAAGTGGTGCACTAGAGTTTCAGCGCAATCCAGGTGCCTTCATTGTCGGGATTTCCAAGCGCCGGACTCGGGGGGTTTCATCAAGAACGCTCTTTAAACAGATTTCTCAAACAGATTTCGTGCCGACCCTTCATAGTGGACTCTTCGCGCCTCTCCACCAGAGCATTACGCAAAAAAGGACTCGAGCGGATGTTAGTACGAGATTTCGTACTTACGGATTTCGGTCCCCGAAGGCCTGGTGTCCTGTCCCATAAGTAACGTGGCTTTCGTTGCGATCAAAATGGGCTGTCGGCAAGGCGGCTGCCGGACCCAGGGTTGGGAGGGATCGCGTCCTCGCGATCCGCCGTTCCCGAAGCCCAGAGCCTTCCCTGATCAAAGGCGAGAATACACCCTTGGCTTCGAGAACGTCTTCGCGGCGCGCGGGGA
>Ga0073928_10004046_pt1 | contig 22251 bp, 22 predicted proteins | sample PaiPotPPA55metaG_FD_76969 | JGI IMG/M metagenome (GOLD analysis project Ga0073928, IMG submission 76969) | Iron sulfur acid spring bacterial and archeal communities from Banff, Canada, to study Microbial Dark Matter (Phase II) - Paint Pots PPA... ...
CTTGAGTGGCAAAAAATCCAAATCTGAATAGTTCTGTGTCATGGAAGGTGTCCACTGATTTCAGTGGACACATCCTGCTCCGTCCGCACCCAAGATGCCATGTGTGCTCAATTCACCGCTTACCCTCATTGCGGGCGCTTTGGTACTTAAAAACAACACCACTAGGTCATGGAGAATTCAAATGAGGCATCGATATCGGCTTGCTTTAGTCACATCTCTGTTTAACGGCATCATGCTCGTACTCGCACAAAACGCGTATGCGGATCAGAGTGTCAAAATTGGCAACGCTGTTCCGTTGACCGGGGGGCTGGCCCACATCGGAAAGGACGTCGAGAATGGAGCACGGCTCGCGATTGAGGAAATCAATAAATCTGGGCTGACGATCGATGGCCAGAAAGTGACCTTGGTTCTGGATTCGCAGGATGATGCTGCTGACCCGCGTCAGGGCACGCAGATCGCGCAGAAACTCGTCGACGATGGCGTGGTTGCGGTCGTCGGCCACCTAAATTCTGGCGTGTCCATACCGGCTTCAAAAATCTATAACGACGCCAACATCACGATGATCACACCGTCAGCTACCAATCCGACGCTCACGCTTCAAGGGTACAAAGTTGTTTATCGGATGGTTGGTACGGATGCCCAACAAGGTCCTGCGTTGGCCCGGTACGCATCGACCGGTCTACAGGCAAAGACGGTCGCTGTGGTGGATGATTCGACTGCTTACGGTCAAGGTCTCGCTGATCAGTTCGAGAAGATGGCCGCGAGCTTAGGGATCAAGGTTCTGTCTCATGATTCCACAAACGACAAAGCAACCGATTTCCGGGCCGTCTTGACAAAAATCAAAGGCGAGCAGCCAGACGCCATCATGTATGGCGGCATGGACGCCACCGCGGGTCCGTTCGCCAAACAATCAAAACAGCTCGCCATTCCATCGACGCTGCTCTTCGGTGACGGTGCTTGCACTCCAGACTTGAGCAAACTCGCCGGAAACGCAACCGACGCCGTCATTTGCTCGGAAGCTGGCATTGCACTCGAGAAAATGCCGGGTGGCGCCGCGTTTGTTCAAAAATATCAGACTCGATTCGATCAACCAATGCAAATCTACGCGCCGTTCGCCTACGATGCGGTCTACATCATCGTTGACGCGATGAAACGTGCCAAGTCGATCTCCGCTGCTGCAATCACCGCGGCAATGCCTCGAACTAGTCATGAAGGAGTCACCGGCCACGTGCAGTTCGATGAGCATGGAGATCTGAAGCAATCGTCAGTCTCGCTCTTTAATTACAAGGATGGAAAGAAGCGCTTGATGGACATCGTGAAGATGTAATGTTGCCCGCAGCAAGAGATGGGTGGCGTCTTCGAGACGCCGGGTTTACGTCGTTTCGTAACATTTTGTTTCCGCGCTCAGGCGAGGTTTTTTGCGTAAGTCCTACAACACTCTTCAGAGCATGGTAGGTCGCGGATGCGCGCCAGGGTCAGAAGTCCAGAGCCGAGGGCGATGCAAGCCATTCATCCGGGGCAGACTTCGAATTCTTAACAAGCGTTACCCCCATCAATATCGCCACAACGAAAAGTTTGGAGTACGAATAAATGAGAAAATATTTGTCTACCAGAGGCCCGGCAAGAACCACTCTTGCCACTCTATCAATCGTTGGCCTTACGCTGGTCACTCTATATCCTGCCGCATCGAGAGCCCAAAGCAGCGCAACGTTATATGGGATAGTGGACGAGGGGTTTATGTTAAATACCAACGCTGCTGGAAAACGGCAGTACGCGCTGACGAGTGGCAACATGTCAGGAAGTCGTTGGGGTCTTAGAGGCACAGAAGACCTCGGTGGCGGGCTCACCGCAGTGTTTACCATCGAGGGTGGATACAACGGTTCAACAGGTGCGCTCGGACAGGGAGGAACGCTCTTCGGTCGTCAAGTCTTTGTTGGTCTTTCGTCGCCGAATCTAGGGACATTCACGTTCGGGCGTCAGTACCCGATCTCCTACGACTATGTAGGTGTGCTTACAGCTGGAGGGTTGTGGGCGCTGGGAGGCGCAGGATTTGGTGCGCATCCGGCGGATCTGGATGACATGGCCGGAAGTGAGCGCATCAACAACTCCATAAAGTACAAGTCGCCGACCTATAGGGGCCTCTCTTTTGGTGCAATGTATAGCTTGGGCGGCACTGCGGGTGACTTCTCCCGAAACTCTTTTTACTCTATGGCGGTCGGCTATTTGAATGGCCCAATCTCTCTCGGTGCGGAATATTCGATGGCGCGCACGCCGAATTTCTCAGTGTTCGGGAACAATGCGTCGAGCAGTACAACTGCGGTGAACATGTCCGGACCCGTGATCTCGGGCCTTGCCAGTGCCGGTTCACTAGAAACTGTTGGCATCGGGGGTAGCTACCAAATCGGGCTTGCTACCGTATCGGCCGTTTATACCCATTCCTCGTTCAACAATCTTGGTTCGACGGTGGTCTCAGGCGCTAGCTCCACGGTACGGGGAAAGACGGCAGTGTTCAACATCGGTGAGGTAAATCTACGCTACATGATTACACCATCTGTGATGCTGGGGGCAGCGTACGCATACACAAGCGCCGGAAGTCTAGCCGGACGCGACGGCGCAGTTTACAGTCAGTGCGACTTCGGCGTGGACTATCTGCTCTCGAAGCGTACAGATCTTTATGCGATGGGGGTGTATCAATCTGCCTCCGGCTACGACTCGACTGGCAAAAAGGCAGTCGCGTCGCTCGCGTATGCAACACCGTCCACATCGAACCGTCAACTGATTACAGTGATCGGGATGCGGCATCGGTTCTGATGCATTATGTCCCGAGGGCGGAGGACGTGGTCTCGCGTGATAGAAGCCCAAACCGGTTGTTCCAACGTCGAATATCCGCACGGGGGCCGACGGTAACGTTAGCCCTCTTCCCGCGTATCGAAGCGGTCGACGAGATTCGAGCGCTGACACACTGTGCGCGCTTCCAAGGGCGATGCCGCTTCACTCAGGACGATGTCCCCAATCCGTGTAGCTTGTGAGCAGTCTCGATGTCCACGACTCGTCCACCAGATAACCGTCGGTGCCCAGTTCGTATTCGAAACCCGAAGGCGTCACGCCATAGAACGAGAACACGCCGTCCGTGTGGCGCCCGAGGCCGTGCGCAATCAACACGCCCCCTTGTTTTGCGCGCGTATGCGCACGCCCGACGGCGTCGACGCTCGTCAGGTTGAGAAAGAAGTGCCCAAGGTGGCGTGCGGCGCCGGGAACATGCGCGAGCGCCAGCGAATGGTGGCGGGGCGTTGACCAGAGGAAGGTAACATCAACGCTTGGCGCGGGCTCCCACGGCCCTCGCCCTGTATCGCTTACCGAAAAGCCAAGGATGTGACAGTAGAAATTCAATGCTCGATGCATGTCGGGCACGAGCACCAGGATATGACCGAGGCCGAGACTGCCGGTCACAAACCCTTCGGGCGCCTGCTCGGAATAGAACGGTATAGGCGTCGCCTCCATCCCGTGTGCAAGCTCGACCCACATCCCGAATGGGTCCTGGAAACGTATCACCCGCTCCGCATGGCGCGATCGCGTCGCTTCATCCGACAATACTTTGAAAGGGACATCATTCACCTCCAGGCGTTCCACGATCGCTTCGAAGTCCCGCTTCGTCCGCGCCGCCAGTCCATACGCGCAGATGTCGTCTGCATCACCCTCCGCGATGAAGACGCGTTGCACGTTCCCATCGGCACGATATCCGATGGTTCCGTCGTGGTTCCGGTCACGGTTTCGTTGAAGACCTATCTGACTTCTCAGCAACTCATCCCAGGCATCAATGTTCCTGACTTCAAAGCCCAGATACGCTAGCTCAATCACTTGCTGGTTCATCTTTGTCTCCTTTGATTTGGATCTTCTTGCCATTCTTGGTGGGTTGCCAGATAAAGGTAGTCATCACGCGCCGGTGCGAAGATATCGATGTTCAGGACGCGTTCTCGACCGGAAGGCCATGCCGTATGTAACGCATTGGGGGGAATCCAAAGCACGCTGCCCGCGTCCATCGTGAAACGTTCGCCGTCGACTTCGAAATTGAGCACGCCGCTCACGACGAAGCTCAACTGGTCGAACGGATGCAGGTGCGGCTCGGGACGTGTCGCGTCCGGGTCGAACCAGTTCAGCGTGACGAGGCTGTTGTCGGATCGCACCGCGGAGCGCGATAGTGTGCCGCCCCACAGCCGTTCCAGCGGCATCTGATCGAAATGCAACAGTCGGGGTCTTCTGTTCACTCTTTGTCTCCAGGTTGGCTCGAAAGTTGGCCGCACAGAGACTCGTACGGCCCAGCTGCGAACGAAGGCATCAGTTGCCGCCGGCTGAACAGCCAACGATTCGAGGCGTTGTCGCGGAGGATCACATCGTTGTAGTCGCCAACGAACACCAGCGTCGGTTTCGTTACGACATCAGACTCACTGCGAAATACCATCACGTAACTTCGCGCGTAGAGTGCGCCGTCTAACTGCGCGTGAATCTGAAGGTTCGAACAGACGTGTCGCGTCGTCCGCACCACCGCGTCGCGCTTGCGTCCCCAGTCCCGGATCGCTGCAATGCCACACAGATTAAAACCCGCTCCGAGTAGGCAGCCGTCTTCCGCAAACAGTTCGTGCAGCGCGTCAGCGCTTCCATGGTCGAGTCGCCACGCGTACTCGGCAATGAGCCCATGCACGCCGATCCATTCGCCACTGTAGCGCGCCTCCAAGGGCTGATCCGACAACCTGACCTCGTTCGATTCCATCTGTCGCATAAGCGTCTCGCTAAACCGTAGCAGTGTCGCTACCGCTCCCCGGTACAGGAGTGGCTTGACCGCCCCACGAAGGATACATATTAAAATATATAAAATCAAATTGTATATATTATAGGGTTGATGCGATTCCACTCGAACGCCCCGCGTTGGTTGACGGGGTGGGGCGATCTACGCGATGGGAGCGACTGAACGTTTTGCCGAACGGTGGCGGGGCACGGGGAATGGGCGTGACAACCTACGGTGGAACACATATAGGTATGGGCAGTGCGGACAGTCCGGCGAGATGGCACGCGTGCTCCCAAAATCCGTCGGCCCGCTAGCGCAGTTCGCGCGCTGATTGCCCGTTTCGACAGGCGAAGTATGCTTTGATCGTCGCGACTGCTTAGCGATCGCACTTAGCGTCAGCCGGTTCGGCCTGGCGAACCGAGGCGGCATGATCGCCAAGGCGAAGACATATACGCCTTGTACGAGCCTCCGCAGTTACGCCGTTCTCGAAAGCCTCACATCCTCAATTGCATGAAATGTATATATATTGTTGAATAATATATATAAATTGTTTAAACTGGCACCTTATGAGGTTAGAACTGATCCAGTCCGCTACAAGTCATGGAGGAGCAAAGTGAGATACGTGAGTTTTTTGAAGAATGGCGCAACGCATGTCGGCGTTCGCGAAGGTGCGCAGATCAGGATGCTGGGCGCGTTCACACTGGAACAGTTGCTCCGTGACGGTGTTGACTTGAACGCATTCGCGTCAGAGCAACCCGGCGGCGAGATGATTGACGTCGAGGCGATCACCTTCCTTCCTCCTCTTTCCCGGCCACCCAAGATCATCTGTATTGGTCTGAACTTCGCCGACCACACAGCAGAAAGCAACTTCGTGCAGCCGGACTATCCGACGATCTTCTTTCGCGTTCACACTAGCTTGCTTGCACACGATTCGCCGATTGTGCGGCCTAGGCTTTCCGACAGCCTTGACTACGAGGGGGAGATCGCCGTCGTGATGAAAAAGGGTGGTCGATATATCGGGAAGGATGACGCTCTAGACTATGTTGCCGGTTACTCATTATTCAACGACGCGTCCGTGCGCGAATACCAGTTCAAAACGCCTCAATGGACGGTGGGTAAAAATTTCGACGCGACGGGCGCGTTCGGACCGGAGCTAGTCACTCCCGATGAGCTTCCTCAAGGCATCAGAGGGCTGCGCCTGGAGACATTATTGAACGGCATGGTAGTCCAGTCGGCAAATACTGACGAAATGGTGTTTGATGTGGCTTCGTTGATCGCGATCATTAGCGAGGCAATCACACTGGAGCCAGGCGATGTCATCGTCAGCGGTACGCCATCCGGAATTGGCTGGGCGCGAGAGCCGCGACTGTTGATGAAAGACGGCGATACATGCGAGGTTCGCGCGGAAGGCCTTGGCGTCCTGAGAAACCGGATAGTCGACGAGACGCTGGTCGCCTAGGCTTCGTGGGCACGTAGCGCTAGGGTACCGGAAGAGACAACTGAAGATCGCATTCACGATCGACAATGGCTCGAAAGCGGGTTTGACGCTGACAGACCTGAATGTGTTCTCGGCGATCGGACGGCAAGCGCCCACCGCCGCGCCAGTCTGTGGAGAAAATTCCGCCTAGCGTAACTGGGTGCAATCGCGGACCTTGCGCAAAGTACTCGGTCGGCAAAAAAAGGAGGTGGTCGCTGCCTATGAGGGAGTTCGGTCGGGCGGTGACTGCGCATTGCGAAAGTGCCGCGACAGACCGTCTTGCGGGCGGGGATCTGATGCGGTGCTGAGTAAATGGACAGCGCAAGACATCGTGATCATTTCATTTCACGTGACGCTGCTGATCGGTGTTTGGCTGTAGATGCAGATGGTGAACCGAGCGTGTCGAGTACAAGCTTACCTGTCGTGGCAAAATGCTCAGTCAGCAGGCGACACGCAAGATCAACATCGCGGCTCATTACGGCTGCAACGATCGCGTCATGCTCTGCTTTCACATTGCGCTCCTGCGCCTGCGGAGCCGCCACTGATAGATGCCGATACCGTGCCGTCTGTTCACGGAGAATTGTGGAGAATCGCCGCATCCACACGGATTGGCACCCCCCCACGAGCGTGGAGTGGAATTCATTGTGCGCTCGCTCCCAGGCGGGATTGATCGCCGGAGGCCCGAGAAGCGGGTCGCACTGGCTGATCTGACTTAAGCGATGATGCGCGGCCAGTACTTGACCTTCCCATTCGGGATCGCGCCGGCGCATTCCTTCTCTCAGTGCCAGACGTTCAATCTCCTGCCGCGTGCGCGTGATGTCCGCAAGTTCCTCGTGTGAAACCTCCGCAACGCGGAAGCCCTTCTGATCCACGGCATCGACAAATCCGCTGGCGCATAAGCGTGACAGTGCTTCCCGCAGCGGAATGACACCTGCCTCGTAGCGCTCAGCAAGGTCCTTAAGCGCCAGCTTTGTCCCGGGCGCAAACGTGCCGTTGATAATCTCTTTTCGGATGATCGGTTCAAGCGCCGACGCTACAGTCCGACCGGCGTCGATCTCGTTCTGAAGCTCGGCGAGGATAGTTGAAGGCAGGGCGCTCATGTGGTCCATGGGAACATCTAAAAAATGTGTAAACTTTCATTATATATATTTTTCCATCTTGAAGTCCGCGAATTGACGAGGTGTCCAATTGATCCCTCGAGAAAACGAAGCCTTCTTTCTTCGCACATAGCCATGTTCGAACGAATTAACTCAACACCTTGGCGCGCACAGATAACCGAGGTCAAAGGATAGAATGCGGGTGCAAGGGTAAGACCGGGAGAGATATTGGCCCAAAGCGTAGCGTGTAATAGATGAAGGCCTTTGCGGGAAACCCCTGTTCGCTGACGTAACGAAGGCGCTCAAGTGCCCAAAGACGCTGCGCGACGGTGTTTTCACAACCGCTAAGGCAGGAGGCGACCATTTCATCTATTTGCCGCGAGCACGACATTACATGTCGAGTTGCCGCCGTGCATTACTACGCAACGGCCCCTTCAGAGCCGTGCACGCATCTTTGCAACGCGCACGGCTCAAGCCTTCCAAAGCGCACGTTTGGGAGCTGGTTTCATCACTGTTAAACCACGGCTATGGGTCTGTCGTTGGCAATCAGGATGGACCATGACGAGGTTTGACCACGAATCCGATCTGCCGTCCACGCGGCGGACGATATGATGGACGCGCCATCCCGGTCACCGCTGTGATTCGCTGCCGACATACGATGCGAGGCCCGGTCCTGATTGAGCCAAAGGCGGATAGGTTTCCTCGGCCCGACAGGGCATTCACCATTTTCAAACCGTAACGGTCTTCGAAGTAGCTCTCCCATGCCGGGTCGAAAGGGTTGGCATTGCCACGGACCTGCGTGTGTCGCCGAATGGGGACGTCGGATGCGTTGCGTAGCCTCAATCGTCTTGGTTTCCGTCTGCTGTTAGTTCACCCGTCTCAGTGGCGAATACACGATGCCGCGCTGCCTCGCGGTGGAAGTATCGTGCGCCCTTGCACGGATGCCGCCTGCAGCACCACCGCCACAACGCCTGCCAGATGGCAGTATCGACTGCACTGTAGACCTTTTTCGAAACGACGTGTCTGTGGTAGTTCGCCCAGCCATCGATGATCGGATTGAGCATGTTGATCAAACTGACCTGGTTGGCCGATCCGTTGCCCTTGATGACTGTACGCACGTTTGTCAGAAACGTTTGAACATTCTTCTTTGATGGCTTGATGAGTAACTTGCCGTTTTGATATTTTCGCATAACGCACCAGACCGACTTTGGGGCGAAACCATTTGCCATCGACCTGGCGACAGACAATCGCTTTGCTAATCGGTGTTGCAGGCGACGGAGCGCCCAATTCGAAATCGCTCGTGAAATGATGCCGCCTTGGGGGGCCCTGGACTTGTAGGGGAGAACTGCCGATCTTCGATGTATCCCGCCATCAACGACTTCTGCAAGATTACCGTATCAGTGGGAACGTTGGTGAGCCACCAAGAATGGGAAATCTCGTCAAAACATGCCCGAATATCGCCTTCTAAAATCCACTGTGACGATGTCTTGTTCGCGTGCGCCGTGAAGCATTGGTCGATGGCGTCGCTGTCGAGCAGTCCGGGCGAAATCCATACGAATGCGAGGCAGCGCACGTTTCCGACACAGGTTCAAGGGCAAGCATCGCCCGCAGTGTCAGTAGGGTCGGATAGAACCGCCAGCTAACGACCGCTTCACGCAGTGCCACGTTGAACTGTTCAAATTGCGCTGGCCGATCCCCGATCGTGCGCCTGTGTTCGTTGAATGCCAACTGCTGAGAGACGCTGGCGAACCAGAGAGTACTTAGCCACCGCCAGCGGGCCGGCATCGACTCCAGCGTGCTTCGCGAGCGTCGCAGCTACCACAATAGCCGAAAACGTCGTCGCGACGATTACTTGATTTTCGATCTTCGCCGGCTCCCGTGAGCCTGTCGCGCCGACGCGCGTGATGCGCACCACTGCGCTCTTCATGATCGGGAGCGTGCAGGAGACGCCCGCCGAAAGGTATGGTCGACTGCACCTTGTGGCCCGGACGGTTCCACACGCGTAGCGCGTACCCGACGGCCCAGAGCCGGTGCTGACCGATGCCGCCAAACCCGATGCGGTAGGACTCATGGTGTTTCCTCGCCCACGATTGGTTCGTAGGGCCACTCGACGCCTCCCGAATGCGTGACCGCGCCTAGATTCGCCGGCCGCACGAGGAGCGCGTACTTTTCCAGCACGCCGCCGAGCCGCCCGCGCATGAATGGCGTCAGTTCCGCTCGGCGGCGCGCGAATTCGCGGTCGCTCACATCGACATCGAGTGTGCCTTTCAGCGCGTCGATGCGAATCACATCACCTTCTTCGAGCAGGCTGATCGGACCACCCGACGCCGCTTCCGGCCCGACATAACCGATGCACATGCCGCGCGTCGCGCCGGAAAAGCGGCCATCGGTGAGCAATGCGACTTTCTCGCCCATGCCCTGCCCGTAGATCGCGGCCGTCACGCTCAGCATCTCGCGCATGCCGGGGCCGCCTTTCGGACCCTCGTTGCGGATCACGAGCACCTCGCCCTCTTTATATGTTCCGTTCGATACCACTGTCATGCATGCCTCCTCCGTCTCGAAGATGCGCGCCGCCCCGGTGAACACGAGCGACTTGAGGCCGGCGGTCTTGAGGCAAGCACCATCGGGCGCAAGATTGCCGCGTAGGATCACGAGGCCGGCGTTCGGGCTCAGAGGTTCGTCGTGTGCATGCACGATGGTGCCATCCGGGCCGGGAAAGCCTTTCAATGCCTCCGCCAGCGTTTCGCCGGTCAGCGTCGGGACATCGCCGCGAATGTGCCCGCCTGCCAGGAGCGCGTTGAGCACCGCCGGTACGCCGCCCGCGTAATAGAGATCCTGCGCGAGATATTGACCTCCCGGCTGCAGGTCCGCGATCAAAGGCGTGCGCGCCAATACCGCCGAGACATCGTCGAGCGTGAACTCGATACCCGCCTCATGCGCGATCGCTGGAATGTGCAGTGCGGCGTTCGTCGAGCCACCAGTCGCGGCAACGGCGGCGCAGGCATTTTCCAGGCTTTTGCGCGTGACAAGATCGCGCGGCAGCGGGCCCCCGTTCCTCAGAATGCGCATGACCGTTTCACCAGCTCGCCGGGCAATGGCGATCCGCTCGCTGTAGACGGCCGGCACCATCGCGGAACCGAGCGGCGCAAGGCCGAGCGTCTCAGCGACCATTGCCATGGTATTGGCCGTGAACTGCCCGGGACAGGAACCCGCGCCTGGCGTGCAAGCATTCTCGATCGCGCGCAACCCTTCCGTCGATAACCCTCCGCGTTGCGCAGACCCCACCGCTTCGATCGCGGTCAGGATTGTCGCCTGCGAGCCATTCGCCCTGCCGGGCAGCATCGCACCGCCAAAAAGGAATACCCCCGGCACGTTCACTCGCACCATGCCCATCAGGATGCCCGGCAGCGTCTTGTCACAGCCGGCTACGCCAACGAATGCGTCGTAGCAATGAGCGCGCACGAAGACCTCAACGCTGTCAGCAATGATTTCCCGCGATACCAACGAGAAGCGCATGCCAGAATGGTTCATCGACGTGCCGTCGGACACGGATATTGCCGAGCCCCGGATCGGGACGCCTCCGCCCGCCGCGATGCCGAGGCGCACGTTGTCGGAGACCTGGGCGAGCGACATGGAACAGGGCGTGTTCTCGCCGAAGGTATCGACGATAGCGACGAACGGTTTTTGCATTGATTCGTCGTCCATGCCTGTTGCCCGCAAGAACGCGCGATGCGGCGCACGCGTGATGCCTTCGGTAACAGTGCGCGAACGGTGTTTGTTTAGATCGGTCATGGTAGGTGAAGAAGGTTAGATAGTCGCGAACATCAGGTCGTTTTCAGTGGCAAGAACCTAACCGATGATTGACGGCGCGTGGCTCGTCAGAACTCACGCGAATTCGGTCATATCGGACGGCTCCGGAACTGCGCGTCGGCGCCGACATCATCAGGATCTAACACGATCACCGGGCTCAATGCTTAGGCAATTTACTAACGTACGCATGTCAGCATTACGTCCGGAGATAACGTAGCCGTTCTACCGGGACGGAGGCCGGCCGGCTATATGACTATTAGAACCGACTTACGCCGCTCCAGGATCACGGCTTACCAGGCTAGTCTCTGTTAGAACCTGTGGCGAATGCCGACGCGAACCGCGCTTTGACGATTGCTGGTCGAAGCCGTCAGATTGTTGATCGCTGCCACGGCCGGTGCGCCGGTGGAATCGGTGCCCGACGCCCTCTGATATATGCCGATCAGGTAAACGTCGGTGCGCTTTGATAGGAAGTAGTCAGCACCGAGTGCGCCTTGGTAATATTTGGCACCCGGGTTCGACCCCACAGGCGTCGATACGGAGCTGCCTTTCGTGAAGTCAAACGCGGCACCAAGCAACAATGCCGGAGTGAACTGGAATCTGAAGTTTACTTCCGCGTTGTTGAATGTTGCTGCACCCGAATAGCCGCCGGGATTCGGCCCGGACGTCGCTATGTCGCCCAAACCCTCGAACTTTGTGTTGGAGTATGTCGCACCAACCGTTGCCGGGCCGAAAGTATATGCGCCGCCTGCGCCGACCACTTGATAGGTACGCGCCGACGCATATCCGCTGACAACGGGCGACGAGATGAAGTTGGTGTTTGCCGCAACGGTCGTGCTCGCCCCGTTACTACCGTAGAAACCAACATTCGGATTGCGCGAGTTAAGGTAGCCAATTCCGAGAGTCAAAGGGCCATCCGTGTAGCCCGCACCAAGCGACCACAGTTGGTTGCGCGAAAATTGGGCAGCAACGCCGCCGAGACTATACAGACCACCGAACGTGAAACCACCGTAGTTCGCGCTTGTGTATTTGACCGCGTTGTTCACCCGATTCGCATTGTTGAAGTTGTCGAGATCTCCAGGGTGCGCAGCAATGTAGCCACCCCATTGATCGCCAGCCTCCAACGGGCCAACAAAATCGACGACCGAGTCGTACTGACGGCCCAGCATCACGGTACCGAATTGTGATGAGAGACCAACGTATGCCTGACGTCCGAACTCGAGTCCTTGGGTGCTACCTCTGTTCTTTTGCCCAAGTGAACCACTATTTACATCGAACCCGTTTTCGAGCACGAAGATGGTCTTCAATCCACCGCCGAGGTCCTCTGCGCCGCGCAAGCCCCAGCGGCTGCCTTGGATCACGCCGCTCGACAAGTTGTATAAGTCGTGGCCGCCTGCATTCGAGGTCCAATTGAACCCTTCATCGATCACGCCATACAAAGTTACGCTGCTCTGCGCATGCGCTACGCCAGCGAATGTCCCGAGCAATGCAATAACGATAATTGACTTCATTAGGTATCCCGATTATTAAGAAGATATTTTGGGAGATGCAATGTCATCCGAATTAAATTTCGGAGATGATAGTACAGCAACTACACTGGCTGCTTGAGGGGTCGATCGCGCGGATGCGATACGCCGATATTCACGAAAATTTCTGTCGCGTCGTCTGCTTACGGCAATTTTTGAAATGCATTGCAATCGTGCTTCAGACATCGGGGAAACTCATGCTCTTCCCCTCGGCGGTCTAATGTAATTTCAAGCTACTGACCTTCTGACCATTCCAGCGTGAGTACGTATCGCATGGGATATAAGGCTTTTATCGCTGCCGATATTAAACATTCGTACTCCTCGTTTGAACCATCGCTCCACCTCGCGCGAAAAATCCTCCGGAGACGAAGCAAACAATGTGGCCATGACAGGAACTTGATGCACTTGGGCACGATCCACAACGTGATCGAGTAGTTCGGTGACTTTTGGGTTTAGTACATCGCCCGCGACGCCAATCTCTTGAGCCAAATCGAACGCTCCCACAATAATTGCATCGAGGCAGCCCGACAAAAGTATATCTTCGATATTTCGCACACCGGTCAGCGTTTCCACAATGCCCCACACTCGGACGTTTGCGTTAGACCATTCCACGAATTGCTTCCAATCGACGGTTCCATGCCAGCTTGCTCGGGTGTTGGGACAGGCACCGCGGCTACCTCGATTCGCACCTGTCGGATAGCGTGCAGCGCTCGCGACAGCCCTCGCTTGATCGCAATTTGCAAGATTTGGGATCACCACACCCAACGCGCCGGCGTCCAGCACACGCATAATGAATGACTGATTGTGGTCGGGGACCCGAACTAGCGCCGGAAGGCCACCTGCGTCCGCCGCTCGCAGCATATTGACCATCGAGTCAAAGCCGAACGAACCATGCTCGCAATCGATAATGGCAAAATCTGCATCACTGCGTGCCAAAACTTCCACGCAGTCAGGGGATGCCATCTGTACTGTCGTTCCTACTGCAAGTTCGTGCCCTCGCAGGGCATCGTTAAGAGCATTGAAATCTGGATCGCGAACTGTTGTCAATTTACTTGCCTCCTAAAAGAAATTTAGCGCCGCTCGACGGGGGCCGCTGAAATTATCAAGCACAGATGCACAGACCATTCATTACTTGATCGTTTTCTTGCATCGACGACCCCGAATGGTGCAACTCAGTTAAAGTTGACGGAAGATCTTTCATCGTTTATTTCAAGGCTCTAAGGTCTTCAAAAATTATCTATCCTCTCTCGTTCTGCACATAAATTCAGAGTTCGAAAAAAATAAAAACTCATGAAATTTTCATAACTCAGTATATTGCGATCTATCGAAAATAAATTATGCGGAATTTATATGCCCGTATTAGCTAAATCGATGGCTCAGTAGTCAACGAGACTGCAGCGGCATGGTTTTCAAGGCTCACTTTCTCCGCTTTAGCTTCCCTAGTCAAAGTGGCGACGTTCTGCGGCTCTAGTTAGGCAATCGGGCCGGATCAAGAGAGTAGTGTTTATTGACGCTACTCACAGGGTGCGTTGGCTGTCGAGACATATAGGAGTCGGACGTTTTCGCGGGGAAACCACTGGGTGACCGGGCGGTAAGAGCGCACGATTTCCGAAGAAGGATGGCGATGATGTTCTCGCCGTCGGAAACCGTCACTAACGTACCAACGAGGTAGTGTTTTGTCTATGTCTCGGCCCGGTCAGCGAATTCGTCTCGTCTCCGGCGGCGTCCCACTCAGGACGGTAAACCTCTGGCCTCGAGCCATTGACCGCTTCCACATAGATCGTTAACGGTATCGCGCACGATAGATTGAACTGCTATCGCGGCGTTAGTTAAAGGGATATTCCGCGAACTGCATAACGACACCGTACGATACGGTATCGTGTCTGAAATGGGTAATGCTACTAAACTTCCCATTTTTAATTCAGCTGAGAATGGCGCAGTGTGCTGAATTGTAGCCCCGATATTTTCTAAAAGCATCAGTCGCGTAATAGTAAATGAGTTAATTGATGTAACGTGGTTCATGATTAATTTGGACCCACTGATAAGACGGTCAATAAACGGGCGGATTCCCTGCTGGTGAGTTGGGAGTATCAGATGAGTCTGAACAGCTTCTGCCAAAGATATTTGCCCGGCTTTTACCGCTGATGGGAGCCAAGACGGAGAGGCGATAAACATGATCCGCTCCTCAATAAGGGGGGTGACGATGAATGGGCTCATACAGCCATCGTCGAAAAGTATGGCTAGATCCACGCGGCCCGTTTTAAGCTGGTCCGACAGCGTGAGTGCCATCTCCTCAGAAAGTTGAAGACGTATCACCGGATAACTGCGCTGCAGCGCCGCTAAAATCGGCAGGGCGAGCATCCCCGCTATGCCAGGCGGCATGCCAAGCGTCACACTGCCAGTGATTTCAAGGTTGGAATGGCCGACAGCTGCTTTGGCAGCATCCACTTGCTTCAAGATAGAAAGTGCATGCTGGTAAAATATTCTTCCAGCCTCAGTCGGAGTGGTGCCTTGCGCCGAGCGGAGCAGTAACTTCGCACCGAGTTCTGATTCTAACTGGGCGAGTTGGTGCGATAGGGCAGGTTGAGCGATATGCAGAATGTTGACCGCTCTGGTTAGAGAGCCTTGATCGACGATAGCGACAAAATAACGTAGCTGCCTGAGTTCCATAGCCCCTTCCAAGATCCCCGCTACTGTCAAATAGTACGGCGTACTCAATAGACCGGTCGCCCCTGGCTGGTTTGACCGCCGGCCAAAACGTAGATGTTCGACTTCTCGGGCGCCGTTTCGGCCGTGACATCGCACTGTTCCCGCCGATGCGGCATACCCGTGTGGTATCGGATCATAGTCAATCGTTTCGATCTCTTATCATAATAGGCTTGAACTTCAGATCTGTGTCGAACGGAGCACACCGAACAAGCTTACGATGCTAGCTTCTGACCCGCTCTAATTAATATCTAAAATCGCAAGAAAATTACGCGCCGGTCAAATGTTGCATACGCCAGCGACTTAGTACGCAAGTTCTCTGCAGCCAGGAATGACGATGTACATCAAGTTCATAGGATACGGGCGAAACTTGTACGGCTCTACGTTCTGCACCGAGTCGAAGCCATCTTATAAGACAATCCGCAGGTCGCAAAATACAAGCGTATAGCGCCACGGATGGCTCCAGCTAGAAAACAGCGACGTTTTATAGAGCGATCCGATTTCTTCATCTCGCTTTCTTACGCGACCGTTCAAACAACCTGACAAGGCTGGATGATCAAGTATCGCGAAGAACACTCGACTGAAGGGGCGACTCTACAACAGACATGGCCCTGTCGGGGTGTCGATTTCCACCCGGACGATCTGCGATATGTCGGCCTCGCCGAAGCCTTGCGCGACCGCCGTCTCGAGCCAGCGGCGTACCAGCGCAGCAACCGGCAGCGAAGTGCCGCTGTCGCGTGCCAATTCCTCGACGGCATCGAGGTCCTTCAGCATCGTGCGAATCGTGCCCGTTGCGTCGCGCGGCGGAGTCACCATGCGCGGCATCAATGTCTGCATCAGAACTGAGTCGGCCCAGCCACCTTGCAGCGCAGCCGGCATTCGGCAAGCATCGATTCCAACGCGTTGCGCGAGGCGCGTAGCTTCTGCTAGGGCTGCGATCGTCGTCATTACGACGGTCTGGTTCACAAGTTTGGTCGCGTGGCCTGCGCCGCTTCCGCCCATCCTCGACACTCGCGCGGCGTAGGCTCCGAGCAGCGGCTCAAGCGCTACAATCCGCGCAGCTTCACCGCCGGCCATAACCGAAAGTGTACCGGCCGCTGCGCCGGCTGTTCCGCCGGACACCGGCGCGTCTATCCATACGCCACCGGTTTGCTCGCGCCAGCGGTGCGCGAGGTGCCGCGTCAAAGACGGCGCGAGCGTCGTATGATCGATCACAGTGGCGCCGCCGCGTGCCCGGCTCGCAAGGCCGTCTGCGCCGAACGCCACGGCTTCCACCGCAGCGCCGTCGGCTAGGCATAACACCACAATGTCCGTCGACGCGGCCACGTCGGCGGGCGTAGCACACGCGGCGACGCTTAACGGCGCGGCCTCGGCCAGCGTTTGCGTCTTCTGCGGTGAGCGGTTCCAAACGTGGAGCGTATAACCCGCGGTAGCCAAGCGTTTCGCGATGGGCGTGCCCATCTTACCGAGTCCGCAGAAGCCAACTGACGATGCCTTCATCTGAGGTCTCCTTGCGTGGGCGCCCCGTATGGCGAGCCGAGTTCGCCAAAGTGGGTAATGGCACCGAGATGCGCAGACCGTGCCACAGCCTCGGATTTTTCAGGCGCGTCGGCAGGCCTTCGCCCTGGGCGCGCGGACAGAACGAGACCGCGCCGCGCGAATTCGTCGTCGCTAAGATCGTTACTCAAGCTGTCCGCACGCGCGTCGACAAAGATACCGGACAAGGCCTTGTCGCAACCGGCCACGCCAACCAGTGCGTCACACGCGTGGGCGCGCACGAACAACTCGACGCTGTCAACCATTGCTTCGGTGATACTAGACTCATGCGCATGGCCGAGTTGCTCATTGACGTACCAGCAGAACACGGAGATTGCCGAGTCTCGTTTCGGCACGCCGCCGCCAGCCGCGACGCCTGGGCAAACGCTGTCTGAGACTGGGTTGATCGACATTGAGCACGGCGTGTTTTCGCCGAACGCGTAGACGATCGCAACGAACTGATTCTGTATTGCCGCGCCGGCAAGTCTGTTCGCGCGCAAAAAGGCGCGATGCGAAGCACGCGTCAGACCTTCGGCGACTGCGCGCGAACGGTGCTTGTGGAGATTGGTCATGTTTTCCTTTAGACGCTGCTGCGCTTACCCGCCGTTCAAAAGCAAGCCATTTTCCGCGACGATCACCTGGCCGGTCATCGAAGGCATTTTCGCGGCGACGAACCACGCGAGGTCTGCGACTTCGCCCGGTTGCGACACGCGTTTGAGCGGCGCCGCGTCGCTCATACTCACGACGATCTTCGCGTACTCCACGTCGCCGAGTACGCGGCGTACCAAGCCGTCGTCGACCATACCTGGCGCGAGTGCGTTCACCCGGATATGCGGCGCGAGATTGCGGGCGAGCGACATTGTCAGCGTGTTAACCGCAGCTTTCGATGCTGCATACGCGATAGACGAACCCGTGCCGTTCAGCGAAGCCAACGAGGAGATATTAACGATTGCCGCGCTTTGCGTTGCCGTCGCTGAATCGCGCAACACCGGCGCTGCGGCGCGCGTCATTTGAAAAATACCAATCAGGTTGACGCGATACACCCGCTCAAATTCGACGTCGTCCATTGCACCTAAGTCGCCGTGCGCGACAAAACGTGTCGTGCCGGCGCAATTAATTAACGCATCGATGCGTTGCCACTTCGATGTCACTGCATCGACGGCTTTCCGGCATGCAAGATCGACCCCGACATCGGCGTCGAACACCAGTGTGTCCGCGCCGACTCCGCGGCATTGATCCTCCACGGCGAGCGCCGCTTCGCGCGTGCTGTCGTCGAAGTTACCGATTGCGACAGCCCAACCGGCGCGCGCGAATCGCAGGGCGGTTGCCGCGCCGATCCCGGTAGCCGCACCGGTAATCATACAAACCTGCTGCCTCATACTTCTCTCCCCTTCTTGGGCATACAGAGCACGATGCCGGCAGCTAGGACCAAGGCGAAGGCGAGCACGATCATGCCAGGTAGCAATTGCCCGGTCTTATCCTTTAGCCATCCGACCAGATACGCACTCGCGAAGCCAGCAAGATTGCCGGTACAGTTGATCACTGCGATCGCAGCTGCCGCGCCGACGCCACCCATCAACGCGGTCGGGAGGCCCCAGAATACCGGCCCAATCGAATTGATGCCGACCGCCGCCACTACCAGTGCGACCATCGACCACCACAAATGATGAACGAGTAGAACCGACGCGAGCATCCCGGCCGCGCCCAGTACCGCACACACGGCGATGTGCACGTGTCGTTCGTTGTGCTTGTCTGCGTGGCGAGCGACCAGGATCATAGAGACTGCGCTGATCATCGACGGTACTGCGGACAGCAATCCGATATTAACGACGCTCGCGACACCGCCCGCACGAATCATTGTGGGCATCCAGAACACGAGGCCGTAGTTGCCCATCGCGATGCAGAAATACAGCATACTGAACAGCCACACTTTGGGGCTGGCAAACGCGCTGTGCACGGTGTGAAATGTGCGCGTCAACTGATCGGCTTCAAGGTCGTGAGCGAGCAGCGCTTTCTCGTTGTTCGACAGCCATGTCACCTGTTCGACGCGGTCGTGCAGAATGAAGAAGGCCGCTATACCGGCCAGAAGCGATGCAAGCCCTTCGATCAGGAATAACCACTTCCAACCAGCCAGCCCCTGAAACCCCGCAAGCCGCAGCAAGACCCATCCAGACATCGGGCCGCCGATCGCCCCCGAAACCGGAATTGCGGCCATGAAAAGCGCCATGATGTGTGAGCGCTTGCTAGATGGAAACCAGGCGGACAGATAGACTACGACCCCAGGTACGAAGCCCGCCTCGGCGACGCCAAGCAGAAAACGCAACACGTAAAACGACGTCGCACCACTGACGAACATTGTCGCGCACGATACGACCGACCACGTAACCATTATCCGCGCGATCCAGAGCCGTGCGCCAACCCGATGCAGGATCAGATTGCTCGGCACTTCGAAGATGAAATAGCCGAGAAAGAAAATCCCCGCACCGGTACCGTAGACCGTTTCGCTTAACGACAAATCAGCGAGCATCTGCAATTTAGCAAAGCTCACGTTTACACGATCAATGTACGCAACAATGAAGGCGAAAAAAAGGAACGGCATGATGCGCCATGCGAGCTTTCGATATAGCGCGGCACTGTCTGGCGAGTCGGTAGCGATGACCGGCTGATTAGTACCGCCGTAAAGAGGGGTGCTCATTTATGTCTCCTTCCGCGTGCGTCCGCACGCTCTAGTCGCGGCTACTAGGCGCGCGAATTATGACTTCCATTTGCCCAGTGTTCCATTCAGCTTGCAAGTGCTATGCTTTGCTAGTCCGTTTCGCGCTTGCCCCTCCTGTCGATGGTCACAAGAGTAGCGGTCCCGGGACTTCTCCTGCAAAGCACTGTTTCGGCGTAAGTCATTACCGATCAGTTATGACTACCCATTTCAAAACCCGATGGGCACTCCCAAAAACTACTCCATCGACCGATTTTTTCGCAGCGGCCTGAAGCTGCCGCACCTGCGAATCCTCGTGAGCCTCGCGGATCTGGGCCAAGTGACCCGGGTGGCGGCTGCGTTTCATGTCACGCAGCCGGCGATTTCGAAGCAGATTGGCGAAATCGAACAGGCGCTTGGAGTACCGATCGCGCGCCGCGTCGGCAACGCGGTCGAACTGACGGACATTGGAACGATGTTCGCCGCGCGCGGCCGCGAAGTGCTGAGGCAGATCGAACTTGCGCGGCGCGACGTCATCGCGCTCTCCACAGGTACCGCAGGACACGTGAGCTTCGGAGCGGTCGTGACTATTCCTGAGCCGTTGCTTGTACACGCGATCGAGTTATTCGTGCGGCGCGCCCCGGACGCGTCCTTGTCGTTTGTCGAAGCGACACTCGACAAACTGATCAAAATGACGGACGACGGACACCTCGACCTTGCGCTAGGCCGCAACAGGATGGCCAACGGTCAAGGTTTGCTGAATCATGAAACGCTGCACCGAGAGCCGTTTGTGTTTGTCGTGGGCGCAACTCATCCGCTTGGCAAAGTCGATCTGCCGGTCGGTTGGGACGATGTGCGATTAGCGCGCTGGATCGCGCCGTTGCGTGGCTCGCCCGCGTTTGCTACGTTGGCCGAGGCGCTGGCCGCGCACGGGATTGTGCTGGGTCTCGGGACCATCGAATCGAGTTCGCTGGCGTTGAATGTGTCGCTGTTGATCGGCGGCGGCTTTGTGTCGATCCTGCCGCTGTCGATTGCCCGCCATCATGCGAGCCGGGGCCGCATGCGCATACTTCCCCTCGCGCCGCTTGAGCCACTGGGCGAAGTGGTGTTGTATTGGCGCGCGGATACTTCGACACCGGCAGCCAATCTATTTAGCGAATGCCTGCGCGAGTCAGCGTTAGAGTTGCTGGAAAACAACCGCGGCTAGGAAGCTGGTTAATGCTGACATGCGTATGTTCCTACATCGCCTACTGATTGAGCTGAGGCGTCTGCAAGAAATGACGTCCGAGAGGGCAGTGCCAGTTGACCATTCGACGGGGCGCGGGTGGGCTATCAAACTGCTGCCCGCGCTCGCGAACGCGTTCAGACCGCGCAAGCACGGGGTCGGCAGAAGGTGGCGCATGAACGAGACCGACATCAAAGTTAAGGGCGAATGGAAGTGCCATGGAACGCTGCCGCAAGGCGGTGAGACTTCATGCAAAGCCCAGAGCTCATCCTTTGAACGCGAGCGCCCGTACAAGATTCGGACACAGAAGCGCCATCATCCCTCGCGCCCGCACGAAAATCTGGAACGACCCTCGTGAGGCGCTCTACATTTCCCAGGGCTTGCGCACACTAGTGTCGAGCACCTCGCGCTCGTCGCAGGACAAGCCGAGCTGTGCGGCGATCTCTCCTGGAGGCGCGGCTAGTACAACCTTCCTCACACAGGTTTAATAATTATCTGGCTACAACTAAAGCTGCACGAGCTGACGACCAGCTTTGCCAGCTCATGCGGGGCGCCGGCGCCTGGCGGGGCTCCCGTCGCCCGCTATGGCTATGAAAGGCCGCACCATAACGAGTGCGGCTGAGATCGCTCAGGCGCGCCACAACGGTCGGATCCTGGTCGTCCAGGCATTTGATCAGAAAGATGACGACCGTAAACTTGCGTGACGATCTGGTCGTGACCAGGAGGGCGCGCAGTTGACGCTGCGGTTCGCTCGCGACGTTTTGCGGATCGGTTGATCCACCGCTGATATTACTGCTACGCCGACCTCGGGGAGTTCATGTGCCTATGCAAAATGCGAAAATCAACCTCGCCATTTACAGCGAAGTCATATCAATAGCCGAGGCGTGTCAGGCTGCGAACACAGCATGAACCACCTCTCGACATACGCGCATTGTGGCGCAGCCTTTTTCACGATCGGTGCGAAGGGCGCGCCGAAAAGGACGTAGCGGTCGCGGGCGTCGAGTCCCGATGCGGCAGATTGGAATCTGCTGAAACGTGTCCGTGCTCGTTTGAGTTGGATATCAAGAATTCTGCGGACGGCCCGGGGCGCTCGCAGTAGCAGGGTCCGCCGAGTCATTGATAAATTCAGCCAAACCGAGCGTCCGCCGCCGCTGGCGCGCTCGGACATGCGATATCCGCTTCGCCCGGCCAACGTCCGCAAGATAAGGTGTGGACTTACTGAATGGGCTGGCCGCGCGGCGCAGGCTCTTGTGGTCTTCATCGTCAATACGTCGTTCATGTGTAAGCGTCGCGCGAGGGCCGCACTTGATCTCGCTACCATGAGACGCCAAAGTGGTTCCCACTACTTGAATGGTGGGAACCACTTTGACATTAGAAAAATCGCACTCGGGCAGTCGTAAAG
>Ga0073928_10004047_pt1 | contig 22250 bp, 15 predicted proteins | sample PaiPotPPA55metaG_FD_76969 | JGI IMG/M metagenome (GOLD analysis project Ga0073928, IMG submission 76969) | Iron sulfur acid spring bacterial and archeal communities from Banff, Canada, to study Microbial Dark Matter (Phase II) - Paint Pots PPA... ...
TGAACGCGAACGTGCCGGCAACGGTCATCGCGGCTTTGCCGTAACTCGTGAGGTGCAGCTCCTCCGCCGCCTTGGGGTTGATGTAGATTCCCGACGCGCCCGAATCGAGCAGAAAGGTCAGCGGGTACCCCTGGACGTCGACCGTCACGTGGATGCGGCCGCCGTCGACGGATGCCGGCAGACGCACTTCGTCCGCCCCAACGGGAAATTCGACGAGCGTTCGTCGATCGGGCGGGATCGCGAGCATCGCGTCATCGACCGGCGCGTTCGGCTGGTCGCTCGTCAACTTGGCTTCGTAGGCGTTGCCGCGATCGTCGGCGCCGCGAACGAGCCAGGCTTTGCGACGGCCGCCGGCGGTTGACCTGAAATCCGCGTAGTCGATGTGAAAGACGTGATGGGCCCGCTCGAGTTCCCGGCGTACGATCGTCAGGTCGCTCGGATCGAAGTAGGTGCGCTCGATCAATCCCGTCGACATCGTGCGCGACACGATGAGTCGCGGCGGATTCTGGGTGCGGGCGAGCGCCTGCGCGACCGCATGGCTCGCTTGCGACGGTTCGTCCGGATCGAGAATCGTATAGCCGTTTTCGTTCTGGTGCCACGCGGTGCCGGCGAGCTTTCCGCTGCGCGTTGTGAACGGGCCGAGCAGGAGCGTCGCGCTCTCATCGGCTCCTCGACGCACGAGGTGCTCGGTACCGGTCAGGCCTTGCTCGGCGATCGCCCAATCTTCGGTTTCGGTGGCCGGCAGCGCGGCTTTCTCGGCGGCCGCTTCCCGCGCGATGACGTCGGCCGCGGTGACGGTATTCGACGACGCCGATGCCGGCCGCACCGCAACTGCGAACAGCAACGCCCCCAGAAGCGCGACGACCGATCGATGCATGCCTTAAAAATCGGACCGCGAGCAACCGGAACTTAGACGGCGCGAAGGCCGTGGCGCCGCCCGTCGAAAGGATGGTGCATGGAGAAGGCCGCCCCGTCTGCGATGCGGGGTGCTCGGCGTACGGCCGAGCGCGACGGGGCGTCCGTCCAGGGCGCCCCCGCGACGCTGCGGTTCGTCGGCCGCCAGGCGGAACTCGACGTAGTCCGCGAGTCGTTCGAGGCGGCCATGCGCGGCCGGGGGTCGATCCTGGCGATCGGAGGCGAAGCCGGGATCGGCAAAAGCCGCCTAGCGTGGGAAGCCGTGCGCTTTGCGCGGGCGGTCGCCGGCCGAGGCGGGATCGGCCGGTGCTTAGATTTTGCGCCGTCGCCGCTTGGGCCGTTCATCGACGCGCTGCGCGACGCGGGCGTCACGCCGCCCGCGCAAAGCGCCGAGTGGGAAATCGCCGAGAAACGCGCCCGGCTCGAGGCGCTCGCGGGCGCCCTGCGAGGCGCCGCGCGCGACTCGGCGCTCGTGCTCGTGATCGACGACGTTCAATGGGCCGACGAGGGTACGCGGGACGCGTTGCGGTTTCTCGCACCCCACGTCCACGAGATGCGTCTGCTGCTTATCGCAAGCTACCGCGACGATGAACTCGGGCCGTCGCACCCGCTGCGCGCGATGCTCGCTGCGCTCGTGCGATATCCCGCCGTGCGGCGCATCGTGCTCGGGCCGCTCACCGAATTCGAGATGAAGGTGCTGTTGCGCAATGCGACCGAGGGCCGCCGTCAGGCCCTCGCCGATCGCTTGCCGGCGATTGCCGCGCTCGCCGAAGGCAACCCATTCGTTGCCGAGGAGCTCGTACGCAATCTCGTCGACGGGCTCGAAACGCCGCTCGGCGCTTCGCTATCGGTGCGCGAGGCCGTCGTGCGGCGGCTGGATTCGATGGCCACGGATCATCGGCGGATCGTCGTTCGCGCGAGCGTGATCGGCCGGGATTTCGATTCGGCGCAGCTCGCGCGGCTGGCTGGCCGCCCGCTCGAGATGGTGCGCGACGCGCTCGCATCCGCAATCGCGCTCGCACTGATCGCCGAACGTGCGGGAATGCCCGGAACGTACTCGTTTCGGCACGGATTGACGCAACGCGTCCTCGTGAACGAATTGCTCTCGGAAGAACGACGGGAACTGCACGCGACGATCGCCGCCGATATCGAGGCGCGCGACGGTGCGAGCGACCGCGCGGCCGAGCTCGCGCATCACTGGTGGGAAGCCGGCGACCGTGTGCGCGCCGCGCGGTACGCGCGAGCGGCCGGCGACGCCGCGGCCGCGGCCGGGCTCGCGTCGGATGCGGTCGCTGCCTACGAACGCGCGCTCGGCTCGGGATCGCTCGATCCCGCCGACCGGGCCACGCTCGAGCGCACGCTCGCCGCCGCCCGCGATCGCGCTGCGCAGGCCGGCATCGGCGACGAGGGCGCGCCGCTCGCGGCACTCGAAGCCGCACCGAAAAACCGCCAAGGCCGCACGGCAGCCGAGCTGACGCGGCGTGAACGGGAAGTGAGCATCGGCGTCGCGGCCGGAAAGACCAACCGCACGATCGCCGAGGAGCTGTTCGTCAGCGAGCGCACCGTGGAAGACCACGTCGGCGCAATGCTGCGCAAGCTCGGCCTCAAGAATCGCGCGGAGCTTGCCGCGTTCGTTGCGCGCGCCGAGGCGTGACCGCCGCGCGGTCGGGCGCTACGGCTGCGCGACGTAGACGATGACTTGTTGCGGCCGCAGCACCGTTGCGCCGTAACGGTAGCCGGGGCGAACCGTCGCGGCGATCGTGTTCGCGCGCGCGGCGTCGCTCGTCGGGCGGGTGCCGACGGCTTCTTGCAGCTTCCAATCCGGGGCGCCGGTCGCATCGAGCGTTTCGATCCCCAGCTCCGCGAGCGCCGTCCCAAGGCGCTCGTACAACCAACGCTTGTCCGGTGCATCCGCCGGCGCGGCCGGATCGTCGTCGGGAACGACGTAGTCGCGGATGTCGATCAGCCGCGCGGCGGCCGCGGGCGGCCGGTCACCCGCCGGCACGGCGACCGCAACGACCGGCGGTTCGGGCGTGAGCGTGTCGCGGATCGGCGGATCGGGCGCCGCGCTCACGATCGATTCGGCATGAGCATGCGCGCGGCCGCGAGTCGCGAGCAACGCTAACGCCATGCCCGCCGCAAGTCCGACCGCGACGCCGCCGCCGGTGAACGCGCCGATCGCGACTGCGTCGGGCGTCATACCGATGGGGCCGCGAGCGGTTCGGCCGGTGCCTTCGCAAGTGCGGCGAGGCGCTCGTAGGATCGACGCAGCGTCCGCGCCGCGTCGCGAGTCGGTTTTTGGGTCGCAAATTCGGCCCGCGCCGACCAGTACGCCACGCGGCGGCCGGCCTGAGCGATCAGATCTCCGGGCGCCGCACCGGCCTCGACACCCAAACGCTCCCCGACCGAGGTTCCGCTTTCGCCCGTGACGCGCAGCAGCTCGTCGACCTCCGGCGGATCGAGCGCGAGCGCGCCGTCGTAGTGGCGCCGCAATACCGCGAGTTCGGCAAACCCGTGTTCGCGTACGTACAACCCGTCGAGCGCGTCGTCGACCGCGAGCACCGCCCGTTCGTCGCCGCCGCTCACGCGATTGCGCTCGCGCAAGCACAGCGCGCGCAACTCGGCGATCACGCGCTCGAGCTTGATCAATAGCGCCCGGTTTCCGAAGTGGGAGACGATGAGTTCGCGGAGGCTCGTCATGCCGCTCCGGTGCTCGAGTTCGCGGGCGAGCGCACCGGGCTCCGCGACGCCTTCACGGATGAGCCGCGTCGCGAGCACGATGCCGCATTGGCCGAGCCGCGCGAGCAGCGAGGCATTCGCCGGGGCGCCGGCCTCGAAGCGGCGCAGGTTGGAGACCGCGCGCACGACCTCGGCGTCAGGTTGCCGGCCGAGCGCGCGCAGCGTATTGACGTCGGCGCCTCCCAGCGTGGCCGCGCCGAAGGCGACGAGCGCGCACACGGGACGAACCGTAAAGAACAAGCGTTGCGCGGCGGGATCCTTCATCAGCGTCGCCGCGCTCTGTGCCCCGCGCTCGACCGGATCGTCGCAGCTCTTCCAATTCGTGTCGACTTTCGTGAGGACGCCGATCGCGTTGAGCGGCGTCGCCCGGCCGAACGTTTCACCGCTGAACTCTTCGACGACCGCCGCACCCGACGCCGTGAGCCCGCGCGAAAAGAGGTAGAGAACCGCGTCCGCGTTGCGGGCTTCGAGCTGCGTTCGCTCGGTGATCTCCTCGGATCCCAAACCGAGAAACTGCGCGGTGTTGTCGGAATCGGCGACGTGCGCGGAATCCAAGCCCGGCGTATCGACGAGGCTGAAGGAGCGCAGCAGCGGGCTCGGCGTACGGACCTCGACGTAATCGATGCCGGCGAGCTGGGAGAGCGTCGCGTCGCTGCGGCGCGTCAGCGCCTCGAGTTCGCCGAACGCGCGCGGTTCGACGCGGCCGTCGCGATAGTGCACCGCGATCGATGGCGCTTCACCGTAGCGGAACCAGTTGACGTTGTACGTGGACTCGAGGGACCCGGTCGCGGCGAGCGTTTCGCCGAGCAGCGCATTCGTCATCGTCGATTTGCCGGCTTTGATGCGGCCGACGACGGCGACGGTCATCGGCCGATCGAGTTGCTCCCGCGCGCTTTCGATCGATGCGTGCAGTCCACCGAGCACAGACGTGCTCGACGCCGCTTCGAGCGCGCGCTCGAATGCGGCGTCGGCACGCGCGCGTAGGGGCGGTTCAAGCATCCGCCCACGCTTCTTCGGGACTGCCGGGTCCGCCGGCCACACCGGCGGTAGCTAGCGCGCGCTCGTCGGCGGCCAGCAGCTCGCGCAATCCCGCATCGAGCCGATCGAGCGGTTGCAGGTCGCGGTCGAGCTCGAGGACGCGCCGGGTCGCTTCCACCTGCGTCTTGCCGCGGGCGTCGGCCAGCGCCTTGCGCGAAGCGGCGACCGCCGCGAGTCCCCGCGCGAGCTGCGCGTCGAACTCATCGACGAGTTCGTCTTGTAAGCGACGCGTTTCGAGGGTCAGCGCCGTGACCGCTTGGCTCTTGATTTCGGTGAGATAGGGTCGGTACGCGTCGGAAACGGCTCGCTGCCGCTCCATGCGGTTCTCTTTTTTGATTTGCTCGGCTCCCCAGCCAATCGAAATCGCAACCGAGCCGCCGACAATCAGCCACCCAATCGGCCCCGCAGCGATCAGCCCGGCGATACCCGCGCCGGCTCCGGTCGTCATCGCCGCCGGAATCGAAAACATTCCGGCGAGCCCGAAGCCCGTCATCGCGTTGCGGCCGTAGATCGAGCCGAGCTCCTGACGGGAACGCTTGCGAAGCTCCCGCGTTTGCGGCAGAAGACCCGCGTCGACGCCGGTTGCAACCCGCGCCGGGTCCGCCGCTTCGATTTCGAGACCGCTTGCATCGGCGAGGCGATTGCAGACGTCATTCACGAGCGACTGGAGCGTCTTTTCGACGGTTCCGAGGGAGAGGCCGACTTCGTTCGCGAGTTGCCGCCCGATCCGGTCGGGATCCTGCAGCATCGCGTCGTCGTTCGCGTAGTCGGTCAAGATGCGCTCGATGCGCACAAACTCACGCGACAGGCGGCCTTCGGTTTCCGTTCGGGCGTCGCTGACCAGTCGGCCGAGCAACTTGCGCCAGCCGGCCGATCCGTCGGAGAGTTGCGCGAGGCGGGTTTGCGCCGCAGCGAGTTCCGCTTCGATCTCTTCTTGCTTGGCCTTGCTTTGATCCGCGCATGCGGCGCGCTCGGTCGCGAGCGGAGCGCGCAGCCGGTCGAGCGTCGAAAGCGCCGCCGCGGCCGACCGCTCGACGAGAATTCGTGGCCGATCGGTCTCGATCAGCTCGCGCAATGCCGACTCGAGCGCCGAAAAATTGCTCGATTCTAGATCGGCAGGATCGGCGGTGCGCAGATAGTCGAAATACGCGACGTTGGAAACCGCGACGACCTCGACCTCGCTTTCGGCCTTTCCGAGCAACGGCGCGAGCTTGCGTCTGGTATCTTCGACGATCACCGACGGGTCGGCGACGAGATCGGCCCGCGTCAGCACGACGAGGAGGCGATCGACGTGCGTGAGCGCGCGTTGTGCGAACGCGAGTTCGGCCGCCGACAGCGGTTCGACGACGTCGGCGACGAACAGCGCGGCCGCGGCGCTCGGGAGCAACGCGTACGTCAGCGCCGAATGGGCGGCGTTGAGGCCGCCGACGCCGGGCGTGTCGTACAGAACGAGACCTGAGGCCAGCCGTTCGTTCGGCGTGGCGACCGTGACGAATTCCGCCTTGCGGGCGTTGCCCGCATTGCCTTGCTCGGTGACGTACTGCGCGAGGTCGCGGCGCCCGATCGGAACGTTCTCGCCGTCCATGCGAACCATGATGCGTTCCGGGGCCCCGTATTCGAACGCGCTCACGACGTTGGTCGCGACGTCGATCTCGATCGGGCACAACTCTTCGTCTCGCAGCAGCGCGCCGACGAGGCTCGACTTACCGCGTTTGAATTCACCGCAAACGACGACCGGAAACCGCGCCGCGACGAGGGCAGCGGCTGTGCTTTCGAATTGCTGCGCGGCCGCGCCGTCGCTCATTTGACGGGATTGGCCGGCTGCCGAGCCGAGAAGCTCGAGCAGCCGGTTCTTCGTTCGATCGTAGTCCATGGCGTTATTTCTCGGCCGGCAGGAAGCGCTCGAAGAATTTCGGCCCGAGCGTCCGATAAAACGGTTCGAGCGACGGTTCTATCAGCTGCCGAAGCAGCTCGGAGAACCGTGCGCTGCGCTCGGCCGTGAACGCGCCCTTCCCGGCTAGCGATTCGCACAGCTCGTCGTAGAGCCCGAGCAGCTCCTTGCGCCGCTCGGTATATGCGCCGATCGACAGCTTCGCGATCGCGTCGTGCGGAAATATCCCGACCGGTTCCGCCGACGGTCCGAGCGTCCACGGCGCTTCGAACCGGAAGGTGACGTACTTCACCGGCCGCTGCGTCGCCCAGTTCAACGTGACCGATGCGAACGGCGGGTAGAGTTGGATTTGCTTGCCGCCGCTCGCCCCCGTGCCGAAGCTGAAGAGCGGCAGCGTGACGTACACGCGGCCGTCGCGACGCAGCGGAATCGGCCAGCCGATGCCCGCTTCCATCGGAACGAGTTGCCGGAAGAGCGGCGTGTTGCGGAGTTCGTCGAACAGGCGCTCGGTTTTCGGGCCGGCGCCGGCGGCGGCCGAAGCCGCCACCGTGCTCTGCGCCATCATCCGTTCCATTCGCCTCTCCTTTTTGGTGCGCGGCGTCATCGCGCTCATGCTATTGCCGTCACCAGGAAGTTGTCGCTGTAGCTCCAGGCGTTGTCGAAGAGTTCGAGCGGCACGGTCTCACCGCAGCCGTTGTTCGATCCGGAGTCGTTGAGGATGACTTTGGGATTCGTGGGGTCGCTGAGGTCCATGCCGATCACCTCGACCGCGTGGTTGGCGCCTTGGCCGGGAATCGTCGGTGCCGTCGTCATCGGGGTGTCGGGCGATTGGCCCCAGAGCACGTCGGCGCGCACGCCGACGATGACGCCGTGGCCTTGGGCGAGCTGGTTCTCGATGTCGTCGATCGTTGCGTTCATCGCTTGATCGACGTGGAGACCGTAGAACGCCAGCAGGTTGCCGACGTCGCTCATGGCCGTCCCGTCGCTTTGCGGGTCGAACCAGCCGTGGGCCTCCGCCACCTGGATGAGCTCTTGCTCGCTCACCGGTTGTCCCGTGAGTTGCTCGATCACGAACTCTTGGCTGTCGATCGCGCAGGTGTTGCTGCCGGTCTGCGGGTGCCAGTACGTCATGTCGTCGTACGGGTCGCCGATGAGCGAGGTCGGCGCGAACGCTGCGCCGGGTACCACGCTCGGGTCCGTGGGGCCGAGCGACGGCAGCGGGAACGTGATCTGGGGCAGGACGTCCGGGTCGAGGATGTGGTGGACGTAGTCGGCGACGTTCGCGACGCCGCTCTCGATGTCGTGGACGGCCGTTTGGACGAAATCGTCGAAGACGTTGTCTTCGTGGGGCTGGATGTCGGAGTCGGATCCGAGCTGCGTGTCGTGCATGTCCATTTGTTTGTTCCTTCTCTTAGCGGTGGGCGAGCACTGCGCTCGACCTGCCGCAATCGTAGGCTCGCGCCGGCGCGCGGCCTATCCGGGGAACCACGGGAATTTGGTGCCGAGGGCCACGGGAATTTCGCTCACAGTCCGAGTTCCTTGAGGCGCGTCGCGAGCGAGGTGAACGCGATCTGCCAGCCGGATGGAGCGCTGACGCCCTTCTCCGTCACGTTGACCCACTCGCGCTTGCGCAGCGGAGAGTCCGTCGCGAGCCGCCACAACCGGTCGATCTCCTTGAGGAGCGGCACCGGAAGCGCCGCGGCGCTCTCGCGCGTCTTGATCACCTGCACGCCAGCGGCCGCGCGGATCAGGCGGATCGACTCGTTGTCGGCGGCGGTCCAGTCGGCGCGTTCGAGGAATGCCGCGAGTGGTTGGAACGCCTCGCTGGTCAAGTCGCGCAGCGCGATTTGGTTCGCTACGAAGGTCACCGGCCGCACCTTGGTCGCGGGCATCGTGCGGTAGTACGCGGCGAAACCGAGCTTGAAGACGTTGCGGCGTAGACGCGGCGCCGCGGCTACCGACATGAACACGCCGGTCGCTGCCGGATCGGTCGGGAGGAAGAGGTTTTCCTCGAACAGCGCCTTCGCGTTGTCCTGGGCGTCGACCGCGCGATGCGCGGCGCGGATCTCGTTGCGCCGAAACGTCGTGGTTGCATTCGCCGCGACGCGAACGGCGTCGTTTCCCGAAATCTGGTTTTCGATGACGATGCCGTCGGCCTGGCTCGTCGAAACGCCGACGGCGGCACCACCGTCGATCGTGTTGTGGCGTACGAGCGGTGCCGTGTCGGCCGCGTCGAGCTTGATGCCGATCGCGGCATTTCGCGCGACCTGATTGTGCTCGACGACGCCGCCCGCGCCCCAGTTGACGGAGATACCGAACTTCGAATTGTCGTGCGCCTGGTTTTCGCGAACCATCGGCGCGCTGCGGGGATAGGCGATCTCGATCCCGACTTCATTGGCGAACGCCTCGTTGCCCGAGATCACGAGCTCCGCATCCCCTTCCGTGACGAAGATGCCCGACTTGTTGCGCGAGAGGCGATTGGCGCTGATTTCGAGGGGCCCCGAGCGCAGCGCGATCGAGATCCCGGCCTTGGCGTTGGTCGTGATCTCGTTGCCGGCGATCCGGCCGCCGCCGTCGGCGAGGTGGATGCCGTGGGCCTCGCCGTCGTGGATCCGAGAGTTCGTAAGCGACACCGTGCCGCCCGCCACCCACACGCAGGCCTGCTTTCCGCCCCAGATATCGCACGCTTCGACCTCGGCGACCGCATTTTGCAGGTTGAGCGCGCTCATGCCGGATTGCGTGTGCAGCGCGAGCCCCTCGATGCGCACGCCGGACGCGCTGACGGTGAGGGCCGGCTTGTCGGCGGCGTCGACGATCGCGCGGCCGGAGTCGCCGATGATCGTGAGCGGTTTGTCGATCTTCAACGCTTCGCGGTACAGCCCGGCGCCCACGTGAACGGTCGCTCCTGCGGCGGCGGCGTCGATGGCGGCTTGAAGCGTCGAGGGGACCGTTTTCTTGCCGCCGCCGTTGCGCGCTTGCGGCGCGCCGAGCGCGAGCGCGGCTCCGAACGACACCGCGAGTTCGGGATCCTCGACCGAAAGGACCGGTCGTTCGAACCGTTCCTTCAGCGACCGCGCGATGAGCGGGATCCGCGTCGTGCCGCCGACGAGCAGCACGCGCGCGACGTCCTTCCATTCCAGGCCTTGGCCGCGAACGAGGCGTTCGCAGCAGTCGACGGTCCGCGCGAAGTGGGGCTCGAGCAGCGGCTCGAACTCCGCGCGAGTGAAGCGTATCAGCTCCGGCGGATCGCCGAAATCGGCCACGCTGTAGTCGGCCACGCTGAGTTCGTGCTTGATCCGCCGGCAGCGCTCGAACGCCATGAGCCGCAGCCGCAGCAACGCTTGCGCTTGCGGGCTCCCAGCCGCGTCGGCCCCGGCCGCGGCCGCGAGCCGCTTGCGCAATGCCGGGCTTGCGCGCGGGAGGAGTGCGTTGAACAGCTCTTGGTCGAGATCCCGGCCGCCGCAATCCTCGATGCCCGACGACGCGATGATCGAATAAGCGGAGCCGGTCTTTCGAACCAGCGACGCATCGAAGGTGCCGCCGCCGAAATCGTAGACGAGCAGCAACCCATCGTCGAGGCTCTGGTCTTGTTGCACGTGGAGGTGGTAACGGGCCGCCGCTACGGGTTCGAGGCAGTTATCGACCTTCTCGAATCCGGCCGACCTCGCAGCCGTTTCGATCAGCGTGACGCGTTCGGACCCGAAAGCGACCGGCACCGTGAGCATCGCGTTCGGAAACGGGCCGCCGGAGATCCGGTCGGCTTCGGTCTTGATCGACCGCATGATCGAGCCGACCGCGTCGACGACCGTGACCTCTTCGCCGCCGAGCAGCAGCGGCCAGGGCTCGCCGAGATTGCGTTTCAGCTCGGCCCGGAAGCGATCGGGATAGATCAGCATCTGATGCTCGGCGCCGTTTCCGGTGACGAGCCGGTCGCGGATTTCGGCTTTTCCGTCGGGCGGCGGCAGCAGGACGCACGACGGAAAGAACGGCTGCTGCTCCACCGGCTCGCGCACGGCGTGCGGGTGACCGCCGACTAGCCGCGACGCGCTAGAATTCGAGGTTCCGAAATCGATCCCAAGCCACATCCGAGGCTTCCTCTAAGCCGTCTTTCTGTCCGCCGAGAGGCTGGGAGTTCGCACGCGACGGCCCGGCACCTCGGGCCCAACGTAAAGCCCGCGTTCGGGCGTTGCTCAGGCGAGCTTGAACATGACGCTGGCAAGCGGCGGCAGGGTCACCGTGAGCGAGTACGGTTTGTCGTGCGCGCCGAACGGCTGCGCCTCGACTGGTCCATTGCTGACCCCGCTGCCGCCATAGTGCGGGTAGTCGGTGTTCATCGCCTCGACGTACGTGCCGCGGGCCGGAACGCCGAGCCGGTAGTTCTTCCGGACGACCGGCGTAAAGTTCGTGACGCACACGACGGCGTCGCTCGAATCGCGGCCGCGGCGCACGAACGCGACGACCGAGTTCTCGCGGTCGGAGACGATCCACTCGAGCCCTGCGGCCTCGGCGTCGAGCTCGTAGAGTGCCGGCAGCCCGCGATAGCTTCGGTTCAGGTCGCCCACGAGCCGCTGGACGCCTGCGTGCGCGGGATCGCCGAGGAGGTGCCAATCGAGGCTGCGGTCGTGGTTCCACTCGCGTTCCTGCGCGAACTCACCGCCCATGAAGAGCAGCTTTTTGCCGGGATGCGCGTACATGTAGCCGAGCAGCGCGCGCAGATTCGCAAAGCGCTGCCAGCGGTCGCCCGGCATCTTGCCGACGAGCGATCCTTTGCCGTGGACGACTTCGTCGTGCGAGAACGGCAAGACGAAGTTCTCGCTGAACGCGTACATGAAACTGAACGTGAGTTGGTCCTGGTGGTACTTGCGGTTGACCGGATCCTCGCGCATGTACGCGAGCGTGTCGTGCATCCAGCCCATGTTCCACTTGTAACCGAAGCCGAGTCCGCCGAGATAGACCGGCTCCGAAACTTTCGGCCACGCGGTTGATTCCTCGGCGATGGTCGTGATGCCGGGATGGCGACCATAGACGACATCGTTCGTGCGCTGCAAGAACTCGATCGCCGCCAGATTCTCGCGGCCGCCCTCGCGATTGGGAATCCATTCGCCCGCTTTGCGGCTGTAGTCGAGATAGAGCATCGAGGCGACCGCGTCGACGCGCAGGCCATCCGCGTGGTAGCGGTCGAGCCAAAACAACGCGTTGCCGAGCAAGAAGTTTGCGACCTCGGTGCGACCGAAATTGTAAACGAGCGTATTCCAATCGGGCTGAAAGCCTTGGCGCGGATCGGCGTGCTCGTACAGGTGCGTCCCGTCGAACTCCGCCAAGCCATGCGAGTCGGTTGGGAAATGGCCGGGCACCCAGTCGAGCAGCACGCCGAGGCCCGCCGCGTGCGCGCTTTCGACGAACGCAGCGAAATCCGCCGGACCGCCGAAGCGGCTCGTCGGCGCGAACAGGCCGATCGGTTGATAGCCCCACGAGCCGTCGAACGGGTACTCCGAAACCGGCAACAGCTCGAGGTGCGTGAATCCCATCGAAGCCGCATACGGCACGAGATCGGTTGCGAGCTCGCGGTACGTCAGGTAACGGTTGCCGTCGGCACGCTTCCACGAACCGATGTGGACTTCGTAGATCGAGATCGGTGCGTCCCGGCGGTTCGCGCGCTCGCGGTCGCGCAGCCAAGCCTCGTCGTCCCAGCGCGTTTTCCCCGCGGCCGCGATGATCGATGCGGTCGCGGGCGGCCGCTCGCACGCGAACGCGTACGGGTCGGCCTTGAGCGGCAGCAACCCATGATGTCCCAACAGCTCGTACTTGTACGCGCTGCCCGCGCCCACGCCCGGCAAGAAGATCTCCCAGACGCCCACCTCGACGCGAAACCGCATCGGATGACGGCGGCCGTCCCAATCGTTGAAATCGCCGACGACCGATACGCGGCGCGCATTGGGCGCCCACACGGCGAACGCCGTGCCCGCAACGCCGTCCATCTCGGCCGCGTGCGCGCCGAACTTTTCGTACAAGCGCTGGTGGCGGCCCTCGGCGATCAAGTACGTGTCGAGTTCGCCGAGCACTTCGGCGAAGCGGTACGGATCTTCGATGTCGCAGGTCGTTTCGCCGATCGTGAGCCGCAGCCGGTACCGAAAGGGACCCGTGCGGCCTCGTATCCGGCCCGCAAAGAATCCCGCCGGGTCGACGCGATCGAGTTCCGCGACGACGGCTTCGGCTGCGGCGTCGACCACTTCGACCCGCGATGCCTGTGGAAGGAACGCGCGGACCCAAAGCCCGTCTTGGTCGCGGTGCATGCCGAGAACCGCGAACGGATCGCCGTGATCGGCGCGCACGATCGAAGCGACGGCGCTAGCCGACAACGGCGGGCTCCGCAACGTCGGCGTGCAGGATGCTGCGGATGCCTTCGAGCGGGATGCGGACCCATGCGGGCCGGTTCGCGAGCTCGTAGGAGATCTCGTAGAACGCTTTCTCGAGGATGAAGTGCTCGAGCAGCCGGTCGGCTTGCGCCGGATCGCGCGGATACGACGGGCAGCCCGCGATCGTTTCGCGGTATCCCGAAAGAAACGCCTCGACCGCCCCGCGCTCCCATTCCCGTGCGAGCGGTTCGAGCGCGCTCGTGTCCTCACCGCGCTCCGCCGTTGGTCCGCGCATCGCCGCGACCGCCGCGTAGTTGATCGAACGCACCATGCCCGCGATGTCGCGCAGCGGGCTCGACTTGGGCCGTCGCTCCTCGAACGATCGACCGGGCTCGCCTTCGAAATCGACGATTTTGAAATCGTCGGCGACGACGAGAACTTGGCCTAAATGGTAATCGCCGTGGTACCGTGTCTTGACGAGCGGTCCCAACTCGGCCGCGGGCGGCAGCTCTAGGCGCGCATCGAGTTCGCCGCGCATCGCGAGCAGCGCGGTCGCGAACGCGCGCAGATCGGCGGGCAACCGCTCGATCTCGCGCTCGAGCGTGTCGAGCGCCGCCAGCGCCGATCGCCGGCTCTGGGCCGACCAGGCGTCGAGATCGGCTTGGGTGACGGGCTCGGGCTCGAAGTCCGGATCGCCGTGCGCCGCGGCGAACGTGCGGTGAAGCTCCGCGGTCCGCACGCCGAGCGTCTTCGCGCGCGCCACGAAGAGCTGATGGTCTTCTTCGTGCGGGCGCAGGCCGGCGCCCGCGGCTGCCGCGATCGGCGCATGAGCCGCGGGATCCGCCGGCACCGCCATGTTCTTGCGCAAGTCGAAGAAGCGCTCGAGATAGGCGATCGTCACGCCCCAGCCGTCGCCTTGGCTCTCGACGAACTCTTGCACGATCGCAAGCACCGTGGGCGTGCCCGCCGGATCGAAGTACTCGAGCGAACCGTAGAGCGCGGGCGTGTTGCGGTAGCCCGCGGCGTCGAGGAACCGCGCGATCTCGAGTTCCGGCTGCGGCCCTGGATGGATGCGGCGATAGGCTTTGAGGATCACGCGTTCGCCGATGACGATCGAGGTGTTGCTCTGCTCGACGTCGAGCCGGCGCACCGGCGGCTCGGGCGCGAGCGCTACCGTTTCGAGCCGCTCGGTCCCCTTGAAGACGTACCGGCCGTCGCGCAGGCCTTCGAGCCGGCGGTTGTTGCGGACGTCGTCGAGCAGTGCGCGCGCGAACCCGTCGATCGCGAGCCCGTCGAGGAGGAAGCCGCTGTGACCCGCCGTTCGGGTGCGCGCGAGCGTCGCGCGGCCGAACGTCGCGGCTTCTTCCGGCGAGAGCTCGTCGCTCAATACGAGCGGAACGAAATAGCTGTGCGCGCCCGCGACCATCGTGAGATATCCGCGCACGTCGTTGCGGTCGAGGCGCGCGGTATCGACGAGCGAGTACGCCGTCGTCGCTCCGTCTTTGTCTGCGAACCAGCGCTGCTTGGGAAGGTACGCGGGCAGAACCTCGCGTTCGAAATGCTCGAGCGCTTTGCCGCCGAGATCGGTCGTCTCGACTTCGCGCGGCAGCACGAGCGTCAGCAGTTCCGGCAGCTGTCCGGGCAGCTCCGCGTACCATTTCGGCGCCTTGGCGGATTCCGACAGCAAGAACCAATAGAAGCCGTGCCCCGGCAGCGAGACGGCGTAGCGATCGGCGGCGATCGCGTGGAACGGGCTCCAGCCGCTCATTTCCACTGGAACGCGGCCTTTGTACGGGCTCAAGTCGAGGACGACTTGCTGAGCGGTATGCGCGAGGTTCGCGACGCAGAGGATCTTCTCGTCCTCGTACTCGCGCACGTAGGCGATCACTTTGCGGTTGGTCGGCAGCAAGAACGTCAGCGTCCCGCGACCGAAGACTTTGTAGCCTTGCCGGACCGCGATCAGCTTGCGCACCCAATTGATCAGCGACGAGGGGCTGCGGCTCTGCGACTCGACGTTGACACCCATGAAGCCGTAGACCGGGTCCATGATCGGCGGAAGGTACAGCCGCGCGGGGTCCGCGCGCGAGAACCCGCCGTTGCGGTCGATCGACCACTGCATCGGGGTGCGCACGCCGTCCCGATCACTGAGGTAGATGTTGTCGCCCATGCCGATCTCGTCGCCGTAGTATACGATCGGCGTGCCCGGCATCGAGAGCAGCAGTCCTAGCAGCAGCTCGATGCGCCGCCGGTCGTTCTCCATCAGCGGCGCGAGCCGCCGGCGAATGCCGACGTTGACGCGAGCGCGCGGCTCGGTCGCGTAGATCCGGTACATGCTGTCGCGCTCGCGGTCGGTGACCATCTCGAGCGTCATCTCGTCGTGGTTGCGCAGGAAGATCGCCCACTGGCAGTTCGGTGGGATCTCCGGCGTCTGGCGCATGATGTCGATGATCGGGTAGCGGTCCTCTTCGGCGATCGCCATGAACATGCGCGGCATCAGCGGGAAGTGGAACGCCATGTGGCACTCATCGCCGTCGCCGAAGTACTGGCGGACGTCCTCGGGCCACTGGTTCGCTTCGGCGAGGAAGACCTTGTCCTTGTATTCGTGGTCGAGGACGGCGCGCATGATCTTGATGACGCCGTGCGTTTCGGGAAGATTCTCGTTCGAGGTCCCCTCGCGCTCGCACAGGTACGGCACGGCGTCGAGCCGCAGGCCGTCGACGCCGGTGTCGAGCCAGTACCGCATCACGTTCATCACCGCTTCGATGACGCGCGGGTTATCGTAGTTGAGATCGGGCTGGTGTGAGAAGAAGCGGTGCCAGTAGTATTCGCCCGCGACCGGGTCCCACGTCCAGTTCGAGGTTTCGGTGTCGGTGAAGATGATACGGGTGCCGGCGTATTTCTTGTCGGTGTCGCTCCAGACGTAGAAATCGCGCCAGACCGACCCCTTTTTTGCGCGCCGCGCGCGCTGGAACCAGGCGTGCTGGTCGGACGTGTGGTTGACGACGAGTTCGATGAGGACGCGAATGCCTCGGTCGTGCGCCGCCCGCACGAACGTGCGGAACTCGTGCATCGTCCCGAACGCGGGGTTGACGTTGCGGTAGTCGCCGATGTCGTAGCCGTCGTCGCGCATCGGCGACGGGAAGAACGGCAACAGCCACACGCACGTCGCGCCGAGGTTCTTGATGTAGTCGAGCTTCTCGGTCAGGCCTTGGAAATCGCCGATGCCGTCGTCGTTCGCATCGAAGAAAGCCTTGACGTGGACCTGATAGATGATCGCATCCTTGTACCAGAGGGGGTCGTCTTGGATCACGTCGTCTTCCTGAGCGTCAGGCGAAAGATCGCGGCCGGGTTGGTTTGCGGGTCGAGCCGCCAGCGGTGGGAGGAGCCGCGCCACACGTGCTTCGTGCGGTCGAGCAATTCCTCGATGTCGTACGGCTCGTCGTCGGCGATGCCGAGCGCGCCCGTCGGAAACCACAGCGTCGGATCGTGGGCCGCGAACGGATCGAGGTTGACCGCCGCGAAGACGATGTTGTCGCCCGCGCGCTTGCCGTAGAAGATGACCTGATCGTCGTCGGCGCGATAGAACTCGACGTTGCGCCAGTCGTGCAGCGCCGGGTTTTCCCGGCGAATGCGATTGAGGCGTGCGACGTCGGCCTTGATGTTTGTGGGCGCGTCCCAGTCGCGCACGCGGATCTCGTATTTCTCCGAATCGAGGTATTCTTCGCGCTCGGGCAATGCGTCGTTCTCGCACAGTTCGTAGCCGCTGTAGATTCCGTACAGGCTCGACAGCGTCGCAGCGAGCGCGAGCCGGATCCGAAACGCGGGCCGGCCCCCGGTTTGCAGGTACAGCGTCAGGATGTCGGGGGTGTTGGGCCAGAAGTGCGGCCGGTAGAACTCGGCCATCTCGGTCTGCGCGAGCTCGGTGAGATACTCCGTGAGCTCGGCCTTCGTATCGCGCCACGTGAAGTAGGTGTACGATTGGGAGAACCCGAGTTTCGCGAGCTGGTTCATCACCTTCGGGCGCGTGAACGCTTCGGCCAGGAAGATCGTCTCGGGATGCTTCGCGCGCACCTCGGCGATCATCCATTCCCAGAACGCGAACGGCTTGGTGTGCGGGTTGTCCACCCGGAACGTCGAGACGCCACGGTCGATCCAGAACAACACGACGTCGCGCAGCGCGTCCCATAGCGCTTGGCGGTGCGGCCCGAGGCCGGACCAGTTGAAGTTGACGATGTCCTGATATTTCTTGGGCGGGTTCTCGGCGTACTTGATCGAGCCGTCGGCCCGAAACGCGAACCACTCGGGATGCTCGGTGATCCAGGGGTGGTCGGGAGAGCATTGCAGCGCGTAGTCGAGCGCGATCTCGAGCGAGTTCGCGCGCGCGGCGGCGACGAGCCGCGCGAAATCGTCGAACGTGCCGAGCTTGGATTCGATGCTCGTGTGGCCGCCGTGTTCGTTGCCGATCGCCCACGGGCTGCCGACGGCATCCGGTCCCCCCTCGAGCGTGTTGTTGCGGCCTTTGCGAAATGCGTAACCAATCGGGTGAATCGGCGGCAGGTACACGACGTCGAAGCCCATCGCGCGGATGTCGGGCAGCCGGCGTTCGACGTCGGCGAAGGTTCCGTGTTTGCCCGGTTGCGAACCGGCCGAGCGCGGGAAGAGTTCGTACCATGCCGCGAACGCGGCCGCGCGGCGGTCCGCCTCGACGCGCAGCGGCGCCGTGCGCGTCGCGGCGCTGCGATCGGGGACCCGCGCCACGAGCGCCGCGACGCCGTCGCCGAGCATCACGGCGACGCGCGAATCGTCGTCGCCCAGCTCGTCGATCTCGGTCACCGCGGTCGCGAGGCGTTCGCGGCTCGTGCCGGACGCGCGCCCGAGCGCGGCGCCGAGCAGTTCCCGTCCCTCGGCGGCCTCGCGCGCGAGCGGCTGGCCGGCCGCGCGCTTCTTCTCGACCTGCGCTTGCCAGCTGACGAACGGATCGGGCCACGCCTCGATTGCGTACTCGTACGGAACGGCGCGCGCGATGTCGAACGAACCGGTCCAGCGGTCGTTGCCCAGATGCCGCATCGGCGTGTGCCTCCACCGCGCAGAACCGCACTCGCGCGAATACAGCACGGCGCTCAGCGCATCGTGGCCGTCGCGGAAGACGTCGGCTTCGACGACGACCGGCTCGCCGACGACGCGCTTGATCGGATACCGCCCGCAATCGAGCTGGGGGGTGACGTGTTCGATCGCGACCGGGCCGGCCGTACCTGCGCCGGCTTCGGCGTCCGCGAGTTCGGCGATCTGAGGCATCGGCGCTCCATTCGACGCAAGCGGCTCGTCGTCAGCGCGCACGAAGAGGCGAATTTCGAGCGGTGCGAGCCGGACGATGGTCCCGACGGTGGGCGAGTGCGGCGCGCCGGGCGTGAGGTCGTGGAGCCGGCCGCCGATGCGGTCGGCGAGATCGGCGATATCGACGTGCGCGACCGCGTCGCGCGCCGGGTTGATGAGCGCGACCGCTTCGTCGTCGGAACGCGCGGCGTGCCGAACGAGCGCCACGGCGTCCGCACCGAGCGCGACCACGGCGGCCGGCCCTTCCTCGCTGAGCGCGGGGCGCGATGCCTTGACGGAATTGACGGCGGCGATGAACTCGCGTAGGTCGAAGCGCCGCTTCTCCCAATGCTTGGGCCGGGTTCGCACGACGTCCAGCTTGCGCGCGAAGCCGAACTCGTAGCCGATCGGCATCATCACGCCGCTCGAAAACAGCGCCGCGAACAGGTAGCGGAAACGGTACTCCGCTTCGATCTCGCGCCGCTTGCTGCCGGCGAGTTCGGCGGCGACGCGCGGCGTATCGTGGCTTTCGGGAAACGCGATCGACGGAGCGATTTGCCGGTTGCGCTCGTACTGCTCCATCAGCCAGCCCGCGCGGAAGTCCCACCATTTCGAGCTGTTGAAGAGGTAGTCGAACCCCGCTCCCCCGAGGCCCATGATCTCGTGCGGCGCGCAGCCGAGCGTCTCCGCCGCGAACACGCAGTCGCTGCGGATGTCGCGCGCCGCCGCGATCACCTCGGCCCACACGTCGCCGGGGATCTTGTAGGCCGCGTCGCAGCGGAAGCCGCGCACGCCCACGCGTGCATAGAAGCGCACCACGTCGGCGAAGTACGCGACGACGGCGTTGCGCTCTGGCCGCTCGCGGTAGTCGATCTCGGCGAGATCGCCCCACACCGTGATCTTCGCGGCGTCGTCGGGATCGACGCACGACGGCGCGACGACCGCGCCGGTCGCGTCGCGAACGTACCAGTCCGGATGCTTGGCGACGAGCGGCGAGTCGTTGGCGGTGTGGTTCATCACGAGGTCGAGCATCACCGACAGACCGCGCCGCTCCGCCGTTCGAACGAGGCCCTCGACGACGTTTGCGGTAGCCCGGCGATCCGTTCCGCGAACGACGGGGTGCAACTCGTAGTAGTCCGCGACCGCGTACAGGCTGCCGGAACCGCCGGTGCGATGGATCGGATTGAGGAACACCCAATCGAAATTCATCGCCGCGATGCGCTCGAAGTGCGTGTCCCATCCGGCAGCGGGACCGGCGAGCGTCGGGAACAGGTTGTAGACGCGCGCGCCCATCGGTGCATTCCTTACCCGCTGCGGCTCGCGAACCTCGGCCACGCCCGGCGGGACACGGGTGGCGGGGCCGCGAGCGGCGGATATAGGCGCGGCCCTCGCTCGGGAGCCCGCAATTGATCGACGTCCACACGCACCTCCACCCGCCGCGGCTGTTTGCCGCGATCCGGCGTTGGTTTGCCGAACGCAGCACGTGGGATCTGTCGGCGCATCCGACCGAGCCGCACGCGGTGGCAGCGGCGCTGCGGGCGGCCGGGGTCGAGCGCTTCGTGTTCTTCAGCTACGCACACAAGCCGGGCATGGCGCGCGAGCTGAACGCGTGGCTCGCCCAAACGGCGCACGACCTCCACGGATACGGTCTGCCGCTCGCGACCGTGCATCCCGACGACCCGGCGCCCGTCGACGACCTCATGACTGCGCTCGAGGGAGGCTGCATCGGGTTGAAACTCCACGAGGACGTCGCGCGCCTCGCGATCGACGACCCGCGCTTTGACCCGGTCTATCGGCGGCTCGCGGAGCGGCGCGGGTTTCTGCTCGCGCACGTCGGGCCGATTCCGTGGGCGTATCCCGAGCGCGCCGGCGCCGCGCGCGTCGAACGGGTACTCGTGCGCCATCCCGACCTCGACGTCATCGTCGCGCATTTCGGCGTTCCCGATACCCAGCGCTACTTCGAGCTGATGGACGAGCACGAGCATCTCCATCTCGATACGACGATGGTGTTCGCGCAAGGCTCGCCCGTTGGCTGGGGACCGCTGCCGGCGGATCGCGCGGCGATCGAAGCGCACGCGCACCGAATCCTGTACGGCACCGACTATCCGAACGTCCCCTACGAGTACGGCACCGAGCGCGCCGGCATCGAACGGCTCGGGCTGCCCACGGATGCGATGCGGGCGATCTTGCACGACAATGCGGCGCGGCTGATCGAGCGGGCAACCGAGGCGCGCCCACCCGGAACTGCGAACGCGCCGTGATGGAACGCGCCACAATCCGAGCCGCGGCCGCGTACGGCGTTTCGACGATGTTCGAGGCGGCCGGCCGGACGGGACTCATCGATCTCGATCTCATCGCGCACCTTCCCGAAGCCGGCGTCGCCGGGCGCGCGCGAACGGTGCTCTGCGGGCAAGACGACAACTTGATGGTCCCGGCTGCAATCGCGGGGGCCGAGCCCGGCGACGTGCTCGTCGTGCGCATGCCCGAGAGCCGGCCGGTCTCGATGCTCGGCGAACTCCTCGCGACCCAGTGCGTCGCGCGCGGCGTCGCCGCCGTCTTGGTCGACGCGGCGATTCGGGACGCCGTCGCGATTCGTAAGCTCGGGCTTCCCGTCTGGTCGCGCTACGTCCGCGCCCGTAGCGCGTCGAAGAGGATCGTCGGCCGCCTCGACGAGCCGCTCGAGATCGGCGGCGCGACGATCGCATCCGGCGACCTCATCGTCCTCGATGGCGACGGCGCGCTCGCCGTGGCCGCAGATCGCGTCTCAGACGTCGTTGCCGCTGCAGCCGAACGTGAGGCAGCCGAGGTTCTCAAGCGCGAGCGGTATCGCAACGGCGAGCTGTCTTACGACCTCGACGGCTTGCGCGCGCTCGTCGAAAACACCGCATGACGCCCTTTGGGGTATAGGAGAATCCCATGCACGACGACGACGAGCGTTCCCGCACCGAACACGAGGAAGACCGGCGCAGTGAAGTCGAGGCCGCCGACGATACGGGTCTCGTGCGCCAGCAGCACGTAATTGCCGACACGCAGCTCGAGCCCGAGGACGACGACGATGGACGCTAAGGCGATTTCCGCGCACATCGAAGAACTCGTCGCCGAGGAGCATCGGCTCATCGACCTCGAAGCGGAACGGCCGCTCTCGGCCGCCGAGCGCGAGCGGCTCACCACGGTGAACGTCGCGCTCGACCAGTACTACGATCTGCTCCGCCAGCGCCGCGCGCGCGAAGAGTTCGACCAGGATCCCGAGAGCGCGCAGCTGCGCTCGGCCGACACCGTCGAAAAGTACCTTCAGTAGCTGCACCCGCGCCGGCACGGTGAAGCCGGAAGCCGGCCGGCCCGAGCCGAACGATAGGGGCAATGAAGTGGCTGCGCGCTCTGGTCGTCGTAGCGCTGCTTGCGATTGCCGTCTACGCCGGATACCGGTTGTTCGCCGTGCGCCCGCCGGCCGCGGGCAATTCGGTCGCGGTCTACTACTGCAAGACCGACGGCGATACGCTCGCCAAGTGGGTCGTTTCGGTCAACCCGCACGCGAACGATCCCAAGAGCGTCGCATTTTACGCAACCGCGCAAGCCGTCGCCGGTCCCCCGGCGGAAACCGCTGCGATTCGCTTTCCGGCCGGAACCGTCGTCCGAGCCGTCGACGTTAGCGGTTCGACCGCGACAGTCGATCTCGGGGGTGCGATCGCGAGCGCGCAGAGCGGCAGCTTCGCCGAGAGCGGCGAATTCAAAGCCCTGGTATGGACGCTCACGGCACTCCCCGGCATCAACGCCGTGCAAGTGCGGGTGGACGGCGCGCGGGTCCCATCGCTTCCCGGAGGACACCTTGAGCTCGATGAACCGCTTACGCGCCAAAGCTGGTAAGCCCGCGGCGTGGGTGCTCGCGCTTGCGTTGCTCGCGCTCGGGCCCACCGGCGCGTGCGCCCAGAACGCACCGAGCGCCGACAATCTGTGGTTCTCGGGCACGCGGCTGATGTTCGACCACGCGCAGCTTCGCA
>Ga0073928_10004049_pt1 | contig 22245 bp, 16 predicted proteins | sample PaiPotPPA55metaG_FD_76969 | JGI IMG/M metagenome (GOLD analysis project Ga0073928, IMG submission 76969) | Iron sulfur acid spring bacterial and archeal communities from Banff, Canada, to study Microbial Dark Matter (Phase II) - Paint Pots PPA... ...
AACCCCGGCACCCGCTCGTCCGGACTCGGCCAAGGCGCCGCGACCGGCGTTGGCGCACGCACTCGGAAGCGCGGCGTATCAGATCGCGACGACAGGCACGATTGCGCCCCTCGGCGACTCAACCACGGCCGTGGATTCCGTCGCGACATCGACGCTAATTCGATACACGACGCGTTGGGACTCAGTAGCCCGGATGGTGCGCGCGACGGGAGTCGTGCAAATGCGAGTGAACCCCACACGCGCTCCGTCGGCCAGGATTCCAGGCGCGACGGCGGACGCAATTCCATTCGTTGCCACAATCGATACGGCCTCGAAGCTGGTCACGCTCTCGACGGACTCGACCCGCCACACGAACTGTTCTGCCCCGGGAGCGGCGGCTCTCGATCAGGTGCGTGAGTTCCTCCCTTCGCTCCAGCGCCCCGCCACAAGTGAGACCGAATGGCAGGACACAGCCGTCTCCACGACCTGCCGCGGCGAGATCCCAGTCACCGCTACGGTCGTACGGACGTTCACGGCTTCACGGCCGGGCGCGGCCGGGCCAGTAACCGTATCTCACACGAGCCAGGCCGTGCTCCTCGGCACGGCGGTTCATCTGGACCATATAGTGTCGCTCACCGGTAGCGGCGGCGGCGTGACTAGGGCCGAGTATGACTCCGTGTCCGGGCGCCTCATTCGCGAGCACACCACGGTTGATCTCGACATTAACGTGATAAGTCACGCGGGCAGTTCCGCCCGACTGCGACAGTTCCATCAGCACGCGGAGGTGACCGTTGTTGCATCGTCACCCGGAGGACCCTAGCTTCGCGGCGTGCCACGTGAGCAGCTCGTCGGAACTACTCTCGCCGGATTCAAGATCCTCGACCTGATAGGCGAGGGTGGAACTTCGACGGTATACCGCGCCGAGCATCCGACCTACGGCGTGTGCGCGGTGAAAGTGCTGCGCGAAAAACTGCGAAACGACAAGACCGCCGTCGCGCGGTTCCTCCGCGAGGCGGCCTTTGGCGAGCGTGTGCAGCACCCAAATGTCGTGCGGACCCTCGAGTTGGGCGACGCCACGGGCGGCATGCATTTTCTCGCGACCGAATGGGCAACCGGCGAGCTGCTGGAACGGTACGCGAAGCGAAATGCGCCGATGCCCCCAGACGTGGTGGCGGACATCATCGGGCAGATCGCGAGCGCCGTGCACGCGGCCCATGTGGCGGGCATAGTGCATCGTGATCTCAAGCCCGACAACGTTATGTTCGATCCCGTAACTCGCGGGGTCAAGCTGCTCGATTTCGGAATAGCCGCCGACACCGACATGTCTCCGGAAGAGCGTTTGACCCGTGCGGGTTTTTTCGTTGGGACACTGATGTACGTTGCGCCGGAGACGCTATCCGGAGAGGTCGTCACGCCCGCGGCCGATCAATTCAGTCTCGCGACGATTGCCTACTTTCTTTTGACCGGAACCTTGCCCTATCCGGCCAAGAGCCAGCGCGAAATGTTCACCCAACTGCTCACGCAGCCCCCCGCGCCTCTCAACAAGGCGAAGCCTGGGCTGACGTTTCCACCGGTTGTGGAGCAAGTGATCATGCGCGCCCTATCCAAACAGCCGTCGGCGCGATACCCCAACGTGATGGCCTTCGCCGACGCGCTCCGATCGGCCCTGGTCGCTCCGTCAACAGCCCAGAGCAGTGGCCTCATGTCGCGCGTCAAAGGACTTTTTGGGCGGTGAAATCGGCAAGGCCAGCTCGCAACATCAGTCCACGAGACGAAGGGGCATAACCAGGCACACGTAGATCGCCGGATCCGACCAGCCTTCGGGCTCGAGCGTCGCGGCACGCTCCGGAGCCTTGAACGTGAGCTTTACCTCTTCCGTGGGGATGTACTTCAGAATCTCCAGCAAGTAGGACGCATTGAAGCCGATGTCCAGCGGATCGCCCTCGTAGCGGACAGCAAGCTCGTCCTGCGCTTCGCCAAGGTCCGGCGTTTGCACGCTGAAGCGCACCATGCCGCTGTTGAACGACATGCGAATCCGATGCGTCTGATCGGAGGCTACTATGGCCATTCGCCTGAGCGCACCGGCCAGCGCTGCTTTGTCGGCGATGGCAATTCGGTCGTTGTCACGCGGAATGACCTGCTCGTAATTCGGATACGGTCCCTCAATAAGACGGGTGTACACCGCGGTGAACGGCGAGCGGAACCCGAGATGATTGTCTCCCCGCGCGATCTCGAGATCCTCCTCAGCCGGAAAAAGGCGCTTGACCTGGTCGAGCGCCTTGGGGGGAACGATAAACTCGCTAGCCGGAGCGGTGGTGCCGTCGATGGGCACCTGCATCTTCGCCAACCGATGCCCGTTCGTCGCGACCATACGCATGTGATCTGCCCGAAGCTCCCAAAGGACACCATTCAATATCGGCCGGCTTTCCTCCGTCGAGACAGCGAAGGACGTGTGCGAAATGAGCTTGTGCAGCTCCCCCGATCGAACCCGCCAGCTTTCATTGAACCGCACCGCCGGAAATGTGGGAAACTCATCACGCGGGATGCCGAGGAGCTTGAACTTCGACTTGCCACACTCCAGCGTTACCCGCTGTTCATTCGCCGCGGCAATACGTACCGGCGCCGGCAAGAGCTCTCGCGAGATCTCGCTCAGCTTCTTCGCCGGAATGGTTACCGCACCACTCATCTCGACGTCTGCCAGCACTTCCGTGCTCACGGCAATGTCCAGATCGGTTCCCGACAGCCTGATCCCACGATCTGTCGTCTCGATGAGGATATTCGACAGGACCGGAAGCGTCGTCTTAGTGGGAACACTTGACGCCACAGCTGCTAGCCCTTCCTGCAGCTTCTCACGCGAGATTGTAAAGCGCATGCCTCGCCTATCTCTTCTCTAAGTAAGAGAGAACTACTAGTAGCAGCAGTAGAGAGTGTGGAATCATGTGTATACGTGTAAAACCGTGGTAAGGTATGGTTTTACAAGGTACTTGCCTAGGCATCGGCTATCCACGTTGTCGCTTCAGCGTGGTGCGTAACTTTTCCACACGCGAACGAAAAACGTCTTGCGCCTGGCATTCGGCTGCTACGCGTTCCAGGCTGTGAATTACTGTGGAATGGTCACGCCCGCCGAAGGCATGACCGATTTCCACTAACTGCACGCCGAGCAATTCGCGGCAGAGGGACATCGCTACCTGTCGCGGAGTGGTAAGAGTCTTCGTACGTGTTTTGGATTTAAGGCCATCGGGTGTCACGCCCCACTCGGATGCGACGAGTTCTTGGATTACATCGATCGTGAGGCCTGGCGCGGCCGCCGCTTGAGCCCCATCGGCGCCGGCTGCTCCACCCAAAGCCAATGCTCCGACGCCGCGCAACTTCTCACGCAGAGCCTCGTGGGCGACCTCGATGGTTATCTCACGGTGCTTGAGGGAAGCATAGGCGAGAAGCTTGATCAGGGCGCCCTCGAGCTCTCGTACGTTGGATCGAATATGCTCCGCGACGAAGCGGATGACATCCTCGGGAATTGTCAGCTCGAGGTGATCGAGCTGAGCCTTGTGATGCAAGATCGCGATTCTATGTTCGAGATCGGGGGCCCCGATGTCAGCCACCATTCCCCATTCGAACCGGCTGACAAGGCGGGCAGCCAATCCGGGGATTTCCGATGGCGGCCTGTCGCTGGTGAGCACGATTTGCCGGCCGGCCTCGAACAACGCGTTGAACGTGTGGAAGAACTCCTCCTGTGTTCCCTCCTTTCCTCGGAGGAACTGGATGTCGTCAACGAGAAGAAGATCGGTTTCCCGATAGCGGCGACGAAACTCGTAGTTGGTCCTGTTCTGGATCGATGCCACCATCTCGTTGGTGAACTGCTCGCTTCCGACGTACGTGACCCGAGTTTGTGGGAGCCGTTCGAGGATATCATGGGCAATGGCTTGCATCAGGTGGGTTTTGCCCAATCCGGTGCCGCCGTACAGGAAAAGGGGATTGTATAGCTTGCCAGGCGCCTGGGCCGCCGCATGCGCGGCCGCCGCGGCGAGCTGGTTCGACTTCCCTATGACGAAATGCTCGAACGTATAGCGCGCGCTGAGTGGAGCGGCGGAGTGCGCCGAGGTATCGGCATTGCTCGCGGCGAGAGATGCCGGTGGGGCCACGAAGAGATCCATCTGCGGCCGAGTGCGGCGGTCCTCGTTGACCTCGAATACGACCGTGAGCGGATGTCCCAGAGCTACCGGTGCGTACTGTGCGAGTAATTCTGCGTGCTTGCGATCGTTCCATTCGACCGCGAATTGATCTGGGGCGGAGACGACGATCGTGTTTCCGTCGAACCGCAGCGCTTCGGTCGGCTCGAGGAAGGAGCGAAACGTGTCCTTCGGCAAGTCGTGACGAGCGCGCTCGAGAATACGCGACCACGCTTCGGCTGGACTAAGTGTCGCGGATGTCTCGGAAGCGTTTTCGGCCATCGCGGGGTTGGCCATGTGGAAAAGTGCTGGGCGGGCGAAGCTAGGATCGCCTGAGGTGAAAGTCAATCAGCGCGCGGCCGCACTACGAGGGAACGCTTGATCCAACTCCGCCTCAGGCCTAAGTTTGTGGGCTATGGGCAAACCAACTTATCGCCCGCGCAATAAGCGCCGCATCCGCACGCACGGTTTTCGCGCTCGCATGGCAACTCGGTGGGGCCGCGAAGTTTTGAGCCGCCGCCGCAAGAAAGGGCGCAAGCGCCTAACTGTGCGGCTGCCATCCAAATACGCCGGGGCATAGGGCGTCGGCCGCGCTCGCACGCCCGCACAGCCTTTTCCGCGCCGCTACCGGCTCACTCGGGGCGATGAATTGCGGGCCATTCGAGAACGAGGCACACGGGTCAGGGTGGAATACGTGGACGTGCGGGCCGCGCAGTCCGCTAATCCGTATCCGCGGATCGGCATAGTCGTCCCGCGTTACGTGCACGACGCAGTGGCGCGTAATCGGCTCAAGCGTCGGCTCCGTGAATTGGCTCGCACTCGCCTAATCCCGGCCATCCCGGCTGTCGATGTCGTCATCCGCGCGCTGCCATCCGCATACAGTGCGTCGTTCTCGGCTCTTGATCAGCAGATCCAGCGTGCAGCTGGTTTGGTAGCGGCCGAATGCGGCGCGTCTTGATCGCCGGCGTCCGGCTGTATCAAGTTGGACTCTCACCACTGCTCCCCGCATCGTGCCGCTATGTTCCAAGCTGTTCCGCGTACGCAATTGAAGCACTCGAGCGCCACGGCGCGCTGCGCGGCAGCTGGCTAGCGATTCGCCGACTCCTTAGATGCCACCCGTTTCACGCGGGCGGCTATGACCCTGTGCCGTGATGGACCGACGAATGCTGCTGGCGCTGGCACTCTCAGCGCTGGTGATAGTGATAGCGCAGTGGCTCTTTCCCTCGCCCCATCCGACTCGACCGGGCGGGACAGCTGACACTGCGTCATCCCATGTAGCACCTTCGCCGTCCGAACTGGCACCCGGCGCGGCAACGTCGGACACCGGGGCTCATGCCCAGCAGCCGACGGCTCTAGCGCAGGTCAAGCCCTCAGCGAATCAGGGCGCCGGAGCAGCCAAGGCCCCAGGCGGAGCAGCACCGGCGGGCGCGCCGTCGACGGCTCCAGAAACGCTCCCAGTCAGCACCGCACACGCTGTCTACCGATTCTCCAACGTGGGCGCCTCGCTGGTGTCGGTGAAGATGCGCGACTATCCCTCGCGCGCGCCTGGAGCCCGGGGTGAAGCTGAGCTGGTCGAACCAGGCCAGCCATTACTGCGATATCACGTCATCCTGGGCCGCGACACGCTGCCTCTGGACCGGACCGTGTTTCAGGGAAGCGCGACGCGCGCAGCTGACGGCTCGCCGCTCGTGACTTTCCACGCGACGGTTGGCGGCAGCACGTCGGCGGTGATCCGCTACGCGATCTCGCCTGACGGCTATGTATCACATGTTCAGGGCACGATTTCGAGTACGCAGACGAGTACTACGCCAACCGAAGCCCAGGGGCCCGCATATCTCCTGATAGACCTGCCGACTGGCCTTGCGTCGTTCGAAGCCGACACGCTCGATGACCAGCGGCATCTGGCGTACGCCGTCAAGCCAGCGCGCGGAGACGCAACCAGCACCTTGTTCAGCAAGCTGGACCCGGGGGAGCAGAAGCTCCAACCTGGGCCAATCAGCTGGGCCGCGGCCAAGGATAAGTATTTCCTAGTAGGCCTTTTAGCCGCCGATACTTCTTCGTCGCATCAGTTCGCCGAAGTAGACATGACGGGCGGGCCGCGCACGTCGAAGCTCGCATCCCGCGCAGCGGCCACCGCCGTGCTGCCGCTCGGAGGCGGGACAGGCGAGCGCTCATTTGCGTTCGATCTGTATGCCGGGCCGCAGGAGTGGCGACGACTCAGGGCGATCGGCCGCGATTTTGAGGACGTGAATCCGTACGGCGGCTTTCTGCACCCGCTGCTGCAGCCTTTTGCGACTCTGGTGATGCAGACGATCCTATGGATGCGGGCCGAGCTCAAGCTCAATTACGGCTGGGTGTTGATCATATTCGGAGTTGTCGTGCGTTTTGCACTGTGGCCGCTGAATCAGCGCGCGATGAAGACCAGCCTCAAGATGCAGGCGATTCAGCCTGAGCTGGCCGTGGTGCAGAAACGCTACGCGAACGACCAGACTAAGCTGCAGGCCGAGATGATGCGCGTATATAGGGAGCACGGTATGAGTCCCTTCAGCCCCATCGCGGGGTGTCTCCCCATGTTGCTCCCCATGCCGATCTTTTTTACGCTGTTGTTCGTGTTCCAGAACACGATCGAGTTCCGCGGCGTCCCCTTCTTATGGCTGCACGACATATCGGTCAAAGACCCCTATTACATCCTTCCGCTGATAATGGGGGCATCGGCTTTCGTGCTGTCGTGGATTGGACTTCGCAACTCGCCACCCAATCCGCAGGCCAAAATGATGGGTTACATGTTTCCGCTAATGATGACCGTGCTTCTGGCTAACGTTGCGGCGGGGCTCAATTTGTACTACGCGGTTCAAAACATTGCGGCACTGCCCCAACAGTGGCTGCTGGCTAGGGCGCGCAAGAAAGCATAGCCGTTATGCCGTAGCCGCGGCTGATCTGGCGATCAGCGAGATCTCGTCCGCGTCGGCTCGGACGCTCCAAGCCAGCCCCCGGGACGCAATTGCGGGCTCGGCCATTTTAGCGCCAAGAAAGTAGCCGCAGCGTTCGGGCAGCACAAAACGCTCGACCGTACGCGCGTCGTCGCTTACACCACCCGAGAGGTATTTGAGCCGCAACCCAAGACCGTTGCGGTCGAGATCCGCGGTTGCGACGCGTTGGATTACGGGTTCGAGCTCGCGGACTCGGGCGTACTGTCTCCGTCCGTAGCCAAAATACTCCCACGCCGCATGGCCTGGGCTGACGGCCCGCGACACGTGGACCGCGAGTCCTTCGTTCAGCACTAACTCACGCAACGAGGCTCGGCGACCCGTCTCCCAGTACGAGTAATATCCCTCTTCCTCGCGAACCAGCTGTGCCATGGCGCTGCGCGAGGCGGGCGACGTGTACCGGACAGCGTGTGCCATCTCGTGTCCGATCCAGAGAGGTATGAGCTCCGGGTCGAGACCTAGGCCCTGGGTGTCCGGGTTTTGGACGCTCGTGAAGTGCTCCAGACAGACGAAGGCAATTCCGCGTCCTCTAACGACAAGCTCGCCCGCGTTTGCCGCGCCGACGCCGACCATGAGCACGACGTCCACATCGACATCTTGCTCCAACAGCTCGGCGCAGCGGGCCTCCGCGTTGCGGGCAAGCGCCACGACGTCCACGCGATCGAGAACCGCGCGCAGATCGTTCCGCTCTGCCAGCGCTGTCGCGCGGACTACATCAGGAAAGTGGGGCCCGTCTGGATCGAGAACGTAATTGTGCCAGTAGGCGTCGAGCAGCGAGCGTCGGGCTTCGAAATATTGGTAGTAGGCGGCGACCCGATCGGCACTCTCGAGTATGGCCAAGAAATCGGGTAACAGATTAATGAGCATTCCCGGCCTGGTCGCGGACGCGAGAAGATACGGATACCGAGGATATCCGACAAGGCCATTCGTTCCAGACCGATCATTTTCCCACGCAGAACTCTCGAAAGACGCGCTCCAGCACGTCCTCGACGCCGATCGCGCCTATAATTCCATCCAGAGCGCCCACGGCCGAGCGAAGGTGCACGGCTGCCACGATGGCCGGCACGGAGCCCGAGGCCCACGCCCCCCGAAACAGAGCCAATTCGGTTACGGCTCGCCCTAGCGCCTCGCGGTGACGCGCACGGGTAACTATGGGTGTCTCCGGGTCGACGCCACCGAAGCGCTCAGCGACTGCGTCCACGACTAAGCCCAAGAGCTGGCGCAAGCCTGTACCCGACTCGCTGCTTACCGTCACCGCTCGGACGCCCGGCGCGAAGGGCAGATCGGGCTTTGGATAGCAGTCTACTATTTTCTTAGTACACGTGAGATCGGCCTTGGTCTGCACCGCGACGACGGGCGCGGCGGTCAGGGATTGTACTGTGTGGACAGTGTCGAGCAGCATGGCTGCCGATTCGGCGCAGGCCAGCACCACGTGTGCGGTTTCCACGTACTTTAGGCTCAGCTCGATACCGAGCCGCTCGACGGATTCGGCGTTCTCACGCAGCCCGGCCGTGTCTACTAAGCGGAGTGGAAACGGAGCGTTTGGCGGCTCGACGATGGCCTCAATGGCATCCCGCGTGGTGCCCGGAACGTCTGTTACGAGCGCCCGGGCGCGACCCAGGAGCGCGTTGAACAGTGACGACTTACCGGCGTTGGGCGGACCGGCGATCACGGTCACGGCGCCGTCTCGCACGCACTCACCGATATCCGCGGTGGCCGCCAGCCCCGCCAGGCTGTTCGCGGCGAGAGTCGCGGCTTCGGCGACTCGGGCCCGTGGCACCGGCCCATCGTCCTCTTCGGGGAAATCGATATCGTAGGCCACAAGTGCCTCGAGTCCGAGCAGCATGTCGCGCAGCGCGTCCACGCGTCGCGATAGGCCGCCATCCAGCTGAGCGAGGGCCGCCCGTTGCATCGCTGGGGTGCGGGCATCCACCAGGTCGGCGATGGCTTCCGCCTGGGCCAAGTCCAACTTTCCATTGAGCAGAGCTCGGCGGGTGAACTCACCCGGGAGGGCTACGCGTGCGCCGGCGGCGACGAACGCCGCCACAAGAGAGGCCGGCACCACGGCTCCGCCGTGGGTGCTAAGCTCGACGACGGGCTCGCCGGTATACGAGCGTGTGCCGTCGTACACTGTCACGACGGGCCGGTCGAGGACGCGCCCGTCCGCGTCGACGGCGGTGCACAGGCGCGCATACCGGGGGGCGATCGGCCATGGCCGAACTACTGCACTGGCCAGCTCTTGCGCCCGCGGTCCACTCACGCGCACCACCGCGATCGCGCTCCGTCCGCCGGCGGTGGCTACGGCGACGATCGTGTCGTCAGAGCCCGCGATGCTGCTAGAAGTCAAATGTGTCCCCGGGCTCGATGATCCGCACGTCCGCCCGTCGCGGGTGGTCGGCCAAGAGGTCGCGCAAAGCGTACATCGCCTCGTAGGGGCCCGATGTCAGGTGATGAAACGTGCCCCAATGATACGGGATCATGTAGCGGGCGCCGAGCCGCTCGAAAAGCGTAAGCGCGTCGGCGCTCGACAAGTGGCCGTGCCGAAATCGCGGTTTCCACCAGGGCGCGTGGCCGATCGGCAGCAGCGCGACGTCGAGCCGCCGATGCTGCGGCTCCAGCCACGCGTGCGCCATCTCGTGACTGGCGGCAACCAAACCGGTGTCGCCGGCGAAGAAGACCGACGTGGAGGGCGACTCGATGAGATATGTCACGGAGGCTCGTCGCCACCAATCGATACCGTACCTGGTGCCCGCGTGGGCAGCCGGTCCGGCGGCGATGCGGACGTCCCCAATGGATATAGTTGTGCCAGCGCCGATCGCTGTGGCGTCGTGTCCCATCGCGCGAAGCCAGTTTGCGACCGGTGGGGGAGCAAAGACCGGTACCTTGGCGCCGCCGCTCCTCAACCCGGCCAGGGAGGCAAGGGAGGCGAGGGAGGCGAGGGAGAGATGGTCCGCGTGGGCGTGCGTGACCAGGATTGCGTCCAGCGCGGGGAGGTCGCGGAGCGCGACTCCCGGGAGGCGCACTCGTGGCAATACGCGCGCCAAGCGCGCATCAAAGTTCGGGTCGGTCAGTATCTGGAGGCCGCCGATCTCGATAAGCAGTGTCGCGTGACCGATGTAGGTGATGCGGCCGCGGTCTTCCGCTCTGGTCACCGTCCTGGGATCTCCGTATCTTCGCCGCGATGAAAGAGTACCAGGCGGTCATGCTGCGGCTCACGCATCACCCGCGGGACGACGAGGACGCGTTGACCGACCTGTTGAACGAGCGCAGTCGCGCGGGATGGGAACCTGCGCTGATCGCGCATGGCGGCGGCACCGCGGCGGGGCGGGCCGGTGCGGGCCGCGGCGGGGCCAGCGGCGATCGGCTCACGGTCGTGTTCCAGCGCGTGACGACCGGAGAGCGTTAGCCGAGGCTTGTCCTGATGTTGCGGCGGGCGGGGCGCGCGCTGGCCGCGCTGAGCGCGCTCGTATTGTCCGTATGGGTGGCGTCGGCTGCGGCGGTCGTCGTGTGGAGCCACCGTGATGAAGCCCGTCCAGCGGCGGCGATCGTGGTGTTGGGGGCCGCTCAGTACGCGGGCCACCCGTCCCCCGTGCTGCGCGCGCGGCTGGACCACGGTATAGCGCTCTGGCGGGCGGGTCTCGCCCCGGTGCTCGTGCTCACGGGGGGCCGCGGGGTCGGAGATACCACGAGCGAAGCCGAAGTGGGCGCCGCGTTCGCGCAGCGAGACGGCGTTCCGGCCAGCGCGCTGCTCACCGAGACGCACAGCCGGACGACCGTCGAATCGATGCGGGCCGTGGCGGCGCTGCTGCGCGCGCGTGGCGCGGCAGATGCAGTACTTGTGAGCGACCCGTTCCACATGCTGAGGCTGAGTCTGCTGGCAGACCGCTTTGGTATTGTCGCGTATACGTCGCCGACGCGAACGAGCCCCATATCTGCGCGTCCCGAAGCTGCCTGGCGATACGTCCTCTCGGAGTCCGTGAAGGTCCCGATCACTTGGGTATTTGTGCATAACTCTCTGGACAATGACCGATAATCGAATTGTTGGCCTAAGGGAAACCAGAACGCGGCAAATGCTGCCTCCTTCACGATCTCCCTCTTGCGTTTTGCGTCCACCCTGACAAACTTTTCGCGGTTTGCGCTGACCCGAGGCTCCGCGCCTAACGGTCGTATGAGGTGCTTCGGGCAAGGTTGGTTGGCCGTGGTAGTACTGTTCCTCTGGAGGTAACATGCGTTTCACCCGGCTGTTGATGGCAGGCGGGATGGCGACGACCCTGGGGACAGCGCTCTGTGTAAGCGCGGCTCGGGCGCAGGAGCAGGTCGAATCCAATATGAAGAAAGCCGCAGGCCCCCAATTCACGCCCGTGTCCGATGAAATGCTCAAGAACGCCAGAAGCGACGGCGGCAAGAATTGGCTGATGTACGGGCGGGACTACTCGAATCAACGCTGGTCTCCGCTCACACAGGTAAGCTCCACAACTGTCCGAAATTTGCGTGTGAGTTGGATGTACCAGACCGGGATCTCACGCTTAGGGTCATTCGAGAATACGCCGGTCGTCGTCAATGGCATCATGTACGTGACCACCCCGTACAACACCGCGATGGCCATCGACGCCCGAACCGGGAAAGAAATTTGGCGCTACGAGCACAAGCTGGGGACAACCATATTTTGTTGCGGCCCCAATAATCGCGGCGTAGCGGTCTCCGGCAACCTCGTTTACATGCTCACGCTCGACGCCCGCCTTGTGGCGCTCGACGCGCAGACCGGAAAAGTCAAATTCGATGTCGAGATCGCCGATCCCGAGGCCGGGTACAGCGAGACCCAGGCTCCGATAATCGTTGGAGACAAGCTCCTCGTCGGGATATCGGGCGCAGAATATGGTATACGCGGTTTTGTCCGCGCGTACAACAAGGAAACCGGCGACGTCGCCTGGACCACTTACACCATTCCCGAAAAGGGGTGGGAAGGAACTTTCGCCGAGAAGACCTGGGAGGGCGATTACTCCCTGAACCGCAACATCACGCAGGAGAAGGCCGATCTGGCCACGCACAGCGACGCCTGGCAACGTGGCGGCGGGTCGGTCTGGATGAACTCGGCCGTGGACGAGCAGTCGAACACCATGTTCGTCGCGAGCGGCAACCCGTCACCCGATCTCGATGGCGGGGTTCGCCCAGGCGACAACCTGTACACCGACTGTCTGATCGCGCTCGACATCAATACCGGCGCAATCAAATGGTACTATCAGGAAGTGCCGCACGACGTTTGGGACTTGGACGCGACGAGCCCGCCGGTAGTGGTCAAGCTGAAGAACGGTCGCACGGCGGTGGCGGAGGCCGGGAAGACCGCCTGGGTTTACATCCTCGACGCCCAGACGGGCAAGCTCATTCGCAAGTCCGAGCCGTTCGATCGACTGGAGAACATGTTCGCCCAGCCGACAGCCGAAGGGACTCGCATGCTTCCCGGGGCGAATGGCGGCTCCGAGTGGTCGCCGATTTCGGTAAACCCAAATCTGGGTTACGCATATGTGGCCGGTCTCGAGCAGCCCATGCATTACATCACCCACAGCGCCCCGCTGGAAAAGGGCAAATTGTGGCTGGGGTCGGCCTTCAAGGCCGTGCCGGGCGAAGCCCAATACGGCACGTTCACGGCTATTGACCTCAACACGGGCAAGGTCGCCTGGCAAAACAAAATCGATCAGCCCATGATGGGCGGATCGTTGGCTACCGCCGGCAACCTTGTATTCACGGGCGAAGGAAATGGGCGGTTCGACGCATTCGACGCCAAGACGGGCAAGCTGCTCTGGCACTTCGTCGGCGGCGCCGGCTGCAATTCGGCGCCCATGACCTACATGTTGGACGGGACGCAGTACATCGCGGTTGCGTGCGGCGGCAACTTCCAGCTGGGATATCCGTTGGGTGATGCCGTTCTGGTGTTCTCGATTCCCCGCTTGGCCGGTGCGAGCGCGGCGACGGGCGCTGGCGCATCCAAGCCTTCGGCTGGTCAATAGGACACCGGCTCTCGACCGCGGCCATACGAACGATGATGACTGTTCGCGCACAGGCGGTAGTCGCCGCGCTTGGCGCCGGGGTGGCAACCGCGGTTACAGGCGGAGCCCCGCGTGCGCCAATGCACTGGCTGCCCGCGATCAGGCAAGATTCCGCGCATCGCCAGCGCATGCGCGGGGCCTCACGGCCGGAGCCATTGGCTGGCGCAGATTGGACGCGGCTTTCGGCTGTGGAGAAGCAGATCTACGTGGCCGGTTTCTTGGCTGGCGCCGCCGCCGATTCGGGGCAAGCGCCGCCCGAGCTTCGGTTTCGGTTTACCCCGTCCGTGTACTCATCCCAATTGGATGACTACTACTGGTACAGCGATCACGTAGCTGTCCCGATCGCCGACGCACTGGCCGCCATCAACAAGGAGATGCTCGCACGATAAACCAAAGTCGACAATTTTCTCGATCCCCTTGAGAGGGAACGACTGGGCGAGGCAAGCAGAACTCTCGCCCGTAAAGAAGCCGAATGTTCTTTAGCTGGACGGAGCAGATTTTCCCTTTCACACAGGCAGGAGCGACCATGAAACGAATCGCTGTCTTGTGCTTCGCCGCAGCAGTCGGCGCCGCGAATACGGCGCAGGCCCAGCTGACCATGCAGATGACTAACGGCTGGAGTTTCACGTTTTCAGGTAACGTGAATGCGTTCCTTACGTATCAATTCTCGAACAACACCGATACCGCGGCTATCGTCGGCTCTGCCGTTCCGACTGGCCAGGGCGACTTCGCGCGTATTCGCACGGGACTCCTCCCGGCCTTCGCGGTGTTCGAGGCCAAGGGTAAGGAGCTCGGCCAGGATATCACCGTACACTTCGGATTCGCCCCGCAAATCAACTCGCCGGGCGTGCACGACGTCTTTGGCGCGCAAATCGATATGCGCCAGGTTTACCTGCAGGTCGGCGGGACGTGGGGTTCGATATTGGCTGGACGAGAGCTGGGACTTTTTCAGCGGGAGAACATCCTCACTGACATGACCCTGTTCGGCACCGGCGCGTTTGGCGGCTCGCTTGGCGCCGGCGGTACCACGCTTGGCCGTATCGGATTCGGCTACATCTATCCGAACTTCAACGCCCAGATCACCTATAGCACCCCGGCAACGACGCCGATACAGTGGTCGATCGGGCTCTTCGATCCGAGCGCTGTTGCACCCGGCGCTACTGGCGCCGCCTCGGCGCTATTCCCCTTCACCCCGATTCCGCGCGTGGAGACCGAGCTGTCCTACACGTCGAAATTCGGGCAGGCGGGAGCGGGTGGCGCACCGAGCACCAACGCGGCGTTGTTCTGGGTCGGTGGCGCGTGGCAGAAGGCCTATTCCAACCCGGGCGACACGGGCACGTCGATCAATTCTGAAGGTGCCGACGCTGGCGTGAAGCTCGATATCTCCAGCCTGTCGATTGTCGGGTCTGGATACTACGGAAAGGGAATCGGCACGACCCTCATGTTTACGGTTCTGCCGGTGGACGCCACCGGAGTGGGTCGCAAGTCGTACGGCTACGTGGGGCAGGTTGTTTACAAGGTTGACCCGAAGTGGAGCGTAGGTGCTAGCTGGGGCCAGAGCCTGCTCGACGCGACTGACGCCGACAAGGCGGACGGCGCGGCGGGAGGACTGCTCAAGGCCAACTCCATGGGCACGGGCACGATCGTGTACCAGGCGACCAAGTCACTCAAGGTCGTGGGAGAGTACGACTTGACCCAAGCAACCGACCACAACGGCGGGAAAAATACGGTGGACCAGGCTGGCCTTGGCATGATGGTGTTCTTCTAAGCCAGCGATCACAACCGGGGCGGGGACGCGCGCATAACGCCCCCCCCGCCCCGGTGCTAGACCGACGCCCGACCCCAAATGCAGTTGAGCGACAGTATTACGCCAGTTGTTCGAGATGTAGCCGGATGCAGCAGAGATCCGGCACCCCGCGCTGCGGGAACGGGCGCGAACGAGCAATAAGTCTAATGAGCTCGGGAAACCCGCGGGAACGAATCGCAGTCCGAAGTCGTTAGCCGGTCACAGAGGTTAGATCAGCAAAGAGCGGCACGGAACGGCTTGTACGGAATTGCTTGGATTGATTTGGATGGTGAGGGGCATGCTTGACAACTCGTGTAACTCTTGTCACCATCAACAGGCTCGTGGACAAATTCGGTTTCGCTCTGACCCTCGGGGCGCGTCGCGCTAGATGCTGCAGATCCGGTCAGTGATTGCGCGCGTATTTACCCCCGTTAGCCAGGACCCACCTCGGACACTGAAATCGAGGGGCTGTGCGATGGTCGGCAACGAACGGAGTCCTCCACTGTTGGACCGCGACTCGGCAACAGCGTGACCGGCAGAGCCTGCGGGTTACGAGTGCCGTGTGGTTTCACGTTTCTCTCTTCAATCACACACCAGAGGCAGCGTTCATGAATCGTCTCCATCGCCCGATGCAAATCGGTGCGCTCGTCGCAGGGTCACTCGCCATGGTCGGCGCCAATGTAGCGGCGCAAGACCTGTCAAGCATGACTCAGAACCAAAACGAGTGGGTGATGACTGGTCGCACGTATGATCTGCAGCGGTATAGCCCGCTGACCCAGATCAACACGACCAATGTCGCCCATCTCCACCCGGACTGGAGTTTCTCCACCGGCACGTTGCGCGGTCACGAGGGCAACCCCCTCGTCATCAAGAACGTGATGTACTTGCATTCGTCCTTCCCGAATAAGGTCTATGCGCTCGACCTGACCAAGGAAGGCGCGCCGCAGCTCTGGCAGTACACGCCGGAGCAGGATGCGGCGGCTATCCCAATCGCGTGCTGTGACCTAGTGAACCGCGGACTCGCGTTCCACCCGGCCACGGGCGACCACTCTGCGGGAATTCTGTATATCGAGCTCCTACAGGGTGACTTGCTTGCCCTAGACGCCAAGACCGGGAAAAAGGTTTTCCAGGTCAAGAACGCCGATTTCAAGCAAGGCTCGACGATGACCAACTGCCCGCTCGTGGTGAAGGACGTCGTCATCGCGGGAATCTCGGGTGGTGAGTTCGGCGTACGCGGCCGTGTGACGGCGTTCAACGCCCTCGACGGTCACGAGCTGTGGCGCGGTTACAGCACCGGACCGGACAAAGAGGTGCTTATCACCGGCGTACCGAACCCGAACTACCCGTCGATGCAGGGCAAAGACCTCGGCGTGTCCACGTGGCAGGGTGACGAGTGGACGCGTGGCGGTGGCACCACGTGGGGCTGGTACTCCTACGACCCCGAGCTCAACCTGTTCTACTACGGGTCGGGCAACCCGGGCAGCTGGAATCCTGACCAGCGCCCTGGCGACAACAAGTGGTCGATGAGCATCTGGGCACGCAATCCGGAAACGGGCGAGGTCAAGTGGGTTTACCAGATGACCCCGCACGATGCGTGGGACTATGATGGTGTCAACGAGATGGTGCTCGCCGACCTGCCGATCGGTGGCAAGACGGTAAAGGCACTGATGCACTTCGACCGGAACGGCTTCGGCTACACGCTCGACCGGACGAATGGAAAGCTTCTGGTGGCGCAGCCCTACGGACCGGTCAACTGGGCCAAGAGCATTGACCTGACGACTGGCCGCCCGGTGGAAGATGCCACCAAGCGGACGACGGCGAAGGGGAACACTGAAGGAATCTGCCCCGCCGCCATTGGCTTCAAGGATCAACAGCCGTCTGCGTACTCGCCCAAGACGCACCTCTCGTACGTGCCGACGAACAACATCTGCATGGACTACGAGGGCGTCGAAGTGAAGTACACGGCCGGTCAACCGTACGTTGGCGCGATCGTGCGCATGTTCCCTGGCCCCGGCGGCAACCGCGGTGCGTTCATCGCGTGGGACCCGTCGGTCGGCAAGATCGTGTGGTCGGACAAGGAACAACTCGCGGCATACGGCGGCGCGCTAGCGACTGCCGGCGACGTGGTGTTCTACGGCACGATGGAAGGCTGGCTCAAGGCCGTAGACTCCAAGACCGGCAAGCTGCTGTGGAAGTACAAGACTCCGTCGGGCATCATCGGAAACCCGATGACCTACACGGCGCCTGATGGCAAGCAGCACGTCGCGGTCCTCTCGGGGATCGGCGGCTGGGCAGGCATCGGGGTCGCGGCCGGGATCGGCGCGGAAGACCCGACTGCCGGCCTAGGAGCGCTCGGCGCGTTCGGCGACGCAGGCTCGTTCACCACGCAAGGTGGCGTGTTGACGGACTTCGCGTTGGATCAGGGCGGCAAGATGAGCTCAGGGAAATAAATAAAGTAGTTCGCACTACCACGTAGCAGTCGTACCAGTACTGTTCGGCCGGGTGTCGCGGGAAGGTCCCGCGGCACCCGGCCGCTTGTCGAGGGTAGACTTTCACATGCGGTTGACGGGACGGACTGGCAGCGTCATCTGTATGCTCGCCGCGACCGTCGGGCTGACGGGCGCCGCGCGGGCGCAGCTGCGGCCCGCGGCGCATCAGCTGCGAGTATGCGCCGATCCCGGCGACTTGCCGTTCTCGAACGAAAAAGGAGAGGGCTTCGAGAACAAGATCGCCGCAATCATCGCCAAGGATCTGGGCGACAGCCTGAGCTTCGACTGGTGGCCAAACCGGCGCGGATTCGTGGGGCACACACTCGGGATGCGCCATTGCGACCTCATAGTGGCGGCGCCCAAGGGGTTTGACCTGGTCATTGAGACCAACCCGTATTACCGCTCGACGTATTACATCGTCACGCGTCGTGATCGGAACATCAAGCTGACCTCGCTTGATGATCCGTTGATCAAGACATTGCGCATCGGGGTCAACCAGATCGGAGATAACTACGCGAATACGCCGCCCGCGCATGCCCTTAGCGCTCGCGGCGCCGTAAGCAACGTGACCGGGTTCTCAACGTTCTACGACGAGGAGCGCCACGTTCGGCCGAGCGACATCATTGATGCCGTGAGCAAAGGCACGATCGACGTGGCCCTCGCATGGGGCCCGATCGCGGGATACTATGCCAAACACTCGTCCGTTCCCCTGAATCTCGTGCCGCTTCCCGATACCGATCGCGTCACGGGCTTTCCTTTTGCATATGACGTGAGCCTGGGTGTGCGGCGCGGCGACAACAGCTTCCGCGATTTGCTGAATCAAGTACTTGAGCGGCGAAAAGCGGATATCGACTCTGTGCTGCGGGATTACGGCGTTCCTACGCTTCCGTTAGCGCCCGCGACGGCGTCCTCCTCGCCTAAGTGAGCTGTCGGCTGAACTGCGGCACGCTGAGCTGTAGCGCAGCAAGCTACCCGTCACGTAGCTGGTAACCCGAACGGAGACCTCATCAGCCCTATGTCGTACTCGCAAGCACACTCTCGCGATCGGCTCCGCCGCCTCGCAATCGTTGCATCTGTTGTGGGTTCGGCCGGAGTTGCGGCGGCAGCCACGCCCCAGTGCGGCGGTTCTCGTTCAGCTGGCAGTGGCGCCGTCGCAAACGACTCGCCGCCGCCCCCTGCTGCTCCAGCAACACCAACGGCCGCTCCGGCAAAGTCGAACGCAACCTCGGGCAACGCGGAACCGGCCCCGGCAAACCAGGCGGCCACCGGTGTCATGCCGAGCGGCAAGAACGACAGCGGGCCCTCGCAGGTCAATGCCGTCGTGTACCAAGGCTGGAAGATGTTCGAGGTGTACTGCACTCGGTGTCATGGCGAGGATGCGGTCGGCACCACCTTCGCGCCGGCTCTCGTGCACTCGGTGGGGCCCGATGGGCGGATCGACCACAAGGCGTTTTGGCTAACCGTCACCAATGGACGGCCCGGTCTGGGGATGCCGACTTGGGGCAATCAGCTGACTCCGGAACAGAAGGAAGACGTTTGGAACTATCTGCGGGCACGCGCCGTGGGCGGCATGAAAAGGGGCAGGCCCAAGCTGGCGACGGGCGCAAAGAAGGACTCGACCGCGTTCCCCCCGGCTCAAGGGAACGACACGACATTCATCCCTCCATTCTTGAAGTCGTGATGGGGATCAATCGCCGCCCGAATTACCTCGCGAGAGCGCTAGCAAGCGTCGCGTTGTGCGCGGCGGCGGCCCCCGCCGCCGCGTCGGCTCAAGGGCACTTGTACGTGTCGAACGAAGGCGCGAATTCCATCTCGGTCGTTGACCGCAAGGCAGATTCAGTCATTGCCACAATTCATGTAGGCAACAGGCCGCGTGGGACAGCCCTCTCGCCCGACAAGAAAACCGTGTATGTCGCCCTGGGCCGAGACAACACCGTGGGCGTGATCGACATAGCCAAGGGCGTGGTCACCGACCGGATCCCGGTGGGCGTGGACCCTGAGCAGGTCGCGGTTGGCAAAGACGGCAAGACGATATACGTCTCGAATGAAGACCCGGGACTCGCGACCGCCGTGGACGTCGCGACCAAACGCACCGTATTCTCGGTGCCCGTTGGGAAAGAGCCTGAAGGCGTCCTCGTCACCCCCGACGGCTCCAAGGTGTACGTGACGAACGAGAGTTCCAGCACCGTAACGGTGCTCGACGCGACGACGGGCAAGGAGAAAACGCATTTTCCTGTGGGTGCTCGACCACGATTCGTCACCTTTTCTCGCAACGGCGCCTACGCGTTCGTGACGTCGGAAGCGGGCGGCTCGATCACGGTGATCGATCTTCCGAAGGACGCGCCACTCAAGACGGTGTCCGTGGGCGACAGCACCAAACCGACCGGCGTCGCCGTGTCACCGGATGGGCGCACCGTTTATTTCGCCAACGGCCGCGCAAATCGGATCTCGATCTTCAGCGTCGCCGCAATGAAAATGACTGACACGATCCCCGTCGGCCAACGCCCGTGGGGTGTCGCGCTCACCGAGGACGGTAACACACTGTACAGCGCTGACGGTCGCTCCAATCAAGTATCGGTCGTGGATGTAGTGCACAAGAAAGTCGTCACGACTATCAAAGTCGGCGAACGTCCCTATGGAGTGCTGATCGTCCCCTGACGGCGGCCCGTGCATTAATCGTCGCAATCGCTCTCTCCATGGGCGCGATTGGTCACACTGCGTCGGCGCAGCAGCCAACGGCTCCCCCTCCCCCTCCCCCTCCCTCGGCGGGGGATTCGGCGAATGCCGACAGCCTGCGTGCTGATAGCCTGCGTGCTGATAGCCTGCGTGCGATGAGCGCGCGCGCGAACTCCGGGCGGATCAGCGCGCATGCACTCGCCACCGTGGTTGTCACGAGTACCCGCTTAACTACCGTTGATGAGCGGACGCCGGTTCAGGTCGAGCAACTCGACCTGCGTAACACCATTCCCGGCCCCGATGCCGCCATTAGGGCGCTCGAGGACCTGCCGGGCGTCAACTCCTTCGACGATTTCGGGGCTCGGCTGCAGCCAGAATTGCAGATCCGTGGCTTCACTGTGTCACCGATAGTCGGCTCCCCACAAGGCGTGAGCGTCTTCTTGGATGGTGTGCGCGTCAATGAGCCCGATGCCCAGGAAGTCAATTTCGACCTGCTGCCCACAGCGGCAATCGACCAAGCATCATTGGTTCGAGGATCCAACATCCTGTTCGGCCGCAACTCGCTTGGCGGAACGATCTTGCTTAACACTCGCCGAGGCGGCGACGAGCCCGAGGCCGAATTAGAGGTTGGCGCGGGATCGTTTGGCCAACAGACCGCAACGGTCACCGCGGGCGGAAAGCTCGCCGGTGTCGACGGATTCATCGCCGCGACGGGGTTGAACGAGGACGGATGGCGCCAGGCCACCAGTGCCAACACGCGCAACGTATTTGCGACAATCGGTCATCAATGGGGACCGTCCCACGACAGTGGTGACGTCGCCCTCAGCGTCTTGTACGGACACGACAAGGTATACGAAGCCGGCTCGCTGCCGGAGAGCTATCTGGCGATCGACCCCCGGATCAACTACACGCCCGGCGACTTTTTCTTTCCCGAAGTTATTGCCGGGACCCTACGCGGCACGCAGCCGCTCGCGGGTGGCTTGTTCCGCGGAACGGTATTCGTCCGCCGTAACAACTATGAGCAGTTCAACGCTAATGTCCCGCCACCGAACACCGACGAATTCATCCACAACCTGTCCGGCGGCGGCGCGGCCGAATGGACTCGACCGCTCAAGGTAGGTTCGGTGCCGGTCGGTCTAACGTTCGGCACGGAATACGAGCGCGACAACGTTGGCTTTCGTCTGCTCAACGTTGGCGGCGGAGCACCCGACTCGGTCGCAACACTCGCGAGTGTTAACCAAGAGAATGCGGCGGCGTACACGCAAGCGATCGTCTCGGTCACGCCATCCATCGACGTGACTGGTGGACTCCGCTACGACTACGTCCGCATTCCATTCCGCGACAATCTCATCCCGGCGAACAGCGGGACAAATACCTACGACCGCGTCTCACCCGAGATCGGGCTCACGTACCGCATCACAGATGATCTCAAAGCCTACGTCGCGTACAAGAATGGGTTCCGAGCCCCCGCTCCGCTCGAGCTGGCATGCGCCAGCCCCAGTGCGCCGTGTTCGCTGCCATCGGCGCTCAGCGCGGACCCGCCGCTCAAGCCCGTCTCTTCGCAGGACTACGAGGGCGGCATCGACGTCGAGCTGTCGCGCCGGTCCAGCCTAGACATCGACGCGTTCTGGACCGACGTCAGGAACGACATTCAACTTGCCTCGCCCAATCTCACGCAAGTCTACTTCATCAACGTCGCCAAGACCCGGCGAGCGGGGATCGAGGCCTCGGGACAGGTGGGGCTGCCGGCAGGCGCACGTGTCTTCGCATCGTACAGCTATGTCGCCGCGACGTACCAGACGCCTGTGCAGATCGCCACGTCAGACACCACGCCCCGCCCGGCACTCCCGGGCGACGTGTTCCCCACATCGCCGCTGCATCGCGGTCGCGTTGGAGCGGGAATTGGGCGCCTAGTCGGGCCGCTGGTGTTGGACGCTGAGTTCGACATCAAAGGCTATTCGGGCGAGTTCCTCCGAGGCGACGAGTCGAATCAGCGTCCCGAGATTCCGGGCTACACCGTGGCGGGGCTACGGGGCCGGGTGAGCTACAGTCGATACACGGTGGAGTTTCTCGTAGACAACCTTTTGAATCGCCAGTTCTACACCTTTGGCATCG